>Ga0209066_10001041_pt1 | contig 38022 bp, 41 predicted proteins | sample All_14_2_FD_187198 | JGI IMG/M metagenome (GOLD analysis project Ga0209066, IMG submission 187198) | Freshwater microbial communities in response to fracking from Pennsylvania, USA - Allegheny Zone_MetaG_DW_15 (SPAdes) (version 2) ... | reverse complement strand
TTGACGTGGGCGCCCGCGGCGACGCGGATCTTGTCCACGATGTCGGTGGCGAGTTCCTGCAGGCCGCTGCTGATGCCGATGCGCGGTTTGGCCACGTAGTCCACGGCGCCCATTTCGAGCGCGCGCAGGGTGATCTCGGCACCCTGCTCGGTGAGGGTGGAGACCATCACCACCGGCATCGGGCGCAGGCGCATCAGGCGCGAGAGGAATTCGAGCCCGTCCATGCGCGGCATTTCCACGTCGAGCGTGATGACGTCGGGGTTGAGTTCGCGGATCATCTCGCGCGCCACCAGCGGGTCGCTGGCCGCGCCGACGCAACGCATGTCGGGCTGGCGGTTGATGATCTCGGTCAGCAGGCTGCGCACCAGCGCCGAATCATCGACCACCACCACTTTGATCTGGGCCATTCTTTTTTTTCCCTTAGAAGAGGTCCACTGAGCCGCCGGAAGTGGTCTTGGCCACCATCGCCGCGCTGCCCTTGCGCTCCTGCGTTTCCAGCGTCTCGGGGTGCGAATGCGCCAGGCGCTTGCACATGGCTTTTCCAGTGGCTGGGAAATAACACACCTTGCGCGGATGGATGTCGAGCACGTCCTTGGCGATCACGGCGATGCGTTCGGTCTGCAGGTAGTCGAGCACGAATTCCGTGTTGCGTTCGCCGACGTTCATGGTGGTGAAGCTGTGCATCACCTGGCCACCGCCGAACACCTTGGCCTGCATGGTCTCGCGCCGGGCGCCGAGCTTGATCATCTCGTTGATCAGCAATTCCATCGCGTAGGACCCGTAGCGCCCGGAGGTGTCACCGTTGCCCTCGGGCAGCATGAAATGGTTCATGCCGCCGACGCGGACTTTCGGGTCCCAGATGCAGGCGGCGATGCAGGAGCCGAGCACGGTCATGATCATCATGTCCGCGGTGGTCACGTAGTACTCGCCCGGCAGCACCTTCACGGCGTCGTGCTTGAAGTGGTGGTCGTGGTACAGGAACGAGGCCTCTCCCGGCTTGCGGGGTTGTGCCTTCAGGGCATCCAGGCTGGGGCTGCGCATGAGACCCGTCGCAGCGAACGCGGGCATGGGGGTGCGGACCGGGCTGGGGGCGGCATCATATGCGCTCATACACCGTCTTTCCGTGCAGGGTGAACAGGCTGCGCGCGTCGCTGAAGTTTTCTGCGTGACCGACGAACAGCATGCCGCCGGGCTTCATCACCCGGTGAATGCGCTCCAGCACCTGGCGCTGGGTGGCGGCGTCGAAATAGATCATCACGTTGCGGCAGAAGACCACGTCAAAGGGTTCGCGAAACGGCAGGTCCTGGATCAGGTTGACGCTCATGAACTCCATGTGCTTCTGCAGCTCGGGTTTGACGCGCATGAGGCCGGCGTTGCTGCCCTTGCCGCGCATGAAGTAGCGCTGCAGCCGCTCGGGACTCAGGCCTTTCACGCCGTCGCTCTTGTAGACCCCGCGCGCCGCGGTGGCCAGCACCTGGGTGTCGATGTCGCTGTTGACCAGGCTGAAGTTGCCGCTGCTGCCCAGCGCTTCGGTGGCTGTCATGGCGATCGAATACGGTTCTTCGCCGGTGGAGGCGGCCGAGCACCAGATGCGCCAGGGCTGGGTGCGTTTCGCGGCCAGCAGATCGTGCAGGATTTCAAAGTGGTGCTGCTCACGGAAAAACGCCGTGAGGTTGGTGGTCAGCGCGTTGATGAACGCCTGCCACTCGGGGCCGTCGTGTTGCTCCAGCCCGTCCAGATAGCTCTTGAAGCTGGTGTGGCCGGTGTCGCGCAGGCGGCGCGAGACGCGGCTGTAGACCATGGCGTGTTTGCCGTCGTGCAGGCTGATGCCCGCCTTCTTGTAGATCAGCGCCTTGATGCGCGTGAAGTCGGCGTTGGACCAGAGGAACTCGCGGCCCTGGGCCAGGGGGCCGTCGTCCAGGCACGCCAGATCCTGCGGAGGCTGGGTGGCGCGAAGCGGAGGGCGGGTCGATTGCAGCATGGAGACACCAGGTGGACGGCGGGCTTGGAACGCGGAATCAGTGCCTTGAACGGCGCACCAGGCCCGAGGTGTCCAGGATCAGGGCCACCTTGCCGTCGCCCAGGATGGTGGCGCCCGAGATGTTGGGCACCTTGCGGTAGTTCGACTCCAGGTTCTTGATCACCACCTGTTGCTGGCCCAGCAGTTCGTCCACCATGAGCGCCACGCGGGCGCCGTCGGACTCCACCACCACCATGATCGGGCTGGCCGGGTTGTATTCAAAACGCGGCACCTGGAACACCCGCTCCAGTTCGATCACCGGCATGTATTCGTCACGCACCTTCACCAGCTGGGCACCCTGCGCCACGGTGTTGATGTCGCTCGGCCGGATCTGGAACGACTCGATCACCGACGACAGCGGCAGGATGTAGACCTCGTCGCTGACGCGCACGCTCATGCCGTCCATGATGGCCAGCGTGAGCGGCAGGCGCACCTTGACGCTCATGCCATAACCTTCGGCGGAGTCGATCTCCACCGTGCCGCCGAGCGAGGCGATGTTTTTCTTGACCACGTCCATGCCCACGCCACGGCCGGACACGTCGGTGACGACCTCGGCGGTGGAGAAGCCGGGCGCCATGATCAGGTTCCACACCTCGGCGTCGCTCAGCGAGTCGGGCGCATCCATGCCTTTTTCGCGCGCTTTCTTCAGCAGCTTTTCGCGCGACAGACCCTTGCCGTCGTCTCGCACTTCAATCAGGATGCTGCCGCCCTGGTGGCTGGCCGAGAGCGTGATGTTGCCGCTTTCGGTCTTGCCTTTGGCGAGTCGCTCTTCAGGCAGCTCCAGGCCGTGGTCGCAGCTGTTGCGGATCAGGTGGGTCAGCGGGTCGGTGATCTTTTCGATCAGGCCCTTGTCGAGTTCGGTGGCCTCGCCGTGGGTGATCAGCTCGACCTTCTTGCCCAGCTTGCCCGCCAGGTCGCGCAGCATGCGCGGGAAGCGGTTGAACACCACCGACATCGGGATCATGCGGATCGACATCACCGCTTCCTGCAGGTCGCGGGTGTTGCGATCGAGGTCGGCCAGGCCGGCCAGCAGGGGCTGGTTGGCGGTGCTGTCGAGCTCGCGGCTCTTCTGCGCCAGCATGGCCTGGGTGATGACGAGTTCGCCGACCAGGTTGATCAGCTGGTCGACCTTGCTCACCGACACGCGCAGCGTGCTCGATTCGGGTGAGGCCGGGCTGGGTGCGCGCGCCTCCACTTTGGGGGCAGCGGCCGCCACCGGCGCTGCGGGCGCTGGCGCCGCCACACTCGGTGCGGTGGCGGTGGGCGCCGCCACGGGAACCCCCGGGGCGCCGTCGAAGAAGCCGAAGTCGGCGCCGGGTATCGGGCCTGGCGCCTCGGCGGCCCGGGCGGACTTGTCCACGATCTGGATCTGTTCCTTGCTCACGTGGAAGGTGAACAGGTCCATCAGGTCGGTGTCGCTGGACGTGGTGTGCACGCGGTAGACGCGCCGGTCCGCTTCGTCGCAGGGCAGCGCTTCGATGCGGCCCAGGCCGGTGATGTCGCGGAACAGTTCGGCGATGCAGTCGGCCTCGGCCGGGTTGTCCATCGGACCGATGTGGATCTCCAGCTCGCGTTCGCCGCTGGCGGCGGCGGGCGCGTGGGCGCTGACGGGTGCGGCCTGCGGCGTGTTGACCGGTGCCGGCGTGCTCACCACGGGCGCGGCCACAGGCACCCCGTGGGCCAGCCGGCTGATGCGGCTGACCAGATCGGACGTGGCCGGCGCATCCACGTTGCGGCCCTGGTGGCGCGCCAGCAGCAGGCGCAGCGCGTCGGACGATTCCAGCAGCACGTCCACCATGGGTGGCGTGGGCTGCAGTTCGTGGCGGCGCAGCTTGTCCAGCAGCGACTCCATCTGGTGCGTGAGCTCGGCCACGTCGGCAAAGCCGAAGGTGGCGGCACCGCCCTTGATGGAGTGCGCGCAGCGGAAGATGGCGTTGAGTTCTTCGTCGTCGGCCTGTTCCAGGTCCAGGTGCAGCAGCATCTGCTCCATCTGGTCCAGGTTTTCGCCGGCTTCCTCAAAGAAAATTTCGTAGAACTGGCTCAGGTCGATGTTGCCACCGAGGTTCTGGCCTTCATTCATCATTTCACCCATGTATGGCTCCTGGATCGGGGACGTGCCGTGGCGGTCTTCAGCGGATGACCTTCTGAATGACCTCGATCAGGCGACCCGGATCAAACGGCTTGACCAGCCAGCCCGTGGCACCGGCGGCACGGCCGGCCTGCTTCATCAGGTCGCTCGACTCGGTGGTCAGGATCAGGATCGGCGTGGTCCTGAATTTGGGGTGCTCGCGCAGCTTCTTGGTCAGGCCCAGGCCGTCAAGCCGGGGCATGTTCTGGTCGGTCAGCACCAGATCGATGGCGTGGTTCTGGGCCTTTTCAAGGGCGTCCTGGCCATCCACCGCTTCCACCACGTGAAAACCGGCGCCGGTCAGGGTGAACGACACCATTTTTCGCATGGACGCCGAGTCGTCAACGGCAAGAATCGATTGCATGGAGTACTCCGTGTTTCGAACACATATCGGCAAAAAGGGCCGGCTGCTTTAGAACAGGTCGATGGAACCGGCGTCCATCTCGTTCTGGGTGACGGGGCTGGGCCGGTCGGGCGTGGGGTCGAGGTACAGAGGCATCTCGTCTTCTTCGGGCTCCATGGTCTCGTCGGCGAGTTTCCAGGCGCAGCCCTGCAGCACCTTGCCGGTGTGCACGATGAGCTGGGTCGCCATGTCGTGGAACTGCAGCTCGGTCACGGCCTGGTGCAGGCTGTGGCGGATGCTCAGCAGATCGTCGGTGTCTTTCTGCGCCGCCAGGTTGCCCAGCGCGTGGTTGGCCGTGCTGAAGCGCTCCAGCAGGTTGCCCGTGGCGTGATCGAGCAGGCCTTCGAGCCGCTTCAGATCGGTCATGGCCATCAGCAACGAGTCCTGGAGGTCGGCCACCAGGTTCACGGGCAGGGACACAGACGGTGTCGTCTGCTGCATCATCGGGTGGTCCATGGTGTGCGGTGCGGTGGGTCTATCGGGCTGTGGGTGAGACAGGTCTTGGTCTGTCGGGCATTACAATTTTCCCGACCATAGACATCCTGTATCGGCAGATAACGGGTCAAATTCAGCAGCATTTCGCCGCCTTGCCCCCGGGAGTCTGGCCACCCGTCCGACCCATCCACCAAATAGCGGCATGCCAGAACACACCGACAAGCGCCTGGTGCGCATCCTCCACCTCGAGGATTCCCGGGTCGACCACGCACTGGTCAAGTTCGCGCTGCAACGCAGCCAGATGAACTGCCAGCTCACCCTGGTCGACACCCTGGACGACTTCCGGCGCGAACTGGCGTCCGGGCAACACGACCTCGTGCTGGCCGACTACCACCTGCCCGGCTTCACCGGCATGGACGCCTGGGAACAGGCCCAACAGAACGGCATCGACGTCCCCTTTGTCATCCTCTCGGGCGCCATCGGCGAGACCGCTGCGGTCGACGCCATGCACCGCGGCGTGAGCGACTACCTGCTCAAGGACAGCATGAACCGGCTCTCGCACGTCATCGAGCGGGCGCTGGAGGTGAGCGAGACCCGGCGCGCCAAGGCGCGCGCCGATGCCGAACTGGCCGATTCGCGCCGCCGCCTGGCCGAGCTGGCCGAACACCTGCAGACCAGCATCGAACAGGAGCGCGCCGACATCGCGCGCGAAATCCACGACGACATCGGCGGAGCACTGGCGGCGGTCAAGCTCGACCTGTCGTGGGTCGCGCGCCGCACGGTCGAAGCCGACATGCGCCAGCACATGGACACCGCGCTGGAGATGTTGCAGCACGCCCTGGGCGCCAGCCAGCGCATCATGATGAACCTGCGCCCGCCCATCCTGGACCAGGGCCTGGTGGCCGCGGTGCAGTGGCTCGGCACCAGCTTCGAGCAGCGCACCGGCCTGCGCGTGCACGTGCGGCGCTCTTCCGAGCAGATCGATGTGCCGCGCGAGCTGCAGCTGGTTGCCTACCGCACGGCGCAGGAAGCGCTCACCAACGTCGCCAAACACGCCCAGGCCAGCGCGGTGGAGATCGACCTCAGCGACCGCGAAGGTGTGCTCACGCTGGAGGTCAGTGACAACGGCCGCGGCATGAGCGCCGACGCCCTGCGCAAGGCCAAGTCGTTTGGCCTGCTCGGCCTCAAGGAGCGCGCGGAAAAGGTGAACGGCTGGCTCGACGTCAGTTCCTCCGGCCGCGGCACCTCGGTCATCTTGTCGGTGCCGCTCGGCGGCTCGGGCAGCCCCAACAACAACCAGGAAGACCCCCATGATCAAGGTGATTTTGTGTGACGATCACGCCATGGTGCGCCGCGGCATCCGCGACACCATCTCGGAGGCGGTCGACATCCAGGTGGTGGGCGAGGCCGGCAGTTACCCCGAGCTGCGCGAGCAGTTGCGCAAGAGCCCCTGTGACGTGCTCGTGCTCGACCTCAACATGCCCGGGCGCGGCGGCTTGGAGGTGCTGGCGGCGCTGAGGGAAGAGGGCTCCCCCGTCAAGACCCTGGTGGTCTCCATGTACCCGGAAGACCAGTACGCCATCCGCTGCCTGCGCGCCGGCGCCCGTGGCTACCTCAACAAGGCCGGCGACCCGGCCGAACTCGTCAACGCCATCCGCACGGTGCAGCAGGGCCGCAAGTTCGTCACGCCCGAAGTGGCGCAGATGCTGGTGGACAACCTCAACGCGCCGGAGGACCAGGAACTGCACGCCAGCCTGTCCGAGCGCGAACTGCAGACCCTGCAGAAGATCGCCAGCGGCAAGAAGCTCTCGGAAATCGCCGAAGAACTCATGCTCAGCCCCAAGACGGTCAGCGTCTACCGCGCGCGGGTGCTGGAGAAACTGCACCTGAGCAACAACGCCGAACTGACGGTTTACGCGATCCGCAACAGCCTGGTGTGAACCCAACGGGTCGCCGGGGTCCGTGCCTTGACCAGAGGCACAACCACTCAAGAGGTGCATCGTGAACATCGAACAATTCATGCAAGGCTACAAGGCGGCGTGGGAACAACGCGATGAGTCCCTGTTCGTGGCCCTGTTCGCCGAAGACGGCGAATACCACAACACCCCGTTTGCCGTTCAGCGTGGCGCCACCGAACTGGCCGCCTACTGGCAGCGCGTGAAGCTGCAGGAAGACGTGCACGTGGCCTATGAGGTGCTGGCTTCCACCGCGACCGGTGGCATCGCGCACTGGCACGTCACCTACCAGGTGGCCTCCGAAGAACTGTTCCAGATCTGGGCCCAGTCCACAGGCACCCACCTCGTGGCCCGAAACCCCGGCGACCCCTTGCCGCGGATGGTGCTGGATGGGGTGTTGAAAGCCGAATTTGAAGGTGGCGTGTGCCAGCGCTGCCAGATCTGGTGGCACAGCCAGCCGCAGACCACGTGAACGCACACGTGCCATCCTTCTCGACAACGGCATCGAACAGGGGCGGGGGTTCAGAAATGAAGCGGCGGATTTTCATGGGCGTGCTGTTCTGCCTGACCGTCGGGCTCACAGCCTGCAGCAAGGACGATCCCCAGGTCTCGCTCGAAGCCGCCGTGCAGCAGTTGCAGGACCAGATCGAAGCCCGCGACACCGGGGCGGTGATGGATCTGCTCGATGCGAAGTTCCGCGCGCAGGACGAGTACGACGCCGACTGGGCGCGCAAGACCATGACGCTGATGTTCCTGCGCTATGCGCAGGTGAAGGTGATCGCGGTGTCGCGCAACAGCCGCATCGATCCACCGGGTTCGCCCATCGGTCTGACCGAGGCCCAGGTGGTGGTGACGGGTGCCCAGGGCTTGATCCCGGAGCGGGTGACGCCGTATGTGGTCACCCTGGAATGGCGCCTTGAGGGCGCGGACTGGAAGCTGCGCGATCTGCGCTGGGAGTGATGCCGCAATGCAGGCAGCGGTCCAGCCGGGGGCACCGCCGGGCCGGCTTTGCCGGACGGCCAGTGCCGCCCCCTTGAGGGGGTAGTGCGAAGCGCTGCGGGGGTGCTTCTAGCTACCCACCGGTGAAAATGTCCGTCGCCAGTTTCAGCAGCGCGACCACCGGGCCGTCGAGCATGGGCAGCGTGGCGGAGATGCCGATCAGGCCGGCCGTGATGGTGAGCGGGAAACCGATCGCGAAGGCGTTCATCTGCGGTGCGATGCGCGAGACGAAGCCGAGCACGATGTTGATGAACAGCAGCAGGCCGATCATGGGCAGCGCGATCCACAGGCCGTAGCGGAACACCACGGCGCCGAGCTCGTGCAGGCGCAGGCGGTTGATCGATTCGAAGGCGCTGCCGCCGAGTGGAAAGGTCTCGAAGCTGGACACCACCGCCTGCAACACCATGAGGTGCCCGCCCAGCACCACGAACAGCAGCATGGTGATGTTGCCGAAATAGCGGCCCACGGCGCTGGTCTGCGAGTTGGTGGAGGGGTCGAAGAAGCCGGCGTAGTTCAGGCCCATCTGCAGGCCGATGACCTCGCCCGCGAGCTCGACCGAAGAGAACACGATGCGCACCGCCAGCCCGATGGCCACACCCACCACCACCTGCTGCAGCACCACGGCAAACGCGTCGGGATCGGTGAGGCCGATGACGGGTTGCTCGGGCAGCACCGCCTGGGCACACAGCGCGATCAGCATGGCCAGCGCCACCCGCGTGCGCATCGGCACCGAACGGGCCGAGAAGATGGGCGCGCTGGAGAACACCGCCAGGATGCGCAGGAACGGCCAGAACACCGGCGACACCAGCGCCATGATGTCGGCTTCGCTGAAGGTGGGCATGTCAGTGCCTCACAGCGCAGCGGGGGTGGGCAGCACCTCCGGCGCGAAATGTCCCAGCCCCAGGGCACCGCCGGGCCGGCTTTGCCGGACGGCCAGTGCCGCCCCCCTGGGGGGGTGACGCGAAGCGGCGCAGGGGGGAGCCATCTCTAAATAGCGTAATCGGGGATCGACAGGATGGTGGTGCGCAGGAAGTCCACCAGCGTGGTCATCATCCAGGGCCCGGCGATGGCGAACACCGCGATGGCGGCGATCAGCTTGGGCACGAAAGACAGCGTGGCTTCGTGGATCTGGGTGATGGCCTGGAACAGGCTCACCAGCAGACCGACACCCAGCACCGTGGCGAGCACCGGCGCGGACACCATGAGGATCAGGAAGAGGGCGTTTTGACCGAGGGTGAGGGCGGCTTGCGGGTCCATCAGTATTCCTTGTCGAAGAGATATCGGGCCGCCGCCGGGCCGCTCCCAAGGCGGACCAGCCCCCTCGGGGGGCAGCGACCCGCGGAGCGGTGGAGCGTGGGGGTGCTCATGTCGCGAAACTGGCGGCCAGCGAACCCAGCAGCAGGTTCCAGCCGTCCGCCAGCACGAACAGCATCAGCTTGAACGGCAGCGCCACCAGCACCGGCGACAGCATCATCATGCCGAGCGACATCAGCACGCTGGCGACCACGAGGTCGATCACCAGGAAGGGGATGAAAATCATGAAGCCGATCTGGAACGCGGTCTTGAGTTCGCTGGTGACGAAGGCCGGCACGATGACGCGAAAGGGCGCGGTCTGCGCGGTCACGTCGGCGGGCAGTTTGGCGAGCTTGGCGAAAAGTTCGAAGTCGCTCTGGCGCGTCTGCTTGAGCATGAAGGCGCGCATGGGCTCCTGGCCGCGTTCGAGCGCCTGCTCGAAGCTGATCTGGTTGGCGGTGTAGGGCGCGTAGGCGTCCTGGTAGACCTTGTCGAGCGTGGGGCCCATGACGAACAGCGTGAGGAACAGCGACAGGCCGACCACCACCTGGTTGGGCGGTGCGGACTGCGTGCCCAGCGCCTGGCGCAGCAGCGAGAGCACGATGACGATGCGGGTGAAACCCGTCATCAGCAGCAGCACCGCGGGCAGGAAGGAGAGCGCGGTGAAAAACAGCAGGGTCTGGATCGGCACCGAGTAGCTGGCGCCGCCCGCGCCCTGGCCGATCACCAGCGGCAGCGAAGCGCCGGCACCGGGGACCGGCGCGGTCTGGGCGATGGCCGCGCCGGACAGACCGAGCAGCAGGGCCACGGCCAGGGGCTGGCGCCAGCGGAGGTCAGCGTGAGCCATGGGGGCCTTTCGTGAACTGGGCCAGCCGGGCGGCGAAGCCACTGGCCGGCGCAGCGCCAGGCGACACGGGGTCGACCACCTCGGGAGGCAGCGGTATCTGGTGCAGCGCCGTGATGCTGCCGGGCGCCACGCCGAGCACCAGGCAGACGCGGTCGGCGCCTTCGCCCAGCTGCACCGTGACCACGCGTTGCTGCGGCCCCAGCGAGAGCGTGTTCATGAGCTGCAGCGCCGGGCCCTTCTGGCTCGCGATGCCGGGCAGGTGGCGGCGGTAGCGCTGGAGAAACCAGGCCGCGGCCACCATCAACAGCAGCAGCACCAGCGCGGGAGCGGCGTTTTGGAACATATCAGTTCTTCGAGACCCGGCGCATGCGCTCGGAGGGCGTGACGATGTCCGTCAACCGGATGCCGAACTTGTCGTTCACCACCACCACCTCGCCCTGGGCGATCAGGTAGCCGTTGATGAGCACGTCCATCGGCTCGCCGGCCAGTGCATCGAGTTCGACGATGGAACCTTGCGCGAGCTGCAGGATGTACTTGATCGGCACCTTGGTGCGACCCAGTTCCACCGTCAGCTGCACCGGGATGTCCAGCACCATCTGGATGTCCTGCATCGGATTCCCATGGGCCGCGACGGGCTGGGCGTGGCTCTCGAAGGCGGGCGCGCTGTCGGCCGCTCCAGAAGGCGCACTGGCCTGTTCTTCGAGGGCCTGGGCCCAGTCGTCGGCAATGCTGTCTTGGGTCATGGTTTCGGTGGTCTCAGTTGACATAGGAATCTCCCAGCCAGGTCAAATCGGGTCCGCGCAGATTGCGCTCGATACGCAGGGCGTACTTGCCTTTGTGTGTGCCGTACTGGCATTCGAAGAGCGGCACCCCGTCCACATGGGCCCGGATCGCGGGGAGGCGGTCGAGTTCGAGGAAGTCGCCCACCTGCATCGCCAGCAACTGCTCCACCGTGGCATCGGTCTGGGCCAGTTCGGCCACCATGGTCACCTCGGCCGCCTGGATCTCGTGGCTCAGCAGCTTGACCCAGCGGCGGTCGACTTCGATCGCGTCGCCCTGCACGCTGGAGTACAAAACATCGCGGATTGGCTCCAGCGTGGCATAGGGAATGCAGATGTGCAGCGAGCCCGTGATGTCACCGATCTCCAGCGTGAAGCTGGTGGAGACCACGATCTCGCTCGGCGTGGCGATGGTGGCGAACTGGGGCTGCATTTCTGATCGCTGGTAAGCCAGCTCCAGCGGGTACACGCCGCGCCAGGCCTTCTTGTATTCCTCGGCCACCACCTCGACCAGCCGGTCGATCACGCGCTGCTCGGTGGGCGAGAAGTCGCGCCCTTCGATGCGGGTGTGGAACTTGCCGCTGCCGCCAAACAGGCTGTCGATCACGCCGAACAGCAGGGTCGGCTCGCAGACCACCAGACCGTTGCCGCGTAGCGGGCGCACCGCCATGATGTTGAAGTTGGTGGGCACCACCAGTTCACGCAGGAACGCGCTGTACTTCTGCACCTGCACCGCACCGACCGAGATCTCGGGGCTGCGGCGGATGAAGTTGAACAGGCCCAGCCGCAGGTTGCGCGAGAAGCGTTCGTTGACGATCTCCATGGTGGGCATGCGCCCCCGCACGATGCGCTCCTGGCTGGAGAGGTTGTAGCTGCGCACCCCGTCGGTGGGGGCAACGTCTTGCTCCAGCTTCTGGCTCTCGCCGGTGACGCCTTCCAGCAAGGCGTCGACTTCTTCCTGGGACAGAAACGAGTCGGACATGGTGGACTGCCGGTTTACTGGACGATGAAGCTGGAGAACAGCACACCCTGTACCGGGTTGGCCGCTGCCTTGTTGCGCTTTTTCTTGCCCGCGGCGCCTTCGGCCCCGGGCTGGGCGGTTTCGTAGCCCATGACGGTGGCGATCTCGCCCATGATGTCCGTGGCCAGTTTTTCCTTGCCCTGGATCGTCAGGATCTCGTCGGCCGTGCGCTGGGAGATCTGGATCAGGATGCCGTTGCGGATGGTGGGCATGTAGACCTTGAGGTCTTCACCGGTCTGGGCGTCCTGCAGCTGCAGGGTGATCGAGGTCTGGATGAAGCGGTTGCCGCCCGGATCGGCGAGGTTGACCACCATGCTGTCCAGTGGCAGGAAGGTGGGCGGTGTCTTGGGGTCGTGGCTGTTCTGTTCGGCCACGGCGCCGTCCTCATCCCCCTCGTGGTCGGCGGTGTTCTGCTTCAGGACGAAGAGGGCCGCACCGGCGGCCAGCAGCGCCAGCACCACCACACCAACGATGATGAACAGCAGTTTTTTGCTCTTCGGCTTGGCGGCGGTGGCATCAGCGGCGGGGTTGGCGGGGGCGGCAGCGGCAGACATCGGGTTCCTCCAGTGGGCGCCCCGTTGGGGGCGGCACACGCTCGAAAACGTGTGGGGTACGGAAGAATTATTGAGCGCCCCTGTCGCTCGCGTAGCACGGAAAAGAGCGGGAAAAGCCCGTTATTCGACGGCCTCAGCCACCCAGGCCGGTCCGCCGCTACACGAACATGTCCAGTGGCTGGCTGCCGTCGCTGCGCGGACGGGGCTGCACCGACGCCTGGACCGACGCCGCCGCGGCGGTGTCAGAGGCTGCTGGCGCGTGCGGGCCGCGGGTGCCGGCCTGTGAGCCGGGTTCCCCCGGCTGGCCAGGCTGCCCCTGGCCTTGTTGCTGCGCGCCCACCGAGACGCCGCCGAGCTGGATGCCGCTGCGCGCCAGCAGGTCCGAGAGTTGGGCGCCGGCGCTCTGCTGCAGGCTGGCCCGGGTTTCGGCGTTGTCGCTGCGGAAGTCCACGTTCAGTTCTTCGCCGGCGAGCGAGAGCCGGATGTCGATGGCTTCTTCGCTGCCTTCGCCCACGCGCAGGCTGGCCTGGCGCAGGTTCTGCGGGTTCCAGGCCCCGAGGCCCGCGGCGTCTTCTTCGGCCAGGGTCTCGAAGGGGGCCGAAGCATCGGCTTCCTCCAGATGGAATTCCGCCAGTTCCGGCGAAGCCTGTTCGCCGCTCTGGCCGGGCTGGCCCGAGCCGGCATCGGCCCCCGGCATGGCGGCCGACACCATGCCCGCGCCCGCGGTGCCCGCCGCCAGCGGGGCGGTGGTGGCGGCAGCGTTGAAGCGGTCGTCCAGCGTCACGGTGCTGCGCACCTGGGCGGCCAGGCTGTCGGAGTGGCCCGTCACGCTGATGTTGAAGGCTTGCCGGGTGGTCGACACCGACTGTGCTGCGGCGTTGCCGATGGCTGTGGTGCTGTGCCAGGCGGCTTGGTGGGCCGTGCCTTTCCCGCTGGTGTTGCGGGTGGCATCGGTCGCCGGCAGGCCCTGGGCGTTGCGCAAGGCCTCGGCGCCGGCGTTGCCCGGGGCGGCCGTGGCGCGCGACAGGGCGGCCAGGGTCTGTGCATCGGGCTCGGTGGGCTGGTCGAGCACGGTCATGTCGGCCGGCAGCGGTGTGGCGCCGGTGGCGCCTTCGGCGTTCGACGCCAGGGCCTGGCCGGCTTGTCCGGTGAGGCTTTCGTTCCCTGCGGAGGTGGCGGTGCTGGTGGCGCCGGTGCCAGCCGGTTTCGCACCAGGCAGCTCGGCCGCTGCATCCATCGCCACAGGCGCGCCGGGCCAGGCCAGCAGCGCGGCCAGGGGGTTGTCCGAGGCCTCGGGCAACAAGGCCAGGGCCGGGTCCTCGCCCAGCTCGTCACTGCCCTGGCCCAGGGTCTTGCGGCCAGGGGCCGGCGGGTCTTCAGCCCCCAGTCCGGCGCCATCGGCCGGCAGGTCGCGGGTGGCGCTCAGCAGGCCGAGCAGGCTGGCGAACAGGCTGTTGTCGCCCGCGGCGGGTGTGCCGGCGCGCTGGCCGTTGGCGGTCGCGTTGCTGCGGGTGGTCGGGGCGGCGGCCTGGCTGGCGCCGCTGGAGGCGGTGGCGGGTGTGCTCATGATCGAAGTCCCTGGGACTGCGCCAGGCGGTGGCGCAGGTGGATGGTGAGGGCCATTTCGTCGGTGCTCTTCTGCTCCTGGCGCAGGGCACGCAGGTTCAAGGCATCCAGTTTGCGTTCGGTGTATTTGCGCAGGCCGGCCACATCGCGTTCGGCCGCATAGACCTGGGCCTGGCCGCGTTCGATCAGTTCGTCGCGCTGGGCCAGCACGCCGCGCTGGAACTCCATGGCGTGGTCGATCTTCTGCATGAACTGGCGGTGGTGGTGCAGCAGCGCGGCGTCCACGCCGGTGCTGGTGCAGCGGGCGTTCCAGCGCTGCTGGGCTTCGTTGGCGTAGGTCTGCAGCTGCTGCATCTGTTCGCTTGCGACCTGCCGTTCGCGCTGGAGCTGGCCCAGCGCGCTGAGCGCTTCGTCGCGGCGCTTTTCCGCGAGTTCCACCACCTTGTTCAGCGTCTGGATGTTGCTCATGATCTGTAGGGGTTGTGGTTGGGTCGGGCCTGGCGGTTCGGGGCTTGGCCGGCCTTGTCTTCCTGCAGTGCGCCCGCGAGCTGCACCAGGCAGTCGTCCATGCCGGCGGCTTCGTGCATGTCCTGCATCAGGAAACGTTGCAGCGCGGGGTAGAGCAGGATGGCGCGGTCGGTTTCCGGGTCGCTGCCGGCGGCGTAGGCGCCGAGCTGGATCAGGTCGCGGCTCTTCATGTAGCGCGAATACAGGCTGCGGAACTTGCGCGCCAGCTCCAGGTGCACCGCACCGGCCACGTTGTGCATCACGCGCGAGGCCGAGGCTTCGACGTCGATGGCCGGGTAGTGGCCCGACTCGGCGAGCGAGCGCGAGAGCACGATGTGGCCGTCGAGGATGGCGCGCGCGGCGTCGGCGATCGGGTCCTGCTGGTCGTCGCCTTCGCTGAGCACGGTGTAGAAGGCGGTGATCGAACCCTTGCCGTTGAGGCCGTTGCCGCTGCGCTCCACCAGCTGCGGCAGCTTGGCGAAGCAGCTCGGCGGGTAGCCCTTGGTGGCCGGCGGCTCGCCGATGGCCAGCGCGATCTCGCGCTGCGCCATGGCGTAGCGGGTGAGCGAGTCCATGAGCAGCAGCACGTGCAGCCCGTCGTCGCGGAAACGTTCGGCGATCGCGGTGGCGTAGGTGGCGCCCTGCATGCGCACCAGTGGCGGCGCGTCGGCGGGTGCGGCCACCACCACCGAGCGCTTGCGGCCTTCCACGCCCAGGATGTCTTCGATGAATTCCTTGACCTCGCGGCCGCGTTCACCGATCAGGCCGACCACGATCACGTCGGCCTTGGTGTAGCGGGCCATCATGCCGAGCAGCACCGACTTGCCCACGCCGGAGCCGGCGAACAGGCCCAGGCGCTGGCCACGGCCGACGGTGAGCAGGGCGTTGATGGCGCGCACGCCGGTGTCCAGCGGCTCGCGCACCGGGTCGCGGTCCATCGAGTTCAGCGGCTGGCGGTCCAGCGCCTCGATGTCCACGTGGGTGATCGGACCAAGGTGGTCGAGCGGGTTGCCGTGCGAGTCCACCACGCGGCCCAGCAGACCCCGGCCCAGCGGCAGGCGCAGGGCGCCGCGGTCGTTGGGGGAGGGCGGTTTGTTGATCTGGCCCACACGCGGCACGGGCCGGTAGGGGGCGAGCGGTGTGACGGTGGCGCCGCTGGACAGGCCGTGCGTGTCGCCAGCGGGCATGAGGAAAGCGCGGTCGCTGGAAAAGCCGACGACTTCGGCCAGCACCGGTTCGCGCGCGCCGTTGCCGATCAGGCATTGCGAGCCCACCGGCACCTTCAGGCCCACGGCTTCGAGCACGAGGCCAGCCAGGCGCGTGAGCGTGCCGCGCACTTCCAGCGGCGTGTGCACGCTGGCGTTGCTGCGCACGTCGTCCATGAAATGGCCCCAGCGGCTCTCCGCGCCCAGTGTGCTGTCAGACATCGGCATTCTCCGGGTTCCAGGGGCTGCTCAGGCCCAGGTTGGCGATGGCGCGCAGCCAGCGTTTTTCGATGGAGGCGTCCACGCCGGTGCTGGCCGACTCGACCAGGCAGCCGCCCGCGCTGATGTTGTTGTCGGCCACGAAATCGGGTGCGGACGGACCGAGGTTCTCCAGCAGCGCGCCTTTCATGAGCGCGAGGTCGCCCGGGTTCATGCGCACCGTGGCGGGCAGGCCGTCGTCGACCAGCTGCGCCAACGCCTCGGTGATCACGGGTCTGAGGTGCTGGGTGTTGCACTGCAGCTCCTGGCGCACCACCTGGCGCGCGAGGTCGCAGGCGAGTTCCAGAATGTGGCGCGAGATCTGTTCTTCGCTTTTTTGCAGGTGCTCTTTGGTGTTGTGCAGCAGCTGGGCCATGCGCACCGCGGTTTCTTCGGCGGTCTTGCGCACGGTGGCTTCCAGCGCGTCGCGCACTTCCTGGCCACCGGCGGCGTGGCCCAGCGCATAACCTTCGGCATGGGCCCGTTCGCGGATTTCGTGCAAGGCCTCGGCGGACGGGCCGTCGATCACGGGCTCGCTGGTCTCCGTCACCACGGCCGGGGCGTCTTCGCTGCCGTCCATGGCCGAGAAGCGCCAGGCCGAGCAGCCGTCGATCTCCTCCCGCGGAATGAAACGGGTGTGAGCGCTGGATTTAGACGAAGCCTTCATCGTCGCCTCCTCCCAGCACGATCTGGCCTTCGTCCGACAGGCGCCGCACGACCTTCAGGATTTCCTTCTGCTGGGCTTCCACTTCGGACAGCCGCACCGGGCCGCGCGATTCGAGGTCCTCGCGCAGACCTTCGGCGGCGCGCGTGGACATGTTGGCGAAGACCAGTTCGCGCAGTTCCGAGGTGGCGCCCTTGAGCGCGATCACCAGCGATTCGGAAGGCACTTCCTTGAGCACCATCTGGATCGACTTGCCGTCGAGCTTGAGCAGGTCTTCGAAGGTGAACATCTTGTCCATGATCTTCTGTGCCAGGTCGGCGTCGAAGACGCGGATCGACTCGATCACGGAGTTTTCGATCTGCGTGCCCATCATGTTGATGATCTCGGCCGCGGTCTTGACGCCGCCCATGGAGGTCTTGCGGATCTTGTCGCCACCCGCCAGCACCTTGTAGAGCACCTCGTTGAGGTCCTTCAGCGCCGTGGGCTGGATGCCTTCGAGCGTGGCGATGCGCAGCATCACCTCGTTGCGCGTGCGTTCGGTGAAGTTCTTCAGCACGTCGGCGGTCTGGTCCGCCTCCAGGTGCACCAGGATGGCCGCCACGATCTGCGGGTGCTCGTTGCGCAGCAGTTCCGCAATCGACAGCGGATCCATCCACTTCAGGCTCTCGATGCCCGAGACATCGCCGCCCTGCAGGATGCGGTCGATCAGCAGCGAGGCCTTGTCGTCACCGAGGGCGCGCTTGAGCACCGCACGCACGTAGTTGTCGGTGTCGGACACCAGCAGGCTGTGCGAAGCGGCTTCGTCGGTGAACTTCTGCATCACCTGGGCAACCCGGTCGTGCGACACGGCGCGGGTCTTGGCGATGGTCTCGCCGAGCTTTTGCACTTCCTTCGGGCTCAGGTGCTTGAACACCTCGGCCGCCTCTTCCTCGCCCAGCGACATGAGAAAGATCGCGGCGTCCTGGATTCCCTGGTCTTCCATGATCGTGTTTCCTTAGCTATGCGAAGAACGCATGCACGCCGGGGTCGAACCCAGCGCATCCGGAGCGAACTGCCCCAGCCGAGAACGCGGCGGAACTGGCTTTGCCAGGCCGCATCGCGTTGCCCCCTTGAGGGGGTCGAGCGAAGCGAGGCGGGGGTGTTTCATATTCACGCCGGCGCCTCGCCGTTGACCCAGCCCTTGACGATGTTGGCCACTGCCATCGGGTTTTCAAGCGCCAGGCGCTTGGCATCGGTGAGGCGCCGCGTTTCCGGCGTCGCCTCGTTGCTGGTGTTGGAGGGCATCGGCAGGCCGGGGCGTTCGGGCTGGTCGTTGACCATGGCGTTGAGCTTGGCCTCGGCGGGTGGCAGGGCGGGCGCCTTCATCAGCTTGAGGCCGGGGCGCACCATGCCCAGCAGCACCAGCAGGCCCATGCCCACCATGCCCAGCGGCCAGGCCAGGCCACGCGCCAGTTCCATGTTCTCGGGCTGGCGCCACCAGGCGACAGCCACCTCTTCGGGGGCTTTGCTGACATTGAAGACCGCGTTGACCACGTTGACCGAGTCACCCCGCTCCTTGTTGAAACCGATGGTCTCGCGCACCAGGGCGGTCATCTGTTCGAGCTGCTCCGGGGGGATGGCCGCCGTGGTTTCCTTGCCGCCCTTGTCGGTGCTGCTGCGGTGGTTGACCACGACGGCGGCGCTCAGGCGGCGCACGGTGCCGCTGGCTTCGCGCACCACCTTCACGGTCTTGTCCACTTCGTAGTTGATCAGCGACTGGCGACGGGTGCTGGCTGCCTTGTCGGCCGCACCGGCAGCGCCCAGGGCCGCGGCTTCGCCGTTGATCGGGGCGGTGCCGGTGGTGGGGGGCTGGTTGGTGGTGGCGCCGGGCACGCCGGCGGGCAGGGCGGCGGCGGGGCTGCCGTCTTCGACGATCTGCTGGCTGCGCACGGCGCCCGCTTCGGTGGACTGGTTGGGCTTGTGCAGTTCCGAGGTCGACTCGACCAGCGAGAAGTCGACGTCGGCGCTGACCTGCGCCTTCACATTGCCCTCGCCCACCAGCGGCTCGATCATGTCGAGGATGCGGCGGGTGTACATCTGTTCGATCTGCTGGGTGTACTGCAGCTTCTGGGTGTCGGCGCCCTGGGACTGGCCTTCGGGCGTGGACGACAGCAGGTTGCCCGCATCGTCCACGATGCTGACCGCCTTGGGGTTCATCTCCGGCACGCTCGACGCCACCAGGTGCACGATGCCGGCCACCTGGGCCTTGTCCAGCGTGCGCCCGGGGTGCAGGGTCAACAGCACCGAGGCCGAGGGCTTCTGCTGTTCGCGGAAAAAGCCGTTCTGGTTCGGCAACGCGAGGTGGATGCGCGCGGTCTGCACGGAAGAGAGCGACTGGATCGAGCGGGTGAGCTCGCCTTCGAGCCCGCGCTGGAAGGTCAGGCGTTCCTGGAACTGGGTCATGCCGAAGCGGTTGGCTTCCATCAGCTCGAAACCGTTGACCGTGCCCTTGGGCAGGCCCAGCGAAGCCAGGCGCAGGCGCGTGTCGTGCACCTTGTCGGCCGGCACCATGATCGAGCCACCGCCCTCGGAATGCTTGTAGGGCACGTTCATCTGGGTGAGCTGGGCGACGATGGCGCCGCCGTCCTTGTCGCCCAGGTTGGTGTAGAGCACGCGCCAGTCGGGTTGCTGGCCCATGAAGAACAGCGCCAGCGCGATCGCCACCAGCGCCAGCGCACCCAGGCCGAGGCGGGTCTTCTGGGTCCTGTCCATGCGCGACAGACCCTCGCCCAGAGCGCTGCGGCTCATGGGGCGGATATCCAGTTCAGCGACGGTGTTGCTCATGGCAGGGCTCGGGAGTTCGGTCAATGTCGGGGGGAATCACCCCTGTTGCGACCGATTATTCGGCTCCCGGGCCGGTGCCATAGCGGGGAAAAGGCCCCGGTTTGACCCCCTATTCCCGGAGCGCGGCCTGGCGCCCTTCAATAGCATCAAAGCCTGCTCACTTTGTGTAGAAGGACACCGCCATGGACCTGCGAATTTCCCCCTTGTCCAGCCAGGCACTCAACCCGGCTGGCCAGACCAAGCGCCCCGGCGCGGCCGGTGGTGTGGGCGGCGGTTTTGCCGACAACTTCAAGACCGCACTCAAGGACGTCAGCGCGGCACAGAACGAAGCCACGCGCCTGCAGAAAGAAGTCCAGCTCGGCAACCCCAACGTCAGCCTGGAAGAAACCATGCTCGCCATGCAGAAAGCCCAGATCGGCTTCCAGGCCACGCTGCATGTGCGCAACCGCATGGTTCAGGCGTACACGGACATCATGAACATGAGTGTCTGACCCTCCCCCGTTGCTTGCTCACTGCGTGTAGCCGCATCCCCCCTCAAGGGGGCGATGCCCTCGGACCGGCAAAGCCGGATCTTCGGCATCTCTGGGTTGGGGCACGTTCTCCGGCCAGTTCCCTGCGGTTCGGTTTCTCTTCTTCTTTCTCGCTTTCTTCTGCTTCAACGGCGTGCATCCGGCGCGAAGTTTCTTGAACCCAGAACGCCGCGGAACCGGCTTTGCCGGGCCGCAAGCGTTGCCCCTTGAGGGGCGGAGCTGGCTACACGCAGTGAGCCAGCGATGGGGGTGGTCCTCGTCCTGCGCGGGGGGTCTCAGTGCACCCGTGTGTCCATCATCAGCGCCAGGTCGTTCAACCACGGCTCGGCCAGGTTGCGGATCTCGGCGTCGGTGCGCAGGATGCGTTTCATGATCCGGGTCTTTTCGGTGCGCTCTTCGGGCGCCAGGCGGACGCTGCGGGACTTGCTGCGCAGCTGGGCGATGAGCACCGTGCACGCGCCTTCCAGTCGCACCACCTGGTCCCAGTTTTCAGTCTGGGCGGCTTCCAGCATCTTCTGGCTGGCGTTCTCGATCGCTTTGTAATAGTCCAACAAGCTGTGCTCCATGATCAGGCTCCACGGCCCGTGAGGGGCTGAAGGGGGGTGGGCACGGAGCCCTTGATTTGTTGCCACGACTGCGCCAGTGGCTCGATGAGCTGGGTCACCTCTTCGAGCGGCTTGGGGTCGTTGCGCAGGTTCGCCTGGGTCAGGCGCACCACGCAGTAGTTGTAGAGCTGCTGCAGGTTGGCAGCGAGGTCGCCACCTTGTTGCAGGTTCAGGCCCGCCTTGAGGCCTTCTTCGGTGATGCGCACCGCTTTGCCCAGTGCGGCGCCCTTGGTCTCGATGTCACCGCGCGACATGGCGCCACGCGCCTGGGCGATCGATTGCAGCAGGGCGTCGTACAGCAGGCCAACGAGCGTGTGCGGGTCGGCACCCTGAACGCTGGTTTCGACGGCGACCCGCTTGTAGGCGGATGCGGCGCGTGAATTGACAGAGGTGAACATGGTGTCATTTCCTTGTGTCTGATGCCTTTTTTTATCGGCATCTGCGCCCGGGACTGTAGTTTCTGACATGTTCAATTGCGACGAATTGTTCCAGGTATTCAAGGACTTGAAGGGGCGCGACCCTGCCACGGAAAATGGCCTGATCTGTTGGTCAAACGGCCATGCCCGGGCGTTGGTCTAGCCCTTGTTCCACAGCGTGATCTGCTGGCTGACGAAGGCGTTGAGGCCGCTGAGCTTGGCCACGGCCGCGTCCATGGCGTTGTATTGCGCCAGGTAGCGGGTTTCAGCGCGGGCAGCCCGGTCGTTGACGCGCTCCTGCTCCAGGCCATTCCGATCGATCGATTTCTGCAGCGCGCTGGCCTTGGTGCTGACCAGGCCATCGGCGTCGATCAGGCCCTCGGCGAAGGTCTTGATCTTGCGACCGAAGCCTTCCGTTGTGGCACTGCCGGTGTCGACCGTGAACAGGCTTTTGAGGCCTTCGAGGTTGGACAGCGAGGCGTCGAACTTCTCGGCGTCGAGGGCCAGGGCACCACCCGTTTTCAGCTCGATGCCGACGTCGGCCAGGCGCGTGTAGGGCGTGCCGCCGGTGACCGAGCGCATCATGCCGCGCAAGGCGTTTTGCAGCCCGGTGGCGGTGGAATCGCCTTGCAGCGCGCCCGCCTTCTTGGTGCCAGCGTCGTAGCGTGTCGCATTGGACAGCGTGCTGTTGAGCGTGTTGTAGGCGTCGACGAAGGCCTGCACATTGGCGCGCACGGCTTCGGTGTCGGCGCTGACGTCGATCTCCACCGGCGCGGTGGTGACCTGGCTGAGCTGGATGGTCATGCCGGGCAGGGTGTCTGCGAGCCGGTTGCTGGCGGAAGAAATGGACACGCCGTTGATCGTGGCCGTGGCGTTTTGCCCCGCCTGCGACTGCGTCATGCCGTTGGCGCTACCAACGGCGAACGCCAGGCGCGACAGGCCGCTGGCATCGGTGTCGTTGCCGTCGTCGTCAGCGACTGTGATGCGAAACCCGTTTTCCAGGCCAGTCTCTTTCGAGCGCACCAGCAGGCGTTCACCCGAGGCGTCCTTGAGCACGGTGGCGCTCACGCCCGCGTCGGCGTCGTTGATCTTGGCCGCGATCTCGGCGAGCGTGTCTTCGCCGGGGTTGATCGTCACGGAGACCGGTGTGCCACTGCCAGCGGTGAAGCTGCTGCCGCTCCAGGCGCCGAGTTCGATCGTCATGCTGCCCGAGCCGGCGCCACTGCCCGTGGCCACAGCGCTGGATGCGGTGGACTGCGCCTTGGCCAGTTGCTGCACGGTCATGGTGATCGAGGTGGCGGGCGCGCCGGCGGCGACGGTCACACCGATGGCCGCGCTGTTCGACGAGGTGGCGGTGACCGAGCTCCAGCCATTGGGGGATGCGAGCTTGGCGGCTGCGTCCCCCAAGGCCGAGAACTGCGACTTGATGGTGCCGTAGGTGGAGAGCTTGGTCTGGAACGAGGTGGCCTGGGTCTGCAGCTGCTTGAGCGGTGCTTTTTCCAGCGCCACCAGTTGCGAGACGATGCTCTGCACGTCGAGCCCGCTGCCGATGCCGGGCGAAGAGATGGTGGCCATGTTGTGCCTTCCTCAGGATGGACGCACCGCACGCGAAGGCATGCGGTCTGTGCATCCCACGAATGGGAGCGCGGCGGGGCAGGGGGCTGCCGCCGCCGCTGGCTCGCACCACCCGCGGGTGGTGCGCAGCGTTCTGTGCCGATCAGCGCAGCAGGGACAGCACGCCCTGGGGCAGCTGGTTCGCCTGGGCCACCATGGCGGTGCCGGCCTGTTGCAGGATCTGGCCGCGCGACAGGTTGGAGGTTTCCGTGGCGAAGTCGGCGTCCATGATGCGGCCGCGCGAAGCAGCCTGGTTCTCGGATGCGACCTGCAGGTTGGAGATCACGGCGTCGAAACGGTTCTGCACGGCACCGAAGGTGGCACGGGCGGTGGTGATCTCGTCGATGGCATCGTCAAGGTCGTCCATGGCGGCCAGGGCGTTGGTGTCGGAGGTGATGTCACCGGCCGTCACGGCGGCCACACCCGTGCCCGTGGTCAACACGGTGGTGGACACGGCGATCTGATCGGTGGTCACGTTGTTCGCGCCCACCTGGAAGGAGAGGCTGGCGGCCGTGTTCAACAGATCCACGCCGTTGAACTTGGTGCCGGTGAGCACGCGGGTGACTTCGTCGTTGAGCTGCTGGTATTCGGCGTTGAGGTTGGTGCGGTCCGACGCAGAGTTCGAGGCGTTGGCCGACTGCACGGCCAGTTCACGCATGCGCTGCAGCGAGTCACCCACCTTGCCCAGCGCGCCTTCAGCGGTCTGCGCCATGGAGATGCCGTCGTTGGCGTTGCGGATGGCGACGTTCATGCCCTTGACCTGGGCGTTCATGCGCTCTGCAATGGCGAGGCCGGCGGCGTCGTCTTTGGCGCTGTTGACACGCAGACCCGAAGACAGGCGCTGCATGGAGGTGGCGAGGGCTCCCGAAGACGCATTCAGGTTGCGCTGGGCATTCAGGGACATCACGTTGGTGTTGATCGAGCTCATGTTTAACTCCTAAAAATTTGACAAAGTAGTCCGGCATCACTGCCAGTCCCAACGACAGCCATCTGGCTGGCCGCCATGACCGGAGCTTCCGTAGCGCCAAGCCGGCTGGGCCCTGGGCCTCCGACCGTCTCGCCGCTTCTGCTTGCCGGACGACGAACCTTTTTAGAAGTTCGTTGAGTTCAATTTCGGTGGTCCGGGCCTATTCTTTAGCGCCTTGATACAAAGATTTCTCTGGATAAGCGCGGGATGCGTGTGCCATTTCTCGCGTTACCGCTGCTGCGCGGTGTGCGCAGGGCCTGGCGCCGGGGTACTGTTGGTGTGGCATCGGCACGCCGTGCCATGTCTTGATGGTCGCTGGATGGTGGGGCGCCAAACCACCGCGACGCCCCGGCCCGCCTCGGTCAGCCCCGCCACCCGTGCCCGCCGCCCATCCCGCCGTGTGTACCAACGATGTAGGAAAAAACCTGACACGGTACAGAGCGGTGCCTGACAGCCCAAACAGCCATTCGCCGATTCAAGAAATTTTTACGGTCGACACAATTACATACATCGGGCAAGCAGATGTAAGCAAGTCGCTCACCAAGCCGACCCGGGACTCAAGGAGAATTTCATGGACAGCGAACAACTCTTGGCCGAAATCCGCGAAGCCAACCTGACCTACCTGATGCTGGCGCAGAACCTGATCCGCAAGGACCGCGCCGAAGCGCTGTACCGCCTGGGCATCACGGAAGAAGCTGCTGACCTGCTGGGCATGCTCTCCACCGCCCAGCTCCTGAAGATCGCTTCGAGCAACATGCTGCTGTGCCGCTTCCGGGTGGACGACGACCTGGTGTGGAACCTCTTGACGAACCACAACGTGAAGAAGGTCGACAACACCACCACGACCCAGCTGCACGCGTCCATTCTGATGGCTGGCCGGTTTGCCGAGTCGATGACCGCTGCACATTAAGAATCCCCCCGCGCCGCCTGCGGCGTCACCCCCCAGGGGGCGGCGCTGGAGGCCCGGCGAAGCCGGTTCCTCGGCGCCCTGGGTTTGTTGACACCTCTTCTCTCATACTGGATTCATCATGGCCACGCCCAAAAGCATCTTGAACGAGTCCCGTGACATCGAGCGCGCTGTGGCCCTGATCCAGCTGGGTGCGCGCCTGCAGGTGCTGGAATACGAAACCAGCCTGTCGTATGAGCGCCTGCTGCGCCTGTACAAGGAAGTGGCGGGCAAGTCGCCCTCGAAAGGCCAGTTGCCTTTTTCGACCGACTGGTTCCTGACCTGGCAGCCGAATGTGCATTCGTCGCTGTTCCTGAACATCCACGAGTACCTGTCCAAGACCAGCGAACTCGAAGAGATCGACACCGTGATCAAGGCCTTCCGCCTGTACAGCGAGCAGATGACGGCCAGCGCCATCGAACCCCTGCTGTCGATCACCCGCGCCTGGCGCCTGGTGAAGTTCGTCGACAACGGCATGCTCACACTGACCAAGTGCTCCTGCTGCGGTGGCCACTTCGTCACCGAGCCGTATGAAAACGCCCGCAACTTCGTCTGCGGCCTGTGCAAGCCACCGGCGCGTGCGGGCAAGGGTGTGGCAAACGGAGGTCTCCGTTTGCATTGAGGCTCACCCCCGCGCCGCGCCCAAGGGCGCGTCACCCCCTCAAGGGGGCAACGCGAGCGGTCCGGCAAAGCCGGGCCCGCCGCGTTCTGGGTTGGGGCACTTCGCTCCGGCGCCGCCTGGCAAAACCAGTTCCGCGGTGTTCTGGGTTTGAACACCTTGCTCCGGAAAGTGGATCAAGCTGTCCGTCGCTATCGGCTCAAAGTTTGAAAAGGACCCTCATCTGGGTCCTTTTCGCGTTCATGGCCTCCTTCACTCGGCCCTAAAGTTGACCGATAGAAATCTCAGTTGCTGGAATTCCCTGATGTGTGCCGATCGCGGTGAAGCTGCGAGCCAGGCCTGCTTGGAACCGGCTTTGCAGGGCCGCTGCTGGCGCCCCCTTGAGGGGGTGGTGCCGAAGGCGGCGCAGGGGTGATCCTTTCAAAGGTCTGGAACATGTTTGTCATCATTGGTTTTCTCGTCTCGATGGCCTGCATCTTCGGGGTGTACATCTTCCACGGCGGCAACATCAGCGTGATCCTCACGGCGTTGCCGTTCGAGCTGATCACCATCCTGGGTGCGGCCATGGGGGCCTTCTTCATGAACAACCAGATGAAGGTCGTGAAGGCTTCGGCGAAAGGCCTGGGCATGTGCTTCAAGGGCAGCAAGTACACCAAGGCGCGTTACATGGAACTGCTGGCGCTGCAATACGACATCCTGCAAAAAGCCCGCAAGGAAGGCCTGATGGCCATCGAGCAGGATGTGGAGAACCCCCACGAGTCGCCCGTGTTCAAGAAATATCCCACCGTGGGCAGCGACCACCACGTGGTCGAGTTCATCACCGACTACCTGCGCATGATGGTCTCGGGCAACCTCAACGCCCACGAGATCGAGTCGCTGATGGACGCCGAGATCGAAACCCATCACCAGGAGGCCCATGCGCCGGTGGCGGCCATCGGACGCCTGGCCGGGGGCCTGCCGGCGTTCGGTATCGTCGCCGCCGTGCTCGGCGTGGTCAACACCATGGGTTCGGTGGGGCAGCCACCCGCGGTGCTCGGCGGCATGATCGGTTCGGCGCTGGTCGGTACGTTTTTGGGCATCCTGATGGCCTACGGCGTCGTTGAGCCGCTGGGCGGCCTGCTGGAGCAGAAGGTCGAAGAAAGCAGCAAGGAATTTCTCTGCATCAAGACCACGCTGCTGGCCAGCATGCAGGGCTACGCGCCGAGCACGGCGATCGAGTTCGGTCGCAAGGTGCTGTTCTCCGACGTGCGCCCCAACTTCGCGGAGCTCGAAGGGCACGTGAAAGGCAAAAAATGAGGACGCACCATGGCTGACGGCAAGAAGCTCCAGCCCATCATCGTCAAGCGCATCAAGAAGGGCGGGCATGTCGCGCACGGGGGCGCGTGGAAGATCGCCTACGCCGACTTCGTGACGGCCATGATGGCGTTCTTCCTGCTCATGTGGCTGCTGGGCTCGACCTCCAAAGGCGACCTCGAGGGCATCGCCAGCTACTTCAGCGCACCGGTCAAGGTCTCGCTCATGGGCGGCGACGGCACCGGCAACAGTGACAGCATCCTGCCCGGTGGGGGTCGTGACCTGGCCAAGTCGGCCGGTCAGGTGGACGGCGGCGACGCCGAACGGGCGGCCAAACTCATCGGTGCGCAGATGGCGCGTGCCGAACTGGCGCGCAAGGACGCACAACGCATCGACGCGCTGCACGAGAAGATCAAGGACATGGTGGCCAACAACGCCGCCTTGCAGGACTTCGGTTCGCAGATCAGGCTCGAACGCACGGGCGACGGCCTGCAGATCCAGATCGTGGACGACCAGAACCGCCCCATGTTCGACGTGGGCAGCGCGCTCGTCAAACCCTATATGCGCGACATCCTGCGCGCCATCGGCGCCACGCTGGTGGATGTGGACAACCGCATTGCGCTGGCCGGCCACACCGATGCCACGCCGTATGGCAGTGGCGACCGCGGCTACAGCAACTGGGAGCTCTCCAGCGACCGGGCCAATGCCTCGCGCCGCGAGCTGGTCCTGGGAGGCCTGCCCGACAGCAAGCTGGCCCGGGTGGAAGGCCTGGCGTCGAGCCGCCTGCTCGATCCCGAGCAACCGGTTGCCGCCATGAACCGCCGCATCAGCATCCTGGTGATGACCCGCGAAGCGGAGCAACGCATGATGCCCTCGGGTGAAGCCCCCGAGGCACCCGGTGAAGGTGCAGCCCTGCCGCTGGAACCCGGCTCTGCACCCCCGGCGGCGGCGTTGCCGGTCGACACCACTGAAACACCCGCGCCGGCCGCAGCGCCCCCGGTGGCAACCGCGTCGCCGCGACCTTTTGGTCTTCCCGATCTACAGAAACTGGCCGAAGTGCCGAAACCTCGGGAAGAGTTTGGTGTCCCGAAACCCCGTTGACCTTCCTCAAGTTCCCGCCCCCGGAGGCCCACCATGTCCAGCCCCATGAAATTCCTGATCGTTGACGACTTCTCCACCATGCGCCGCATCGTGCGCAACCTGCTCAAGGAAATCGGCCACGCCGATGCCGACGAAGCGGAAGACGGCGTCATTGCCCTCGCCAAGCTGCGCAACGGCACGTTCAACTTTGTCGTCAGCGACATCAACATGCCCAACATGAACGGGTTCCAGTTGCTGACCGAGATCAAGAAGGATGAAGCCCTCAAGCACCTGCCTGTGCTGATGGTGACGGCCGAGGCGCGCAAGGAAGACATCGTGATGGCGGCCCAGGGCGGGGCGGCCGGCTACATCGTGAAGCCCTTCACCAAGGCCACGCTGGAAGAAAAGCTCGCCAACATCTTCAAGAAACTGGGCCTTTGAGCCTGTCAGGGAGTTCAGCATGAGCAGCGACAACGTTCAAGACAGCCAAGGCAGCCCCGAAATGTTCCAGCAGCTCGGCAGCATCACGCGCCAGCTGCACGACGCGCTCAAAGAGCTCGGCTACACCGACAAGCTCAAGGGCACGGTCGACCAGCTGCCCGATGCGCAGAGCCGCCTGTCCTACATCGCCCGCCTCACCGGCGAGGCCGCCGACAAGGTGCTCAACCACGTGGAGGGTGCCAAGGCCGAGCAGGCCCAGATCACGCGCCGGGGTCGCCAGCTGGTGGACTCGATCAGCACCGTGCCGGGGCTTTCCACGGCCATGCCCGAGTTGCTCAAATGGTCCAGCGAGGTGGTGCAGAACAGCGAAAAGTCCGACGCCCGGCTGACCGAAATCATGATGGCGCAGGACTTTCACGACCTCACCGGCCAGGTGATCGCCCGTGTGGTCCAGCTCGCGTCCACCATCGAGGAGCAGTTGCTGGCGCTGTTGCTGCAATCCGCGCCATGTGGTGTGCCGGGTCAGGACAAGGTGCTGGAGCTCGACGGCCCGGTGGTCGCCCCCGAGGGTCGGACCGATGTGGTGAGCGACCAGGCGCAGGTGGACGACCTTTTGGCGAGTTTGGGCTTTTAGCCCAAACTCTGAGGATGGGCCCACCCCCATCGCTGGCTCACTACGTGTAGCCAGCTCCGCCCCTCAAGGGGCAACACCTGCGGCCCGGCAAAGCCGGTTCCGCGGTGTTCTGGGTCCGGCATTTCTCTCCGGCCAACCCTCCGGCCGGTTGTGGTGCTTGATGCGTTCCTGCTTTTGAGCCGCCGTTCCCGGAAAAGCGGGATCCAAGGGGGCTTTATCGCCCTTTAGTTTTTCCCCCTGACTTCCACAATCTGACCCATCAACCCGATGTGTCAGCACCATGGACTCTTCCAGTCAGGACAAGAACCTACCCGCCACCGCGCAGCGCCTGAAGAAGGCCCGCGACGATGGCCAGGTGGCGCGTTCCAAGGACCTGTCGAATCTGTCGGTGCTGGGTGGTGGCGCGGTGTTGCTGATGGTGCTGCTGCCCATGGGTTTCGACCAGCTGCGGACCAACCTGCAGCAGCAGCTGCACTTTGACCACCAGGCGCTGCAACAGCCGCAGATGGTGGTCGAGCGGTTGACGGGGGTCTTTGGCCAGGGACTCATGCTCTACCTGCCCATGGGCCTGCTGATGATCGCGCTGGCCATCGGCGTGGCGTTTGCTTCGGGCAGCTGGGCACTGAGCACCAAGCCCATCACGCCCGACCTGACGCGACTCAGCCCGCTGGCGGGTTTTGGTCGGCTGTTCTCGCGCCAGCAACTGGTCGAGACGGTCAAGCTCACCGCCATCACCGCTGTGCTGGGCGTGGTCGCCTGGCAATTCATCGCTTCCCATGTGCAGCCCTTTGGCACCCTGCTGCTGCGTCCGCTGGAAGGCGCTCTCGGTCAGCTCGGCACCTGGATGACCGTGGGTGTGGGTTTCCTGCTGCTGGTGGTCACCGCCGTGGCCCTGGTGGACGTGCCGCTCCAGAAATTCCTGCACGGACACCGCCTGCGCATGTCGCTCGAAGAGGTCAAGCGCGAGCACAAGGAAAGCGAAGGCGACCCGCACATGAAGGGCAAGCGCCGCCAGCGCCAGCGCGAGATGGCGCAGCGCAACAGCATCGGCGCCGTGCCCAAGGCCGACCTGGTGGTGATGAACCCGACCCACTACGCCGTCGCCATCCGGTACGACGACGCCTCCATGAGCGCACCGCGCGTCATCGCCAAGGGCGCCGACCTGCTGGCGCTGAAGATCCGCGATGTGGCCAAGGCGAACAAGATCCCGGTGCTGCAGGCGCCCATGCTGGCGCGCGCGCTCTACGCCCACGCCGAGATCGACGACGAGATTCCCTCGGCCCTGTACACCGCGGTGGCTCAGGTGCTGGCCTACGTGTACCAGCTCAAGGCCGCCATGGCCGGGCGCGGTGCCATGCCCGGCGACATGCCCACGCCGCAGGTGCCGCCCGAGCTCGATCCCCACTTCAAGAAGAAGCCTGCCCCGGAGGTTGCTGAATGAACGCCCAACTGAAGTTCCTCCAGCAGTGGACTGCCCGTCACGCGGCCTGGCTCAACGGCCTGGCCGCGCCGATGCTGGTGATCACCGTGCTGTCGATGATGGTGCTGCCGCTGCCGCCCTGGCTGCTCGACACCTTCTTCACGCTCAACATCGCGCTCGCGCTGGTGGTCATGATGGTCTCGGCCTACATGCGCCGACCGCTCGACTTCTCGGTCTTCCCCACGGTGCTGCTGCTCACCACGCTGCTGCGCCTGTCGCTCAACGTGGCGTCCACCCGCGTCGTGCTGCTCGAAGGCCACACCGGCCCGGGCGCGGCCGGTGCCGTGATCGAAGCCTTTGGCCACTTCCTGATCGGCGGCAATTTCGCCGTCGGCTTCATCGTCTTCGCGATCCTGGTGGTGATCAACTTCGTGGTGATCACCAAGGGCTCGGAGCGCATCGCCGAGGTCTCGGCGCGCTTCACCCTGGACGCCATGCCCGGCAAACAGATGGCGATCGACGCCGACCTGGGCGCGGGCCTGATCGACGAGAAGGAAGCCAAGCGCCGCCGCCTCGAAGTGGGCGAAGAGGCCGAGTTCTTCGGCTCCATGGACGGTGCTTCCAAGTTCGTGCGCGGCGACGCCATCGCCGGCATCATCATCCTGTTCATCAACATCATCGGCGGCCTGATCATCGGCATGGTGCAGCACGGCTTGGGCGCCGGTGAAGCCGCCGACAGCTACATCCTGCTCGCCGTCGGTGACGCGCTGGTGGCGCAGATTCCCTCGCTGCTGATCTCGGTCGCCGCGGCCATGGTGGTTTCGCGCGTGGGCAAGGACGCCGACCTGGGCGGCCAGATCGTCGGCCAGATGTTCCTGTCCAGCAAAGTCGTGGGCATCACCGCCGCCGTGCTGTTCATGCTCGGCATCGTGCCCGGCATGCCGCACGCGGTGTTCCTGAGCTTCGCGCTCATCTTCGGCGGCATCGCCTGGTGGCGTTTCAAGGAAGAAAGCAAGCCCGCACCGGTGGCCGAAGAGGCCCCCGTCGCCAACGACGGCGAAGCCACCTGGGACGACCTGCAGCCGGTCGACCTGCTGGGCCTGGAACTGGGCTACCGCCTGATCGCCATGGTCGACAAGAGCCGCCAGGGCGACCTGCTCACGCGCATCAAGGGCGTGCGCAAGAAATTCGCCCAGGAAGTGGGTTTCCTGCCGCCGGCCGTGCACGTGCGCGACAACCTGGAACTGCGCCCCAGCGCCTACCGCATCACGCTGCGCGGCGTGGTGGTGGGCGAGGGCGAAGTCTTCCCCGGCATGTTCCTGGCCATCGATCCGGGCGGCATCGGCACCCCGCTCATCGGCACCCCGACCACCGACCCTGCGTTCGGCCTGCCGGCGCACTGGATCGAAGACAAACAACGTGAGAACGCGCAAATGGCGGGTTTTACCGTGGTTGATTCCGAGACCGTGCTGGCCACGCATCTTTCACACTTGATGCAAGTCCAGGCCGCGAGATTGCTCAGCCGGACGGAGACCCAGGACCTGGTCGAACACGTGACCCGCCTGGCCCCGAAACTGATTGAAGAAGTCGTGCCCAAGATGATCTCCATCGCCACCTTCCAGAAAGTGCTGCAGCTGCTGCTGGAAGAGTCGGTGCACGTGCGTGACATCCGCACCATCATCGAAGCCATCGCCGAACACGCGACCGTCACCACCGACCCGGTCGAGCTGGCCCGCCGTGTGCGCATGGCGCTGGCCCCGGCCATCGTGCAGCAGATCTACGGCCCGGTGAAAGAACTCGAAGTGATCGCCATCGAACCCGGTCTGGAGCGCTTGCTGATGCAGGCCCTTTCCGGTGCCGCCGGTGGCGCGCTGGACCCCGGCGTGGCCGAGATGCTCAGCAAGTCCGCCACCGACATCGCCAACAAGCAGGAAGAAAAGGGCGTGCCCGCCTGCCTGCTGGTGCCCGACGCGATCCGCAACGCCATGGCGCGCCTCCTGCGGCGCGCGGCGCCCCGCCTCCAGGTGCTCGCCCACAGCGAGATCCCTGAAACCCACCTCATCCGTATCGGCCCGATTCTTGGGGAGCTTGCAGCATGAACATCCAGCGATTCACCGCACCGACCTCGCGCGAAGCCATGGCCAAGGCGCGCAACGCCTTCGGCGACAGTGCCGTGATCCTCTCGTCGCGTTCCACCGGCGACGGTTTCGAGGTCATGGCCGCGGCCGAAGAAAGCCTGGCCCCGATGGCCCCCCAAACTCCGCAGACCGGCCGTGGCGAGCGCCTGCAGCCCATCGTGACACGGCCCTCGGCCGGCCGCGCGGCGCAGCCCCTGCCAACGGGTTCCGACTCGGTGGAGGAGGACACCGAAGCGCTGTCCATGAGCACGCTGTCGTTTCAGGAATACGTGCGCGAGCGCATGCTGCGCAAGCGCCGCGCCGCCCTCTCGGGTGAGCCGGTGGCGCCGCAAGCCCCGCAGACCGCCGTGGCCCCCGAGCCGCGCCGCATGGCCGCCGAACCGCGCGCCGCCTCGCCGATCCAGGTGCCGGTGCAGCGTTTCAACGAAAGCGCCGTGGCCAAGCCCCGTGCCGCCGCCTCGCCTCCGCCCATCCGCACCCGCGCGGTGGTCCAGCCCAGCTGGGAAGACTCGCTGCCGCCGCAGCGCCAGGCCGAGCACAGCGGCCCGAGCGTGGCGGTGGAACTCTCGGCGCTAAAGGACATGATCGAAGAGCGCTTCAACACCCTGGCCTGGCTCGGTTCGTCCAAGCAGAACCCGATCCAGTCGCAGCTGATGCTCAAGCTCATCCGTGCCGGCTATTCGCCCGCCATGTCGCGCGCCGTGCTCGAACGCGTGCCCGCCGACAGTGCCGCGCCCGAAGCCATGCGCTGGCTGATGGACGTGCTCAGCCGCAACCTGAAGACCGCCGCCCCTGGCGCCGGCCTGTGCGACGAAGGCGGTGTGATCTCCCTGATCGGTGCCACCGGTGTCGGCAAGACCACCACCGCCGCCAAGCTCGCTGCCCAGTGCGTCAAACAATACGGCGCCGGCAGCGTCGGCATGATCACGCTCGACACCTACCGCGTCTCGGGCTACGAGCAGCTGCGCGCCTACGGCCGCATGCTCGGCGTTGTGGCCCACCTGGCGCACGACCGTGCGGCGCTGATCGATCTGCTCAACCTGCTGACCAACAAGCGCATGGTGATCATCGACACCGCGGGCCTGGGCCAGCGCGACCAGCGCATCCAGGACATGCTCGACGTGCTCGACGTGCCCAAGGTCAAGAAGACCCTGGTGCTCAACGCCGGCTCGCACGGCGACACGCTCGACGACGTGCTCACCGCCTTCAAGTCCAGCACGCTGCACGGCGTGGTGCTCTCCAAGGTGGACGAAGCCGTCAAGCTCGGCCCGGCCATCGATGCCCTGATCCGCCACCAGGTGGTGCTGCGCGGCGTGGCCAACGGCCAGCGCGTGCCCGAGGACTGGCAGAACCCCGACGCCGCGTCGATGGTGCGCATGTCCATGGGCACCGAAGGCAAGTCCGCCTACGACCCGGTCTCCACCGACATGGGTTTCTATTACTCGCAGGCCTCGTCCCGCGGCCTCGACCTGGGAGCGGCCCATGTTTGAATTTGGCTGGGACCAGGCCGCCGGCCTGCGCTCCGAAACACCCCCCAACGCCCCCGCCATGATGCCGGTCGCCAGCACGGCGCAGCCGGCGCGGGCCTACGAGCTGCTCTGCACGCTCGCCACCCACCTCGGTGCCCTCGGACACCAGGCCGTCATCATCGATGGAACGGCCAGCGAATCGACACCGCGCCGCGGCAACGATGGCGGCCACCTCGGCTTGCAGCACGTGCTGCAGGACCCTTCCATCGCCGGTCTGGGCCGCGCACCCGAAGGGGCGGAATGGCTGGTCATGCCCGGTGCACATGGCCTGCAGACCCTGCAGCTGACCGCCCGCGCGGCGGGAGCCCCGGTGGCGCTTGCGCGCCTGCTGGTGCCTTTTTCCCCGGGTACCCTGGTGCTGCTGTACGCACCCGCCATGCAACTGGCTTCGCTGATGGCGGGGTCGCAGGCGCGCGCCCTGGTGCCCGTGCTGCCCCATGCCCAGGCCAGCATCGACGCCTACGGCTCACTCAAGCTGCTGCACGGTGCCGGGCTGTCGCCGGTGCTCGCGCCGCTGGACCACGACCTGGAACCCGCGCAGGCCCCGCTGCAGCAGGTGGTGCAGGCGGTGACCGATTGCGCCCGGCGCCATCTCGGCTACGCGGTTGACACCTGGCCGCTGGAGAACTGGGCCACGCGCGTGCAAGCGAGCGCGCAGGTCATGCCCGTCACCGAACACCTGCACACCCACGAAGGGCAGCGCGGTCAGCGCCACACTGCCCCGGGCGCCCGCCAGCTGGCCGCCCACACACCCTGGAGTTGACGACGATGTACACCGCCAAAGGCACCCTCAACCGGGACGACCAGTTGCGCAAATACAGCCCGCTGGTGCGCCGGCTGGCGCACCACATGATCGCCAAGCTGCCGCCCAGCGTGGAGATCGACGACCTGATCCAGGTCGGCATGATCGGCCTGACCGAAGCCATCGCGCGCTTCGAGCCCGCTCAGGGCGTGCAGTTCGAGACCTTTGCCAGCCAGCGCATCCGCGGCGCCATGATCGATGAACTGCGCGAGGGCGACTGGATGTCGCGCGGCTCACGCAAGAGCCAGAAAGACATCGAAGGCGCGGTGCACCGCCTGCAGCAGAAGCTGCACCGCGCACCGCTGGAATCCGAGATCGCCAAAGAGCTGGGCATGACCCTGGTCGATTACCAGTCGCTGCTGGCCAAGGTGCGCGGCACGCAGCTGGTGTACCTGGAAGACATCAGCGGCCACGGCGACGACGAAGACAGCTTCCTCGACCGCCACATGGGCGAGACCGATGCCGAGCCCTCGGCCGTGCTGCAGGACCACCGCATGCGCGTGGCCCTGGTGGCCGCGATCAAGGTGTTGCCCGACCGCGAACAGCAGATCATGAGCATGTACTACGAGCACGACATGAACCTGAAGGAAATCGCGGCCGTGCTCGGCGTGACCGAGTCGCGCATCTGCCAGCTGCACAGCCAGTCCATCGCGCGCCTGCGCGCCAAGTTGCGCGAGCACTGAGGTCTGGCTCGGGCGTCGACGCGCGTCTTGCCGCTGCTTTGACGAATGCGCCCGATTTTTGCATCCAACGCGCGAGCAACCGACATGCACACAGCCAGAAAACTCAAGTTCACGCGGGTCGTTTTCACCGGCGATCTGCTTCGGCCCTTTGCCTATGGAAACGAATGGGAGAGCGCCACTTGGAAAAATATCCGATGGCTGCAGGCCCTCGTCGCGCCCCATCTCGAGCGCTTGGGCGTCGATCACAGATCCCTGACATGGGATCCGCAACTCCATCCGAAAAAGAGCACCTACTTTGATGCGCCCGCGCTGTACGACCGGCTCGGGCTTGAACTGGGCATGGCCAGCTGGACGACCCTGGCATCCCTGAAGTCGGCACCAGAGGCCCTGATCGATCAACTCGCGCCGACGGTCAAAGATGCGATCGTCATCGGCTACGAGATGCCCGACGTGATGTTGGACGCACTGACGGACCTGGGAGTGCCCTACATCGATGTGGTCCTGCATGCTGTGCGGTTCATGCCGGACCTGATTTTTTCCATGCGAACCAACCACCCGGAGCTGCACGAGTCGCTGTCGTTCAACACCGTTCAGGAAGCCGATATTCTGAGCCGAGCCGCCGATATCAAGGCCAAGGCGGCCTGGATGCCTGCACCGGTCGACGCTGCTCCAGGCTCCTTGGTGATCTTCGGACAGGTCCACGGCGACCGGTCGCTGGTCGCAACCAATGGTGGCGGTTTCTGCAGCCTGGAAAGCCATCTGCAAGAACTGGTCGAGCTGTGCCATGCGCACGCCCATGCGTACTTCAAGCCGCACCCCTATGACGTTCACGAAAGTCCATCCGTTCGTGCCATTCGCCACATCGGCTCTGTGGAGTTCACGTCCGCCAATGCCTACCACCTGATGGCACAGGACAACATCAGGACCATCGCCGCCTTGAACTCCAGTTGCCTGTTCGAAGCCCGTTATTTCGACAAAGAGGTGGTGCGTTTCAAACCCTGTCTCTATGACTTCGATGCCCACCATGGTCCTCGCGGTGGTCTTCCGGGAGCCCTGCTTTCCCAGACACCTTCATGGCTGGACGCGGCATTCTGGGGGGAACTCCTGTCGCTGGAGGCGGTGCCATCGCTGGCCGTCGCGCAATGGATGCCCGATCGGCTGCGCAGAACCATGAACGCGGACTGGGGCTATGGGCAGATTGGCAAGGTGGTGGCATGAACACATATTCATTTCCGGACGAGGCGCTGGCCCACTTGCTCCAGTGCGCGCAAGAGGTGCCGGCCGTCGACTTGCTGCCAGACGCGCAAGCGGCGATCAACGGCTTTCCCCACGACGCCCGGCTGCGAACGATGCAAGCGATTCTTCATCGCGCGTGTGGACAAGCAGAGGCAGCCCTGGACGCCAGCTGGAAGGCCTTGGTGCTCTCCCCAAAGGATGAAATTGTCCGGCAAGAACTGCTGTTCTGTGTGTCCGAACAGATGGGTTTGGCGCCCACCGACGGACACGACTTCTCCCTGGAAAGCGGCGAGCGTCAGACCGCCCCCCATATTCACAACATTCGCGCCGATCACCGGGCCAGGTATGCATGGGCTGCCCGGCTGCTGCGCAGCCACTTCAGAGACAACTCCGGCCTCACAGGACTGGATGCCTTTTGCGGCAACGGCTACGGCAGCCGGATGATCAGCAACCTGACCGGATCGCGCGTGATCGGGATTGACGGTTCCACCGAAGCCGTGGAGCTGGCGGAAAGACACTACGGCAACCATCTGGTGGCGTTTGGGCAGGCCGTATTTCCTTTCGAACTGACGCCCGGACTTTTCGACTACGCGGTCTCCTTCGAATCGGTCGAACACGTCCCCGACAGCGAAGCGCTGCTGGCACAGATCTGCCGTTCCACGAAGGGCCCTGTGTTCCTGTCGGTCCCGAATGAGCGAGCCCTTCCCCATGCCGACTTCTCGGCCCAATTCGGCTTCCACTGTCGTCACTTCACATCGGAAGACATCTGCCAGTTCATGAGCCGTCTGGGCTTTCCATATGTGCTGGCCAGTGCTGGACAGCAGGTGTATCGGGTGCAAGACCAGCGATTGACGGGTCTGCTGCCCGAGAGCCAGATGCACCTGCGCCCCCTGACCGATCACAGCCAGTTCATCATGCTCATGTTCTCGCGTGATGGCGAACAACCCGTCGGACAGACAGCGAACCCCGCCTTACCAGGAGTCCCCGGATGAAGCTCAACGTCGGCTGCGGCAACGTGCATCGCCTGGATGGATACGTGCACGTGGATGCCAGGGAAACGCCGATCACGGACCTGGTCTGTGATGCATGGGCGATTGATCTGCCTCCAGGACAAGTGGCCGAGGTTTACTCCCGCCACATGCTCGAGCACCTGCCCCGACACCAGGCGATCCTGACCCTGCGCTCATGGTTTCAGCTGCTGGCACCCGCGGGACGTTTGCACGTCATTGTTCCGGACATTCTTTTTCATGCCCGGCAACTGCTGGGGCTGGAATCCAGCGTCTTTCCCGATCAGTATGAGCATGCGATGGCCGGGTTCTATGGCTGGTGTGATCCGGACCGTGGTGGCGACATCCATGACAGCCACCGCTGGGGATACTCATTCGAGACGCTGGCCGCACACCTGCAAGCGATCGGATTCACGGGTGTCCGACGACTCCAGGAAGGCAAAGACAGCGAGCCCTGGCACCTCAACGTCGAGGCATTCAAGTAGGTGCGTCACCCATGGATCGGGCGGTGACCGCCCATGCGGCGCAAGCCCTCCATGCGACGCCCTTCATACCGGCTCATTGATGGGGCTTGAGGCGGCGGTGGTGACCGGTCGGTAGGGAGC
>Ga0209066_10001040_pt1 | contig 38035 bp, 32 predicted proteins | sample All_14_2_FD_187198 | JGI IMG/M metagenome (GOLD analysis project Ga0209066, IMG submission 187198) | Freshwater microbial communities in response to fracking from Pennsylvania, USA - Allegheny Zone_MetaG_DW_15 (SPAdes) (version 2) ... | reverse complement strand
GCGCCTGCCGCCCGCGCCGGGGATCAGCCCCAGCAAAATCTCGGGCAAGCCCAGTTTGGCGGTGTCCAACGCCACCCGGGCGTGGCAGGCCAGAGCCAGTTCCAGCCCGCCACCCAGCGCCACCCCGCTGATGGCCGCCACCACCGGCTTGGTGCAGTTTTCCACCTGGCTCAGCACCGTGGCCAACACGGGCTCGGCCGTTTGCTTGGGCGTGCCAAATTCACTGACATCTGCCCCGGCGCAAAACGCCTTGGTGTTGCCGGTGAGCACAATGGCGCAAACCGAGGCATCGGCTTGCGCCGCGACCAGCGCCGCCACGATGCGTTGGCGCAAGGCGTGTCCCAGGCTGTTGACCGGCGGGTTGTCCAGGGTGACAACGGCCAGCGGGCCGCGTTGTTGGTACAGGTCGTTGTTCATGAGCAGAGTTTTTTATAAGGCAGCCACCAGTTCCGGCACCGCCGTAAACAGATCAGCTTCGAGCCCATAGTCCGCCACGCTGAAGATCGGTGCCTCGGGGTCTTTGTTGATGGCCACGATCACCTTGGAGTCCTTCATGCCCGCCAGATGCTGGATGGCGCCGCTGATGCCCGCCGCAATGTAGAGCTGCGGGGCGACGATCTTGCCGGTCTGGCCCACTTGCCAGTCGTTCGGGGCGTAACCGGCGTCCACCGCCGCGCGGCTGGCACCGACGGCGGCACCCAGCTTGTCGGCCAGCGGAATCATGATGTCGTTGAACTTTTCCTGCGAGCCCAGGGCCCGGCCACCACTGACGATGATCTTGGCGGCGGTGAGTTCGGGGCGGTCGTTTTTGGCGATCTCGCTGCCCACATAGGTGCTGCCTGCAGTGGTAGCCACCGGTGCGATGGTCTCAATAGCTGCTGGCCCTTGTGTTGATTGAGCTGCAGCATCAAAAGCCGTGGTACGCACGGTGATGACTTTGATCGTATCTGTGCTTTGCACGGTGGCGATGGCGTTGCCAGCGTAGATGGGGCGCTCAAAGGTATCGGGGCTGATGACTTTGGTCATGTCGGAGATCTGGCCGACATCGAGCTTGGCGGCCACGCGGGGGGCGATGTTCTTGCCGGAGGCCGTGGCGGCAAACAGGATGTGGCTGTAGGCGCTGGCCAGTGCCACCACCTGGGCGGTGACGTTTTCAGCGATGCCGTGGGCCAGGGTGTCGGCGTCCACGTGGATCACTTTGGCCACGCCAGCGAGTTGGGCAGCCGCACTGGCTACGGTGGCGGCGTTGTGGCCAGCCACCAGCACATGCACGTCACCTCCGCATTGGCTGGCTGCCGTGACGGTGTTCAGGGTGGCGGGTTTGAGGTGGGTGTTGTCGTGTTCGGCAATAACGAGGATGGTCATGGGGAATCTCTTTGATCGGTTGAGGACAGAGCACATTTGCGCTGCAAATCTTGGTCTGTCCCGCAAGGTTTCAGATAACTTTGGCTTCGTTCTTGAGTTTGGCCACCAGAGTGGCGACATCGGGCACCTTGATGCCGGCGCTGCGTTTGGGGGGTTCGGTGACTTGCAGGGTTTTCAGGCGCGAGGCGATGTCGACCCCCAGGTCTTCGGCCTTGATCACGTCCATCGTCTTTTTCTTGGCCTTCATGATGTTGGGCAGGGTGACGTAGCGCGGCTCGTTCAGGCGCAGGTCGGCGGTCATGACGGTGGGCAGGCTGACACTGAGGGTTTCCAGGCCACCGTCGATTTCACGGGCGATGGTGGCTTTGCCGTCTGCCACGTCAATTTTGCTAGCGCAGGTGACTTGGGGCAGGTCAGCCAACGCGGCAAGCATCTGGCCGGTCTGGTTGCAGTCGTCGTCGATGGCCTGTTTGCCCAGGATGACCAGGCCGGGTTGTTCTTTGTCGAACAGGGCTTTGAGGAGTTTGGCCACGGCCAGCGGCTGTAGTTCTTCAGCGCTTTCGACCAGAATGGCGCGGTCGGCGCCGATGGCCATGGCGGTGCGCAGGGTTTCCTGGCACTGCGTCACGCCGCAGGAGACGGCGATGATCTCGGTGGCAATGCCTTTTTCTTTGAGTCGCACCGCTTCTTCGACAGCGATCTCGTCAAACGGGTTCATGCTCATTTTGACGTTGGCAATGTCTACACCGCTGTTGTCAGACTTGACACGGACCTTCACGTTGTAGTCCACCACGCGTTTGACTGCGACCAAAATTTTCATGTTGAGGAACTCCGTGAATTTCAGAATGCGGCAATGCCGGTGATGGCGCGCCCCAAAATCAGCGCATGGATGTCGTGCGTGCCCTCATAGGTGTTGACCACCTCTAGGTTCACCAGATGCCGGGCCACACCAAACTCGTCGCTGATGCCGTTGCCGCCCATCATGTCGCGCGCTAAACGTGCCACGTCCAGCGCCTTGCCACAACTGTTGCGCTTCAGGATCGAGGTAATTTCAACCGCTGCCGTGCCCTCGTCTTTCATGCGGCCCAGGCGCAGGCAGCCTTGCAGGCCCAGGGCGATTTCGGTCTGCATGTCGGCCAGTTTTTTCTGGATGAGTTGGTTGGCCGCCAGCGGGCGGCCAAACTGGAGGCGGTCCAGCACGTACTGGCGTGAACGGTGCCAGCAGTCCTCGGCCGCACCCAGCGCGCCCCAGGCGATGCCGTAGCGGGCACTGTTGAGGCAAGTGAACGGGCCTTTGAGGCCTTGCACCTCAGGGAAAGCGTTTTCTTCCGGGCAGAACACGCCGTCCATGACGATCTCGCCGGTGATGGATGCACGCAAGCCGACTTTGCCGTGGATGGCCGGGGCGCTCAGGCCTGCCGCACCTTTTTCCAGCACAAAACCACGGATCGGGCCGACCGTGCCAGTTTCTGACACCTCTTTGGCCCAGACCACAAACACATCGGCAATCGGTGAGTTGGAAATCCACATCTTGTTGCCGGTCAGCTTGTATCCACCCGGCACCTTGACGGCACGACTGAGCATGCTGGCCGGGTCGGAGCCGTGGTTGGGTTCGGTCAGACCGAAGCAGCCAATCCACTCGCCGGTGGCCAGTTTGGGCAGGTATTTCTGCTTGGTGGCTTCGTTGCCAAACTCGTAAATTGGCACCATCACCAGCGAGCTTTGTACGCTCATCATGCTGCGGTAGCCACTGTCGACGCGTTCGACTTCGCGGGCGATCAGGCCGTAGGCGACGTAATTCAGGCCGGGGCCGCCATAAGTTTCAGGAATCGTCGGCCCGAGCAGGCCGAGTTCTCCCATCTCGCGGAAGATGGCCGGGTCGGTCTGCTCGTTGCGAAAGGCCTGAATCACACGCGGCTGCAGCTTGTCCTGACAGTAGGCGGCGGCAGCGTCTTTGACCATGCGTTCGTCGTCGCTGAGTTGTTGCTCCAGCAAAAAAGGGTCTTGCCAGTTGAAAGAGGCGTGGGCCATGCGGTGTCTCCGGTCTCAAGATTCGGTTGGGGAAAGAGGTCCTCCCGGCGGGGAGGACCGGGTGTTGAATCACATCTTGCAAAGCGGTGAGGCGGGCGGCGTCAGGCTGGCATCAAACGTCTGTTCAACCACCTGGCGCAACGTGCCGTCCACATTCTTCACACGGCCTACGTAGTTAGGCAGCACCAGCTGGTTGTCGGCCGCGCGCAAGGCAACCTTGCCGTAAATGGTGTCGAGCGTGACGTTGTTGCGCAGCGCCTTTGTCACGTCTTCGGGTTTGACACTTTTGGCCAGTTTCACACCTTCAAACATGACCTGGATGCCGTTGTAGGCCTGACCTTCCACATCGGTGGGCAGGCGGTTGAACTTGGCCTTGAAGGATTTGACAAACTCCTTGTTGCGCGGGTTGTCCAGGTCAGGCGAGTAACCCAGATTACCCGGCACCCCTTCATAGGCTGCGCCCACCGCATTGATCATGAAGTTCGACAGCATCGCGTGGGTCAGCAACGGCGTTTTGGGGATCAGGCCAAATTCCTGTGCCTGTTTCATGAAGGCAATGGCGTCACGCCCCACCTCGGCCACCCAGATGGCGTCCACATTGGCGGCTTTGAGCTGGGCGATGTAGGGGGAGAAATCTTTGGTTCCCAGTGGCACATACAAGCTCAACGGCACTTTTTTACCTTGAGATTCGACGGCCTTTTTGAACGACTCGGCGGAGTCTCGGCCCCAGACGTAGTCAGCCCCCAGGGTGGCAAAGGTGTTGCCCTTGATGGTCTTGGCCCATTCCTTGATCATGGCGATGTCCATCGCGTCGGAGTGGTTGGTGCGGATACCGCGGGCCTTGCAACTGTCGGTGGTGATCTTGTCCGATTTGGAGGCCTGCACGAAGTAGGCCGCGTCCCAGCGGTCCAGATTCTGGATGATGGCCAGCGAAATGGACGACGGCACCGCGCCGATCAGCAGGTTGTAACCGTCGCGGGACAACTTCTCGGCCACGCGGCGGCCCGCATCGGGCGTGCTCTCGTCATCACCTTCCGCCACTTCCACCTTGCGGCCATCCACCCCACCTTTGGCATTGGCTTCGTCGATGGCAAATTTGATGGCGTTGATGACCTCGCCACCCTGCTCGGCAAACACCCCCGATTTGGACGACACCAGACCCACCTTGACGGGGTCTTTGGCTTGTGCCGAGGCAACCATCGGAAAAGCGGCGACCAGGGCGAGTGCCGCCAGGGTGCGGGGCAGTGTTTTCAATGTGAACATGTTGTTGTCTCCTGAAGAATGAAATAACACCGGATACGGTCCGGCCGCCGCTACCGTCAAAAATGTGGGGTCACACCATGACGTGGTTTTCCAGATCGACCAGGCTCTCGCGGGTGTTGTGCACCGCACCCTGCGCCACCACGGCACCTTTTGCCATGGCGCAGTAGCGCTCTGCCACCCGCACCACCAGGCTCATGTTTTGCTCGATCAACAGCAGCGCGGTGCCCTGGTTCGCCACCTTGTTGAAAATCTCGGCCAACTGGTCCACGATCACCGGGGCCAGACCTTCGGTGGGCTCGTCGAGCAAGATCAAAGACGGGTTGGCCATCAGGGCCCGCCCCACCGCCAGCATCTGCTGCTGGCCACCCGAGAGGGCGGTGCCAGAGGTATGGGCGCGTTCCTGCAGAATCGGAAACAGTTTGTAGATTTCGGGCACGTTCCAGGGGCCCTTGCGCCCAACCGCCGCGCCCAACAACAGGTTTTCTTCGACGGACAAATTGGCCACGATGCGCCGTCCCTGCGGCACCACCACCACGCCGTGTTGTGCGGCTACGTAAGGCCGCGGTTTTTTCAGCGCGTAGTCGCCCAGATGAATCTGCCCACCGCGCAAGGTGGCCAGCCCCAAAATGGTGTTGACCACGGTGGTTTTGCCCACCCCGTTGCGGCCGACCAGGGCCACGCGTTCGCCCGCGTTCACGGTCAAATCCAGGTCGTAAAGGATATGCGCCGAGCCATAAAACGCGTTGACTTGCTCCAACTTCAACAAAGCCGTCATGCTGCGCTCCCCAGGTAAGCGGTGCGCACCCGTGGGTCGGCCCGCACGGCGGCAGGCGCGCCTGAAGCGATCACACGGCCCAGTTCAAACACGGTCACCACATCCGAGATGCCGAACACCACATCCATGTCGTGCTCGACCAGCAGCACCGAAACGTCCCAACGCGAGGTCAAGGCTTGCAGGTGTTTGGCCAGGTCGTGCGACTCTTTGACCGACAGCCCTGCCATGGGCTCGTCGAGCAGCAGCACGGCCGGGCGGCCAACGAGTGCCAGCGCCAGATCCAGGCGGCGTTGTTCACCGTAGCCCAGGTCAGCCGCTACCGCGTGCGACAGGTGCATCAGATCCAGCTCTTGCAGGATGGCATCCGCATCAGCCCCCGAATTAGCAACCCCCATCTTGTAGGAGGCCAGTTCCACCTGCTGGCGCACCAGCATCTGCTCAAAAATGCTGGTCCGCTGGAAGCTGCGTGACAGGCCCCGCTGGCGGCGCTCAGTGGGCCCTAGGTCGGTCACGTCAACACCCGCCAACGACACCTTGCCGCGTGTCAAGCGCCGTCGCCCGGTGATGGCGTCAATCACGGTGGATTTACCGGCACCGTTGGGGCCGATCAAGCCATGGATCTGGCCTTTTTTCAGTGACAGTGACACACCGTCAACGGCTTTGACGCCACCGTAGTGGATCGCTACGTCCTGCGCATCCAGGACCAATTCGTTGGATGAAGTATCCATTCAATGTCCCAATGTCTTGCTGAGGGTGCCGGGCGCGTTTTTGCCTTGGACCCATTTCGCCAGCACCCCGGCGATGCCGGAGGGTGAGTAAACGATGACGGTGATCAAGGCAATGCCAAAAATAGCCATCCAGTGGTTGGCGTAGCTGCCCAGAATGTCCTTGGCAAGGAAATAGACCACCGCACCCACGGCCGGCCCCCACAACACCTTGTGCCCACCCACCACCACCATCATCAGGGCCACGCCCGACAGGCTCCAGTGCAGGTTTTCCGGCGAGACAAAGCCGGTGTTCAGCGCTGACAGCAACCCGGCAATACCTGTTACACAGGCCGACAAGGCATAGACCGCCGCCCGCGGCAACAAGGTGCGGATGCCGATGAAGCGGGCACGCTCTTCGTTGTCACGCACGGCTTCGGTGATGCTGCCAAAGCGGGTGTTGAGCAGCAAGGTCAGCAACAGCAGCACCACAATCAGGGTGACCCAGCAGATCAGGAACATGGTTCCCGGTTTGAGCAGTTGGGACTGGGCCACACCAAACAGCGTGGCGGGCCAGTCAATGCTCATGCCGTCGGCCCCGCCGGTGAGCCCGCGTGAGCGTGAGGCCGTCAGGAAAAACATCTGGCCGATGGCCAGTGTCAACATGCCAAACGCAATGCCGGGCACCCGCACAATGACCAGTCCCATGAGAAACGCCATCACAGTCAAAGCGAGCAGCGTGACCAGCATCGCCAGCTCCGCGGGCATCACTTTCATCTGCAGCAGGATGCCGACCAGGTAGCCGGAAAAGCCAAAAAACAGCGCATGGCCAAAACTCACCATGCCGTTTTGCCGCAGCAGCAGGCCCACACCAATCGCAAACACGGCATACACCACGGCCTGCGTCAACAGTGACAGCAAGTTGGAACTGACCCCCATGGCCACCGTAGCACCGAGCGCCAGAGCCACGAGAGTGGTGATACTGATTCGTTGAAGTGTCATCAGTCTTCCCCTTCAGGTACGGCTACCGGCAAACCCGGCGGGTTTCCAGATGAGGATGGCCACCATCAGGGCAAAGGGCAACAAGGCAGCGGCATCGGGCAGGTAAACCGCACCCAGCGCCTGGATCATGCCCAGCACCATGGCGGCCACAAACGCGCCAGCCAACGAGCCCAGCCCCCCAATCACCACCACAACGAAAGAGTCGATGATCACGTCGCTGCTCATGGACGGTGACAGGGACAAAAACGGCGCGGCCACCACGCCTGCCAGGCCAGCCAGTGCAGTGCCCAGGCCCACCACGCCTGCACTGAGCACATCGGTGTTGACACCTTGCATGGCGGTGGTGGTGGGGTCGGTGCTGGCAGCCCGCACAAACAGGCCAATCTTGGAATACCGCAGCCACAGGCTCAAACCGATCGCCACCAGCGCGCCCACCACGATGACCGCAATCCGGTAAGCCGGCACCGGAGTGCCCAGCAAATCCACACTGGTGTTCAGCGCGGCAGGCACCGACATGGAAAAGTTGTTTTTGCCCCAGATCGTCAGCACGAAGTCTTCAATGACCAGCAGCAAACCAAAGGTGACCAGCACCACACTCAAGGGGTCACGGTCCTGCAGCAGCCTGAACCCATATCGGTCCAGCAGCACCCCCAATACCGCCATGATGGCCGGTGCGGCCACCAGCGCCACCCAGAAGTTGGTGGCACCCGCAATGGAGTAGCCGATGTAGGCGCCCAGCATGTAGAGCGAGCCGTGGGCAAAATTCACCACCCGGCGCAGGCCGTAAATCAGGGCCAGGCCGGAGCACATGATGATCAGCAGTGCACCATAGACCAGGCCGTTGAACAGATTGATGGTCAGCATGGGTCTGCTCCTGTGTTGTTCCAATGGCGATTCATGCGATGACCTCCTCAGCGAGTGGGCGCAAGGCAGATTCCGGCGCGCCGAAAGCGGTCCAGCCGCCGTCGACAGGCACCAGCGCGCCGGTGATGTAGCTGGCTTTGGCAGACGCCAAAAAAGCAATCACTTCCGCAATTTCTGCTGGTTCAGCCATGCGGCCCAAGGGGGTGCGGTGGGCAATGGCCCGTGCGTCGATGGCGCCTTTGCGCTCCAACGCGATGATCAAGTCCGTGCGCACATAACCGGGTGCCACCGCGTTGACGCGAATGCCATCGCGGGCCCACTCACTGGCCATGGCGCGCGTCATACCCAAAATGCCGGCTTTGGCGGCGCTGTAAGCGTTGCGGCTTGGTAGCCCGGTGCTGCTGGCGATGGAGCCCAGGTTGACGATGGCGCCCCGCTGTACGCTGGTGGCACCCAGGGGCGTCTCCAGCATGACCCGGGCCACGGCTTGGCTCATCAAATAGGTGCCACGCAGATGCACGGCCAGAACACGATCAAATGCGTCCGTGTTTTGGGTGACTGTTGGCCCGGTCTGGTCACCAACGCCCGCGTTGTTGACCAGCACATCGATCCGGCCGAACGCTGCCATCACTTGGGCCACCGCTTCGCAAACTTTGGATTCACTGGACACATCACAACCCAAACCCAGATGCTCTGCCCCGAGCGCCAGGGCACGCGCCTGCACGGCCTGCGCATCCAGGTCCAGCAGTGCCACTTGGTAGCCCTCCTGAGCCAGGCGGCATGTGGTCGCCCAGCCAATACCGCTGGCTGCCCCGGTAACCACGGCCACCTTGGGGCTAGGTAGGAGGGTAGGGCTGTTTTCCCGGGTCTGTGGTGAGGTCATGGCGCGGCACCAATGGCTTTGGCAGCGTCGCGCAACTTGAACTTTTGAAGCTTGCCGCTCGGTGTTTTGGGGAGGTCTTCCACGAGTTCGAGGCGCTCCGGGTGGTACTGGCGCGTGACCTGATGTTCTGAGAGGTAGCGACTCATTTCTTCCAGGCTGAAGGTCTGCCCTGGTTTCACCGCCACGAAGGCACAGGCTTTTTCACCCAGGCGCGCATCCGGGTAACCGACGATGGCCACCATCGCCACGGCGGGGTGTTTGTAGAGCAGGTTTTCAATTTCCATGACGGGAATGTTTTCGCCGCCGCGGATGATGATGTCCTTGCTGCGGCCATTGATGCGCACATAACCTTCGGCATCCAGAAAGGCGAGGTCCCCGGTGTCAAACCAGCCTTGTTCGTCGGTGGCATTGAGGTGTGGCCGCTTCAGGTAACCCGCAAACATGGAGCTGCCACGCGCATACAGCTTGCCGGTTTCGCCAACCGGCAGAACTGCGCCATCAACCCCTGTGACCTTGAGCTCAATGCCAGGCACCGGTCGGCCATCCGTGGTGCCGGATTTCTGATCGGTGCGGTGTGGTTCGGTGATGGTGACGGCGCCACACTCGGTCATGCCCCAGGCAGAGCTCACCGCCAGGCCTAGAACTTTGCGGGCCCGCTCGATCAGCACGGGCGGGATAGGCGCGCCAGCACAGCAGAAATTGGCAAACTGCTCCGAGACGGGGCCGCCCGCTTCGGCCGCGGCGCACAGGTCGGCCACAAACGGGCTCGATGCCATACTGAACGTGATGTGCTCGTCACGAATCAGTTTGAGCGCCTGGCGTGGCTCCCAAATGTCCTGCAACACCGTGGTTGCGTTCAGAATGAGCGGGATCATGGCCAAGTAACCAAAGCCGGTCAGATGCGCCATGGGCGAGGCGCCCAGAATGACGTCCTTTTGCGTCAGACCATAGGTATCGATGAAGGCATGCAGGTTGGCAAACAAGGTGTTGGAGGTATGCATGACCCCCTTGGGTTCGCCGGTGGTGCCTGAGGTGTACATCAGCAGCACCACGTCATCGGGCGCGAGTGGTTGAGCGTTCAAGGCGGGTGTGTCGTCGCGCAGCAAAAGGTTCTCAAAGCTGTTGGCACCATCACCGCCCAGCACCACCAGGTGCTGCAAAAAGGGCAGGTCGGCACGCATGCCGTTGGCCATGGCCTCGTAGTCAAAGCCCTTGTAAGACTTGGCAACGATGAAGACCTTGGATTCGCCAAAGTCGAGCATGAACTTGAGCTCGCGCTGGCGGAAGATCGGCATGATGGGATTGACCACCGCACCAATGCGGGCGCAGGCCAGCGACAGCGCGATGAACTCACACCAGTTGGGCAACTGCCAGCTCACCACATCCCCATGACCCACACCCAGTGCAACCAGACCGCGTGCCACCCGATCCACCTGGGCGTCAAGCGCACGGTAACTCAGGCGCACCGGCGCGCTGGCGTCACTGCGGTAAGCCACCACCGCCTGATGATCCGGGCATGCACTCAGCGCCTGGGTCATGAAGTGGTTGATGGTCTGGTTGCGCCAAAAGCCCGCTGCGGTCATGGCAGCCTGGCGCGGCGAAATTAAAACGGTGTCGAAGTGCACGGGCGGTCTCCTTGGTTATGTGTTGCGTCTCAGGGTCTCAATGCTCACTCAAAAACGCGATTTAAAGCAATGTATTTCCACACATGATTTTTTGCAAGTGGATTTGCAAGAAAAGTGACCTTTCTAACTCAGTGATTACCCTATGAGAAAGCAAATTGATTTGAAATTTGACCAACCTAGCGTAAACCCCGAGAATTATTTTAAGTAAATATATTGACATGAGTTGAAGCGCATTCTTAAACTGCGGTGACTCGACTACAAGGAGATAGCAGTGGACTTCAACCTGAATGACGACCAGCAAGCACTGATCGATAGCGCCCGCCGTTTTGCCGTTCAAAAGCTGGCCCCAGGCTACAAGCTGGGTGACAAAACGGGGCGCGTTGACCGCACCATGGTGAAAGCCATGGGTGACATGGGTTTTCTGGCGCCCGAATTGCCGGAGATGTATGGCGGCATCGGTGTCGACTGCGTCACCAGCGGCCTGCTGCTGGAGCAAATCGCCTATGGCGACTTCAACATGTCGTACATCAACCTGCTGACCTCGCTGTGCGGGCAGATCATCGCCACCCACGCACAAGAGTATTTGAAGGAACGCTGGCTCAAGCCGATCCTGGCTGGTGACAAGTTGGTGGCGATTGCATTGACTGAACCCAGCGCGGGCTCAGATGCGGCCCGCCTCAAACTCAGGGCTACGCGCGACGGTGACCACTTCGTCATCAACGGCGAAAAAACCTCCATTTCCCTGGCCGACCAGTCCGACGTGGCCGTGGTGTTTGCCCGCACCGGCACCGACAAGGACGGTGCCAGAGGCATCAGCGCCTTTCTGGTGCCGATGGACTTGCCCGGTTTGACACGTACCGCGTTTGACGACGTGGGCACCCGCGCGGTGGGTCGTGGCTCGATCTTTTTTGACAACGTGCGCGTGCCTGCCGACCACATGCTGGGTGCCGAAGGCCAAGGCTTCATCCAGGTGATGCAGGGTTTTGACTACAGCCGTGCCCTGATTGGCTTGCAATGCCTGGGTGTGGCGCGCGCCTCGCTGGACGAGTCCTGGGAATACGCCAAAACCCGCGAAACCTTTGGCATGCCGATCATCGAGCGCCAGGGCGTGAGTTTTCCGCTGGCAGAGGCCGAGACCTACCTCGAATCATTGCGCTGGCACTGCCTGCGCACCCTCTGGCTCAAGGACAACGGCAAATCACACACTGCCGAGGCGGCCATGTGCAAGTGGTGGGGGCCCAAGCTGGCCTGCGACATCATTCACCAGTGTTTGCTGACACACGGCCACGGCGGCTACGCCAGTGACTACGCCTTTGCGCAGCGCTATCGGGACGTGATGGGCCTGCAGATTGGCGACGGCACAGCCAACATCATGAAGATGATCATTGCCCGCGAAAAGTCCGGCATGCGCCTGACCTAAAGCTTGGACATGTTGGTTTGCAGCTTGGTGAAGTAATGGATAAACGCCAGTCGGTCATCAAACGACAGGTCTTTCAGGGCCGCGTCGTAAAAGTTATGGATGGGGTCTTGCAGCTTGGTCCACAGCACCTGGCCCTGCGCGCTGAGCTTGACCTTGCGCGAGCGACGGTCGTCTTCGCTGGTGACCCGCTCAATCAGGCCATCACGCTCCAGGCGCGACAGCAGGCCGGTGAGGTTTTGCCGACTCACCAGCAAAAACCGCGACAGATCCCCAATCGACATGCCGTCTGTCACCTGCGGGCGCGAGAGCGCGCCCAGAACCGACCACTGCTGCGTGGTGACACCGAGTTCTTCCACAGCCTGCGTGCCCTTGGTGTGCAACGTGTTGGCCACCTGGAACAGGCGGAAAAACAGCCGGTTGTTGATCTCGTGAATCGCGTGGTTCTTATCGGTGCGCAGGTCAGGCATGGGGTGGTTTGGCAAGCAGACAGGCGGTCATCGTACGCGATGGACCGTCCGTGACAGTGAATTTTTTCAATTTTTAACAGGAGTAAAGCAATGCGTGGATTGAAAGACAAAGTGGTGCTTGTCACCGGTGGTGCGGGTGGGATCGGTGCGGCCACCTGCAAACGCTTCGGCGAAGAAGGTGCGGCGGTGGCCGTGGTGGACATCAATCTGGGCGCCGCCCAGGCCGTGGCGGCCGAGATCGTGGCGGCCGGTGGCAAGGCTCAGGCGTTTTCGGTAGATCTGACGAATCAGGAGCAGGTGGTGGCTGGTGTGGCAGCGGTGGAAGTCGCGCTGGGTCCGATCAACGTGCTGATCAACAACGCGGGCTGGGACAAGGCTGGCAACTTCCTCAAGACCGACAAAGCCCTGTGGGAGCAGATCGTCGCCATCAACCTGTACGGTTCGCTCTACATGCACCATGCCGTGCTCAAGGGTATGTCCGAGCGCGGCGCGGGTCGTGTGGTCAATGTGGCCTCGGACGCTGCCCGTGTCGGCTCCACCGGCGAAGCGGTTTACGCGCTGTGCAAGGGCGGCATGATCGCTTTCAGCAAAACCATGGCGCGCGAACTCTCGCGCAAACAGATCAACGTCAACGTGGTCTGCCCCGGCCCGACCGACACCGCCTTGTTTGCCGACTTTGCCGGCGAAGGCGAAAACGCCGACAAGCTGCGTCAGGGCTTGACCCGCGCCATTCCGTTTGGCCGTTTGGGCCAACCAGGTGATCTGCCTGGCGCCATTTGTTTCCTGGCCAGCGACGACGCGGCCTTCATCACCGGGCAGGTCATCAGCGTGTCGGGTGGCTTGACCATGGTTGGTTAGTTTTAAAAACGATAGCTGCCTGCGCTTAAAGGACGTGGGCTACAAGCGCATTTCGCCTTAAAAAATTTGCATTTCGACTGTTTTCGATTTTTACTTCAGGAGCCCTCATGGAAATGACCACCCCCGTCTATACGGACATTCTCTACACCAAGGCCGATGGCATTGCCACCATCACCATCAACCGGCCCAAGGCCTACAACGCCTTTACCGCCAACACCTGCGAGGAACTGATCCACGCCTTCAAGGACGCTGACTTTGACAAGAGCATCGGTGTTGTGGTGTTGACTGGTGCTGGTGAAAAAGCCTTTTGCACCGGTGGCGACCAGGGCACGCAAGATGGCGGTTACGGCGGCCGGGGTGTCATTGGCTTGCCGATTGAAGAACTGCAAAGCGCGATTCGCGATTGCAACAAACCGGTGATTGCCCGCGTCAACGGCTTTGCCATCGGTGGCGGCAACGTGCTGGTCACCATTTGTGACCTGGCCATTGCCTCGGAAAACGCCCAACTCGGTCAGGCCGGCCCGCGCGTTGGCTCGGTGGACCCAGGTTTTGGCACCGCTTTGCTGGCCCGCGTGGTGGGCGAGAAAAAAGCCCGCGAAATCTGGTACCTGTGCCGCCGCTACACCGCCCAGGAAGCGCTGGCCATGGGTCTCGTCAACTGCGTGGTTCCCGCAGATCAACTCGATGCCGAAGTGAAAAAGTGGTGCGACGAGATCGTGGAAAAGAGCCCGACCGCCATTGCTCTGGCCAAGAAGTCGTTCAACGTGGACACCGAAATGATCCGCGGCATGGGCGGGTTGGCCATGCACGCCCTCAAGCTGTATTACGAAAGCCCAGAGTCGGCCGAAGGCGGCAACGCGTTCCGTGAAAAGCGCAAGCCCGAGTTCCGCAAACACGTCAAGTAATTCCATTTCCAACTCACCCGTGTCGTTGTTGCCCCACCTTGTCGTGCGTTAGCACTGCCTGCGTCGGGGTGTCTAGACAAGGATGATCTACAAATGGAATAAAGCCACCACGCCACCGAAAGACCACCATGATCAGAGACCTAGAAACCCTCACCCTTTTGCTCGATACCATCAGCCGTTTTGTGCGCGAGAAACTGGTGCCGATGGAGGCGCATGTGGCGGAAACGGACCAGATTCCTGATGCGATCGTGCAAGACATGAAGGAACTGGGTCTCTTTGGCATGTCGATCCCCGAGGCCTATGGCGGCATGGGCCTGACCATGGAAGAAGAAGTGATGGCGGGTTTTGAAGTGGCCAAAACCTCGCCCGCCTTCCGCTCACTGTTTGCCACCAACAACGGCATCGGTGCGCAAGGCATCGTGATTGACGGTACCGAAGCGCAAAAGCAGTACTACCTGCCAAAAATTGCCACCGGCGAGATCATTGGCTCGTTTGCCCTGACCGAGCCCGACAGCGGCTCGGATGCCGCCAGCCTGCGCACCACCGCAGTGAAAGACGGCGACTTTTACGTTATCAACGGCACCAAACGTTACATCACCAATGCGCCAGAGGCGGGTATCTTCACCGTGATGGCGCGCACCGACAAAGAGCGCAAGGGCGCCAGCGGCATTTCAGCCTTTATTGTAGAAAAAGGCACACCGGGGCTGTCGTTGGGCAACATCGACAAAAAGATGGGCCAAAAGGGCGCACACACCTGTGACGTGATTTTTGAGAATGTGCGTATTCCCGTCGCCAACCTGATTGGGGGCCTGGAGGGTGTCGGTTTTAAAACCGCCATGAAAGTGCTGGACAAGGGCCGCCTGAACATCGCCGCCGCCAGCACTGGGGCGGCCGAACGCATCTTGAGCGATGCGCTGCGTTATGCCCGGGAACGCAAGCAGTTTGGCAAGCCGATTGGCGAATTCCAGTTGATCCAGGCCATGCTGGCCGACAGCCACGCCGACATTTACGCGGCACGTTGTATGGTGATTGACGCCGCCCGCAAACGCGACGAAGGCCGTGACGTGGGCACCGAGGCGGCTTGCGCCAAGATGTTTGCCTCTGAAATGTGTGGCCGCGTGGCCGACCGTGCGGTGCAGATTTTTGGCGGCGCCGGATACCTGGCCGAGTACGGCATTGAGCGCTTCTACCGCGACGTGCGCTTGTTCCGCATTTATGAAGGCACCACCCAGATCCAGCAACTGGTGATCGCGCGCAACCTGCTGCGTGAAGGCGGGAACTGAGATGCCGCTGCCCCTGCCTCAACCCAGAACGCATTTGCACACGCGAGACGTGCGCTTCGGTGGCTTTCGGCGTGCCGACGGCTTGTGGGATATTGAAGCCGTCCTTGTGGATACCAAAACCAGGCTGCTGGACATCCCCGGCGAAGCTTCCATAAAGCCGGGAGAGCCTTTGCATGACCTCGCCATCCGGGTCACGATCAACGACAAATTTGTGGTGCAGGCCATTGAGGTGGCGATGGACGGTGTGCCGCACCGGGAATGTCCCAGAGCGCAGGACACCATGCAATCCATGGTCGGCTGCACCATGGGGCGCGGCTGGCGCCAGGCCATTGAGCGCAATTTAGGAGGTGTTTTGGGCTGTGCCCATTTGCGCGAACTGCTGTTCAACATGGCAACGGTGGCTTTCCAGACCGCCTCGCATGAGCTGCCCCATGACAACCCCGATCATCCACCGCCACACCTTGGTAAATGTTTGACGTGGGATTTCAACGGGGCGGTGGTCGAGCGCAGCTACCCAAAGTTTTTCGGCTGGATGACGACATCGAAAACCAATAAAGTCATTAGAGATATGCCATGACTAGCTGTTCCCGCTTTTATGGCCGGTTTGGAGCGACGAGTTCAGCAATTTAAAGGCAGCAATGGGCACCTTGCCGAAATCCACGAACGGCGGTTGACCAGCCCCCAAACTAAAGACAGAGTGCGGCCGGATCGGCACGCATCAGGCGCTTGTTCATCTTGCCAACGCTGGTCTTCACCAGCGTCTTGACGAAGCGCACCTGTAGCAGCACTCCGTAGCGCGAGACACCGGCCGTCTCAATGGCGTGGGCTGCGTAGTTGCGCAGCGCATGTTCGCTTATCTGGCCGACATGATCGGGCTTGAGCAGCACCAGCGCGAGCGGGCGTTCGCCCCATTTGTCGTCGGAGATGCCGACAACGGCGACCTCGTGCACCGATGCATGCTTGGCAATGATGTCCTCAAGCTCCAGCGAGGATGTCCACTCGCCACCGGTCTTGATGATGTCCTTGATGCGATCGGTGACCTTCAGGTAACCGGTCGGGTTGATATTGCCAATATCCGCCGTGTGCAGGTAACCGCCAGCCCACAGTTGTTCTGAAGCCTCGGGGGCGCCGAGGTAGCTCTGCGTCAACCAGGGCGTACGCACGACCACCTCGCCAGTCGCCTTGCCATCGCGCGCGACGTCGCGCATGTGATCGTCGACGATGCGCAGGTCAACCAGCGGCAGCGGGCGACCCGTCTTGGCGCGGATCACCGCCTGTTCGGCCAATGGGCGTTCGAGATCGTCCATCTCCAGATGCGCGATGGTCAGCACTGGGCAGGTTTCCGACATGCCGTAGCCGGTGAACAGGTCGATCCCCCGCTTCTGGGCCGATACCGCCATGGCCTCGGGCAGGGCCGATCCGCCAATTAGAATTTTCCAGCCGCTGAAGTCCGCTGTTTGGGCCAGCGGGTGGCTCAGGATCATGTGCAGGATGGTCGGCACACAGTGCGAGAAGCTGACCTTCTCCTCGGTCACCAGGCGGCAGATCAGGTCCGGCTGGTAACGACCGGGATACACCTGCTTCAAGCCCAGCATCGTCGCCAGGTAAGGAAAGCCCCAGGCATGGACGTGGAACATCGGTGTCATCGGCATGTACACGTCTTCGCGATGCACGTGTCCCTGCTGGGAGGCACCGCCAAGCGCGGCGGCGCAGCCCAGCGTGTGCAGCACGAGCTGGCGGTGGCTGAAAGAAACGCCCTTCGGGTCGCCGGTGGTGCCGGTGGTGTAGAAGGTGGTCGCCTGGGCGTTTTCGTCGAAGTCCGGGAAGTCGTAATCTGGCGACGCCTGGGCGAGCAGGGTTTCGTAATCGCCGCACGCATCAATGGGTGCCGCTGGCATGCTGGGCTCGTCGGTGATCAGCACATAGCGTTTGACCGTGGTCAGGCGGGGCGCAATTTCCGCGAGGATCGGGAAAAATTCGCTGTTGACCACCAGCACGTCAGCACCGGCATGGTTCAGGGTGTAAAGGATCTGCTCCGGGCTCAGCCGAACGTTGACGGTCTGCAGGATGGCACCCATCATTGGGACCGCAAAAAAGGCTTCCAGATAACGGTGGCTGTCCCAGTCCATCATCGCCACGGTCTGTCCGGCCTCGACACCGATGCCCGCCAGCGCCGAGGCCAGCCGGCCGATGCGTTCGCGCAGCGTGCGGTAGCTGTAGCGGACTCTGCCCTGGTAGGTGATTTCCCGCTCCGGCGCGGTGGCCAGCGGTGTCAGCAGCAGTTGCTTGATCAGCAGCGGGTAGGTGTAGGCGGACGGGGTGGTTTGGATCAGACGGACCGGCATGTGGCTATCACTCATAAATCGTTGTTATTGTGTGCCCGAGGCGGGAATTCTACGTCCGTGACGTCGGCGCCATGGGTACGGCGGGCGGACTTCTAGCCGCAGGCGCAGATCGTCGGCAATTACCGGGTCGAGTCAGGCACGCTGGTCATCCCGACGATCTCGAAGAGGGTGGCGGCGAGATGCCAGGCCCAGCATGTTTCAGGCAGTGGCCTGAGGTTAGTGGCACTGTGCCAAGTCGATAGTGTGCCCCCATGGGCGATTCAAAGCGCCGGGTTGAGTTGGTGAAAAATGTGGGGACACCGCCAACACCTTTGACACAGGACACAGGCGTCGAGATCTTCGTAATCCACGGCACATAGAGGATGCCTTGTCCGAGCCGGGGCGACCGCGCCAACTCGGGTGAGTCGACCAGGCCAGGCAGGATCGGCGGCAGCAGCAGCAGCAGCAGCGAATCGTCGATCAGCAGTGTCGACCTGGACTCGATGTCTGGTAAAGTACTAAAGACTGTCATATAACGTCAGTACTTTTAAGGAGCCATCACCATGCCCAAAGAAGCCGTGTTCACGATGAAACTTGAACCCGATCTGCGTGAGGCCTTCATGCACGAGGCACAGGCCAGCCACCGCCCAGCCTCCCAGATCCTGCGCGAGCTGATGCGTGAATTCGTCCAGCGTCAACGCCAGGCACGCGAGTACGACGAATTTCTGGCCCGCAAGGTCCAGACTGCGCGTACCTCAATGCAGGCAGGGGTCGGGATCTCCAACGATGACGTGGAAGTGCAGTTTGCCGCACGGCGCGCCCAGGTGGCAGGCCGGGTGTGAAGGTCATCTGGACACCCGAGGCACTGCAGGACCGCATTGACATCTGGGAATACATCGCCACTGACAACCCGCACGCTGCGGCCCGCATGGACGAGCTGTTCAGCGACTCAGCCAATCAGCCAATCAGCTGACCGAACACCCAAAGCTGGGTCGTTCTGGCCAAGTCCCCGGCACCCGCGAGCTCGTCGCCCACGCACATTACCGCCTGGTGTACGAGATCAACAACGAGACGGTGTGGGTTTTGACCTTGGTCCACACCGCCCGTCGCTGGCCACCGGCCAGGCCGTGAACCGCGCCTGCGCGCGGACATCCGCATCCACCCAACCCGCAAGTCCAATTTGTATCACGTCAACTGAGGCCCGACTGTTGGCCCTCGGCATGTCCCCATAGGCACAGCCATGTCAGCACGTGGTCACAAAAGACCGAGGCAATGGGTTGCAATATAGGCCAACCACCCCACCGCAGGAGCGCCCATCAAACTTTTGACCAACCACCCGTCCTGGCAGCAATGGGTGCGCTGCGAAGAACGCCGCTTCACTGATCTCAAACACCTCGCGCCCAAGCGCTACCCGTGTTACGCCTACATGGCACTCGACAGCCGGGCGCAGCATACGCTGCGTCCGCTCTACCTGTACTAGGCTGAGCTGGAGGCCATGGCGCTGGAGCTCATGGCCACGGCGCAGCGGATGTAGCGCCACCGCTGGTGCGCTGCAGCGCCATCGCCACGCCGCTGCAGCATCATCCCGACCGCCGCCCTGCCCTATTTTTCATTTACTGACCTAAGATTACTGTCATTATCTTAGGTCGATATTTTGTGGTTAAAATTCATGTGTGCGGCAGGGCGCTCGGATTTTGCTGATAGATCAATGACTTGCAACGCGTTGGCGGCGCGGCCCAGGCCAACGGGCCAGGCAACACGCGGCGCAAGGCGTTTGGGTATCAGGTTCGGTATCACGCTTCGGTATCACGTCGCATGATGGTCACCGTCAGGCAGCCGAGCGATTTAAACGCCGCAGGATCGTTTTTGAGCCTTGGTTGACCCCGGTGCACCGCCCAAGCCGCGTTAACGCAGCCTGCGGCGTTCTGGCGGGTCGGTTTTGACGGATGAAGGAGGTGCTTTATGACAATCACAAGAGACAAAAGTGATTTTGGCGCTACAAGAGTTCAGCCGTTGAGGCCGCTCTTCATCGACATGATCCCATCGACATGCTGGTTCTCCAACCTGCGCTCGGAGCTCACTCCAGAGGAATGGACGTTGGTCAAGAAAAGGGCATCTGCACGCGCCGGTTATTGCAGCGAGATCTGTGAGGGTCGAGGTCCGAAATGGCCGGTTGAATGTCATGAGAGATGGGGTTTCGATCTCAACACCCGCACCCAGACTTTGCTCGGGGTCAGCGCCTTATGCCCGGACTGTCACGAGGTCACGCACTTCGGTTTTGCCCGGGTTCAGGATCGCAATGCAGTTGCCAAGCAGCACCTCATGAAAATCAACTCATGGACTGCTACACAGGCCAATCAGCACATTGAAGATGCTGATGAGCTTTGGCTCAAGCGAAGCTCGGTAGAAGATTGGAAGCTCGATGCACGTTGGATTCTTGGCTTTGTCACTTTGACGGCTGAGTCCAAAACAAAGATTCTGGGTTACGCAAATCAGATGCTGGAGCGCAAATGATCAAGACCACTTTTGTCAAACGGCTCGGCCGGCATCACTTCGCTCATTTGCGCGCCTTCTCCGAGGGCCTCGATGTGCAGGCCAGCGCCAAACGGTATCTGGGCATCGAACACGGCCATGAGGCCAAGACCGCCCACACCCAGACGGTCGACGCCGTGCGCATGGTCGCCCGCCGCCGCGGTGAGTCCGCCTGGCGGCTTATCGGCCTGCGCATCACCCTGAGCGCTGCGACAGGTTCGCAACCGAGTCTGGACGATTTCATTGCCGAGCAGAATCTGGACGGCTGGAGCGAGGCCGAAGTGGCAGAGATGTACCTGGACGCGTACCCGCCCGACAAGAAATCCCAGCGCCGGGAAAAACTGCGCTCGCGCCAATTGCAGTTGCTCAAAACCCTGGAGGGTGTGGCTGCCGAGACCCCCCTGCCCTCCGATCTGATCTCAGGCTGGTTTGACGACGTGACGGCCAACAAGCTGATCGCGGCCGGCATGGTGACACTGGCCGATCTGGGGGCCAAAATTGCGGTTGGCGGCAACTGGTTCAGCGCCCTGCCTGCGGTCGGCCGCACCAAAGCTACCCGCATCAGAAATCATTTTGAGATGCTGCTGCCGCACCTGATGGCGCCACAAAAAGCCGTCTTTTCGCTGGCCACCAACCACGGGCTGTTCGCACCGGAGCCGCCTCAGGAGGCCGAACAGTCGCTCATCGTCCTGCCCCGCTCTGCCCTGCCAACGCTTCCCACATCCATGCTGTCAGCCACCAACGACCAGGAAGCGGTCGAATCCTGGATTGCCGCCCGGGCAGGCTCTGAGCTCACGGCCACCACCTACCGGCGCGAAGCCATGCGCCTGTTGCTTTGGCTGCAGTACGAATGCCTGGGCAAAACGCTGTCGCAAATGAACGTCAATGACTGCGGCAACTACATGGCGTTCTTGCAGAACATCCCCGCCAAGTGGATCTCGCGCGTTCGCGCCAAACCGGGTGCCCCGGGCTGGGCACCGTTTCGCGGACCGTTGAGCCGCAAGAGCCAGGCGCAGGCCATTGTGATCATCGCTGCCCTCTTCGCCTGGTTGCAGTCGGCACGTCACCTGCCGGCCAATCCATGGCTGCTGGTCAACCAAAAGACCGGCGACGATGCTTCGGAAAAAATGCTCGACTCCAAGGCCTTGAGTGAGGGAGCCATGCAAGAAATTCTGAAGTACATCGAGGCCCAAAAGCCCTCACCTTCTCGCACCCGCATCCGCTTCATTTTGCGTTTCATGGAGAGCGTGGGTCTGCGCTCGTCCGAGTTGATAAACGCCCGTCTAGAGGATTTCAGTCTGGAGCCTGAGGGTTGGGTGATACAGGTGCACGGCAAGGGCGCGAAGAACCGGATCGCGGCGGTGCCTGGTCAGGCCATAGAGGCGCTGCAGGAGTACCTGGAGCTGCGCGGCGTGGGGTCCTTGCAGAGCGCCCCACCCTTGGCGCCGCTGTTGGCCAGCACCCTGGACCCGATGGAGCCCATCGGTTACCAGGCACTTTACGAACACGTCAGGGGCTGGTTCACCAGAGCCATTGCGGCGAGCGCCCTGCCCTTGAACGAACGCCTCAAACTCTCGGGCGCCTCCACGCATTGGTTGCGCCACACCTTCGGCACACGCGCCATTGCCCGGGAGGTGCCGCTAGATGTGATTCAGGCGCAAATGGGGCACGCGAGCATCCAGACCACGACTGCCATTTATGGCCGCGCGCCAATCAAGCGACGGGTAGATGAGCTGGGCAAGGCGTTTCGGTGATGGTCATCGAATGACCTTGAATGAAATCAACGCTTTACGAAATAACCAATGGCGCGGAGGGTGCGGCTTGACGGTTTGCCCCACACCTTCGGCACGTGCGATGCCCGTGTTCAGTCCCTGGATGTGACTCAGGCGCGCAGATGGGCCACGTGAGCATTAAGACCACCACCGCCATTTACGGCCGCGCTCCAATTCATCGGCGGGGGATGAGCTAGGTAAGGCGTTGGGGTGATGGTCAGAGTCTGACCTTCAACTAAATCAATGACTTAGGAAAATGCCAATGCCGCGGGGGTTGCAGCCAACAATGCAACCTCAGGCAAACAGATCATCAGCCTCAGTTTGCGAGACGCTCGGGCCGTCTTCTGTGTCGTTGCTGAGCTCGACCTCTTGAGGCGGAAGATGTTCTTCATCGATCAGCTCAAGCTGGCGAAGGTCCACACCAAAAAGGCGTAGATCCGGTCGGTCTAAATCGGCTGGGAACTAGACGACGGGTTTCCTGGTGCCGTCAAAGTTGCCCTGAACCACACCGATGCGATCCTCAAGGCGCCGTCGATCTTGCGGACTCAGGATGGCCAAACGCTCTCGCGTGAAGCGGACTTTATCGTCCAGTTCAAATTGATTTCCGAGCGCAAACATGTCAGCTTCCAACTGCCCCCTGCCCTTTTCCACCATCTGGATTCTGTTTGCGGATGGACTTGAGCATGCCCCGAATGGCCGGCCCAAGCTCAGGATCCGAAAGCAGGTCTTGAGCTGCGTCTGTGAACATTTCCTCAACCCCAAGCTCCTCGATTGCCGCCAGCTTGGCCTTGGCCCAGCCCACAAACTCGTTGACCTCGGCCATCAACGCCTCGAACTCGATTTCATCTTGCGGGCCTGTTGGCTTGCAGGATCCAAGCACCGTTTTCCAGGACTGGCCGATCTGGATGAAGTTCTTCAGGCTGTCTGCCTGGCGAGACATCAAATGCACCTTGAGGTTGTCGTGCACGGGGATTTTGTGCTCCACAACATCGCGCCAGAGCGTCATGGAGGTACGCAGCCATTGGGTGTCAAGGTCGAGGTTCATGGGGAGATTCTGCTCAAAACGGGTGGGTGTTGTACGGTACAACACTTGGTCGGTAGATCTGATTATTGCTTTTGGACAGGGTGTTGTACCGTACAACACCCCTCAATTCGAGCCTGAAATCAAGTCTTCAATCGACGCACGAAGCTTTGCAAAAGCATCATCATTGAGCACGCCAGGCTTCAAGTTAAGGGCAACGGCCCCATCTGATTTCCTTGAGATATTGCCTACCGCCCTGCCCTTGAGTTTGAATTCTTTGACCTCAGGCTTCGTTGGTTTACTCTTGCCTAAGAGCCGCTCAAGGGCTTCAGCCGGAGGCAACTGTTTGGCACTGAAGCGAATCGCCTTTGCACGCAACATGACCCCTTCAGGGTCCTTCTGCATCGCGGCAGTCAACTCTTGCCCCCAACGATATTGGAGATGCGTTGGACTCTCAAACGCAGCCAGGATCTCACTTGGCAGTCTTGCTATGGCGATGGCCTTGCTGGCATTGCCGGGGTCAACACCCAGTTCCGAAGCCAGCGAGCGCAAGGATGGGTAGAGACCTTCATCCAGTGCACGCCGGTACATTTCGCCCTGCTCGTACGGCGAAAGATCTTCACGCGTACGGTTCTCCCGATCCATCGCTTGAAACAGTTCCTTGTCGTTTGCCTTTTCAACAATCGCTGAAACAGAGATGCCCAACTGCAGGCATGCCTGGTGGCGACGATGTCCAAAAACGATTTCAAACTCATCCGGAACGTCAGCCAAAGGTCGAACACGAATGGGCTGGACATTCACCCCGGCCGTTTCGATTTCCGCTTTCAGGGCGAAAAATTCAGCGCTGTTAAAACTGGTGTTGTGACGATTGGCCCACTTCGATGCACGAACCTTTGTCGGGTCAAGCAACTTGACTGGGATCGTTCCTTCGAACTCCTTGAGCTGGTCCTGTAGCTCTTGAACACGCTGATTGTTCTCTTGCATGTGAGACCGGTAAGCAAGCATCTGGCCCGGCCCCGTTCGCGGCAGTCTGTTTTCTGCGGCAACTGATATAGCTTCTACTTTGGCGGTAGCCGGTTGGGCGTTCACGAGGTCACCCGTTTTCTTGGCCAAGCGATCTTTAATTGACATTTCCGTTCCTTATTCCTTGGGTGTTGTACCGTACAACACCCGACTATTCCTGACCAGCCCAGCTACTTTGAATCGACTCTTCCACCAGGTCTGCGAAACGGTCATAGGCATCCCGAGCGCGCTTGTAGGTCTTCATGTTGCCGTCGTATTTGCTGATGTCATAGACCGTCCCAAACTCGGCTGAGCTCGATGAGGTAACGCTGGTCTTTGGGATCTCGACGGGCAAAAGTTTCTCGGCATATGTCGCAGCAATCCAGGTCCGAACAACGCTGCTCGCAGCGTCTGAGGCGTCCACTCTGGATAGCAGCACATGGATAAAGTCAAACGTTTTAGTCAGTCCAGCAGACTCAACAAGGTTGCTTGCAAGGTCACTAAACAATGACCAGAACTGTGCACTGGATGCGAAATCCAGCGCATTTGGGGGCAGGGGGACGATGAGGCCATCACTGGCCATGAAAGCATTGATAGTCAGGTAACTCAAAGACGGCGGCGTGTCGATGATGATGACATCGTAGTCGTCGCGTACGTCTTCGAGGCCTAGATTTAGCACGTCCCAGAACTGGAACTTTGGGTCCCTCATCTGACGAGCCGGAAGCATAAATTCCGCAGAGAAGAGGGCAGGGGCCGCGGCGACAAGATCAATGCCGTCCCAGTACGTGTTTTGAATGGCTGGTCGAATGGATGTCTCATCTCCGCTGGCCAGCGCCGCAATGGTCTGGTCCTCAGATACATCGGTATCAGGCAGGACGCCAAACAATGTTGTCAACGAGCCCTGTGGATCGGTATCGATGACCAGGACCCGATGCCCGCGAAGACTCAGGCCCTGCGCAAGGGTCATTGCTGTAGTCGTCTTGGCCACACCACCTTTGAAGTTACCAATCGCAATGGTGATTGCTCTTTTGCTCTCAGGCCTCAAAAAATCGGATCGGTATGCCCTTACCCAGGACCTGGCGTCGGCAAGCGAAAATTCACGACGGGATCCGGTTGCGTTAAGCGTACCTGAAGGAAGGTCAGCCTTTGTTATCCGGTATGACAACTGCCCTTTGTCGATCCCACAGAGAGCCGCGAGCTGGGTCATGGAGAAGACGGGCGCAACCTTGACTGCTTGAGGAGCGAGCATTCTGGATCGAACGTCGCTGACCATTTTGACGGCACGTTCTGCTTGCTCAACAACGGCTGCAATGCTGATTTTTTGATGTGGTGTTGGTTTCTTCTTTGGCACAATAATTCTCATGTCGTGTTGTTGAACAAGAAACTGCTGTTTTACAGAATTTCACGATTTGCCGATTTTCCTCCAAATACCTATCTTTTTGTGAAGAAAGGGCGTCTGGAGTTGGCTTTTTGTGGTTTGGCGGTAGGGATTGAAATGGAACACAGCCTCTTATTCATAAGACTTCAAACAACCAATACAAAAACTTTAATACCTTTAGCCCTCAAATTCATATGAAAAATCAACGGGTTACATGACTTTCGGTGAGGTCAATTGGGAGCTTGGGTGAGGTTATTTGGGTACAAAGGTGAGTGCACTTGGGAGACAAGGTGAGGTCGATTGGGAAGTCAGGTGAGTGGATTTGGGTAGTTGCCGGGCGTCCTAGTAAGCCAAAAGTGAGAGTTATCCACTGATCAGCGTATACGGCGGACAGGTGCTGTATCAGGATGGCAGATTTCACGAGGCCAGCGGCTTTTTCTCCCAGGGATGCGGATAAGGACGTCCAGTGAGGACCTTTGAAGGTGAGGTTATTTGGGTGCGTACCGCTACTCTGATGGGAAATAGAATTTTTCCCAAAGGTGAGTTCAAGAAACTAATTCGTTCTCACCTACCCATAAAATGGCACATGGACAAAATTCCACCTCGAAGCTTGGTCGCACGGATTGAAGAGAAAAAGCCCCTCAAGAAGTCTGTCGACACCTTGGCCATCGTCCCCACGAAGGACCGGATAACGATCCTGGCACGCAAGGTCTACAACGTGATGATGCATTACGCCCAGGAGCAGGGCGTCGAACAACCTCTCTATCGAGTCCGACTGAGGGATGTGGTTTCAGGCATTGATTTCAACTCGAACAACACTGACGTCATCAAAGAGCACCTGCGCCAAATGGTGACCACAAAAGTTGAATGGCAGTCACCAACGAAAGGTGAGGGCGCAAAGTGGGCGGTGTCAGCTTTGATTGCACATGCTGAACTTTCGACCGAGCGCGGCGAGGTGTTCATGGAGTGGAGCTACGCCATCAACATCAAACATGAGATTCTGGATCCGCAGCGATACGCACGTATCTCCCTGGCGTTCCAGTCAGAATTCAAATCGATGCCTGGCCTGGCCCTCTATGAGATTTGCAGCCGGTACATTGACAACCCAAGCGGCCTGACCGCGCGGCAACACTGGACCTGGTGGCGCCCAGTCCTGACGGGGTGCCCAGAAGATCAGGTCGGGATCTATGCCGAGTGGAAATACTTCAACCGCGATGTCATCAAGAAGGCGGTCGTTGAGGTAAACCAGATCACGGATCTGGAGATAGCAGTCATCGAACACGCAGGCAAGGGCAGGGCGGTTGGCGACCTGCAGTTCAGCGTGAAGAGGAAACAGCAGGTTAAGTTGCCGTTTGGGACAGCACCGTCACCAATCAATCTGAAAGATATCGGTCGTGCAATTGCCGCAGGCGTTGATCAAGAAAAAGCGGAGGCACTGCTGATCAAATTTGGCGATCAAAAGTTCGCAAGCGCCGTGGATGTGCTGGAGCGCCGCATAAAAAGAAAAGACCAGGCAACAGTCTCCAGCTCCTACAAGTACCTGAAAACGGTCATTTCTGGAATGGAACACAGCAGTTCCGATGCAATCGGATCCGATCCGGCCAAAGAAAAGACAAAACTGACCGCCAAGCGCGTGGCTTTGATCGAGCTCTTCAGAGAGTCAAAGAGGCAGACGGCACTTGCACTGTTTAACGAGTCGATCGATTCTGAGCAAAAGCGGCTTACATCTGAATTTGAGACTGTCGAACTACCAGGCATTGGAGCGGCCGTGCAGGAGACATACCGCAAGCGTGGGCTTGCTTCGCCGATGACAAAAAGTTATTTTGGCCGGTTTTTGGCGGCGCACTTCTTTGGAGCTGGTTGGGAGACGCCCACGGATTCAGAACTGGTTGACTTTTCGCTGGAGCAAGATAGGACGAATTGAGGGATCTGATTTGTTCAGACGAAACAGCCGAACCTCCGGGCAATTGAAAAAAGAATATTGAAGTCAATGGGGGCAGTAATACATCAGGAAATTATTAATCACACATGTGCATGAGAGAACAATTCCGTGTGCATAGGGGCTCGCTTTCTTGTCGATGTCGTTGGGCAAGATCGAAAATCACATGCGTGACGCAAACCACCTGAAGCGAGCTGAACTATTGGCCGCTGGTGTCAAATTGAACTGAAAGAAATTAATGCCAAATTCTGCCGAAGAACGTCGTCAAGCCAACGTTCGATTGCTGGCCATGTCTCGAAAGTGGTGGGAGAGTCTGCGACCAGTGGATTGGGACGTTGATCATCACCTGGGTATCCCTACGGTAAACACGTCCAGTGGCGCGGAAACTGAGCTAGCCGAAGCAATAGCCGGTGCAATTAAAGCTGGTGTGTTCCAAGTATTCGATGTGGATTAAAGTCCGTCGAAAAATGGCATTTGTCTGCACAAATGAAGTCCTAAACCAAAGCCCAACAGATGCGGGTTTGATGAGTTTTGGAAATCGGAGACGATTTCCAAAATTCGTATAGACATCAACATTTTGTCTTGTTCAGCGGGACGATGGAGTGTGTGCTGTGGGCCAATTGCGGTCCTTAACGAATGACTGTTTTCAGAACACATTTGTGGATTGATCCCCGTGGCGCCAAGCTGACGCCACGGAGTTGGCATATCAAACCTTTGTCTGCTTCGCCATTTCAAGGGAATCCCCTACTTCAATTCTCAAGTTGCGTGCAGTGTCCTCTAGAAGCAATTGCACTGCTCGAAGGTTCTTGGTCCGTCTGTAGATGACCTACGCCAGCGAATTAGGGAGTTTTGCCGTGTCCGGGCACGCCAGGTGCGGGTGATCGGCCACCGCCGGACACTCGGCCGGTCGTGCTGGTTCGCCCGCCCCAACCACTACCATTGGACGCGCCGCCGGCGCCACCACCACCACCACCACCGTTTCCGTTTCCGCCTTTGCCGCCACCCTGTGCACCCCCTGACTTACCACCGCCTACACTACCTTTTGCCATGAAAATCTCCTCTTGCAACGCCCCGAGCCGACCGAATGGCGGCGTTCTTGTCGGGCGTCGGGATTGATCATGCAACGAACCAAGTTGACCGACAGAGGAAACGTGGAAACGCATCTATCAACTGTTGGTCAGACTCTTCAGAGCGTGCTGAGCCAGCCATTTCAGCCGCTGACCTTGCGTCGTCCGATGGCGCTGTTCCCCACCGCCCTGGGACTTCAGCCACTCAAAATTGGTCTTCCGTGTGACGATTTTCTTGCCAACCTCCTGAGCGGACGCCGGACGTACCTGGCCATCATCCGCAATGGTTTCGGAAAGGATTTCAAGAACTTCAAAAACTACGCGTTGCAGACGGTGAAGACGACATCGGCGGTTCGCCAGCGGCTGCTGAACACCGTGGATGGAAACGAAGAACTGTTGGCAGTTCTGGCGAGCAAACTGCGTGAGGGTGTCTTGATCACGCAACTCGCGCAGCTGACCCGAGCCACGGAAGGCACGCTATATCAAGTGATGCGAATACTCTCATCTGGGTCGCTGAAGTGCCCACACTGCCAGGCCGAGTTGATTTCCAGACCAATGCAGTGGTGGCGTGAGCAGGCATGCGAATTGGGTGAGGCCGAATATCGCTTCGTCGACCGGATTCTGTACGACGCACTGGCCATAACATTGCTTCCCTTGGTTTTCGGATCCAACCGTGCCCAGAAGAAACAAGCCGTGGAGCAGCTAGCCGACCTGTGTGATACCCGTGCTAACTTGTTCAAGAATTGGTTCGACCTCGTACGGCACGCATACCGAGCAAAGGACTTGGCCTCACTTGCTACCCGGGCGGGTCTGTACGGTCCGTCCCCAGACAGTCACCTACAGCGATGCGCCCGTGGTGAAATGCTAACTGTCGATACGATCCATGCGGTTACGGCGCGGCTGAAAGACCCGGTGCCACTGCGAAACCTCGGCATGCGCACCCGAGCCTTGGCATTTGCTGTTGACTTCATTGTCGCCGCGGACAATGGCGCATCTCCCTTAGACTGGTCTGCCGCACAGGCAATCGTGAGGACTCGAATCCTTCGGTTGTTTGAAGACCTACAACTCAGCTTCGCGACGGGCGTTCGACGTGAAACGACATCGGCCGAGATAACCGTGTGATTCCCGTCCGTAAATGATTGTCTCTGGCCGTCACAAGCAGTCAGCCTTGGCGGTCGGCAGCTGACACTGGACGTCGCCTAGCGGATACTACAGTGTTCGGTATTTGTGGGCCCGAAGCGGACGATCTCGAATATCCGTTGTGAGCGCTATTAATCAATTCGTGCGCTCTTAAGCGCCGATACCTGGCTAGCAAACTGCCTGTAACCGGATTCAGTGGCTGGAAAACTTGACGGAGAATGTGACAAAGCAATAGGTTCGATTCACGGAGGGACAATGGACTCGTTTTCCAGGCGACAGGGCTACTCAAGACCGGATGCAGAAATCCGAATCAGGCACGAGGCACCAGAAGCGCTGAGAGCAGCGATTGTGTCTACCGCCTATCAGTGCGGCTTCGCTCCCAGCGAACTTCGTCTTGTGCTGTGTGGCATCCTCTACAAAGCTCCAGACAAGAGCAATTGGTCCGAGTATCCGAATATTGCCGACGAAGTGCGAGATCTCATCGACGAGCTCGAATGGTTTGAGGTCTACGACTTCATTGAGCGTCTGGCAGAGAAGTCTCTCCGTAAGGGCAAAGACTTTTCGGGGGAGGTGAACAACTATTTCAGGGTAGCCGGAGTCGGCTGGCAGCTCCTCGACCAGAATATTCAGGTGCGAGGCACTGAAGCCTTTGAGACCGCAGTGAGAGAGGGGCAGCAACTCCTTTCGCAGCGGCACCGTGCGACCGCAGCTTATGAGCTACATGAGGCCCTTCAGGATCTGTCACGCAGGCCTCTACCTGAAATTAGTGGAGCGATCCAACATGCGATGGCCGCTCTGGAGTGCGTGGCGCGAGACGTCATCGGAAGCAAGGACACGCTTGGCCAACTGATCCAGCGAAATCCCGGGCTTTTTCCCAAGCCTGTCGATCAGATCGTTGAAAAGGCATGGGCCTACTCCTCAAACTTCGGCAGGCATCTAGTGGAAGGAATGCCGCCTCAGTTTGAAGAAGCGGAATTGATGGTCGGTGTGAGCGGCGTGTTGTGCCGGTATTTGGCGCGCCGTGCGGATGGTCCAAGCCGATGAGCGCAGCACGTTATGGCAGTGATGGCATTCGTCTCTTCATTGGAGAGTGCATTGAACACACCTCCGACCGCGAGGTTCTGGCCACCGTTTGTGACGTTCTAGAAAAAGGCACCGGATGGGCCTACGTATTCGCCAACTTCAACGCTAACGGGCGTCAGATTGATGTTGCGGTTTTCTCCGCCTCAACTACGCTCGTCATTGAAGCCAAGGGGTACACGCAGCCCGTCAATGGTGGAGTGAACGGCAGTTGGATTCAGATCGGACCGTATGGCAGTCGAAACCTTCGTAATGGGTACGCGCAAGCCCTGGACGCCAAGAATGCGTTGCGGGATGCCATGGCCGGGCTATTCGGTCCACTATCCGGCTATCCCAACGCCTTGCTCGCCATTGCGCCGATGATTCCTTCCGGATCCTCGTTGCCACTAAGTGATTTCAAAGTATCTATTGGTGGGCTGGATGCTGTCGAGCTCGCACTCAGCGCAACGTCAGGAGCCTTGCTGAACGAAGAGCGATGCCTAACACTAGCTGTGAGTTTGGGTCTTGAATACGTATCGGGGCGAGACGCGGCAACTCGCGAGACTGTGCTCACATCAGAGCGAACTCTGTTGAAATATGAGTCCTGCTTCTTGGAATTTCACGGACCAACAGGTGAGAGACTTGTTGAGGATCAATACCACCTTGGTGACAAACTGATTTCCACATCCGAGGTCCTGGATGTAGCGCTTTTGTCGCGATCCGCGCTCCTGATCCGCGGGCCTTCAGGCTGTGGGAAGTCTTTGCTGAGTGCGCGCCTCGCCACGGAATGTCTCCAGGCAGGCGTGCTACCGATCCACATCCAAGGCAAAGACTTCGAGGGCAGGCTACAGAAGATCATTGACGCTGAATGTGGACTGCTCGGCACCTCCGCGCGCGATTTCCTAAGATCCATTCGCCTCCTAGGAAGGCATGTTGTTCTTTTTCTTGACGGCTACAACGAGAGTCCGGAGCCTTTGCGTACTGCTTTGACGCGAAGTCTCCGTGCTTTCTCCCTGCGCTACGGTGCGGGCATTGTTCTCACTTCACAGGACGCCGTGGTTAGGCAGGAGCTTTTGTCAATCGAGGAGGTTCTCGTCAGTCCGCCCCAATCCGCGCTGAAGTCACGGCTTGCAAATCTAAGCCCGGAAGATGAAAACCTTACGAACTGCCAAGCCCTCCTTGAGATAGCGCGCTCAGGGCTTGAAGCGGAACTTATTGGGCAGGCCGCCGCATCATTGCCCGCCGGGGCAAGTAAGTTCGTCCTATTTGACACTGTCGCCCGAATGCGCCTTGGTGATTCCAACGCGGCGGGCATTCGTGCGCTGTGCGGGTTTGCGGAAGAGCTGATCTCCCAAACTGCATTTAGTTTGTCTGTCCGAGAATTCGACAGGTTTTGCGATGTGGCGGGCGTGACAGACGCGACACGGCGCGCGGTCCTAGAATCGCGGCTTGTGTCACAGCGCGGCGACAGACTCAGCTTTTCTCACGAGATGTTTTTCTATGCCTTCATGGCGGAGTCCGCGGTTCGCGCAACGCGCAAAGATTCTGAGCGTATGCAAGCTGTGCTGCTATCTCCGCGATTCCATGGCTCCAAAGTTCTTATCCTCGGGGCGATGGAAGACGATTCGACTCTAAGGGATATTCTGGATAAAACCATGGATCAGGGCATCCTGGAGTCTTGCGTCCGGGGGGATTGTGGAGACGCAGCTAGACGTATCGTGAAAGCAAAGCTCGCCGTGTTGCTCGTCGAAATGGTCGCAGAGCCTTCTAAACTGCACTTCCTACTGAATGGCGAAGGGTGGCATAGCAGTTCGATTGAGACTAGCGCACGTCAGCCAATCCTCTCGGCGTTTAAAGCGTTTCTTCCTGCCATTGGCTGGCTTCTAATGCAGGGAAGCCACTTCGATCAAATCATGACGGCGTGTCGTGCTATGGAAGAGAGAATTGTCGAAGCCAATCGTGATCTCTATGAGGAAGCAAAGGCCAAAAAGGTGCCGCTTAGGCATGAGGTCTTTAGCCAAGCCTATGTGTTCAATCGCGAGATCGCGCTGTCGCAGATTGTGTCCTTTATCCATAGTGGCGGCCTTAGCTTTCGCCACAATACAGGGTGTGAGTTTGGTGAGGCGCTCAAAAAAGCATGGAACGAAGCGAGCACGCATAGCGAGTTCTACGTCCTTCTAGGACTCACCAGGTTCACGGAGCACGCATCTTGGGCAGCGCCACGCGTGTTGAATCTTCTTGAGCGATTGAAGAGCTTGCCCTATCACCTACAGCTAGCCACGATGGACTTTTGTGTCTACTTGAGAGACGTGGATGATGCCGTCAAGGCAAAGATGATCGCGGCGCTTGAGGGCTCCATGGACAAACTCGGCGTGCTTATGAATTCCATGATCTTCGATGCGTTGAAGGGTTTGGGTGGACTCGACGCCGAAGAAGAAAACTACAGAACGGTGGTCATAGGGGAAATAGAAAGCGTGTTGTCCGATTTGGGGCCGCAAGCCGATGCGGAAGCATGGAATGTCTTCTCACGCCAGTTCGACCACCCGTATGACAGCATCTATTGGGAAGAGGTCCGCAATCTCGCTGACGATCAGCAGCGGGAGCTCCTTTTCAAAGCACTCAAAGGGGCGAGCACCGAGTATGTCTCGTTTGTCGGCATTCTGATTCGCCAGCTCTCTGATTTCGGTGACCCAGCTGTTTCTGAAGCTATTGAGCCATGGATGAGGTTGCCCGCCAAACGGTCAGTCATGCCACAAGATGCTGTCGAGGCATTTTTCGCAGCACACGAAGCGATGGGAAGTTTGGGCATGCCACTTCCTGTAGCTCCGGCGTCGCCTGTCGATGTCAATGAATCTATGCGAGCCTGCGGGGAGTTAGCTTATTGGGCTTGCCGGTTACGCGATTCCGAACTCGAATCCTCTCCCCAGACTCTTGGTGCCCGAACTATGCTACTGGCTCACTCCGCTTCGGCAAGTGCCGGGGCACTGTGGTCTTCATCATCTCGAATGTTGTCTTCGGATGGTGCAAAAACTCATCTTCCTATGAGCTATCCGAACACAGCCCTAGTCGTCTGTCGCGATGCACTGACCAATCGTGAGTCGCAGAAGACGTACCAAGAACACGGGTTGATAGATGATCAGGTGCGCATCGCTTCCTTTGCCATTCAAGTGATTGGGCAGTTTGGGGACGCCGACGACCTTCAAAATTTGCGCAGTCTTTGCGACGACGAGGGGCTAGGTCGTGAGGCACTCGACGCGATCAAGAAGATTGAAGACCGTATCCGCTACCGGCAGTAAATGCGTCAGCAGGGACAGCCGTTCAGTTTCGACGGCTGTGCAACAACTGTTTATGCGAGCTGCCGCCTGCCACTTCACAATGCACATGACTGTTGTCTCTCGGATCTTGGAAATGTGATGCATGCCACTACGAAAGTGTTTATCCCGACAAATAGACATAGCGGGCCTACACTTGCGTATGGGAATAGGCCAGCCGTAAAGAGGCCGGCTGTCGCAAATAGGGGAAATCGTGAGACTCAGCCGCATCCAGATCCATAACTTTCGGAACTTCAAGGACTTCGACGTACAACTTGGCAACCATGCTGTCATCCTCGGCGAGAACAAGGTTGGCAAGACCAATCTGTTGTTCGCGCTTCGCCTGCTGCTGGATCCCGCGCTGCCCGATTCGATGCGGCGCCTGCGGCTTGAGGACTTCTGGGATGGTCTGAAGCGACCGCTCAAGGCCGACACGTTCATCGAAGTTTCTGTCGAGTTCAGGGACTTCGAGAACAACGAGAACCTGCTTGCGGTCTTGGCCGACCATCTGGTGAAGCCAGATCCCATGGTCGCTCGCATCTCGTACAGGTTTCAGCCGGTCGCCGGCCTCACGGCACCGCCCAAGGGTGAAGGCGACTACGAGTTCGTGGTGTTCGGTGGTGATCGCCCTGACAACCTCGTTGGGTATGAGCTCCGGCGGTGGATGCCGATGGACCTGTTCCCGGCACTGCGTGACGCCGAATCCGATCTGGCCCGGTGGTCGCGTTCGCCGCTCAGGCCCCTCCTGGATCGTGCTGCGCAAGCAATTGATGTCAAAGAACTTGCCGGCATTGCCTCCGATGTGCACAGCGCAACCTCGGCGCTCGCCGTGCTGCCGGCGCTGGCTGGGGTGGTGACCAGCGTCAACACGCAGTTGAAGGCGATGGTGGGAGACCAGCACGCGATCGAAACGGCACTCGGCTTCGCACCGACGGAGCCGGAACGTCTGCTCAGAGCCCTGCAACTGATGATCGACGGCGGCACCCGAGGGGTGGCTGAGGCGAGCCTTGGATCCGCCAACGTGTTGTACCTGGCACTGAAGCACCTTGAGCATCAGTACCTCGTGGATGAAGGCATCCGGCAGCACACCTTCCTGGCGATCGAGGAGCCCGAGGCCCACCTTCATCCCCACTTGCAACGCCTGATCTACCGCAGCTACCTGCGGACCAAGGACGGGCCGGAGAAGCCAGCCGAACCGAGGAGCATCGTCTTGACGACGCACTCACCCAATGTCGCAAGTGTGGCGCCCCTGTCGGACATCGTCGTCCTACGGCGGCACAAGGATGGGCAGACCACTGGCCACAGCCTGCGTCCAGTGAGCAAGAAGCTGGAGAGGGAAGAGCGGCAAGACCTCGAGCGCTACATCGATGTAACCCGCGGGGAAATGTTCTTCTCGAAGGGCGTGCTGCTCGTCGAGGGCGATGCCGAGCGAATCCTGCTGCCGACCATGGCGCGGCTCTTCGACGCCAATCTGGACTTCGATGCGATGGGCATCACCGTGTGTTCGATCGGCGGCACCAACTTCGCGCCCTATGTGCGCCTACTGGGCCCAAAGGGCCTGGACATCCCGTTCGCCGTGTTGACGGACTTCGATCCGAAGGGGTCCACCGTCAGTCAAGAGGACGCGGATCCAGATGGCGGCGGCACGACGGAAAGCTACGGGACGAACCGGGTGGTCAACCAGATCATGCTTCACCTGATGCCCGGCTTGGAGTTTGAAATGGCCAGCTTCGACGAGGTTCTCGGCAAAGCACCTACTGCAGGCGTCTTCCTGAACGAGTTCACCTTTGAGGTCGACCTGTTCCGCGCAGGCATGCAGGCCGTGTTCCTTGAGGCGGCCAAAGGGCTGAGTGACAACGCAAAGATGCACGGCCGGTTCCAGGCATTGGCGAAAGACCCGTCGACCGTCGATCCCGTGAAACTCCTCAAGGACATCGACTCCATCGGCAAGGGCCGATTCGCACAACGCCTCGCATCGGTGATGCTCGACAAGAACGTCAAAGCCTGTCCGAAGTACATCTCGGATGCCTTTGTCCATCTTCGAGATCGTTTGAAATGAGCGACGTCGAGTACCGCAAGGCCGCGGAGTCGCTTCGCGCCAACCCGGAGCAGTGGGCTGCCTACCAGTCGACAGGCAACTGCGTCATCCTGGCCGGTCCAGGGAGCGGCAAGACGAAGACGATCACGATCAAGATCGCGCGACTGCTGGCTGAGGACGTGGCAGCGCCTCGGCGCATCGCCTGCATCACGTACAGCAACGCCTGTGTGGCGGAGTTGAGGACGCGGATCCGCCAACTGAAAATCGAAGATGAATCCCGGCTCTCGCTGTCGTCGGTGCACTCGTTCTGTCTGACGGAACTCGTGCTGCCCTATGGCAAGTTGGCCGGACTGCAGATTCCTGACCCCATCGCGGTCGCAACACCCAGCCAGTCGCGAGAGGTCTTCAAGGCGGCGCAGCTTGCTGCCCTTGGCAGCGAGCAGAGGCCATGGTTCCGGACTGTTTGCGATCGGCTCCGACGAACGATCCTCGATCACAGCAGCGCCGAGTGGGGGCGCTGGGACTCGAGGCAGACCGCAGTCGTCGAAGCGTATGAGGCCGGTCTGTTGGCACGCGGCCTCATCGACTTTGACGGCATGGTGCTGGCCGGCGTGAAGCTGGTCGAGGACCATGCCTGGGTTCGCCAGGTGGTCAGGGCCAAGTTTCCAGTCATCGTGGTCGACGAATACCAGGACCTTGGGCTGCCCTTGCACCGGATGGTGCTTGCGCTGATGAACGAGGCCAAGGTACGCATCGTCGCCGTGGGTGATCCTGACCAATCGATTTACGGCTTCACGGGCGCCAATCCGGTGTTACTCAGGTCACTGGGTTTACTCCCGGAAGTTGAAGCAATCCGCCTGAAACTAAACTATAGATGCGCCGAGAAAATTATTATGGCGTCCAAATCTCTGCTTCCAGCGCCGGATGACTTCAAGTCTTTTGATGGCAGGAACGGTCTGATCCAAATTCACACGGTTGAACAGCCCATGCCCGGGCAAGCGAAATATGCTTTGTCCACTGTAGTTCCTCACCTACTAAAACAGAACCCCTCCTGGAAGCCAGGAGACATCGCCGTCCTGTATCCCACAAAGAACGAAGGCAGTGCGATTTCCGCGTCTGCAGATTTTTTGGGACTTCAGTATTTTCGTGCAGACAACGGGTCACCGCTAAAGCGGTCGCGGCTTATCGAATGGTTGGTAGAAGCTGCGCGATGGTGTGGTGGCGGCTGGACTACAGGTGAGGTCAACCTGTCGCAACTGCTCAAGTCATGGAGGCAAATGCGGCGGACCCAAATGTCTGACCGCGAGATCCTCGCAGAACGGGCTCGACTGGTGACCACAATTTTTGCCATGCGAGACGGCAATCTTCCACTTCAGGCTTGGCTGACCGCACTCTTCGCCTCGGTTCTAAAGCCAGCAATGGATCAAGAACCCGGGCTGGCTGACGAAGAAGACAATGTCCTTGAGTTACTCGATGCCTGCAGCCCAAACGGTGCACTTTCGAACTATACGGTGGAAGTTTTCGGGAACCAGGGAAAGGACCCGGAACGCCTCAACTTCATCACACTCCACGGTTCGAAAGGACTGGAGTTTCAAGCCGTCATCATGATCAACCTTGAAGAAGGCGCTTTTCCGAACAGCATGGTCCGAACGCATGAGGAATTGGCGGAGGTTTCGCGCCAGTTTTACGTCGGAATCACCCGCGCCAAGTCACAGGTGCACCTGATGTTCAATCAGAGGGAATCTCCACTGCTGACAAAAGTACGGGCGGCCGTCACACTTTAAAGCTGCTGAAGGGCTCTCAGCCAGCTTCGACCTGCCTCGTCGTCAAGTTCGAGACCATCGAAGTGACCTAGAAGAGTGCTGGCTTCACCATTGGTGCCAGCACTATCAATTCTGTTTCTAGCTTGCTGCTTTCTGCCAATGTCAGCTATACGGCAGCACGTTCGTAGATTGGGACTTCCGCTCTGGGTCGGCTGCAGGTCCGGGCCAGTTGCTGCCACTCGCG
>Ga0209066_10001039_pt1 | contig 38046 bp, 27 predicted proteins | sample All_14_2_FD_187198 | JGI IMG/M metagenome (GOLD analysis project Ga0209066, IMG submission 187198) | Freshwater microbial communities in response to fracking from Pennsylvania, USA - Allegheny Zone_MetaG_DW_15 (SPAdes) (version 2) ... | reverse complement strand
GCGGAGCGTCGGGGCGGGGGCGGCCAAGTCCAGTTCGCCGCGGGCGGCGGCTTCAGCGCGTATGGCGCCGACCGCACGGTTAACCTCGGCGGCGCAGCCGGAACCTACACGTGGGCAGCCGGATGGATACCGGACGGCAAGCCTTTCATCCTGAGCTCTCCGTCCGCCGACGCCACATTGATCTTCGTGAACCCGATCAACTTGAACCTGAGTGCCCGTGAATTCTGCGTCCGGAACGGTTCCGCGGCTATCGACGCCAGCCTGTCTGGCCGGATCTACGGCGCCCGCTACTCCGCCGTCGTCAAAAGCGGGGAGGGAACGCTGGAACTGAAGGGACAGCAGGACTACCGCGGCAGTTGCTCCGTCATCGGCGGCGGTCTGCGCCTCGGTGCGGATGACGTTTTCGCGGGCGGCACCAACGCGTTGGTGCTGAGCGGCGCCACGCTCGACGCGGGTACCTACGCCAACGCGTTCGACACGCTGGAGTTGCTCACGAACAGTGTGATCGAAGTGGGTGACGGCTCCGCCACGCTCTCTTTCGTCGACTCCAGTGCCAAGACTTGGACGGGCACGCTCACGATCAATGGCAAGTTGAACGCCACCACGTTACGCTTCGGCACCGACGGCAAGTCCCTCACGGCCGCCCAGCTCGCCGCCATCACTAACCGTGCCCGCCCCGTCTTTCTGGACGGTCAGGGCTACCTGCACCAGATCCCCGGCGGCACGATAATGTCTCTCCGGTGAAAAGGAGTCTGTGCCGGTACGCCCGGATTTGCGGGAAGAAAGGGAAAGATCGCAGGCGCTGTTGGTTTCAAGTTTTGACGTTCGTATAAAAGGAGATCGGATATGTTGCGTGATCAGATGCCGGATAGGGTGAGACATGGAAGAGCGGTGGCTGTCGCCGTGTCGATCGGGAGCCTGGCCTTGTGGACGCAGGCGGCGTGGAACGGTGCGGGCACGGCGGGTGGCGATCCGGGAGCCACCAACTTCAATGACACCGCTAACTGGCAGTCGGGTGTCATCAACGGCGATTTCAGAACGGTTGTGTCGAGCGTTGAGCTTCTGTTGAGCGCCGACTACACGGCAACGAACGGACTGGACTTTGGTCAGACTGCGGCGGTGCAGCGACACATCACGATCAGTGGAACCAACACCCTCACACTGAACGGCGTGCTAACCAACTACAGCTTCAACGGTGGCCAACCCACGCATGTGCTTCTTCCCTCTAATACGGCCAGCACAGTGACCTTGAAACGGGAACTGACGCTCAAACTTCCTTCGGGCGCATGGGTCGTAAGAGGAGCCGGAACCCTATTCGTCGCCGCGCGGGTGACCGGGGCGGGATCTCTACAGACCGGCACCGGAAGCGGGAGCACCTATATCGTACTTCTCAACGACACCAACGACTTCTCTGGTGTCATTGGGGGCGATACAGGCCGGAACAACTTCACGTCCATCGCTAACTCGGGCATCCCTTCTGCCGCGGGTTCGTCGGGCGGCATGGATCCCAACAACTCCCCCGTGGCCTACATCGGCAGCCGCACCCGCTCCACAAACCGTTCCTTTGCGTTCAATAACGGCGGGTCACGTCTCATCAACGACAGCGCCTGCGGCAGCCTGAACATGCTCGGTATCGTGCGCCCATCGGCGTGGTTCTCTCCTGGAACGCCTATGAATTTTGACAGCCTTTCGTCCGGCGAGCTCCTCGTTACCAACAACCTCGCGAATTACGACGCGACGCATAGCGCGAAACTTCGAAAATACGGTTCCGGCACGTTGCGGCTGACCGGCAAAAACACGTTCACCGGCATCACCAACAACGCCTACCATGTCGAACTTCTCGGCGGCACGCTGCTCGCCGACTACGTTTACGATACCGCGGGCGCAGGCAGCAACCGCCTCTTCCTCGCCGGCCGCACGCTCTATTATGATAACGGCCATCTCGTGATCCGGGGCAAGACCGGTGCCGGCAATACCACGTGGCAGGAATTCGGGACCAATATCGTCTTCGCCTCGATCCGGAGCAACATCCTGACCGTGGACGGTAACGGGGGCGATGGCACCACGGTACAGTTGGGGCCCCTCGACATGTCCTACGTGTACAGCCTGTTGCTTTTCGAGCGCCTCGGCAACGCTTCCCTGCGTACCGCTGAAGCGATCCCTTCCGTCACTGCCACGATCCGCATCACCAACGGATTGGCCATGTGCGCAAGCGGCACCCGTGCCAATATCCTGATCACCGACCCCAACGGACGCGCGGGTTTCGCGACACAGAATGAGAATCTGGAGCTAGTCCGCAATACCAATACGCTAACGCTCACCTCAAGCAATGCCACGAAAGACGACAATGTCTCTCTGGTGTCGGACCTCACCCGGTCGGCGGCCCTCACTTTCTCAACCCTCGAGATCGATGCGACGTCCAATCCGGTCACGTTGGATCTCAATGGTTTCTCTTTCCAGACCGATAATTCAGCCATCGGCAGAGGAATCCTCGTCAACGGCTCTTACCCCGTCGCTATTCTTGGCGGTGCGCACGGTGCGCAGAACTCGACCTATATCCACAACTACGGCACGGGCAAACTCACATGGGGAATGACCAATAGCAGCGGCACCTCTCTCGTCTCTGCCGGACCGGGCCTGACGGAAATCACCCAGCCCGTGCTGAACTCACTGTACATTGCCAGCGGCGTGACCCGACTCACCAATGCGAGAACCTACACCGAAGGGGTCATCTATATCTTCGGCGACGGTGTCTTGGAAATCGGTGCGGATCTGAACGGCACATCCGACGGCGACTTTTCGCGCTGGATTGGAACGTCTGCCAACCAGTATTACGTCACCGAGGGAGGCGGTTTCAGCGCCTCGGGCGCGGACCGCACCGTCATCATGAACAACAACTCCACCTGGGGCGTCACCTGGGGTTCCGGCGGTTTTATGGTTGACGGGAAACCGTTCATCTTGAGTTCGCCATATGCCGACGCCACGCTGATCTTCGCGAACCCCATCGATCTCAACGAACGCGCCCGTGAATTCCGCGTCCGGAACGGTTCGGCCAGCATCGACGCCTGCCTGACGAACCGGATCTATGGCAACCGGACAGCAACGCTGATCAAGAGCGGAGACGGCACCTTGGAGCTGCGCGGCCCTCAGGGCTACCGCGGCGACGTCTCGGTCATCGGCGGAGGCTTGCGCCTTGGCGCGGATGACGTTTTCGCGGGCGGGACCAACGCGCTGGTGCTGAGCGGCTCCACGCTCGACGCGGGCACAAGCCGAAACACCTTCAACACGCTGGAACTGCTCGCGAACAGCGTGATTGAGGTCGGCAATGGTTCCGCCACACTCGCGTTTGCCGACTCCAGTGCCAAGACATGGACCGGCTCGCTCACCATCAACGGCAAGCTGGCCGCCACGACCCTGCGCTTCGGCACCGACGGCAAGGCCCTCACGGCTGCCCAGCTCGCCTCCATCACCAACCTCGACCGTCCCGTCTATCTGAACGATCAGGGCTATCTGCGCCAGATTCCCCGCGGCACGGTTCTGATCCTTGAATAGCCGGTTCGTCTGTCCAACCTGCCTCCCGCCCCACCTTTAACGGCCGGGCGGGCTGTTCTTTTTCCGTCGGCGGCGACTGCGCAAAATGCAGTATTATTATTTCGCATTCGGCCGTACGGAAGATGGCCGCCTGTGTTAATCTCTTTACTGATCGAAGGGGTGACACACATGGACAGGCGGTTCTTCCTGAAATCTGCGGCTACGGCGCTGTGCGCTTTGGCCTTGCCCGGAATGGCGTCGAAACCAGCGCGGCGGTTAAGAACCGGCGTGCAGCTTTACTCCGTACGGAAGCTGTGCGACAAGGATTTCCCCGGCACGCTCAAGGCGCTCAAAGACATGGGGTGTGAAGGTGTGCAGTGCGGCGGCTTTTTCGGGCACACGGCCAAAGAGCTGAACGTTCTCTTTGCGGATCACGGCCTTGCCGCGGCGGGCATGCAGATGCAGGCCGACCGGATCATCAAGCCGGAGAATCTGGAAGCCTCCGTCACCTTCGCGCGAGAACTGGGCGCGCCTTATCTCTTCGTCCCCTCGTTCAGTTCCAAGACCGCCGACGGCTGGAAACGCTTCGGCGAGCAGCTGGCGACAGCGGCGGTTGCGTTCAAGGCGGCAGGGATCCGCCTCGGCTACCACAACCACCAGCACGAGTTCCGCGACACCTTCGACGGCAAGTGCGCATGGGAAGTTCTCTTTGACAACACCTCTTCGGAGGTCTGCCAGCAACTGGATCTCGGCCACTGCCTGCTGGCCGGTGAAAAACCGGCCTACTGGCTGAAGAAATATCCGAAGCGCAACCCCGCCGTTCATGTGAAAGCGGCTTCGGAAACAACCGGCGTGATCGGCAAGGAGGGCGCGGATTGGGAGAGCGCGTTTGCGGCTTGCGAAGCGGACATAACCGAGTGGTACGTGGTTGAAGCCGAGCTCCATCCCGACGCGCTGGACGACGTGCGCGGTTGCATCGATTTCATGAAAAAATCAGGGAGGCTGTAGCCTTGAACAGACGAACGTTTCTGGCGACATCGGCACTGGGAGCGGCGGGCCTCTTCTCCGGTTGCGCGACTGCACAGCCGGGAGGGATCTCCCCCAACAGCAAACTCAACCACGCCTGTATCGGCGTCGGCAATATGGGCTGGGCCGACATCAGCAATTTCAGAACTCACGCGCGGACACAGATCGTCGCGCTGTGCGATGTGGACAAGAGCCACCTCGCCAAAGCGGCCCAGGAGTTCCCCGACGCCCGCACGTATACAGACTGGCGCGAGATGTTAGCAAAAGAGGGCGACAGGATCGACTCGGTCAACGTCGCTGTGCCCGACCACAACCATGCGGTCATCGCGGTCAACGCCATGCGCGCCGGCAAGCACGTCTACTGCCAAAAGCCGCTCTGCCACGAGATTGCCGAGTGCCGTCTGATGCGTGACACCGCGAAAAAGAATAGGGTCGTGACCCAGCTCGGCGTCCAGCATTCGGCCGGCATCGGCGACCGTATGGCCGTCGCGATGTGCAGGTCCAACGCCCTCGGCACCGTAGAGCACGTCTACCTCTTCTCCAACCGAAAGGGCATTTCGCGCGTCGAGGTCACGCGCCCGGAGAAAGCCGAGCCGGCCCCGGCGAATCTTGATTGGGATCTCTGGCTGGGCACCGCTCCCTACCGCCCCTATGCCGAAAAGATCTACCACCCGCTTCTATGGCGCATCTGGCGCGACTTCGGTTCGGGCTGGATCGGTGATATCGGTTGTCACCTCCACAGCTCAGTTTGGAAGGGCCTCGGTTTAACCGCGCCGCTCTCGGTCATGGCTGAGGTCCAGGAGTCGTGGAAAAATACGCCCGCCCGCTACAACGACACATGGCCGCTGGGCGCGCATATCACGTGGGTCTATCCGGGCAACGCGAAGACGGATGGAAAGCCGCTGACGGTGGACTGGTACGACGGGTTCACGGGCGTCTCTGCCGTCAACCTCCTGCCGCCGCCCGAGATCCAGGCGCTCGCCAAGCAGGTCGGCTTGCAACGGCTTCCAGAAGAAGGTTCCGTTGTCGAGGGGTCCGAGGGTTGGCTGCTGCTGCCGCATACCAACGCGCCTCGCTTTGTCCCAAAGCGCCCCGGAGCGGCCGCCAGGCCAGCCAAGCCCGTGCTTCCGCCTTGGCCGAGCCATTACCACGAGTTCCTCAACGGGTGCGTGGAAGGCCGTCGCACGAGCGCCGATTTCGCGGCCGTCGTTCCGATGGTCGAGGCCATCCTGCTCGGGAACATAGCCGAGCGCGTGCCAGACACCACGCTGACGTGGGATCCGGCGGACATGCGCATAACCAACAACGAGGCCGCCAACGGGTTCCTGCGCCGCAGTTACCGGAATGGCTGGGAACTCTCCGGTCTCGCCTAAGGCACGACGATGAACAGACGCGCATTCTTCCAGTTAGGACTTACAGGTTTCGGCGCCCTCGCGCTGGGGCGCTCAGCTTCTGCACGGGCGGAAGGCGAGGGTGGGGCGCGGTCGCCGGAGGCGCCGAACGGCATGCCCCGTCTCGATCCTCCGCCGCGTCCGGCAGAACTGCACCTCGGCTGCCAGCACATGTTGGTGCCGGGGAGGACCTTTGAAGAACGCTACGATTTTCTTGCTGCCAACGGCTATGACCGCGTCGAGATCAATGGCGGCAACTGGGAGTGGCTGGAGAAGAATGTCGACGCGTTGGCAGCCGCGATCAAAGGCCGCGACCTCCGGTTCTCCGTCACCTGCATCGGCGCGCGCGGCAACTCCGGCATGGCTGACCCCGTCGAACGCCGTGCCGTGATCGATACGACCAAGAGCATCCTCGAAAGCGCCGCGCGGCTCAAAGCGGCAGGGACCATCATGTGCCCGGCTCGCACGAAGATCGATCTGCCTTTCCCTGAGCTCCGTGAGCGCTTTCTGAACGAGATTCTTCCCGAAGTGCTGGCTCACGCCGAGAAGCTCGGGGTTTGCGTCATCATGGAGCCGCTCAACCGTAGCGAGACGATGTTTCTTCGACAAGTGGCGGACGGCGCCGCCATCGCCCGCGACGCCCAGAGCCCGGCCGCCGGCGTTATGGGTGACTTTTGGCACATGACCTTTGAGGAGACGAACGACATGGGAGCGTTTGTCTGCGCAGGCGAGCGGCTGAAGCATGTTCACATCGCATCGCGAAAGACGCGCAAGATTCCCGGCGTAGACGGGGCGGCGGATCATTATGCCGAGGGCTTCAAGGGTTTGAAGCTGATCGGCTACCGCGGGGCTGTCAGCATCGAAGCCGGTTATCCGAAAGGCGCGGACGACGGGCAGAAAAGAACGCTGCTCGTCCAAGCCGCCGCCCTTATCCGCAGCCAATGGGACGCGGCATAGCCGTCCTGTTCAATCCGAAATCATGAGGGAGATCCGTCATGCAGAAGCGCAGGGAGTTCATTAAAGGGGCCACCGTATTCTCGTCGATGATGATGGCGGCTGCGCCGTCCATCGTTTCTGCGCAAGGCGCGGCGCGCACGTTCAAGGTCGCGATCATTGGTTCGGGTCGACGCGCTGCCGGAGCGTTCTCGAACATGGAAGAGGCCGCCAAACGAATGGGGCATGCGCTCCAACTCGTGGCAGCGCACGACTATTTTCTTGAGGAGGCCCGGAGCCGGTGCAAACAGTTCGGGTGTGATGAGAAGTATGCTTTCGGCGGCGGAGACGGCTATAAGAAGATGCTGGAGGTTCCCGGCATCGAGATCGTGATCCTTGGCGCGCCTCCCGCGTTTCGCCCCGTGCATCTCGCCGCCAGTATAAAAGCCGGCAAACATGTCTTCGCCGAGAAGCCGGTGGCGGTCGACCCCCAGGGCGTCCGTCAGGTGCTGGAGCTCGCTGCGGTGGCCAAGGAGCGGAAGCTGACACTCGTGACGGGCACGCAGCGCCGTCATCAGGGCGCCTACATGCGTCAGGCCCTTGCCTTGAGAAAAGGTGAGCTCGGCACCATCCGCGGCGGCAACATCTACTGGTGCCAGGCGCGCGGCAGCATCCGCCCCCGCAAGCCTGGCGCGACCAACGCGCAATACATGGCGAACAACTGGATGAACTGGGCCGAAATGTCCGGCGACCATATCGTTGAACAACACGTTCACAACATCGATGTCGCGAATTGGTTCATCGGCCGCTATCCGCGTACCGCGATGGGCGTGGGAGCCCGCATCCGTCGTCCGACCGGCGACCAATACGATTTCTTCAGCGTCGATTTCGACTACGGCGACGGTCTGCATATTCACAGCCTGAGCCGTCAGATTCCGGGATGCTCTGACCGCATCGGCGAGTTGTTTTCCACCGAGCTGGCGGAAATCTCGGGCGGTGGCAAAGTGCGAGGTTATGACGGAAAAGAGATGGCCCTTGAAGACGTCGGCCACGGGGGAGATCCCTACGTCAACGAGCATTCGGCGCTGCTGGACAGCGTCATTAACGGCAAGAGCCTCAATGAGGGAGAGCCGATCGCGTACGCGACAGCCTCGGCCATCATGGGCCGTCTCTCCGCTTACACCGGCCAGACGGTGCGCCTGTCCGATATCCTGACAAACAAGGACTCTCCCTTCTACAGCATGAACTTCAGGCCCGCCGCAGGTGATTTCGAAGGACTGGAGGATGTTGTCCTTCCCGAAGAGAACACCGCACCCAAACCAGGAAAGGGTTGAAATGAACGATAAAGGGAAACGCTCTTGGCTGCCCTATAAGTGGGAACTGGTTGTCCTGCTCTGGTTCGCGTTCCTCTTCAACATGGCGGACCGCCAGGCCTACAACGTGGTCCTTCCGCTGCTGCTGAAGGATCCCACGTTGCACCTGGACCCCTTAAAGGCGGGGTTGGTTGCATCGATCTTTTTGTGGGTCTACTCCGTGCTGGTGCCGGTCGGGGGCCTTCTGGGCGACATCGCACATCGAAAATGGGTGGTCTTCGGCAGTCTCATGCTCTGGAGCATCGGCACCGTGATGTCGGGAGCGACCACCGGCCTGATCGGACTCGTCCTGTTCCGCAGCATTGCGACGGGCGGCGGTGAGGCCTTCTACTTCCCTTCGGCGAACTCGCTCATCGGCCAGTACCATCAGAAGACGCGCGCGCTCGCCATGTCCATCCACCAGACCGCACTGTATGTCGGCATCATCGCCAGCGGTTTCGTGGCCGGGTGGTTGGGCGAACGGTTCGGTTGGCGCACGGCATTCTTCCTCTTCGGCGGCATCGGCGTGGCGCTTGCGCTCATCATGCTCTGGCGCATGAAAGACGACAAGCAGGACAGCGCAACGCCCGGCACGCCCCAGGCGCAGCGTGTCCCGATGCGCGAACTCCTGAAAGCGGTCGCCGCCAAACCCACGGTCTGGGCGCTGTCGCTGGCCTTCTGCTGCTTCTACTTCGCACAGATCGGCTACATCACCTGGATGCCGACCTTCCTCCAAGAGAAGTTCCATCTGACGCTCAAGAACGCCGGCTTCTCCTCCATGTTTTACCACCACATCGCCGCCGCCGGCGGCGTGTTGCTGGGCGGAAAGATATCGGACATGCTGGCCCAACGCAGGCACACAGTCCGCATTGAAGTCGAGATAGTCGGGCTCCTTCTTGGCGCGCCCTTTATCTACCTCATGGGCAGCACCGCCAATTTCTGGACCTGTTGCCTTTGCCTCGCGGGCTTCGGCCTCTTCCGAGGCGTCTACGATTCCAACCTCTATGCGGCTTTGTTCGATGTGATCGAACCCCGTTACCGTTCTTCGGCCGTCGGACTTATGCTCGCGGTGGTCTTCTTTTTCAGTGCCTTTGCTCCCGTCGTTCTCGGCTGGGCAAAAGAATCGGAGATCGGCCTCTCCACCGCGCTCTCGGCCCTCTCGCTTGCCTACGTGGCGGGCGCACTGATTCTGTTGTACGCACGCAAGTTCACCTTCCTTCGCGATTACCATAACGAAAGCGCAACCGCGACCGGCGTGTAACCGCCTCCTTCATCACTTATGAACAAGCTGCCCTTCATCACCGGTATCGGATATTGCGGCATGGACTATCTCTGCCGCGTTCCCTATATCCCGCTTGACGATAAGGTCGAGCTCTGCGAGAGCCTGATCCAAGGTGGCGGTCCGTGCGCCACCGCCTTGGTCGCTGCCGCCCGGCTTGGCGCGCGCACTTATCTCTGCGGAACGGTCGGCGATGACGATCGAGGAGCGCAGATCGTGAAAGGTCTGGCTGATGAGGGCGTCGACACGCAAGGCGTCAAAGTGCGGCGCGGCGCCGAGTCGCCGGCGGGCTTCTGTTGGATCGAACAGCAGAGCGGCAAGCGCAGCATCGCTTGGACGCGCGGCGGCGCCAAGCCACTCTCGCCGCGCGAGATCGGCCGCGACCTCATCCGCAAGAGCGATGTCCTGCACCTTGACGGCCACCAGACGCAAGCCGCGCTGGCCGCGAGCCAACTCGCGCGCCAGAGTGGCGTGGCCGTCTCCATCGACGCCGGCACGCTTGTTCCAGAAATCAACGAGCTGCTCGCGCGCTGCGACATCGTCATCGCTTCCGAGAAGTTCGCCGCGCGCTACACCGGCGAGGCCTCGCCCCACAAGGCCCTGAAACGGCTCTTTGCGGCCCCATGCCGTTTCGCCGCCGTCACCCTCGGCAAAAAAGGTTCGGTCGGCTTCGACGGCAAGACGCTCATCAAATGCCCGCCGATGGACGTTCCCGTCGTCGACACGACCGGCGCGGGCGACGTCTACCACGGCGCGTTCGTCTATGCCTACGCCACCGGCCGCACCTGGCCCGAGTGCATGCATTTCGCGACGGCAGTCGCCGCGCTCAAATGCACGGCCTTCGGCGGCCGCACGGCCATTCCCGATTTGAAGACGACCGATAGGTTCTTAAGGAAACAACCATGAACGACTATCTCAGGAAATATCGCAAGACCAGCGGGTTCACCCGGATCGCCTCGCTCGGCGACGGCGACCTCAAGCTCACCGAGTTCGGCCTCATCGATCTCAAGCAGGGCGAGACGTTTGCGTCCGAATCGGGCGCCAGCGAAGTCGCGCTCGTCGTCCTCGGCGGCACGTGCGCCGTTGCCGGCGACGGCTTCGACTTCCCGCGTGTCGGCGAACGCAAGGACGTCTTCTCGGGCAAGCCCTTTACGGTCTACATTCCCTGCGGCCGCCGCTACACCGTCACGGCCGTGACGGACGTGGAGCTCGCTTGGACCGCCTCGCCGTCGGACCTCAAGATCGAGCCTTATCTCATCACCCCGGAGCAGGTGAAGCTCGCGCACATCGGCAAAGAGAACTACCAGCGCGACGCCGTGCTCATGCTGACCGACGCCTTCCCGGCGGCGCACCTCTTCATCGGCGAGGCCTATGTGCCCTCCGGCAACCACGCCAGCTATCCGCCCCACCGCCACGATTTCGACAACCTGCCGGTCGAGGTCGACATGGAGGAGGTCTACTTCTTCCGCTTCAACCCGCAACAGGGTTACGGCATCCAGAAGATCTACACGGATGACCGCTCGATCGACTTCACCTGCACGGTGCAGGAGAACGACACCACGCTCATTCCGCGTGGCTACCATCCCGTGATCAATGCGCCGGGCTATACCATGTATTACCTCTGGATCATGGCGGGCGCGAAGAACCGCAAGTTTCTGTCCGTCGCCGATCCCAACCACAAATGGATTCTCGGGCAATGAAGCGCGACCTCCTGCTCGGAATCGATTTCGGCACCGGCGGCTGCAAGGTGACGGCCCTCGACCCGTCCGGCGCTGTTGTCGAAAGCGCCTCAGGCGAATACCCGACCAGCCACCCGCGGCCCGTGTGGGCGGAACAAAATCCGGCCGACTGGTACCGCGTGATGTGCGGCGTGCTGAAACGTCTGAGATGCCGCCGCCGCATCGCCGCGCTCGCGCTCGACAGCTACACCCACGGCGCGGTGCTGCTGAATGGCCGCATGGACGTGATCCGCTCCACCATCATCTGGACCGACCAGCGCAGCGTGAAGGAGTGCGCGGTGCTGAAGCGCGATCACTTCGAACTGATCTTCAAGACCGCTTTTCAGGCGCCGACGCCGACCTGGACGCTGCCTCAGCTGCTCTGGCTCCGCAACCATGAGCCGCAGACGCTGAAGCGGACGCGTCACGTTCTGTTCGTGAAAGACTACGTGCGGTTTCTGCTGACCGGCGAGATGGCCTGCGACCACATCGAGGCGCAGGGCACGCTCTTCTGGGACATGCGGAAGGGCTGCTGGTCCGAAGCGCTCTGCGACCTCGCCGGCCTGCCGTTCAACCGGCTGCCGCGCATCGCCAAGCCGACCGACCTTGCTGGAACCGTCACGCAGCAGGCCGCTGCGGACACGGGCCTCCCTCAGGGAATCCCCGTGGTCATGGGCGCCAGCGATTCGGCGGTCGAAGACTATGCGGCGGGTGCGATCGAACCCGGACAGTGCATCCTGAAACTTGCGACAGCCGGCAACGTCAACGTCATGACCGCCAAACCGCACCCGCACCGCGAGACGCTCACCTATTCGCACGTCGTGCCCGGCCTCTGGTACACGGTGACCGCCACCAATTCTGCCGCCTCCTGTCAGCGCTGGTACCGCGACACGTTCAGCGCGCCTGGCACGCACTATGATGAGCTCGACCGCCTCGCCGTCGGCTCACCCCCCGGCAGCAACGGGGTTTTCTTCCACCCCTATCTGCAGGGCGAGCGTTCGCCTTATTGGGACGCGACTCTGCGCGGCAGTTTCACCGGCCTGAGCATGGCGAACACGCGCGGCGACTATTCGCGCGCGTTGCTCGAAGGTGTGGCCTATTCCCTGCGCGACTGCTACCGGACCATCGAAAAGATGAAACTCCCCGTGCGCGAGTTCCTTCTGATTGGCGGCGGCGCGAAGAGCCCGCTCTGGAGCGGCATCGTCTGCGACCTCTTCAACAAGCCCGTGAAGTGTCCGTCCTGCTGCGACGCCTCGTTCGGCAGCGCCCTGCTGGCGGGCGTCGGCACCGGCGTCTTCGCGGGCGAGACCGCCGCGATCCGCCAGTGCCTGACCTTCGACCGCGAACTCACGCCCGACGCAGAGCGCGCGGCCTTCTACGCCGACCGCTTCCTGCACTACCGCGACATCCACGACGCGCTGGCGGGCTGCTACAGGAGGCTCAATGGAATATTGGAATAATGGAGTGTTGGAATCATGATCTCTCTTCTATTTCATCACTCCTGTTTTCCACCATTCCTTTCTTCCATCACCTTTCATCAATAATTCCAAAAGGAATCCCATGACACCAAAGAACTACCTCTACGAAATGATCCGTAGCGAATTGACCTGGGCGGTAGGGGATGAGCACGTCCAGACCAACGAAGCCGACAAGCTCGGCCACTCGATCGATTACTACTGGGTTCCCGAGTGCTGGCACGATCGGGGAAAGAAACCGACACCGCCCGATTTTGTCGTGCATCCCGCCAACGCCCAGGAAGTCGCAGAAGTCTTGAAAATTGCCAACACCCACAACATCCCCGTGATTCCGTGGGGCGGCGGCTCCGGTTCGCAGGGCGGCGCGCTTCCCATCTACGGCGGCATCGTGCTCGACATGAAGCGGATGAATAAGGTCCTTGAGATCGACCCCGTCTCGATGACGGTCACCGTCGAGGTCGGCATCAACACCCAGCATCTGGAGTGGCAGGTCGAAAAGGCCGGCTACAGCACCATGCACTTGCCCGCCTCGATCGCCTGCGCGACGCTCGGCGGCTTCATCGCCCACCGCGGTACCGGTGTGCTCAGCACCAAGTACGGCAAGATCGAAGACATGATCATGTCGCTCGAGGTGGTCACGCCCACCGGAGAGATCATCAATACGCTGCCCGTGCCGCGCCACGCTTCCGGCCCGGCCCTCACCGAGCTCTATCTCGGCAGCGAGGGCACGCTGGGCGTCGTGACCAAGGCGACCATGAAGATCCACCCGATCCCCGAGTCGCGCAAGTTCCACGCCTTTCTCTTCAAGACCATGCACGACGCGATGACCGCCGGCTCGAAGATCATGACGAGCCGACTTCGCCCGTGCGTGATCCGCCTCTACGACGAGACCGAAACCGCGAAGCTGGTGAAGCGAGTGCTCGGTATCGACCGCAAGGGCGCGTATCTGGTCTTCGGCTTCGACGGACCCGAAAAGATCGTCGACCTGGAGTTGGAGGAGGCCTGCAAGATCTGCCGCCAACAGGACCACGAGGACCTCGGCACTGAAGCCGGCCAGACGTGGTGGGACCACCGCTACAAATTCTTCTATCCTCCCTTCATGTTCCACCTGCCGCAGGCGTTCGGCACGCTCGACACCGTGGCCACATTCTCCAACATCGAGAAGGTCTACTGGGCCATGAAGAACGTCGTGGAGAAGAACTTCCCGGAAGCCACCTTCATCGGGCACTTCTCCCACTGGTACGACTGGGGCTGCATGCTCTACGCCCGCTTCATCATCGACGAACCGCCCAAGGACGCCAACGAGGCGGTCGCGCTCTACAACCGTATCTGGGACATGGCGATCCGCGCGGCCATCAAGGAGGGCGGTGTGATCAATGAGCACCACGGGGTGGGCCTCAAGCTCGGCCGCATCATGCGCGACCTCTACGGGCCAGCTTTCAAAGTCCTTGAAGCCGTCAAGAAAACCCTCGACCCCAACAACATCATGAACCCTGGCAAAATGGGCTTCCCGGGCAAAGGAGTTTAACCCATGAGAATCGACAAACACCTGGATGTGATCAACGCGTGCCGCTTCTGCTTCATGTGCCGTCACCTCGACCCCGTCGCCAACGTGACCTTCCGCGAGGCCGACACGCCGCGCGGTCGCGCGCTGATCGCCGACCGGATCCGCATGGACCGCACGGAGCTGCAGAACCCGGACTTCGTCGAGACGTTCTACCGCAGCGCGCTGAGCGCCGCCAACCGCTTCCACTGCGTCAGCCACTACGACGAGACCGGCCTCGCGCTGGCCGCACGCCGCGACATCGCAGAAGCGGGCTTCGCTCCAGAGCGGGTCAAGGCGCTCGCGAAGGCGCTGGAGAAGGCGACCTTCGCCGTCAAAGGCCGCGGCAAGCAGCTCTACTTCGGCAACCACCCGGAACTGTATCCGGGGTCCGCGGTGATCACGGGCGGCGACCCCGGAAAAGCCTTGGAAGTTCTCGGTTTCGCCGCCGCGTCCAAAAAGGTGCTGGCCCGCTTCAAGAAGGCGGTCGCCGCCACGAAGTGCAAGACGCTCATCGTGGCGGAGCCTTCGTCATACGACTTCCTGCGCGACCAGCTGACCGGCATCGAGGTGATCCACGGCTCCGAGTTCTTGCTCGCGTCACCGGTGAAAGCGGGCCGCAGCCGCAAGGCCGTTTATCTCGAGAGCGATTTCCTCAAGAACTACGACGGCAACCCGGCGGCGCCGCGCGAGCTTCTTAAGAAGGCCGGCTATACGCTCATGCCCTTCGGCACCAACGACGAAGAGTCCTATGCTGTCGGCGAGGGCGCAGTCGTGTACGACGCGCTCAACCCCGAGCTGTGCAAAAAGCTGTGCGAGCGCGTCTGCTCGCTCGCCGACGGCGCTGGCAAAGTCCTCTTCGTCACGGCCTCGCAGACCGTCAAGGACGCGCTTACCAAGTACAACCCTCTCTTCGATGTCGTCACGCTCGAAGAAGCCGTAGCCGCTATTCTTTCGTAATCGTAACTCTCATTAACTGATTTACTCACACCAAGACACGAAGACCACCTAGAAGAGACATCGCTTTGTGCTCTCTGTGTCTCTGTGAGAAACAACAAGGAAATTCACTCAAATCATGAAATCATTCAAAGTCGGATTCATGGCCTTGTCGAAGGCCAGCTGGGCCACGCCGGAGATCGAAGCGCTCCGGGAAGATGCCCTGAAGAGCCTCCGGACGCTGCCCTACGAGATCGTGCACGGCGACGCGCTCACCACCACGACGGCCGAAGCCTCCGCGCTCTGCGAGGACATGCGCAAGCAGGACGTGAGCGCGGTCGTCGTGCTTTTCGCGACCTTTCCGGTCGGGGCCATCATTCCCGTGATCGCCAAGGAACTCGGCGTGCCCGCCATTTTTCTGTCAACGCCAGAAAAGCCTCAGGCCGGGAAAATGTGGACGCAGAACTCGTTCTGCGGCGCCAACATGTCCGTCCACACCTTCCGCAAGCTTGGCAAGAAATATACCTTTGTCTTCGGCCCGGCCGACCAAGCCGCCGCGCTGACCGCGAAGTCGCTCAACATCCTCAAGTGCGTCTCCGACCTCGCCGCCACCAAGGTGGGACTCGTCGGCGGCCGCGTGCCCGGCTTCTACACCTCCAATTGCGACGAGATGCGCCTCCGCGCCTCCTTCGGCACGGAGGTCGAAATCATCGACCTGTTGGAGATCGTCGACACCGCCAACAAACTCAGCGACGCCGAGGTCGCCGCAGGAGCAGACGCGGTCTGCAAGAGCGCCGCCACCTGCTGCGCCAAGGTGGAGAAGGACCTCACCGCCGCCGGCAAGATGTACGCCGCTTTCAACAAGACCGCGAAGAAGTACGCCCTTTCCGCCTACGCCGTCCGCTGCTGGCCCGAGTGGTCCGACATCTTCGGGATCGCGCCCTGCTCGACCATCGGGATGCTGAACAACGACCGTTTGGTCAGCAGCTGCGAGGGCGACGTGCTCGGCGCCGTGCTGATGAAAATTGAGGCGTCGCTGAGCGGGGGCATTCCTTTCTTCGCCGACCTGATCTCGTTCGACTACGCGGCCAACACGGCCGTGCTCTGGCACTGCGGCGCCGCGCCCTCTGCTATCTGCCGGAAGTTCGAGGAGACCACCCTGAGCCAGCACTTCCGCGTCGACGGCGGCAACAAAAAAGGACTCACCAACGAGTTCTCGATGATGTCCGGTCCGATCACGCTGGCCCAACTCGACGAGGACGGCGACGGCTACCGCATGCTGATCGCCAAGGGCACGGCGCTCGACACCGAGCCCTTCATCCGTGGCAACCCGCTGAACGTCAAGTTCGACGGATCGGTCGAAAAACTCGTCGGAACGATCATGTGCGAGGGCTTCAAGCACCACTACTCCATTATCCACGCCGATGTGGAGCAGGAGCTGGTCGAACTCTGCCGTTGGCTCGGCATCACGCCCGTGCTGGTGAAATAAGGATTTTTATGCCCCTTGTCACCTTCAACGACATCCTCCCGCAAGCCCGGCACGACAAGCGCGCTGTGGCCGCCTTCAACGTCGCCAATCTGGAAACGGTTCTTTCCGTTTTCAAAGCGGCTGAAGCCGAGCGCTCGCCTGTCATCATCCAGGTCTATCAGCGCCTTTTCAAAGATGAGCGCGCGGCGCTGGTCGCCGCCATGACGGCCCGGCTAGCCGCGAAGTCCGAAATTCCCGTCGCGCTCCACCTCGATCACGGCGAGTCGCTCGACCAGATCCGCCAGGCGATCAGCATCGGCTACACCTCCGTCATGATCGACGGCTCGAAGCTGTCCTTTGCGGATAACATCGCGCTGACGGCGGAAGCCGCCAAGATCGCCCACGATGCCGGCGTCACGCTGGAGGCCGAGATTGGCCACGTGCCGTTCGGCGACGGCGACATCGAGCTCTCGACGGTCGATGAGGCCGAGGCGTTCGTGTCGCAGACGGGTGTCGACGCGCTGGCCATCTCGATCGGCACGGTGCACGGCTTCTACAAAAAGGCTCCCGTGCTGGACATTGCAAGAGCGTCGGAAATCGGGAATAAGGTCGCCATCCCGCTGGTCTTGCACGGCGGCACAGGTGTTCCGGAAGATCAGCTGAAGCGGGCCGTTGGCTGCGGCGTGGCAAAAGTCAACATCGCCACCGAATTGCAAAACGCCTTCCTCAAAGGCGTCGCCGCGGAAATCGCGGTCAACGGCGACACGTTCAAGCCGCTTGACCTGTATTTCAAACCTGCGGAGCAGAAAGTTTTCGATTTCGTCCGCGCCAAGATTCATGGCATGAAATGAAAGTACACGGCGAAGGGCGCGATCGCGATTCACTGACCCTCCGCGCCCTGAGGTCGCGGGCCACCTGCGCGGAAGGTCTTTCAGAGGAGGCGCGCGACCTCCGGGCGCGCTCTGCGCAGGATGCCGCCCCGCAATTCAGTCAATCGTGCGCCCCACGGCGAATTAGCGCTTGCCAATTAGCCGCCACTCTTCCAATATTCCATCATTCTAACCTTCCAAGGAATCTGCCATGAACCCCTCACCGATCCGCGTGACCATTTGGAACGAAAACGTCCATGAGCAGCAGGAGCCGTCCGTGGCGGAGCTCTACCCGAAAGGGTTGCACGGCACGCTGGCCGAACGGCTGGCCGCACCTGACCTTGCGATTCGCACGGCCACGCTGGAGCAGCCGGAGCACGGTCTCACGCAAGACGTGCTCGCCGAGACGGATGTTCTGCTCTGGTGGGGGCACGCCGCGCACGACAAGGTAGAGGACGCGGTCGTGGAGCGCGTGCGCCAGCGCGTGTGGGACGGCATGGGGCTACTGGTGATGCACTCCGGCCACATGTCCAAGATTTTCCGCGCCCTCAACGGCACCAGCGGCAAGCTGCACTGGCGCGAGGTCGGCGAGCTCGAGCGCGTCTGGTGCATCGATCCGGCCCACCCCATCGCTTCGGGCGTGCCCGAGCACTTCGACATCCCGTACGAAGAGATGTACGGCGAGCCCTTCATGATCGCGGGCGACGCCCACGTGATCTTCATGTCGTGGTTCGAAGGCGGCGAGGTCTTCCGCAGCGGCTTCACGCTCCAGCGCGGCTTCGGCCGGATGTTCTACTTCCGCCCCGGGCACGAGGCCTTCCCGACCTTCTACCACGAAGAGGTGCTTAAGGTGCTGGCCAACGGCATCCGCTGGCTCAAGCCCACGGTGGACAGGCCTTACCCCAAGACAAACGTTCCGGTTTCGCTCGAGCCCATCGCGCCCAAAGATTTCGCGTTCTGCAAGGTCGGCATCGTCAAAGGGTAAGCATCCGCCGGAAGGCGCGCGCCGTCCCGTCGCGCATCTCCGGGCGAGTACGAATGTCACGACAGGACCACGGCCGTTCGGTCGGGTTCCGCCCGCGGTTACTACTGAAGGGTGACCAACGTGCCCGCATTGTCGTGCAGGACACGTAAGACGCCGCTGCCTGAGAAGTGCGTCGGGTCGGCATTGCCCGCGCCGCTTCCTTGCGCGCCATAGGTTCCGGCGCGCTGCATCTTCCCGCCGTAAAAGAGCCATCCCACCGATTCGGTTACGCCGCCGGCGAGATGGATCTTGGCTGTGCCGACTCCGGCTGCGGGCATCAGGACCGTAGCCGAATCGGCGATCGTCACCGAGTTGGAGAGCGACAAGGTGCCTGTGCCGCCGACAACGATGTTGGTGCAGTTCGGGCCGAGCGTGCCTTGGTTCGCAACCGTCAGCGTGCCGTTGCTTACGGTGAACCCGCCGAACGTGGTGTTCGTTCCGGTCAGCATAAGGTTTCCGGTCCCCAGCTTCACCAGGCTCACCGCACCCGTGAAGCTGCCGTTGTACTCGCTGTTCGCGCTCTGGTTAACCGTCAGCTTCGCAGGTGCCACGCTGTAGATAATCCGCCTGTTCGCGCCGCTTTCGCCCGTCATGAGCGTTCCCACGGTTTGGTCGTTGCCGTTGAGATCGTTGACCGAGCCCGGAGCATAGGTCGTCCCCACCGTGAAGGACACGTTCGCGGGCCAGGCGTTGGGCACGTCGACGCGGAAATAGCCGCCGCCTGACAGCAGGGTTGTGAACTGGTTTCCTCCGACCGACAGGAGGAAGTTGCCGGCTGAACAGTTGCAGTCTACCGTGGCTGCGGTGATCGGCTTCTGCGAGAAGCGGAGCGTGCCTCCGGAGACGGGGGCGCCGGTGAAGCTCGTCCCATCGACGCCGCCGGTAATCTCAAGCAAGGTATTGGCCTCGCACCGGATACGCGCGCCGTTCGCAGTGATTTTGCCGCTCCAGGTGTTGCTGCCCGTGTTGTTGCGCAGGGTGCCCGCGTATCCGATGATCGCATCCCCCGCCATGGTCAGCGTTTCGCCCACCGTGATGCCGCTGCCGCCGTCGATGCGGAGATAGCTGCCAGCCTGAATCTCCGTCGCGCCATTGGTGCTGCCCAGCGCGTTGCCGTGCGCGATGACGACATAGCCGTTTGTTCCCGAAGAGAACTTGCCGTCGAACGCGTTGTTGCCGGAAAGCACCAACACGCCATTGCCGCGCTTGGTCAGGTCGTATGCGCCAGCGCCGTCGTCCAGCGCGCCGGCCACATTCAGCGTCGTGACGCCTGCCCCGTTATTGGTGATGCTCCAGAACTGATGCTGGTCGAAGACGACATCCTCCGCGATCGTGTACGTGCGCGACACGGCGTTCGGCACGCCGGCCTTGAGCCCGCCCGCACCATTGGTAATGATTCCGGCACCCGCAGCCAGGGTGAAGTCAGTATCCGCCTGGAAAACCATTCTTACGAAGCTGACCGCCGTATCGACGGTTGCCGTCGCGCCGCCCGCGGCAAAGATCGCGCGCGCGGTGCCGCCGAACGAAGGCGGAACATCGTTGGTCCAGTTGTCCGCCGTGCTGAGGTTCATATCCGCTCCGCCGCCATCCCAAAGCGCATCCGCATAAGGGATGGACGGCCCGCTTGTAACGTTGACGACGCCGCCGCCGCTGAGATAGGCGTCATTCACAAACGTCGCGCCGCTGCCTGTCACGCCCCAGGTCCCGCTCACCTGTTGTTCGCCATCGAGAAACAGTTTGTCGATGGTCTCCGTTACGCCCGTCTTGATCTTGAACTTAGCGCCCTCCAAGAGCCGGACCGTGGCCGTGTCGGGAAGCGCGTTCCCATTTCGCAGTTCGAGCGTGCCGCCATTGACCCAGAACTTCGAGCTGGCACCAAACCCGCCGTTTTCCGCCACGGCGAGGGTGCCGCCGTTCACGGTGATGTCGCCGGTCGTTGTCGAGGTCACGTTCGAGAAGGTGAGGGTTCCTCCGCCGTTCTTGACGAGGCGGACGGCGCCAGCCAGGGCACCAGCATAAACGGAATCGCCGGTCTGGTTGACCGTCAGCGTCGCCGGCACGGCACTTGTCACCGCCCGGTAACCGTTGTTTCCTCCACCGTATATGTTGTGGTCCCATCTTAGCTGCGCCGTTGTCTGGTCGAACCCGTTCATGTCGAGGAGTGCATCCGGTGCCCAACTGCCGCCGACCGTCAGCGTGGCGGTTGGGCAGAGCGCGTCGGCGACATCCGTGCGGACGGTGTGGCGATCAACGATCAGGAGCGACGAATAGGTGTTGCCGGGAACCGCGAGAACCACGGTGCCGGAGTATTCCGATTGGATTCCGATGCCGGTGCCGAGAAGGAGAGGCTTGTTTTTGATGATGATCGTTGACCCGCCTTGCGGGTTGAATCCCAGCGTGCCGCCGGAGACTTGTTGCATGCCGCCGGAAAGGATGAGCGTTTTCGCCCCCGACTCCGTGCGGATTCGGAACGTGCCCTCCTTCGTGATGAGTCCGCTGACCGTATTTGTGCCCACATCGCTGATGAGGCTGGAGTTGTAGAAGATGGCCTGCGGTTTTGCGCCGTTGAGAAACAGCGGCTCGGCGACTTCGATGTTGCCGCTCAGCTTGAGCGTCCCGTCCGTGCCGCAGAAGACCCGCGTGCCGGCGGCCGCGCTGCCCAACGCGTTGGAGTGCGTGACCAAGAGCGTCCCGTTGCTCACGGTCGTAAAGCCCTCGTAGGTGTTGTTACCCGCCAAGGTGAGCGTGTTGTTCGTGACGCAGGTGTTCAGCCCGCCCGGACCGCTCAGCAGACCGTTCAACGTGAACGCGGCATTGCTGCCGAAGAGGGTGCGCGTGCCGCTCAGCACCATCGGCAGGTTGAGCGTCTTCGCGCTGGTGGAAAGGTTCGAGATGTTGCCGTTCAGCGTGATGCCGTTTCCGCTGAGGATGAAGGCCCCCGTGCCGTTGGTAAAGGTGATTCCAGAGAACGCGGTGCCCGCGTCAAAGTCGTTGGTGACGTTCAGTCGCGGCGAGGCGCCGAAAAAGAGCGCGTCTCCCGCCTGCGGCGCAGTCACGTTTCCGTCCCAGTTTGTGGGGTTCCGCCAGTACGCGTCGTTGCCGCCGCCGTCCCATGCGCGGTCGGCCGCATAGGCTGCGGAAACAGACAGGCAGACGTGGAGGAGGATGAGAGCTTGAACGGTTCTTGTTTTCATTAGGCACCTTTCTTGTCGGTCATGCAAACACGGATCGAAGTCGAGAATCCCGGACAGGACCGGCCGCGGCCAGATCAATCCGGTTCAAGTCGTCAGACCCGGCAACCCACATCAAACACAAAATTTAGTAAACAGACAAAATGATAACACATCCTATTCCGAATCACAACTTGGGTTCCACGGGAAATCACTTGAAAGGCCATTGACAGATTAAACCTATGAGTTGATTGGAGAGGTGTTGATTTAAGGAAAGTCAAAAGCGGCCGAGCCTGTCGGGGTCTGGCAATGGAATCGGAAGAATCGTGTCCGCTGTTCGATTCGCTTTTACAACTCAAGCGCGACGACGGCGCGAGCAACCGCACGCTTCCTTAGGCGCTCGGCCAGTGGCGAACAGTGGGGCGGGGTGCCGGCAAATTCGGCTAAGGGGCGATTTGGCGGACGCAGCCGGTCTTCACCACGGCAGGGTCGTGAAACGTCAGGACTTCCGCCCCGCTGTTTTTTGCCAGGGTCAGAAAGGTGAGGTTGGCGGCAGAGTCGGTGAACGATCCGACGGGCTGCAGCTTGGAAACGTTCTCCGGAAGATAGGCTTCGTCCCCGGCAAGAAGGTACGTCTTTTCGCCCGCCTGCAGTTCAACGTAAGAAGACCCGTGCGTGTGGCCTCCCGCACGCCGCACGGTCATTCCGGGAACGACTTGATAGGACTCGTCAAAGGTTATCAGACGGTCTTTGCTGACCGTTCTCAGTACCGCGGCTTCTGTTTCACGGCGGTTCACGATGACCGTCGCCCGCGGGTAAAGCGGCAGGTTTGCCGCGTGGTCCGAGTGCGTGTGGGTCAGCACAATCTTGGTGACGGATTCAGGCGTGATCCCTGCTGCGGCGAGTTCCGCTTGGTACGGGAGCAGGGTGACCCCGAATTCTTTTGCATCGCCCGCGTCCGAGAATCCGGTGTCGACCAGGATGATATCGTTGCCCGATTTAACCGCGTAAAACATCCAAGCGATCGGAAGTCGTTTCCCGCTAGCGTCGCCCTTTATTAGTTTTGCCGCAGGGTAGACGGATTCACCGTATTTCACCGCGTACAGCGTCACGGGAGTACGCTCGGAAGCGCCAAAAGAAAGGTGACCGCAGAGAAGCACTGCGACAAGCATCAAGCCCCGCATCCGGTTCGGGTAACCGCAACGAGTCAACATGGCATGTCCCTTAAAAGAGAAGCCCGGTCCCTCGGTCAGCCGATCGGCCCCGGGCCTGTCTCCGTTTGTGTCGGGGCGGGTGACGTGCTCAACCGGCCAGCGGTGCCGTCACCCGCCGCACACGTCGCGTTACCCGTTCAGCGTCCAGCCGGCGCGGTACTCGCGCTTGAGCAGCGCGTCCGCCTCGGCGTTGTTCGTCACGCGTCCGGCCTTGCCGTCGTAGTCGAGTTTCTTGCCGACGCGATACGCGACCAGCCCGAGGCACATCTGTTCGATCATGTTCGCGCTGTACTCGAAGTCGCACGCGGTCTTCAACGACGGGTTCTTGCAGGCGTTGATCCACTGCTTCTGGAAATGCCCGATCGACGGCAACAGATCTTCCTTCTTGCGCGGTTTGTAGTAGGACAGGCTTCCGTCCTTGCCGAGCGGGATCAGCGCGCGCGACGTGAAGTCGGCCACCAGGAAGCCTTCGCTGCCCTTGAACATCGCGCCGTGTCCGATCTTGGTGATGTCCACGTAGGAGCTGGGCGGGTTCGGCATCGCGCCGCCCTGATACCACGAAACGCTGATCGGCCCGCGCCAACTGTTGGCGGGATGCTCGAAGCGCATCTCGGCATTGACCGGCGTGACGTCGGGGTTGAACGGCTCGCCCTTCGCTTCGGCGGAAGTCGGCAGGGCGCAGTCCACCGCGTTCCACAGGAGGTCCATCGTGTGGCTGCCCATGTCGCCGATCTGGCCGGTTCCGAAGTCCCAGTACATGTTCCATTTCAGGCAGTTCGCGCCCGGCCCGCCCGCGAAGTATTCTGGATTATAGGGATGGTCGGTCTTCACCGGCCCCAGCCACAGGTCGTAATGCAGGCCGGCCGGCGGAGTCCCCTCGGCGGGCAGATAGCCGGGTTTGGGAATCTGTCGATTGCCCCAGGCATAGGCACTCTTCAGTTCGCCGATCGCCCCGTCGCGGAGCATTTCCGCGATGCGGTTGAAGTTGTCGTGCGCGTGCCGCTGCATGCCGACCTGCGTCGCAAGCTTGTCTTTCTTCGGCAGCCAGTTGGCGCGCACCACGCGCGCCTCCTCGACGGAGATCCCCAGCGGCTTCTCCAGATAGACGTGCTTGCCGCGGTTCAGCGCCCAGTTGGCGATGAACGCGTGGGTGAAGTCGGTCGTGCAGATGACGACGGCGTCGATATCTTTCTGTTCGAGGCACTTCCGCCAGTCGCTGTAGGTTTTCGCGTTCGGGAAGCGCTTGACCGCGTCCGCGAGGTTCCGGTCCCAGACGTCGCAGAGCGCCACGACGTTCTCGTCCGCGATCGAATCGAAGTGTGCCAGACCGCGCCCCCAGGTGCCGATCAGAGCGATGTTCAGTTTGTTGCCAGGCGCAGCCTGTCCGTGCAACCCGTTCGGAAAGATCAGCAGGCCGGTCCCCGTCGCCATCGCCGATTTCAGGAATTCACGTCGTTTCATTTTCCCCTTTCTTCACTGCTCGCCGTCCTTACAACGTGTCGAGCAACATGACTACACCCATAATTCTCTTCCATTATGAACAGGAGGCGTGAAGTGTCAACCCTGAAAAACGCCGTTCGCTTGTGGCCCCACATTTACAGCTTGCCGAGAAAGCCTGATCGTTCTATTTTATTAAAAAACAAGGAGACTCTGGATGAATGCATCATTGGCGCTGGCAGGTGTGTTCGGGTTTTATATCACATCCATCCTTCTGGCCGACTCTCCGAAACCATACGGTGCCCTCCCCAGCGAGAATCAGTTGCGCTGGCACGAACTCGAAACCTTTTCGCTCATCCATTATGGGCTCAACACCTACACGGACCGCGAGTGGGGGTATGGAGAAGAGGACCCCGCACTGTTCAGCCCTGCCAAGCTCGACGCCGGACAGGTGGTCACCGCGCTCAAGCGCGGCGGCATGAACGGCGTGATCCTTGTTGCCAAACATCATGACGGTTTCTGCCTCTGGCCGACCAAGACGACGGCCCACAACATCTCCAAGTCGCCGTGGCGCGGCGGCAAAGGCGACCTCGTGCGCGAATACGCCGACGCCGCAAAGAAACACGGCTTGCGCTTTGGCCTCTACTGCTCGCCTTGGGACCGCAACAGCGCTGCCTATGGGACGGCCGGCTACCTGCCCATCTATCAGGCGCAGCTCCGCGAGCTGCTTTCCCAATATGGCACACTCTTCGAGGTCTGGTTCGACGGTGCCAACGGCGGTGACGGATATTATGGCGGCGCGCGTGAGAAACGCGGCATCGACCGTTTCACCTATTACGACTGGCCGAACACGTGGGGACTCGTGCGTCAGCTCCAGCCATCGGCTTGCATTTTCGGAGATGTCGGCCCCGACACGCGCTGGGTCGGAAACGAGAAGGGGTATGCGGCTGCCGAGTCATGGGCGACCTTTACGCCCAAAGGGAAAACCGACCCCGCCCGTCCCGCCAACGGCGACTCGATGAACCACATCGAAGGACCTGCCGGCCACCGGAACGGCGCGGCGTGGATGCCCGCCGAGTGCGATGTGCCGCTGCGCAAAGGGTGGTTCTGGCACCCGGACGAAGACCCTACGGTGCGCACGCCCGCGCAGCTCATGGACATCTATTTCAACAGCGTCGGCAAGGGCGGCGGCATGAACCTCGGTGTCGCCCCTAACCGCGACGGCTTGGTCTGCGAGGCAGACATCCGTTCCCTGGACGTGTTCGGCAACGCGCTGCGCACGCTTTTCGCGGCCAACTTCGCGGAGAACGCGGTCGCTTCTGCCAGCCAGACTCGCGCGTGGCAGGCGTCGCCGGAAAAGCCGAACCCCTATGCCCCCGTCAACGTGCTCGACGGTGACCGCTACAGCTATTGGGCGACCGACGACGGCGTGACGAACGCCACCCTTACGCTCACTCTGCCTGCTGTCACCGGGTTCGATGTCGTGCGCCTGCGCGAGAATATCAAGCTCGGCCATCGCGTGGACGGCTTCGCTGTCGACATCTGGCAGGACGGCGACTGGAGAGAGTACGCGAAAGGCCAGAGCATCGGCGCTTGCCGCCTGATCCGCGGCGCCAAGGTGAAGACGGACCGCGTGCGCCTGCGCATCACTCAGGCCAGCGCCTGCCCGTGCATCAGCGACTTCGGCCTTTTTGCCATGCCCGCCGCTTTCGGGCCAAACTGACGTCAGTTTTCAACGTGTAATCTGTAATGTTCAACGGACCTTCATGCTTAAACCTGTCCCGCTCTTGATCATCGGCGGAGGTGCCGCCGGTTTGTTTGCCGGTTGCCGCGCGGGTGAATGCGGCCTTGGCGCGCTCATCCTCGAACGCAAGCACAAGCCTGGCCGCAAACTCCTCATGTGCGGCAATGGCCGCTGTAACCTGACGAAGGACATCCCGCCCGCGCAGATGTTGCGCGACATGGGCGAGCCGATGACCACGTTTCTTGCTCCCGCCTTGAACATGTTGCCTCCCTCGACGGTGCAGGGCTGGTTCCAGCAGCACAACGTGCCCCTCAAAAAAACAGACGACCGGCGCGTCTTTCCCCGATCTGAGCAAGCCTCTGATGTGGTTCACGCCCTCACGGACGCGCTGCGCGACAGTGGCACGGCCCTCTGCCTCAACGCGCCCGTCGAACGGGTGGAGCGCGGCGAGACCGGTTTTCACGTCGTGACTCCGCACTTCTCCGTGCTTGCCCGCCAGGTGCTGGTGGCGACCGGGGGCGTGAGCTATCCCAAGACCGGCTCGGTCGGCGACGGGCAGAAATTCGCCAAGGCGCTGGGGCACTCGCTCAAACCTTACCGTCCCGGCCTGATCGGGTTTGTGGTCAGCCACCCTTGGATCGATGCGAACTGCGGCCGGACCTTCGAGCAGGCCACCTTCCGTGTTTTCCGCAATGGACAGAAACTTTACGAGGGTCCGGGGCAATTGGACTGCGAGACGTGGGGCGTCGGCGGTGCGGCGGCCTATAACGCGAGCCGCTGCGTGGCGCGCCTGAACCTGAATGAGTTCGAGGTCGAGTGGGTCGTCGGGCGCGATACGGTCCGCGTGCGCAATCCCCAGACGCGCCCGCTCAAAGAGGCGATCGTGACCTTGGGAGGCGTTCCCCTGAACGAGGTCGATCCCGCTACCCTTCAATCGCGCAAATGCCCCGGTCTCTACTTTGCGGGCGAGGTCATGGACATCGACGGCCCGACGGGCGGCTACAACCTGACCGCCGCTTTTGCCACCGCTGCGCTCGCGGTCACATCGGCCGCGAAGAGTCTCCAGGGCGCGGCGGGGCTGAAGAGGGCGGAGCCGTCGCACATTTGTCATGCACCCCGCGTGCGGTCCTGCTAGAATCATCCCTGTCATGAAAAAATTGAATCAATTGCGTACGGTCAGTATCGAACGTCATTTCACGAAACATGCCGCGGGCTCCGTGCTCATGAAGCAGGGGGACACGTGGGTGCTCTGCACCGCGAGTGTCGAGGAGAAGGTGCCGCCGTTTCTCAGGGGCAGCGGCAAAGGCTGGATCACAGCCGAATACAGCATGCTGCCTAGCAGCACGGTTGAGCGCAAAGACCGTGAGATCAAGAAAGGCAAGCCCGACGCTCGCAGCACGGAGATCAGCCGGCTGATCGGCCGTGCGCTGCGCGCCGCCGTGGATATGGAGAAGCTCGGCGAGCGCTCCATCACCATCGACTGCGACGTCCTGCAGGCCGACGGCGGCACGCGGTGCGCTTCGATCACCGGCGGAATGGTCGCGCTGGCGGACGCGCTGGCGGGGCTGCAGGCGCAGGGCAAATTGAAGGACTGCCCGATCAAGCATTTCATCGCCGCGGTCAGCGTGGGCGTCTGCGACGGGAAGCCCACCCTTGACCTCGACTACGCGCATGACTCCACCGCAGAAGTCGACCTGAACGTGGTCATGACGGACGACGGCCGCTATGTGGAGCTTCAGGGCACGGCCGAACACGAACCTTTCACCGAAGACGCGCTCGGCGCGCTTACGGTGCTTGCCCGCAAAGGCGTCAAAGCGCTGATCCGCCTCCAGAAGGACGCTCTCCAGAAACCGTAGCGTAAAGAGCCGCTCTTGCCCTGAGTTTGGAAAAACCTCATGAGACGACGTAGCCAGCTCATCCTGTGCGCTTCGCTTTGTTGCCCTGTGCTTTTCGCCGGACTTCCTGCGGCGGAGACGTCCTCGCTTGTCGTGGAAGGCTGGCGCCGTCGGATCTGGTCGATCTATCCGGTCGAGAAACTAAAGGCGGACGATGTGCTGCCGGCCGAACCGAAGGCCGGGGGCGTCGCTGTCACTGCGGCGCGCGGCGAGGCCGAGCCGTTCGTGATCGCGCTGCGCAGCGAGGTGCCTCTGCGGCAGGTGGAGGTCGTGTGCGGCGAGCTGCGCACGGCCGGAGGGGCGACACTGAAGGCCTCCGACTTTCTCGTCAAGCGTCTGGCCTACATACAGCTCGACGCACCAAGCGGCACGGGCATTAAAACGCCGATGCCTTACGACACGGGCACCGGCGCGATTCCCGACCCTCTGCTGGACGGCGTGGGCGATGCGCGACCCGGCCGCAACCTGCAGTTTCTCGTCACCGTGAACGTGCCCCGCGAGGCACCTCCGGGACGTTACGAGGGTGCCGTGACACTGCGCTTCCGTCGCGAGGGATGGATGGCGGACGACAAGGCCGGCCCCGACCGCATCCCGCTCGCCGTTGTGGTGCGCCCGTTCGCGCTTCCGGAGGCCCCGCCCTTGCTCAACACCTGCGTCGCTTCGCCGCACGCGCTGCCCGACTGGCTGAACCGCCCCGAAACCCTTGCTGCGCTGAGGCGCGACTTCATCGCGCACGGTCAGACTCCGGACCCTCTGCCCTCGCCCTTGGTGCGGCGCGATCAGAACGGCATGATAACCGTCGACTCCTCCGAATGGGAAGCGGCCGCCGCCGCGCTGCTGGACAAAGGCCAGGCTGCGCACCTGTTTCTGCCGGTCTGGAGCGGCTATAAGAATGGCGCGCTGCAGGGCATCTATTTCCTCTGGCACTATCCGGCCGTGACGCGACAACGCTGGTTCGGCGCTCTGATTTGCGGCGAAGACGGCGACCTCACCGCAGATTTCAAACAGGCCTTCGGCGCCTATCTCAAGCATATGTACGCGGTGATCGAGCGGCGCGGCTGGCTGGGCCGCATCTACATCACCACCATGGACGAGCCCTACACGTACCACCTGCACAACGAAGACCGCGCGCGGGACACGCCGGAAAACAATTACCGCGTGATCGGAAACTACGTCCGTTTTGTCCGCGCGGCCGCGCCCGGCCTCCGCACGTTCGCCACGGCCGATCCGGCCCCCGAGTTGAATGGGCTGATCGACCTCTGGTGCCTGCGCAATCTGAAGCATGCGGCCGCAGCCCGCGAACGCGCCGTCAAATACGGAGAGGCCGTCACCTTTTGTGACAATTACCGGACGTTCATCGACTACCCCGCCGTCAGCGCCCGCAGCTTGGGTTGGCTCGCGTGGAAGCTCGGCGCGCGCGGCTGGCTCACTTACGAGACCCTGGGCGATTTCACGGACGCGTGGGAAGGCCCCGCTTTTGTCTATCCGAATTTCAGCGGCGGACTGGTGTGGGGCATGGGACAGCTCTTCTACCCCGATGTGCGCGGACGGGGAGGAATCGCTCCCAGCCTGCGGTGGGAAATGATGCGCGAAGGCTGCGACGATTACGCCTATCTCTGGTTGCTCCAGGAGCGCCTCAACCGCTTGTTGCCGGCGCAACGGGAAAGCACGCCAGCCCAAAAAGCACACGCGCTCCTGACCTCGGCCGCCGACCGTGTGGTCGGCGGGGCAGGGGACGCCGAAACCTCATCGCAGGCCGCCGCTCCCAATGCCCAGAGCAACCGGATTCCGCACGATCTGCGGCAACAGATCGGTGACCTGATCGAACAAGGACTCGCCCCGCCCTGAAGCGGGCCGAGCGCCGTAGTCCTGACCCATCCACCTGAACCCTTCACGCTAAAACCAAAACAATCATGACAAAGAAATCTCTGATCACCGGCGGAGCCGGTTTCATCGGCTCCCATCTCGCACGGCACCTGTTGGCCGCAGGCCACGAAGTGACCGTCATGGATAATCTCTTCACGGGGACGAAAGCCAACATCTACGATCTCATGGAGAATCCCCGCTTCACCTTCATCCTGCACGATGTGACGCAGCAGTTTTGGGGTCAGTTCGACGAGGTCTACAACCTCGCCTGCCCCGCCTCGCCGATCCACTATCAGCGCAATCCCGTCGAGACCATCAAGACCTCGTTTCTCGGCATGATGAACGTGCTGGAGCTCGCGCTCAAGACCAAGGCGCGCGTGTTCCACACCTCCACCTCGGAGATCTATGGTGACCCGAACGTGCACCCGCAGCCCGAGAGCTATTGGGGCAACGTCAATACCATCGGCACGCGCAGTTGCTACGACGAGGGCAAGCGTGCCGCTGAGACGCTGTGTGCCGACTATGTGCGCGAACACAACGTGGACGTGCGCATGATCCGAATCTTCAACACTTACGGGCCCAACATGCACCCTCAGGACGGCCGCGTGATCAGCAACTTCATCATGCAGGCGTTGAAGAACAAGGACATCACCCTCTATGGAGAGGGGTCGCAGACGCGCAGCTTCCAATACGTGGACGATCTGATTAACGCGATCATGCTGTTTATGGCGGTCGAGCCAAAGAAAGTGAAGACCTTCTTTGCGAAAAAGGGGATGGATGTGCCGGTGATCAATGTGGGTAATCCGGGCGAGTACACGATCAAGCAGCTCGCTCAGGAAACCTTGCGCCAGGTGCCCGAGAGCAAAAGCAAGCTCGTGTATCTGCCGTTGCCGAAAGACGACCCCAAACGACGCAAGCCCGACATCGCGCTCGCCCAAGAGCTGCTGGGCTGGACTCCCGAAGTCCCCCTGCGTGAGGGCCTCAGCCGCACGATCGCATATTTCAGGACGTTGAAGTGAGGTGAGTCCTACCGCGTTTCGCTGAGTTGTTCGTAGAGGCCTTTTTTCCAGACCGAGGCGAACAGTCCGGGGATCCGCTCGCGGGCGAGTCTGCGGAAGGGTTCGACATCGAGCGGCACGAACTCGACGCCCGCCTTCTCGATCTCCTTGCGATAGGTCAGTTCGGAGCGTTCGACCTCCTGGTTATGCCATTCGGTTGCGGCATCGAAGGCCCTCATCACAAGGGCCTGCTCCCGCCTGCTGAGCCGCTGCTCGAAGCGCGTACCGACCGCCGGAAGGTAGAAGCTGATCAAGTGGCGGGTCTCCATGATGTACTTCTGCACCTCGTGCAGATGGTTGGCACACACGGTCGCCAGAGGGTTCTCCTGCCCGTCGACCACGCCCAGCTTGAGCGCCATGAACATGTCGGTGAACGGAATCGGCGTCACGTTTGCGCCGAACGTCTGCCACGACTTGATGAACACCTCGAGCTCGGGCACGCGCAGTTTAAGGCCCTTGAGGTCGTCCGGGCTGAGCACCTTGCGCGAGGTGGTCGTCAGGTACCGCGGCCCTCGGAACCACGGCCGCAACACATGGATGCCCGCCCGCTTCTCGAGCGTGCGGCGCAGGCCCTCGCCGGCCGGGCCGTCCCAAACCCGCTCGACATGCGCGTAGTCGCGCCATACGAAGGGCGCTTCGAACGCGCCGAACTCGGCCGCGTACCAGCCGATGACAGCGCCGCCGGTCACGATCATGTCGGCGCAGCCCAGCTTGAGCCCTTCGACGATCTCTCGCTCGTTTCCCAGCTGCCCGCTCGGGTAGAGGCGCACCTCGATTCGGCCGCCCGACTCCTCTTTGATCTGCGCCGCCATGCGCAACGCGGCCTGGTGCAGCAGCTCGGTCGGCCCCTGCGCGTACGCGATCCGGAAGATCTTCGGCTCAGCGGCGCCCCTGCCGCACCCGCACACCAGCAACACGAGGGCTGGCACCCATAGCAGGATACGCTTCATTTCAGGCCCCCTTTCGGCCCTTCCGTCAGCCACAGCGACAGCTCCGGCACAAAAGCCACCAGGAGCAGCAGCAGAGTCAGCATCACATAGAACGGCCAGAGCGCGCGCACGAGTGTCTTGACCGGCACCCGGCTGATTCCCGAGAGCACAAACAGCAGCATGCCGACCGGCGGCGTCAGCAGCCCGATCATGATGCCGAGCTGAAAGATCACGCCGAAATGCACGACGTCGATCCTGTAAGCCGCGAGCATGGGCAGCAGCAGCGGCGTGAGAATGATCATGATGCTTCCGCCCTCCATGAACATGCCCAGCGCCAGAATCAGCGCGATCAGCAGCAGCAGCAGCGCCGTGCGGCTCGCGGTCATCGCCTGCACAACCCCGATCATGCTTTCCGCGTCCACCGCGTGCGAGATCAGGAAGCCGAAGCAGGAGGCGCAGGCGATGATCATCATGATCGATGCCGTGCGCCGGGCCGTGACCAACAGGATGCGGGCAAGGTCGCTCCACCGCAGCGTGCGGTAGACGACAAAACCGGCCAAGAGTCCGTAGCCGACCGCCAGCGCACCCGCCTCCGTCGGCGTGACCAGCCCGCCGAAGATGCCGCCGAGGATGATCACCAGCATCAGCAGGGCCGGGATGGCTTCACGGAAGCTGTCCCGCAGTTCGCGCCGGCTGTGGCGCTCGCCCGCAGGGTATTTGTGGCGGTAGGCCATCAGGGCGCACACGGTCAGCGCGCCGAGCGCCAGCAGCAGCCCCGGGATCGTCCCCGCGAGGAAGAGCTTTCCCACCGACGCGCCGGAGACCGACGCGTAAATGATGAAGCCGACGCTCGGCGGGATGATCGGCCCCATCGTGGCGGCCGCCGCGTTCACCGCCGCCGCATAGCCGCGCGGATACCCCTGCTTCTCCATCATCGGCACCATGGTCGAGCCGACGGCTGCGGCGCTGGCCACGGCCGCGCCCGAGACCATCGCGACCAGGACGTTCACCGCGACCACCACGTAGGAGAGCCCGCCGCGCGGCGGCCCGATGATCGCCAGCGCCAGCCGCGTCAGGCACCGTGTGATCCCAGCCGCGTTCATGATCTCGCCCGCCAGCAGGAAGAAGGGCAGGGCCAGCAGCACCAGCGAGTCCGCGCCGACGCACATGCGCTGCGCGACCACCATCAGCGACAGGTCGGTGCACGCCGCGACATAGATCAGCGAGCTCAGCCCGATCGCATACGCGATGGGCATGCCCAACAGCATGAGCGCCAGCATTCCGCCGATCAGGATTTGCATGACTCGCCTCCCTGCAGGGCTTCCGACAGCTCTTCGGCCGTCACATCGTTCTCCGCGTATTCGCCCCGCAGGAGACGGCGCACGGTGTACCACACGCCCAGCGCGGACGTACACGGCAGCGCCGCGTAAAAGAAAAGGTTCAGCGGCCACTGCAGCGCCGAAGTGTAAGAGCCGCGCGTGGACCAGACCCACAGAAAGCCCAGCACCACCAGAGCGGACTGGAACAGGCAGACGCCCAGCAGCATGGCGATCTCGATCACGCGGCGGAGGGCGGCTGGCAATTTCTCGACGAAGTATTCCACACGGATGTGTTCGCGCTCGCGCAGGGTGACCGCTGCGCCGAACAAGGTGAACCAGACGAACAGATACCGCACGACCTCATCGCTCCACGAGAGCGACTGGTTCAGCACATAACGGCAAAAGACCGACACCAGCACCAGACCGACCAGTACCGCGCCTAGCCCGGCCAACGCCCCGTCCGCAAGCCGGTCCAACGTGCGCGCTGTCCCGATAGTTGGGTTCATTCCGTTTTCTCCTTTCCTTCTCACCGTTTCGCCGCTGTCTCCCTGAGATACACCGCCAGAGCCTCGCGGTCGTCCTTGCGCCCATAGCGCACATGCTCGCGCATGGCCCGCTCGGCCAGATCGGGATCGCCCTTCTTGATCTGCTTGACGAGAATCTGGTGCCACCCGTCCGGGATCGGCTCGAAGCGGATCGCTTTGAGGCTGTTCAGGCTCATGTAGCGCTGGAACCAGACCTTTTTGAGGAGCTCGCCGAAAACCGCATGGCCGCTCAGCCGCCCGAGCTCAATATGAAACTCCCAGTGCAACTGGCTGCCTAAGGTCGGGTCCGGCGTGTCGGCCCGGATAAAGCCGTCGACTTGCGCGGCCCGCTTCATCAGCTTCGCCAGGTTTTCCGGAGAGGCCTTCTCCGCGCACAGGCGGGCGGCCTGGCACTCCAGCGCCTCGCGCAGCATCAGGTCGTCATCGACATCTGCCATGGTCAGCGTGCGGACGCGGCAGCCGGCCAACGCACGGTTCTCCACATACCCGTCGATCTCGAGCATGTAGAGCGCCTCGATCACAGGAATCGTGCTGACGCCCAGACGCTCGCTGAGCGTTTTGCGCACCAGCCGTTCGCCGGGTTTCAGCCGCCCCGCCAGAATGTCGTCCCGCAGCACCGCATAAACGCGCCGCGAAAGCGTATTCTCCGCATCGCCCGCCTCCGGCACTTTTCTCTCAGAGTAATTCGCCATGATCCCTCGTTTTTTTAATATATCAAAAACTCATATTTTCTGTCAATTATCAGTTTTTAGCCATTGACTAATAAAATACGGTATATCATGCTGATCGTGTTCATTTTAACAGGAGGTCTTATGAAACAGTATGCGCGGCTCATGCTTCGGTTGAGTTTGTTGTTCGCGGTGACCACCTCATGCGCGCAGTCGTCCCGTTTGATCGGCTGGTGGAAGATGGATGAGGCGCCGGGCGCCACCACGCTCGCGGATTCGTCGGGTTACGGTCGCGACGCCACGTTGGGCGCGGGCGTTTCCATCGTAGACGGGCGCTTCGGCAAGGCCGCCCTGTTTGATGGCACGATCGACGCTTGGGCGCGCTTCAACTCCAACACGTACTTGACCAACTTCACCCTGTCCCTCTGGTTCAACGTGCCGCAGGCCTACACCAACAACCTTTATCCCAAGCTGTTTCAGCTCAACACCCTGTACTACCAGTTGTCGAAAGACCTCCCCAATCGGTTCAGCATCGGACTCGGAACCGTGCCGACCCGGGCCGAGTGGACGTCGGCGGACCAGACGCCCTTCAAATTCACCACCAACGTCTGGACACATGCCGCGCTGGTTGTCCGCCGCACCTTCACCAACGCCACAGACTGGGTCGCGCAGCCGGTCTTCTACCTCAACGGTATCCGCTGCGGTACCGACGCACACGCCGCCAAGACCTACGTACCCGACACCATCGGCGCCAGCTTCGGCTTTCTCGGCAACACCGCCACCAACGGCACGCGCGCGCTGATCGGCGCGCTGGATGAGGTGCGCATCTACAACGCCACGCTGACGGATCAGGAGATCCTGGCGCTGTATCACAACAGCCCTGTCGCCGTCGACGCGGGTACGGACCAGGCCGTTTATCGCGACACCGCATGGCTGCAGGGCCGCGTAGCCAGCACGAACGCCTTCATGCGGCAGCTTGCCGCGACGTCCGTATGGAGCGTCGTTTCCGCCCCGGCCGGTTCGCAACCCGTCTTCGAGCACCCCGAGATCCCTGCCACCGCAGTGCTGCTGCCCGAGGCTGGCACGTACGTCTTCCGCCTGAGGGCCTTCAGCGAACTCGGCGACGTGACAGACGAGATCACCGTCACGCGCAGCGAAGGTGAGCCGCCCGTCAACACGGCGCCCGCTGTGACAGCGCTCTGGTCCGAAACCAACGCCATCCTCGGAGCGTACGCCCCTCTTGCAGCAACCGTGATCGACGACGGCAACCCGGGCGCAACGAGGGTCTGCTGGTCCAAGGTCAGCGGCCCAGGCGCGGTTTTCTTCGACAACGCCTTCACCAACGCCACCGCCGCGACCTTCTCCACCAACGGCACCTACGTGGTCCGACTGGAGGCCGACGACGGCGCGGCCTCGGGCTCGGACGAGATCACCGTCACCGTGTCCCTGCCCTCCGCCAGCCTCTCCGAGGGCCTGATTCACTGGTGGCGCATGGATGATGAGCCCACCGACAAGACGGCCAGCGACAGCGCCGGCGACATCACGGTCTCCCTGGCCCTCTCGGCTCTCCTACAGCCGGGCAAAACAGGCCTCGCCTTGCGCACGCCGCGCCTCGACGCTGTCGGTATCGGTTCCACCTTCCCGGTCTACTCGACGAACATGACCTTCTCTTTCTGGTTCTACTCCGACGAAGCCTACGTCAAGCGCGCCAGCGGCAACACCATCCAGCGGGTCTACAACATCGGGCCCAACTTTTACCTTCTCTACAATCCCTCGACCCGACGCTTCGACCTCTCCTCCCGAGGCATCGGCACAGGCAGCACGCAGCACACGTGGCAATGGCCTGATGTCGGCATCACCTCCAACCGCTGGTTTCACGCCGCCTTCCTCTTCAACGGCAACCCCGCGCCCAAAGGTTCCCAGCAGACGATGTACCTCGACGGCGTGAAGGTGCTGTCAAACCCCTACACCACCACCAACTTTCCCGGCGCGGTCGACTTCACGACGCCGTTCGTGGTCGCCAACAATGGGCCCTCAGGCGGCACGCGCAATTTCGACGGCGTGCTGGACGAGCTGCGCATTTACTCGCGCTTCCTGGCCGAGGAGGAGATACGCCTGCTCGCGGCAGATCCCGACAACAACCACGCGCCCGTGATCGAAGCCCCGGCCAGTGTGACCGTCAAGTCCGGCTATCCGAACTCCGGGCTCGCGGCGGCCTATGACGACGCGCAGCCCTCAGGAAGCACCCTCGCCACGCGCTGGTCGGTTGTTTCGGGCGACGCCTCCAAGGTTCAGTTCGCCGATGCGAACGCGCCCGGCACCGACGTCACGTTCACCAAAACCGGAGAGTACGTGCTGCGGCTTGACGCGTCAGACGGCGAACTGCGCAGCGCGGTCAACGTGCGCGTGACGGCCACGCAGACCGGCACCTCGTTGTTGCTGCTCTGAAAGCCGAGCGTATTCCTTAAACAGAAAGAAGGGACGCCGCTCAGAGGCGTCCGCCGGTCATGCAGGCGGTCTCGCTACAAACACCAAACGGATTAAGAGAACGATTAGGATGGGTAAGGGCCAGAGCCCATCTTACTCGTTCAAGAGCATTGCGGCTGCCGTCTATTCCCGCTCTGCGGACGGCGGGCTTGAAGCTTAAACACATCAAGTTCGCTCATCAAAAGATACGCCTCGCCCATTCCCTTCTCGCGCTCGCGGTTCTCCTGCTCGCCCCGCCGTGCCAAGCCAAAACATGGCGAGTGTTCCTGCTGGCCGGGCAATCCAACATGGAGGGCGTAGGCGTAGCCGCCGAGGCTCCCTCAAACCTGCTCGCGCAGGCGGACGTGCGCCTTTATCACTCGTCGAGCGTGCGTTCGTCCCAGCCCGCGAACCAGTGGAACCCGCTGAAGCCCGCAGGGATCAGCGCCGCCAACTTCGGCCCGGAACTCGCTTCCGCCTTCCGTTTGGCCGAGGCCCTTCCGGGTGAGAACATCGCGCTGATCAAGCACGCCAAGGGCGGCACCAAGCTGACGACTGAGCCGCTGGATTACGAGGTCACAAGCTGGCATCCGGGAACGAACGCCGCCGACACGGCCTCTTTCGGCGTCGAATTCGCCACGTTCGTGCAGACGGTCACCAACGCCTTGGACGCGCTGCGCGCGCAGGGCGACACGCCTGTGCTCTCCGGCATGTTCTGGGTGCAGGGCGAGGCGGACGCCACGGTCGCTGCGACCGGCGCAGCGTATGCGCAGAACCTGGCCCGTTTCGTCCGGCGCGTCCGCGAACAGTTCGGGGTCCCCGGCCTGCCCATCGTCTGTGCGAGGATCCTGCCGTACCAGACGCGTCCGGGCTCCGTTGCCGTCCGTCAAGCGCTGGATGACGCCGACCAAAATTCGGGCTCACCCGCCGCCCTTACCGGAGTCTTCACCGTCCATACGGAAGGGCTGGGCGTCAACGCCGATTCTGTCCACTTCAACACCCCCGGCCAGCTCGGCCTCGGCGCGCTCCTGGCCGACAGCATGATCCGCCGCGGTCTCGGCATCGCCCCGCTGTCCGCGTCCAGGACACTGGCCTACTGGCCGTTCGACGAGCCGTCGAACGCGCCGTATCTCCTTGATGCGGTCGCCGTTTACCACCTCGACAAGGCGGTCGCTGCGACCGCCTTGTCG
>Ga0209066_10001038_pt1 | contig 38080 bp, 34 predicted proteins | sample All_14_2_FD_187198 | JGI IMG/M metagenome (GOLD analysis project Ga0209066, IMG submission 187198) | Freshwater microbial communities in response to fracking from Pennsylvania, USA - Allegheny Zone_MetaG_DW_15 (SPAdes) (version 2) ... | reverse complement strand
GTAGCAGCCCATGATCCGTCCATCGGGCGAGAGCGCGCCATCCAGCGCGCCATTGTCCATCCGCAGCATCGGACGGATCGAACCGGTCGTTCGGCCTACATGCATTTCATAGCCTTCGAACCGCGCCTCGCAGTCAACCAGTTGGCCCGAAACTGGGGCGAGCACCTTGTCGCCGGTCAGGATGGTGTCGACACTCAGGAGCCCAAGTCCCTCGACCTGCTCAGGCGGCCCCTCCACGCCAGCGGGATCGCTCAGCGTCCGGCCCAGCATCTGATAGCCACCGCAGATGCCAAGTACGCGCCCACCCCGGCGGACATGGGCGGCAAGATCGATATCCCAGCCCTGGGCGCGCACAAAGGCAAGATCCGCTAAGGTTGACTTGGTGCCGGGAAGGATCACCAGATCTGCGTCGCCCGGCAGCGGCTGGCCGGGTGGCACGAAGCCGAAATCAACGTCGGGTTCACCGCGCAGAGCATCGAAGTCATCGAAATTGGCCATGCGCGAGAGCATTGGCGCAGCGATTTTCAGGCGATGACGCCCAACCCGTTGTGGCCGTTCGAGCACGACGGCGTCCTCGGCGGGCAGCGATCGCGCCGAAGCCAGCCAGGGCGCCATGCCAAGATCCGCCCAGCCGGTGCGCCGTTTGATCTCAAGACGACCGTCATCGAAGAGCGACGCGTCACCCCGGAACTTGTTGATCAGGAAGCCCCGGATCATGGCGCGATCCGGATCGTCGAGCACAGCATGCGCCCCGACCAGAGCGGCGATCACATGGCCCCGATCAATGTCGCCGACCAGGATCACCGGCACGTCCGCAGCGCGGGCAAAGCCCATATTGGCTATGTCGCCGGCCCGAAGATTGGTCTCGGCCGGACTGCCAGCGCCCTCCACGATCACCAGATCGCATTCCGCTTCCAGGTGACGAAAACTCTCCAGGACCGTGCCCAGCAGCGCTCCCTTCTGCTCCTGGTAGCGCCGGGCCTGCCAGGTTCCCGCCATCCTGCCCCGTACCACCAGCTGGGCGCCGACATCGCTCTGGGGCTTGAGAAGGACCGGGTTCATATTGACTGTCGGCGGTGTGCGGCAGGCCATGGCCTGCAACGCCTGTGCGCGACCGATCTCGCCGCCATCCGCTGTGACTGCGGCATTGTTTGACATGTTCTGCGGCTTGAAGGGCCGAACACTCAAACCGCGATTTGTAAAAAGGCGGCACAGACCGGCGACGAGCACTGACTTGCCGACGTCGGATCCGCACCCCTGGATCATCAAAGCGGCCAAATTCGCGTCCTCCGGCGAGCGGCGACCCTCGTTGGTCAGGTTGAGGCCAAGGCCGGCGCGACGGCTGTCTCGCGCAAGACAACCGCCGCGCCGCATGGCTTCATTAGAGCAACGAGGTCATGGTTGGAGTCTAGAACTTGGCGCGAACACCAATGAAGGCGCCGCGTCCGGGCGTCCCATAGTTCAGGATGGTTTGATAGTCCTCGTCGAAGGCGTTCTCGACGCGGCCATAGACCTCCAGACTGTTATTGATCGGATACGACGCCCGCAGGTCGACCAGCGTGTAGCTGCTGACCCTGACCGTGTTGGTTTCGTTGTTGAACGTCTTGCCGACATGGCGAGTAGCGACGACCGTGTTCAGACCGATGGGCCAGCGATAGGCTACCGACAGGTTGGCGAGGTGCTTTGGACGGCGCGTCAGCTGCCGGCCGGCGTTCGCGCCCGACGCGTTCTCCGACTCCGTATAGGCGTAGTTGCCGGTCAGGGTGAGACGATCGGTGGCGTCTAACTGGCCGACCAACTCCAGACCCTGGGCCCGGGTCTTCTGGATGTTCTTGTAGTAGCCGAAGCGGAAGACGCCGCCCGGATTGCACAAGGCATCGGTCGCACCGAACGAGCACGAGAAGAAGCGAATCTCGTTATCGGCCTCGCGCTTGAACACGGTCGCCGAAACCTTCGCCCTGCCGAGCCAGAAGCGTTGCTCAACGCCGGCGTCCCAGCTGTCGAATTCTTCGGGGCTCAGGTCGAGATTGCCGTACTCGCTAAACAGCTCATAGAGACCCGGCGCCCGGAACCCCTGGCCGAAACTGGCCCGCAGCACGGTTTTGCCCTGGTTCAGCGCCCAGGCGGCCGAGACCTGGCCCAGGGTGTGGCTGCCATAGGTGTCGTGGTCCTCGTAACGCAGACCGGCTGTCAGGGTCAGGCCGGGCGCGACCTCCGCCTGGAGTTGGCCATAGACGCTGTCGACGCCGAGGCGACCGGTTTTCAGAGCGGGGTCGGGCCGGGCCACGCTTGGCGAGCGGGTCCCCATCCGCGAGCGTTCGCTTTCAGCCCCGAAAGAAGCTGTCAGCGTTTCGGTGACCGCGAAAGCGCCCTGATACTCCCAGCGCTTATTCTTGCCGGTGGAGTCGAAGGTCAGGGGAACGGCGGGACGGGCCGGATTGATGTTCTCGCGGTCGGTGTCGGTATAGCCGTAGGCGATGCGATTGCTCCAGCGGCCATCCAGCAGGGCGAAGTTCAGGCCCGTATAGATCACCAGTTCCTCGGTGCGGCCAAACTCGGCGGAGTCAGTGTTGAATCCGTCGAAGTCGTTCTTGCCGCGCGAATAGACCGAACGGATCTCGGCCGAGACGGCGTCGCTGAAGGCGAAGCGCACGCGACCGGAAAGACCGGTGTTCTGATAGCCATCTTTCTCCTTGCCCGGCGCGTAGGATGAGAAGCCATCGGTGGTGTAGTAGCTGCCCGCCAGCCGCCAGGTCAGGCGTTCGGCCACCCCGCCGGCGCCGGCCCGGACGTAGGCTGTGTCGCGCGCGCCACCCTCGACGCTGGCATGGCTTTCAAAGGCCTTCACCGGCTCGGCGGTGACCATGTTGATCACGCCGCCGATGGCCTGGCTGCCCCACAAGGTTGACTGGGCGCCGCGCAGCACCTCGATGCGCGAGACGTCGCCGATCATCAGATTGCCCGAGTTAAACGCGCCTTGGGTCGAGGATGGATCGTTCAGCTTGACGCCGTCGATCAGCACGACCGTGTGCTGGGTTTCCGCACCCCGGATATAGAGGCTGGTCGCCGAGCCGGGCCCACCGTTGCGGCTGTAGCTGACGCTGGGTGTCTGGGCCAGCAACTCAACGGCCGTCGTGGCCTGGCTGGCCTTGATGGTCTCGGGCGTCAGAACGGTGATGGAGGCGCCGACTTTCTCGATCGGCTGCGCCGAACGCGTGGCGGTAACCACCAACTCGGCTAGGGCGGTGGCGCCGGTCCGGCCGGCGACGTCGGTTTCTGGGGCCCTTTGCTCTTCGGCCATGACGGCTCCGGAGATCAGGAGGGTGGAGAGTGCGCTGGAGCACAGAAGCGCTCGGATCATGGTCTTTCCCTTTGAATGACCCGCGCGCGTCCTCAAGCCCCAAACGCACGAATGCGCCCATGGCGAGAGGCCGCGACGCGGCCTGACTGACATGTCGTTTCGCGGGAAATCCCGTTCGTTCGGCGCACCCCGGCCGGACGATGAACGACTGCGCCGGGCAGGTCTCCTGGCTCACGGGTCTAGGCTTGGCGCGCCGCCTTCCCAGGACCGAGATCCCAGTGGCATGTGACGCGTAAGCTCGCCGCTTACAGTTGCGGGGGCAGCCGAGGTTTTGAACCCCGTTCCCTATTCATCCTCTTGCGAGGAACCTGACGCAAAATCAGCCCTATAGGGTGCGCCGCGCACCGTCAATGTGGCGCTCCCGATCAGGGGAAGCGTCAGGCGATACGCCAATAGTCTCAAAGTTTCGCCTTCTTCGCCCGGCGGCCTGTCCATCTGCTAGACCGGTCTTGTCTGATCGCCTCTCGAACCTGGAGTGAACTGTATGCGTGCCCTGGCTGTTGGCCTTACCGTTTCGATGTCGATCCTGGCCGGCTGCGCGACACCGCCCAGCGCAGGGGGCGACGTACCCCTAGCCGCCTTTTTCGACTGCGCTCGGGACAGGGGCGTGCTGATTTCAGCTCACCGCGCGGTGCTGGATGACAGCACGCCGGAAAACTCCCTCGCAGGCATTCGCGCCACCGGTGCGGCCATCCGCCCTGCCCTCCTTGAGATCGATGTGACCAGAACCCGGGACGGCGCACTGGTCCTCATGCACGATGAAACGCTTGATCGTACAACCACCGGGCGTGGCCGGGTGGCCGATCATACCTTGGAGCAGTTGCGCGCGACGCGCCTGATCGATGGCGCCGGAAAGGTGACTGATGCCCCGCCCCCCACCCTGCGCGAGGCGCTTGACCTGGCGGGCAAGGTCGGATCGATCGTGACCTTGGACTTCAAGAGTTCGGGCTCGGACGGCGAGATACTAACCCAGCAGGTCATCGCCGAGACCCGGGCCGCAAGCGCCGCCAAGCGGACGGTGCTGATCGTCTACAACGATTCAGACGCCCTGCGCCTGGCCGCCCTGGCGCCAGAGATGATGATCTCCGTGCCGGTGTCCAGCGCCGGTCATCTGGCGACCCTGGTCAAGGGTGGACTGGAAGCCCGCCGCATCCTGGCCTGGACCGGCACGCGGGCGGAGAATCCGGCGCTTTGGGCGAGCCTTCGCGAGGCCGGCGTTGAACCCATGTTTGGAACCCTCGGCGCGCCCGGGCGTCGAGCAGACGACCGCTATGCGGCCGATGGTGATCCAAGTGAATATCGCGGTCTGGCAAAGGCGGGCGTCGCGGTGATCGGCACGGATGCGCCCAAGGTCGTCAAGGCAGTGCTGGCCGAGACAGTTGATGCCCCCTCGACCTGCAAGCTTCCCTGAACCTCCTTGGGCTTGCTGCAGAACCCGCGAACAAACGTTTGGAATGCGACCGTCAAGGTCTGGCGTTTTGGTCCGGTTGGCCGCACAGTTTCGGACAATGGATTGGGTCCGGAGTTCCGATGATGCGACGCTCACTTGTAGTCCTTGCCATGGGCACGGCGATCGCTTGTCCCGCTTTCGCCGCTCCAAAAGTCGCGACGGTGCGCGTCTCGATCGGAGAAGAACTGGCCAAGAAGACCCAGATCATGGATGCGCGTGAGTTCGACTATCTTAGCCGCGAACTCAAACGATCCGTCGAGACGAGACTGGATCGTTCGAATGCCTTGGATCCTGAGGGCGGTGAACTGGATCTCGTCATCGAGGACGCTCGGCCCAATCGCCCGACATGGCGTGAAATGAGCGCCAAGCCTGGGCTTTCCTACCAAAGCTTCGGCGTCGGCGGAGCCCGCGTGAGCGGAGAATACCGCGCCACCTCGGGCGCCCGCACGCCGGTGGCCTACAGCTGGTACGAGACGGATATTCGATGGGCCCAGCATGACGCCACCTGGAGCGACGCCGACGAGGCGTTCGACAGGTTGGCGGCCCGCTTGGTCAAGAACCAATTCAGCGATCACTAGAGCCCTTTCCAACCTGATTGCTTCATCAGGCTCAGGTGAAAAGAGCTCTAAATCAAAAGTTTAGAGCGGCGCTTCAGGGCGGCGACGCCCAGTGAGTTCAAAAGGCGGGAACCAACCCGTCGTGATTGTTAGGGGATTAAACGCAATGACCGACCGACGATCGTCCTGGTCTCTGGCGGCTTTTGCCGCACCGTGCCTGCCGCTAGCGGCGCTGGGTTTGCCACTGGTCGTTTACCTGCCTGAGTTCTACGTCAGTGAACTGGGACTTTCGCTTGGCGCTGTCGGCGCGGCCTTCCTGATCGTTCGGTTGATCGACATCGTGTTCGACCCCTTGATCGGCGGGATCATGGACCGCACACGCACCCAGTGGGGCCGTTTCAGGCCCTGGCTGGTGGGAGGATCGCCCCTGGTGATGATCGGGGCGTTCGCGCTGTTCATGGCGCAGCCCGGCATCGGCCCTCTCTATCTCTGGATTAGTCTGATCATCGTCTATGCGGGCTATTCGATGATGACCCTGTCGCACACGGCATGGGCGGCCGTTCTGTCGACCGATTACCAGCAGCGTTCGCGTGTCTATGGTTGGTGGCAGGCCGGCAACGTGGTGGGCATGATCCTGGTCCTGACCCTGCCTCCTATCATCGCTCTGGCTTTCCGTGGCGATCACGCCGCCGGAATCCGCTCGATGGGTTGGTTCGTCGTCGCTTTGATCCCCCTGACCGTGCTTCTCGCGACCCGCGCGGTTGGCGAGCGTCAGGCTCCGGTGACGCGGCATCGATCGGGCTTGCCGCAGTATTTTGCGCTGCTGAAGCGTGGCTCAACCCGCAGGCTGCTCCTTGCCGACCTGCTCATGGGCCTGGCGCCGGGCATTGCCGGGGCGCTGTTTTTCTTCTTCTTCGAACGCATCAAGGGCTTCGACAAGACTGAAGCTGGCATCCTGCTGCTTGTCTATTTTCTCGCCGCCCTGGCCGGAGCGCCGCTTTGGCCAATGCTAGCCAAGCGGATCGGAAAACATCAGGCCCTGGCGGTGGCGTCCGTGATCTATGCCGCTGTACAGGTTTGCGCCGTCTTGACGCCCGCCGGCAATTCCCTGGCGGGAATGTTGATCCTCATCCTTGCTGGCCTGCCCTACTCCGCCGCGCCCCTGCTGGTGCGAGCCATGATGGCCGACATCGGCGACGAGGAGCGACTAGCCAGCGGCGCAGACCGGACGGGCCTGCTCTATGCGCTTGTCAGTGGCACGGTGAAGCTGGGCCACGCCCTGGCTATCGGCGCCTTTCCATTGCTCGCGCTGTTTGGGTTTGACCCGAAGCTGCCCACAGCTGCGGGTGAGACCGCCCTTGTCGCTCTCTATGCCGTCGTCCCTGCCGCCATGGGCCTTGTGGTCGCCGCTGTGATGCTGCGCTATCCCCTGGATGAGACTCGCGTTGCGGAGATCCAGCGACAGCTCGCCGTGATAGACGCTGCGACACCCTCGCCCCACAACCCGACGCCGGACCCGCATGTCGCCTTTACAGCCCCCGCCAAATGATCCCTCACATCCGCTTTTCACGCTCATCGAGATCATGGCGCGCCTGCGTGATCCTGTTGGCGGCTGCCCCTGGGACCAGCAGCAGACCTTTGGGAGTATCGCGCCGTATACGGTGGAGGAGGCCTACGAGGTTGCAGACGCCATCGAGCGCGGCGATCTGAACGACCTTAAGGAAGAGCTGGGTGACCTGCTGCTGCAGGTCGTCTTTCATTCCCGGATGGCCCAGGAACAAGGTGCTTTCGATTTCGCCGGTGTGGCTGCGGCGATCTCAGACAAGATGATCCGTCGGCACCCGCATGTGTTCGGCGATCATGCCTATGAAGATCAGGCCGACCAGACGGCGGGCTGGGAAGCGCTTAAGGCTCAGGAGCGCAGAGCCAAGGCCAAGACGGGTGTCCTTGACGACGTGCCGGCGGGCCTTCCCGCCCTGACCCGCGCTGTGAAACTGACCAAACGCGCCGCGCGCGTTGGCTTCGACTGGCCGTCGACTCGGGAAGTTCTGGACAAGCTTCGGGAAGAGCTGGCGGAGCTGGAAGTCGAGATTGAAGCCTGCGACCAGGCCAAGGCCCGCGAGGAGCTCGGCGATCTGCTCTTCGTCTGCGCCAATCTCGCCCGCAAGCTCGACGTCGAGCCCGAGGACGCCCTGCGCGCCACCAACGCCAAGTTCAGTCGCCGCTTCGCCTTTATCGAGGCCGCTTTGGCCCAGACTGGACGAACACCTGACCAGTCCAATCTGGCGGAAATGGACGCTCTCTGGGACGCCGCCAAGGCGGCCGAGAAGACGCGTTAGGCAGCGACCATCACGAAGGCGTCGGGAAACTGACGTTCGAAACGGCCCAGGGCTTGCGCATCAAGGCGCGCGACGATGGTCACGCCACCTTCCGCCTCATCCTCGCGGCTCATCACGCGTCCGTTGCGATAGATCCAAGCCAGAGCCTCTCCCGCTTCGGCCGAAATGCGAATGGCGACGGGCGGAGAGTCGTCGATCAGGCTAGCAATACGCTTAAGCAGCGCCTCACACCCTTCGCCCGTGACGGCCGAAACGGGGGAAGCGTCGGCTCGACGGGCGCTGCCGTTCACCTCTTCGCGTTCGTCCTCGGGGACGAGGTCGATCTTGTTCCAAACCTCGACGACGGTCTTGCCCTCATCGAAGGTCACGCCCAGTTCGGCGAGCACGGTCTCGACGTCGCGGGCCTGCGCCGCACTATCAGGATTAGCTATATCTCTGACGTGCAACACAACGTCGGCCTCCTGCACCTCTTCAAGCGTGGCGCGGAACGCCTCGACAAGTTCGTGGGGCAGATCTGAGATGAAGCCGACGGTGTCTGAAAGGATGGCCGGCCGGCCATCGGGCAGCTTCACTGTACGGAGGGTTGGATCCAGAGTCGCAAAAAGCATGTCCTTGGCCAGAACCTCGGCCTCAGTCAGTCGATTGAACAACGTGGACTTGCCGGCGTTGGTGTAGCCGACCAGGGCAACGGTCGGATATGGGACCTTTTTGCGAGCATTGCGATGCAGGGTGCGAGTGCGCCGAACCTCTTCCAGCTCGCGCTTCAGTTTGAGAATATTGTCAGCGATCAGGCGGCGGTCGAGCTCGATCTGCGTTTCGCCCGGACCACCGGTGTTGCCGGTGCCGCCGCGCTGGCGCTCAAGGTGGGTCCAAGTGCGCACCAGACGCGATCGTTCGTAGTCAAGTCGCGCCAGCTCTACCTGTAGCTTGCCTTCACGTGTGCGGGCGCGGCGGGCGAAGATCTCCAGGATCAGGCCCGTGCGGTCGACCACCTTGACGTTGAGGCCACGCTCAAGGTTTCGCTGCTGTACGGGGGTAAGTTGATCGTCAAAGACAGCGACATCAATCTTCTCGACTTCGCAGATCGCCGCGAACTCTTCGATCTTGCCCTTGCCAAACAGCGTTGCAGGGGTAATCGCCCGCAGGGGCGCGATCATCGTCTCAACGACGTTCAGGTCGAGGGCGAGCGCGAGGCCCACCGCTTCCTCCAGGCGTGACTGGGGATCACGCGCCAAGGCGGCGGCCGGGCCTCGCAGAGGTCGCACCGGGTGAATGACGAACGCCTTGAGAACCGGCGCGGCGTGATCTACGGATTTTGAGGATTTGGACAAGCGTCTCTAATTCAATCGTCGGAGTCGGCGCTCGGCTCGTACAGCTGAACGGGCTGAGCCGGCATGATGGTCGAGATGGCGTGTTTGTAGACCAGTTGCGACTGGCCGTCGCGACGCAACAGAACGCAGAAGTTGTCGAACCAGCTGACAACGCCCTGAAGCTTAACGCCATTGACGAGGAAAATGGTGAGCGGCGTCTTGGATTTGCGCACGCTGTTCAGGAACGTGTCCTGCAGATTTTGTTTCTTTTCGGCAGACATGGGGATTCCCCTCTTATTGTTTCGAGGGGCAAAGCGCCCCCCACACAAACAACGCCATGCTAGATGATTTTCCGTCGAACGCGATCATCATTCGGTGGAAAAGTGCGCCCTGCGTCGAATTCGCGCTGTTTCCGACCAGCCGTTTTCGGCCAATCCGTCAGAGCGCTTTCTCACGAGCTCGCTCGATATAGAGACGCCGCAGCCGGGTTGCTACCGGGCCGGGGGAGCCAGCACCAATTATGACGCCATCGATGCTAGTGATCGGCATCACCAGCGTTCCGGCGCCGGTGACGAAAGCCTCCCGGGCGGCCTGAGCCTCTGCGATCGTGAAGGGCTTTTCGTTGATCGGTAGCCCCGCTTCGCGGATCACCTCGAACAGAGTGGACCGGGTCACCCCACGGAGGATGTTGGCCTGGGTATCGCGGGTGCGCAGATGGCCCTCAGCGTCGACAATCCAGGCGTTGGATGACGCGCCTTCCGTCACCAGTCCCAGGTCGTCGACGAACCAGGCCTCGATCGCGCCGCGCTCGCGCGCCGCCTGCTTGGCCAGAGCATTGGGCAGCAGACCGACCGACTTGATATCGCAACGCCCCCAGCGGTTCTCGGGCATGCTGATCACGGCCGCGCCCTGCGCAGCCTTACGCTCGGCCAGATTGGGGTCTGTTGACTTGGCCGTGATCACCATCGACGGCGGGACAGCAGGGTTGGGGAAAGCGTGGTCTCGACGGGCGACGCCGCGCGTCACCTGCAGATAGACCAGCCCACTACGCACCCGGTTGCGGCGAACCGCCTCTCTCAACACGAAGGTCAGGGGCGCCTGCCCCATCGGATGAGCGATCCGTAGCTCGTCCAGGCTGCGCCAAAGCCGGGCGAAGTGCCCCTCAGCGTCGGCCAGCTTGCCGTCGAATACGGCCCAGACTTCATAAACCCCGTCCGCCAGCTGGTAGCCGCGGTCCTCGATATGGACGGCGGCTTCGCCGTGCCGGACGAAGCGGCCGTTCACATAGGCAAAGCGCGACATTTATTCTTCCTCGTCGGCCCTGGCGCCGGCGACGCCTAGGGATTTGAGCTTGCGGTGCAGCGCCGAGCGCTCCATGCCGATGAAGTTGGCGGTGCGCGAAATATTGCCGCCGAACCGCAGGATCTGGGCGTTCAGATACTCGCGCTCGAACAGCTCACGGGCTTCGCGAAGCGGCAGCGCAATGATCCTCTCGGCCCCGATCGCGCCTGCATGGCCAGCCGACGGCTGCTCGGCTCCCGCCAGCATCTCAGCAGTGATCAATTCGCCCGGTTCCCCGGCCGCCAGGATCAGCATGCGCTCAACATTGTTCCGAAGCTGTCGGACATTACCGGGCCAGGTCTGGACCTGCAGCGTCGCCAGCGCGTCATCGCCAAGCCGTCGCCTAGGCAAGCCCGTGGCCTCGACAATTCGGTCGATGAAAAAGCTGATCAGTTCGGGGATGTCTTCCCGACGCTCCGAAAGACCGGGCACCCTCACGGGCACAACGTTCAGGCGATGAAACAGGTCTTCCCGAAAGCGCCCGCCGGCGATTTCATCACGCAGATCACGCGATGTCGAGGAGATGACCCGGACGTCGACCTGCACGTCGTTATCGCCGCCCACGCGCCGGAAGCGCTGTTCAACGAGAACCCTCAGAATGCGGCTCTGGGTCTCGCGAGGCATGTCAGCGACTTCGTCAAGGTATAGCGTGCCGCCATGGGCCCGCTCGAACACCCCGATCTTGCGCGGACGACCGCCCTCGCCTTCCTCGCCAAAGAGCTCAACATCCAGGCGCTCGGGAGCCATGCCCGCCGCGCTAACCGCCACAAATTCCTGCCTCGCCCGGGCGCTGGCGCTGTGGATAAGGCGAGCCACCAGTTCCTTGCCAGATCCAGGAGGGCCCGAGACCAGCACGCGACTATTGGCTGGAGCCACCTTGGCGATCATCTGGCGAAGGGTCTGGGCCGCAGCGGATTTGCCCATCAGACCATCGGAGGTGAAGCTCTGCGCCCGCAGCCTTCGGTTCTCCCGCTTGAGGCCTGCCGCCTCCAGCGCGCGTTCAACGACCAGTAAAAGCCGATCCGACTTGAATGGCTTTTCGAGAAACTCGTAGGCGCCGCGCTTTATGGCGCTGACGGCGGTTTCAATATTGCCGTGGCCGGAAATCATGATGACTGGCAGATCGGGATCGAGGCCTTTCACCATGTCGAGCAATTCCAGCCCGTCCATGCCGCCACCTTGCATCCAGATATCGAGCACCAGCAAGGCGGGCTTCCGGGCGCGTAGGGCGGCCAGGGCCTGATTTGAGTCAGCGGCGGTTCGCACCGCATACCCCTCATCCTCAAGGATACCGGCCACGAGTTCGCGGATATCGGCTTCGTCGTCAACGACAAGCACGTCAGCGCTCATATCATCTCCTCTACGCCACCGAAGGCCGCTGCGGACAGGCGAGCGGTCAACGGAAATTTCAGGATCACCCGGGCTCCAGGCGCGTCGCGGGCATCGGTGAGAGCCAGAGTTCCCTCATGATCCTCCATGATCCGCTTGACGATCGCCAAGCCAAGGCCAGTACCCTTCTCTCGGGTTGTGACATACGGCTCGGTCAGGCGATCGCGGTCGCGGACGGGCAGACCGACGCCATTGTCCTCGATGATTACGCAGAGCTCCTCGTCGTTCGCCAACAAGGTCGCGGTGATGCGGCCGGCCGGCTCTTCAGCGACCAGCCGACGTGCGCCAACCGCCTCACCCGCATTCTTGAGAATGTTGGTCAGGGCCTGCCCCACCATCCGAGCGTCGCATTTGATCAGGACGTCCTCGCCAGGCTCATGCAATACGACCTCGATCTCGGGATCGACAAAGCGCTGGGCAAAAACCGCCTGACGAAGCATCTCGGTCAGGTTGGCGGGCTCGAAGCGCGGCGCGGGCATGCGAGCAAACGCCGAGAATTCGTCAACCATCCGCCCGATATCGCCCACCTGACGGATGATGGTTTCAGTGCAGCGATCAAAGGTCTCCAGATCGCTGGTGATCTCTTTGCGATACTTGCGCTTGATACGTTCAGCCGAAAGCTGAATGGGGGTCAACGGGTTCTTGATCTCGTGCGCGATTCGCCTGGCGACATCTTTCCAGGCGGCATTACGCTGGGCCGCGACGAGGCGGGTGATATCGTCAAAGGTCAAGACCAGTCCTTCCGCGACCTGGCCGGCGCCGCGCACTCTAAGGCGCCGGGTCTCGCCCTCGCGCACCAGATCAACCTCGACCTCGGCGTCTGACCGACCCTCAAGGACGGTCTCAAGAACGATGTCGAACTCTGGCGCCGCCTCGATAAGGTCCAGTCCAACGGCGTCTTCCCGAAGGCTGAGAAGCGTGACGGCGCGACGGTTCAGCGCCGAGATACGTCCCTCCGAGTCCAGGCTCATGACCCCCGCGCTGACGCCCGAGAGGACAGTCTCGATGAACTGTCGCCGGGTCTCAGCATCCAGACTGGCCGTTCGAAGCGCTGCCTGCTGGATCTGAAGGTCCGTGGTCATCATATTGAAAGCATTAGATAATGCCCGTATCTCATCAGGGCCAATCTCGGCATCGACGCGAGCGTCCAGATCTCCCGCTGAAACGCGCCCGGCGGCCTCCACCAGACCGGCGACTGGACCTGCGATGGAGTTTGCGGCGGCTATGCCGACCCACACCGCAGCGACCAGCACCAAAAGCGCCGTTTCGGCGTAGCTAAGCGCGAAGATCGCCTGAATCCGAACACGGCTCCGCTCGGCGTCGCGATAGGAGATCAGAGAATCCTCAGCTTCGATCAGATGACTCAGAATCCCAGGATCAATCGGACGCACAACGTAAAGATAGGCGTCAGGAAAGGCCTTTAGCCTGTAGAGCGCGCGGAACAGATCGGACGAGACGAACCGCTGCGCCATCGCCTCGCCAGTATCTGTGCCCTGGAAGGTGGAAGGCGGCGGTGCAAGGAACGCGGGCGCGCCGGGCATTTCGGCCCTGGCCAGAATTCGTCCGTCCCGGTCGAGCACATAGGCGGCCGAAAACCCGCTCGTCACGGTCTCTCCCGCCAAAAAGTGGCTGAACACCACGGGAGACTGCGCCATCGCCGGCGCGGCCTCGTTCAGATTGGCGGCCATCGGTCGGATATGTTCGCTGATATAGTTGGTCTGTTCGGACACATAGGACCGAGCTACCTTGGCCGAGTTTTCGACCACGGTGCGAACCCTCTGACTGAACCAGCCCTCGACGCCCCGATTGACCAATACGCCGAAGAAAAGCGCCACGATCACGGCCGGCGCGACGGCGGCCAACGAAAACAGGCCCACGAAACGAAGATGCAGGCGGGCGCCGGCGTCATTGGCTCGCGCATCAATCATTTCGAACAGTCGCAGCCCAACGACCGTCGCGACCCCGAGAATCAGCGCCAGATTGAAGCCAAGAACGATCAGGATCGCCGTGCTGGCCGGACTGATGGGACCGCTTTTGGGTGGCGAGGACGCCAGCGCCACGCCAGTGACCGTGAGGATCACCGCAAGAGCATAGGCTCCGCCGATCACATAGCGTGACCGCAGAAGCTCCCGCCACCATGGCCGGCTGAACCGGCGCGGCGGGCCTTCGGACCTCAATGCGGACGTAACTGACGCCATGGCGTCAGTCTAGAAGTGGGTGTGCCCCAAAATCAACAGTTATGTGCCAAATAAGCTTCAGCGTCGTCCTCGGGTCATTTCAACACCCAAGTCCTGGATCTTTTTGCGCAGGGTGTTGCGATTGAGGCCAAGAATCTCGGCGGCGCGAACCTGGTTGCCTCGTGTAGCTGACAGGGTCAGCTGAATCAGGGGGCGCTCGACCTCCTGAAGGACTCGATCGTAAAGGCCCGCTGCAGGAACGCCGTCGGGCTGGTCGGCGAAATAGCCTGACAAGTGGCGCTCCACCAGCATAGACAGTGTTACTGGCCCCTCCTCTGACCGCACCGCCGGGGTATGGTCCTGGAGTTCCCGATCGACAATACGTGCGGTTATCAGCTCTTCCGCATAGAGTGCGCACATCCGCCGGATCAGGTTTTCCAGTTCACGAACATTGCCTGGCCAGGAATGAGCCTTCAGACGGTCCAGAGCGCTGGAGTCGATCGTCTTGGCCGGCAGGCCCTCGCGATGGGCGCGTAGCAGAAAGGTGCGGGCCAGGTCCGGGATGTCTTCGGTGCGATCACGTAGCGGCGGCAGGCGCACTGGCGCGACATTGAGGCGGAAGAACAGGTCTTCACGAAACAGCCCCTGTTGTATCAGGCCGCGAAGGTCGCGGTTCGTAGCGGCGATGATCCGAACATTGGGCCGGCGGCCAGTTTTCGGGTTCAGCACCGGTTCGGTGCCGTCGATCACACGCAGTAGACGCGTTTGAGCATCCAGCGGCATGTCGCCGATCTCATCCAGAAACAGCGTGCCGCCATCGGCCTCTATCAAGCGGCCAAGGTCTCCGTCCCCACGTCCGAACAGCTCGGTTTCAACGCGTTCGCGCGGCACTGCAGCCAGGTTGATGACCACGAATTTTCCGTCGCGGCGGCGACCCAGCTCATGCAGCGCCCTAGCAACCAGTTCCTTGCCGGTGCCACTCTCGCCGAGGATCAGAACGGTGAGGTCCGCGCCGACCAGACGGGCGATGGTGCGGTAAACTTCCTGCATCGGCGCCGAACGACCGATCAACGGCAGACGCTCGTCACGCATGGCGCGGGCCTGCGCCTTTGAAGCCTCGGCGTCGGCCGGCCGCGACAGGGCGCGGCGAGCGGCGGCGGTGACATCGTCCAGATCGAACGGCTTGGAGACATACTCGAATGCGCCGGCGTCGGCGGCGTTGACCGCTGTAAGCAGTGTGTTCTGGGCGCTCATAACGATGATGGGCAGCTTGGGCCGTTCCTTGCGGATTCGCGGCAGCACGTCGAACACGTTCTCATCCGGCATCATCACATCGGTGACGACCAGATCGCCTTCGCCGTCCATAACCCACTTCAGCAGCGTGGTCGCATTGCCGGTGGCGCGCACCTGATACCCCAGCCGCGTGAAGGCCTGGCTGAGAACGAGCCGTACCGACGAGTCGTCGTCAGCGATCAGGATCTTCTTACTGGCGGCATTCATACCGACGCGTCTCCGACAGAGGGTTCAGGGGCCACGGGCAGAAGGACGCGGAACACGGTGCGTCCAGGCTCGGACTCGAAATCGATCAGGCCGCCGTGGGCGGTGACCAGTTTGGTGACCAGCGCCAGGCCAAGACCGGTGCCGTTCGGCTTGGTGGTCACGAACGGTTGGAACAGATGATCGCGAAGGGTCTGCGGTACGCCGGGACCATTGTCCTGGATGCGAATTTCAATCGGTGCGCCACTGGCGGCCTTGCCGTCCGCGCCACGCACACGAACCCCGGGACGCCAGGCGGTATGAATCGAAATCGCGCCACGTCCGTCCCCACGCATGTGGGCAGCCTCGGCGGCATTCTTCACCAAGTTCAGGAAAATCTGGATCAGATGGTCTTCGTCGCCCCAAACGGGCGGCAGCGAAGGGTCATAGGTTTCGCGTAGCGACAGGCCGTCGGCGACACCATTGGCCACCAGGGCGCGAATGCGGTCCAGCACCTGATGAATGTTCACCGCCTCGCGCGGCGTCGGGATATCCTCGGAGAACGCCTCCATGCGGTCTACCAGGCGGCGGATGCGGTCGGTCTCATCGACAATAAGTTGCGCCAGAGGCTGATCGGCGGCGGAGGCGCCCCCCTTCAGCAATTGGGCCGCGCCGCGGATGCCGGCCAGTGGATTCTTGATCTCGTGGGCCAGCATTTTGCCCAGCCCGACAACCGAGCGAAGGCCGGCGGCGTCCGCGCCGCGATCAACGCCCAGAACGCCCTTCACATGCAGGGTGAGCAGCACTGAACCATCGCCAAGCGGCGCCGCCGCGCCGTCGGCCTCGAACGGCGGCTGGCCAAAGAGGTTGACCTCGACACCATGCTCACGAACGGGAGCGCCCTCGAAGATGGCCCGGTCGAGCAGCGACACCAGCACTGAGCCCGGCGGCAGGGCGGCGCGGAAGCGGCCGCGGGCCAGCAGCGAAAGGCCATGCCCGAAAAGTGCTTCCGCCGCCTCGTTGACGGCCACCAGCCCCCCTTTGCTATCGACGACCAGCGCCGGCTCCGGGCTGAGGTCAAAGGCGGCGGCCTTCAGCGCCTCGGGCGCCTTGCCGCCCAAAACGCGTGCGTGGTCGCTCATGCGGCGATCCTCCGATCTCCTAGCCAAAGGCGCGTCAAAGCGCTTTCGACCAGTTCAGGTTCATCCAGGCGACACAGCGCAGCCCGCGCGGCGCGGCGCGCCCCGGGCCCGTCAGGCCACGGCGCGGCTTCGATGTAGGAAGCCAGGTGTTTGCGGAACATCTTCAGGCCCAGTGGCTGCCCGTAGAAATCCAGGCTCCGTCGGAAATGAGTCAGGGCGATCGCCAGCCGTTCTTCGGCATCAGGCTCAACAAACGCGCGGCCTTCCAGCGCGGCCTCAATGGCCCCGGCGATCCAGGGGCGCCCGTAAACGCCACGTCCGATCATCACGCCATCGGCACCGGACTGCCGGAGCGCCTGCCGGGCGCTTTCGCCATCCACAATATCGCCGTTGACCAGAACGGGAATCGACACGGCAGCCTTGACTTCTGCGACGGCAGACCAGTCGGCGACCCCCTTGTAGAACTGGCTGCGGGTGCGTCCATGAACCGTAATCGCCTTTGCGCCTGCGGCTTCTGCCCGGCGGGCAATGTCGGCGGCGTTGCGGGTGTTATCGTCCCAGCCCAAGCGCATCTTTACTGTAACCGGCACATCTACCGCCTCGACAGCGGCTGAAACCAGGGCTTGGGCCAGATCCGGATCGCGCATGAGGGCTGAGCCGCACTGCTGACCACCGGAAACCTCCTTGGCCGGACATCCGAAGTTCAGGTCAACGATCTCGGCGCCTGCTTCTGCGGCCATGCGCGCGCCTCTGGCCATCAGGTCAATATCGCGACCGACCAACTGCACGACCATCAGCGGCAACCCCTCGCCGACGGCTGCGCGGCGCACGACGTCGGGTCGCCCCCGCGCGAATTCGGCGCAGGCCACCATTTCCGTCGCCACATAAGGCGCGCCGAGCGCCGTGGCCGTTTCTCTGAAGGGCAGATCGGAAACACCTGTCATGGGCGCGATCCAAACGCGTCCAGGCACTTCCACTCCACCAACCTCGAGCGCTTTGCTCATTTTGTAATCATCCCCGCCGCTGCGTTTTTAGGCATATTGTGCGGCGCAGTAAAGCCCGGATCGACTGGACAACCGCCACCGTCGAACTAAACACCGGCCATGACCTTTTCCGCCGTGATCGTCGCCGCTGGCTCCGGAACCCGGGCCGGCCCTGGACAAGCCAAACAATGGCGATCCCTTGGGGGTAAACCCGTTTTGCGCTGGTCGGTCGAGAGCTTCCTCGCCGCAGGGGCCGCCGAGATTGTCGTGGTCACGACTGAAGAGGGCGCTCTGGTTCTGCAGGGGGCGCTAGCCGGGTTGCGGGGCTGGAAGTTTGCACGGGGTGGCGCGACTCGCGCGCTTTCCGTCCAGGCGGGTCTGGCGGCGCTTTCAGATAGGCCCTCCGATGAGCCGGTCCTTGTTCACGACGCTGCTCGCCCCTTCCTGATGCGCAAGACCATCGACAACCTTTTGAGCGCCCTGGTCGGAAAGGACGGGGCCATTCCCGCCCTGCCCGTCGCCGACACCCTGAAGTGCGTCGCGCCCGGCGCCGCCATGACCACCACCTCACGCGAGCACCTGTGGCGCGCCCAGACGCCGCAGGTGTTCGGCCGAGCGACCCTGGCCTCGGCCTACGAGGCCTGGAGCGGCCAAGCCGAGCCCACCGATGACGCCCAAGTGGTCGAGGCCGCCGGCGGCTGCGTGAACATCGCGCCCGGTGATCCTCTGCTGATGAAACTGACTTACCCAGAGGACTTCGCCATGGCTGAACGACTAGCGGGCTCCGCCCGTATCACCCGGATCGGCCAAGGCTTTGACGCACACCGCTGGGGTCCAGGCGGCTCGGTCTGGCTCTGCGGCGTGGAGATCGCCCATAACGAGACGCTGGTCGGTCATTCCGACGCCGATGCCGGCCTGCACGCCCTGACAGACGCCTTGCTCGGCGCCATAGGCGAAGGCGACATCGGAGACCATTTCCCGCCGACCGATCCGCAATGGAAGGGCGCGGCCTCCGACAAGTTCCTGATCCACGCCGCCGACCTCGTTCGGGCCAAGGGGGGGGCGATCATCAATGTAGACGTGACGTTGATCTGCGAACGCCCCAAGATCAAACCGCATCGGGCCGCCATGCGAAATCGCCTAGCCGAAATCCTGTCGCTGCCGCTCGACCGGGTGAGCGTAAAGGCCACGACGACCGAACAAATGGGCTTCACCGGCCGTGGCGAAGGACTCGCCGCTCAAGCCGTCGTAGCGGTCGAGACGCCGGCCTGAGGCTTGTAGGCCAAACCACGAACCCGGAGCGCCACATGTTTCCTCTAGAGATCGAGACCCTCGCCCGTCTGCTGGTCGCCGAGGCGCGAGAAAAGTCTCTGCGACTGGTGACTGCAGAGAGCTGCACCGGGGGTCTGGTGGCTGGCGCCATATGTTCGATATCGGGCGCTTCGGATGTCTTCGAGCGCGGCTTTGTGACCTACACCAACCGGGCGAAGTGCGAGATGCTGAGCATTCCGGGCGATCTGATCGCCGACCACGGCGCGGTTTCGCAACCTGTGGCCACGATGATGGCGGAGGGCGCACTGGAGGCCAGCAATGCCCATGTGGCGGTCTCGATAACAGGCATCGCAGGCCCAGGCGGCGGCACCCCGATGAAACCCGTCGGTACCGTCCATTTCGCTGTCGCCCGCGCCAACCGTTCAGTGGTGCATCGACACGAGGCGTTCGACGGCCAAACTCGCGAGGCGGTGCAACTGGCCGCAGTTCGTACAGCGCTCGAAATGCTGCGCGAGGCCGTGGCTAGTCGGGGTTAGCGCCGTGAATCTGTCGGGCTCGAGCCTCGAAGCAGGCGATGAGCTTGTCCGCCGCGCGATCAAGGTTCGCCGCCAGCAGGGCGTCTAGCATCCGCGACTTGAAGGCGAAATCGATCACAAATTCCACGGTGGTTGCCGTGCTGTTGGCCGTGAACCGCCACTGATTGGAAAGCCGCTTGAAGGGGCCATAGAGCAGGCTGACATCGACCGTCAGATGCTCGGCGTCACGCCGCACGCGCGTTGCGAATTTCTCTTTTAGGAAGGAGAAGCCGACCTGGGCTTCGGCGTCGACGGTGCTGACCGACCCGTCCTGACGGGCGTTCCAGGTGCGCATGGCGGTGATCCAGGGCACGAAGCTGGGGTAGGCCTCGACGTCGCCGACCAGCTCGAACAGCTGCTGCGGCGAGTAGGGCAGAACCCGCGTGACGACATGTCGGTGCAAGGCTCTAGGCCGTCCTGGCGTCGAGGGCCCGGCGGGCCGCCTGCAGCTTGGCAAAGTCATCGCCGGCATGGTGCGACGAGCGGGTCAGCGGACTGGCCGACACCATCAGGAAACCCTTGGCCCGGGCGATGGCCTCATAGGCCTTGAACTCTTCGGGGGCCACGAAGCGATCGATGGCGGCGTGCTTGCGGGTTGGCTGCAGGTACTGGCCGATTGTGATGAAGTCGACACCCGCCGAGCGCATGTCATCCATCACCTGCATGACCTCTTCCTTGGTCTCGCCCAGGCCGACCATCAGGCCCGACTTGGTGAACTGGCCAGGATCGCGCTCCTTCACCCGCTCCAGCAGGCGCAGGGAATTGTAGTAGCGGGCGCCGGGGCGGATCTTCAGATAGAGCCGCGGCACGGTTTCGAGATTGTGGTTGAAGACGTCCGGGCGGGCGTCGATGACCACGTTCTCCGCACGATCCTTGCGCAGGAAGTCCGGGGTCAGGATCTCGATGGTCGTGCCAGGCGCGGCCGCACGGATGGCCAGAACCACTCGCGCGAAATGCTCGGCGCCGCCGTCGACCAGATCGTCGCGGTCCACCGAGGTAATGACCACGTGCTTGAGGCCCATCTTCGCTACGGCCTCGGCAACGCGTCGCGGCTCGTCGGCGTCCAGGGCGTTGGGCAAGCCGGTGGTGACATTGCAAAAGGCGCAGGCCCGCGTGCAGATCTCGCCCATGATCATCATGGTCGCGTGCTTCTGGCTCCAGCACTCGCCGATGTTCGGGCAAGCGGCTTCTTCGCAGACCGTGGTCAGCTTGTGCTCGCGCACGATGCTCTTGGTCTCGTTGTACTGACCCGAACCCGGCGCGCGGACTCGCAGCCATTCGGGCTTGCGCAGCACCGGCGTATCCGGGCGGTTTTGCTTTTCGGGATGGCGCACCGCCCGGTCATCCGGGTTCCGCGCCTTCAGAGTGTCGATCACCGTGGCCATGGGGCCTAAATCGGACTTCTTGCCCTCCGGATCAAGCACGCGATCTTGCATACGGGGCGAAGGCGCGAAATGACTGCACCATATGCGTAGCCGCCTCCTAGCCGCCCTGCTCTTTCTGACCCTCGCCGGCTGTGGCGAGGGCGGCTCGCGCGCGCCCTTCGCCGAGAGCCGAACGCCGCCGTCGATCGCGCTGCGCTTCTATGCGCCCGATGGCTGGACCTGGGGCTATGTGCGGATTGGCGATGGCTTGGTGCAGCGCTACGGCGTCTCGGCGCCGCCCGTGGGTCCCCGCGCCACCGTGGTGATTTTGACGGGCTATGGCGAGCCTGCCGAAAAGTGGTTCGAGACCGTGCGCCGTCTCAACGCGACCGGCTACACCGCCTGGGTTCTGGAACCGCAAGGCCAGGGCGGGTCCGAACGCGCAACGCCCTGGCGTGATCTGGGCCACGCCGACAGCTTCGAGACAGACGCAGCCACTTTACGCGCCCTGGTCAAGGTAGTGATCCGCCCCACGGGCGAGACGCCGCTGGTGATTCTGGGCCACGCCGACGGCGCCTTGGTGGCCTTGAGAGCGGTTGAGACCGGCCTGCCGACTGACGGCCTGATCCTGTCCTCTCCCGCCTTCACCCTGAACACCCTGCCACAGCTTCCTACGGATCCTCGCCAGACGTCTCTGTGGGCCAGCCGGCTGAAGCTGGGCTGGCTGACAGCGCCCGGGACGCAAGGCTGGCGCAGGGACGGTCCCGATGGCGTGGCCACGGGCCGGACCTCCGACCGGCTGCGCGGCGCAGTGCAGCGAGCCTGGCAGACGGCCAATCCAGATCTGCGCATTGGCGCGCCGTCGCTGGGCTGGATGGCGGCCTTCTATGACGCCGCCGACCGCGCCCAGTCCGATGCGAGCCGGGTTCGCCCCCCTGTCCTGCTGCTGCGAGGCGGACAGGACCGCATCGCACCACCAGCGCGCGCGACCCGCGCCTGCGCCGCCATCGCCGCCTGCCAGTCTGTGAGCTTTCCGACCGGACGCCATGAACTTCATATGGAATCAGACGCCGTGCGAGAGCCCTGGCTGACCCAGATTGAGGCCTTTGTTCGCGCCACGATCGCTGCTAAAGCCACGCGCCGGCAAGGTTGACCTAGCGTAATGTGACTCTTCCTTGCAAACCGAGACCTTCCCCGGCAGTCTCGCGCCTCAACAAACGAAAGCGATGTCGCTCTTCGTGGAGGTTTCGCCGGGATGCCGGTAGTTTTCAAAGCGGAAGACGGCCAGAAAGCCCTCTTCGATGCGCTTATCGAGGCGCGTGACACCTATGGCGCGAAGAAGCCGATCCTGGAGGACCAGGACAGAAACCCGCTCAGCTACACTGATCTGATCCGGGCCAGCTTCGCGCTGGGCCGGAAGATCGCGGCCATGACCAGGCCTGGCGAGCATGTCGGCGTGCTGCTGCCCTCGGGCTCGGCTGCGGTGGTGACCTTCTTCGCCCTGCACGCCTTTGGTCGCGTGCCCACGATGCTGAACTTTACGGCGGGTCTGCGAAACCTGAAGGCCGCCTGCGCTCTGGCCAAGGTCCAACGCGTGCTGACCGCACACAAGTTCATTGAACTGGGCAATCTGCACGACATCGTCGATGCGCTGGAGAGCCAGACGACCATCACCTATCTGGAGGATGTCCGCAGCACGATCGGACTGAGCGACAAGCTTTTCGCTGCAGCGGCGGGCCTGTTCCCGCGCCAGTTCCGCGCGCCGGCCAAGCCTTCCGATAAAGGCGTCGTCCTGTTTACCTCCGGCAGTTTCGGGGCGCCGCGCGGCGTGGTGCTGAGCCAGGCCAATCTGGTCAGCAATGCCGAGCAGGTCGCGGCGCACATCGCGCTGGACCCTGACTGGGTGTTCTTCAACCCTCTGCCCGTATTCCACTGTTTCGGCCTGACCGGCGGGGTGATCCTGCCTCTGCTGAAGGGCATGAAGGCGTTCCAGTACCCCTCGCCCCTGCACACCAAACAGATCCCGGCGCTGGTCAAGGACACCGGCGCATCAGTGCTGTTCGCCACCGACACCTTCGTCAACCACTATGCCCGGGCCTCGGAAAGCGATGAGCTTTCAGGGCTCAGGTTTATCGTCTGTGGCGCTGAAAAGGTTCGGGAAGAGACTCACAACCTGATCCAGGAGAAGTTCGGGGCTGTCCCTGTGCTGGAAGGCTATGGCGCCACTGAGGCCTCGCCCGTGATCGCCGTCAACAAGCCCGATGACAACAGACGCGGGACGGTCGGCGGTCTTCTGCCCGGTCAGGAATTCCGCATCGAACCTGTGGAAGGCATCGCCGGAGGCGGCCGCTTGCTGGTGCGCGGACCGAACATCATGTCGGGTTATCTGCGCGAGGATGGTGGCGTCGACGCCCCTGAAGGCGGCTGGCACGACACCGGCGACGTAGTGGCGATGTCCGATGACAACTGGATCACCATCAAAGGTCGCGTGAAGCGCTTCGCCAAGATCGGCGGCGAGATGGTGTCGCTGACGGCCGCCGAAGATCTAGCCTCGGCCGTCTGGCCCGACGGTCGGCATGCCGTTATCTCGATGCCCGACAAGAAGAAGGGCGAGAAGCTGGTGCTGGTCACCGATCGTCACGATGCAGCGGTCTCCGACCTAGTGGCCCATGCCCAGACGATTGGCGCGCCGGAACTATCAGTGCCGCGCAAGATCCTGAAAGTGCCGGAAGTTCCCGTCCTGGGCAGCGGCAAGACCGACTATGTCGCCATCCAGCGCATGGCCGATCAGGACGCCAAGGCCGCCTGACGCGACGGCCTAAAGGGCGCCGCCCAGAGCTTCCAGTTCGGCCCGAAAACTCTGTTTGCGACCATGCGTGGCGCGTAGATCGGCCATGAAGGTCTGATGGTCCGGGAACTCGCCGAAATCGGCAATCATCGGGGCCAGGCTTTCCATCTCCAGCAGGTGCTGGGCGGCTGATCTGTAGCGATGGGCGATGCCATAGGTGAGAACATGGCGGATCATGGTGCGTAGCAATAGCGTCGCCGCGAGGGGGTGCGCACCCTCCAGGCGACGAGAGGCCGCCGTCAGGAGTTCTTCTTCCGCGCCATTGGCCGCGCCATGACGACGCAGCACCAGCCGGGCCGCCGCAGGCAGATCGGGCCATTCGATCAGGAACACGAGGGCCGCCTCGAACTGCGGGAATTCTGCGGCGAGGGTCTTGGCCTTGTCCTCGGCGATCACGTCGTCGAAATCGGGCAGACCTTTCAGGAAAGCCCGCAGTCGAGGGATCGAAAGCGTGGCCTCAAAGGCTGCCCACCGAAGCCCCTGGGCTTCGTCCTGACGTCCGCTGGCCTGCAGGGCGTCCAGATAGACCTCCTCCCAGGCCGCCTGCTCGGCGACGTCCTCGGGGTCTGCATCGCGCCCTCGGGGTAGCTTGGCAGGGGCGCCGGCCTTCAGGGCGGCGAGCGCCTCGGCATGACGGCCAGCCGCCAGGAGCCGTCTGCCGATCTCGGCGGCGATCGGGGGCCTTTTGCGATAGGCCGGCTCGAATGTCGCTACAAAGGCGTCCACATCACCCGACAGATCGGCCAGTCGGCGCAGGGCGTCCTTCAGCAGCAGGGCCCGACCGTCATAGGTGGGATTGATCCGCTTGGCGCGCGCGGCCAGGGTGGCTTCAAAGTCCAGCCGAAGACGGCTCAGGCCCGCCTCGCCCAGCGCCGGGGCCAAAACGTCGATCACTGGGCCAAACAGAATGTAGTCATCGGCGTGGATCAGCCTGGAGACCCGATCGGCCAGGCTCAGTGGGGCAAGTTCAGCCCGGACGGCGATCTCGCCGATACCGTCCCGCGCCTCAAGAAAGATCTCGCCCACCACCCCCTCGGACTGGAGTCTGTCCAGAACCGGCGTCGCCATATCCAGAAGGTCCAACATAAGACCCAGAGCCGCCTTTGGATCATCCACGCCCAAGCGACGGATCATCTGAAGATGCAACTGCAGTTCGCGGGCGAAGGCCGGGCGCTTGCGCCAGTGGATACGCGATGTGGCTTTGGCGATCGCTGCAAAGCGCTTGGAGATTTCCAGCGCCAGCCCTGCGGGCGAGGCCTCGGCGAGCAGTTCCAGCTTCAGGGCGCGCTTGACGTAGCTATCGACGGAGAGGTCCATCAGGATGGACGCCAGCCGCTCCGCGCCCAGATCGGCGAGGTTGGCCTCGGAAAGGGTGGTCTTTGACCCTTTCCGAGGCTTGGCCGCAGCCTTCGCTGGCTTGTCGGTCGTCTTGGCCGTCGCGCGCGCCATTCAGGCCCCTAGATGTGCAGCACGCGTCCATACGCATCGAGCGTGGCTTCGTGCATGGCTTCCGACATGGTCGGGTGAGCGTAGACGATTCCGTGCAGATCTTCCTCGGTTGCTTCCAGCGTGATGGCGGTAACGAACCCCTGGATCATCTCGGTCACTTCGTGGCCGATCATGTGGGCGCCGACCAGGGCGCCGGTCTTGCCGTCGAACACCACCTTGACGAAGCCCTCGGTCTCGCCGGCGGCCACGGCCTTGCCGTTGACCTTGAACGGGAAGCGGCCGGCTTTTACGTCGATGCCGGCCGCCTTGGCGGCAGCTTCAGTGTAGCCCACCGAGGCGACTTGCGGGTTGGCATAGGTGCAGCCCGGGATCGGCGAGTGCACGGCGGGCGTCTTGTAGCCGGCGATGTGTTCGGCTGCGTGGATGCCTTCATGGCTGGCCTTGTGAGCGAGCCAAGGCGCGCCGGCGACGTCGCCGATGGCGTAAAGGCCCGGAACGTTCGTCTCGCCATGCTTGCCGGTGACCACATGACCGCGATCGGTGGTCAGGCCCACAGCTTCGGTCCCTTCGGTGTTGGGCACGATGCCGATGGCGACGATGCACTTCTCTGCGGTCAGTTGCTCGGCCTTGCCGCCGACCTCGACTGACACCGATACGCCCGTGCCGGTCTTGTCGATCCTGGTGACCTTGGCGCCGATCCGGAACTTGATGCCGCGCTTTTCGAATGCCTTCTGGGCGGCCTTGGACACCTCGGCGTCCTCGACCGGCATGATGCGGTCGACAGCCTCGACGACAGTCACCTCGGCGCCCAGAGCCCGGTAGAAGCTGGCGAACTCGATGCCGATGGCGCCCGAGCCGATCACGACCAGCGACTTGGGCATGGTCTTAGGGGCCAGGGCGTCGCGATAGGTCCAGACCTTGTCGCCGTCCGAAACGGCGCCGATCGCGGGGATGTTCCGGGCGCGGGCGCCGCTGGCCAGGATGACGTTCTTGGCCTGGATCGTGCGACTGCCGCCAGCCTTGAGGTCCACGACGACCTTCGGAGCCGGCGTACCCTTTTCGAGCTTGGCCTCGCCCTCGACCACCTCGATCTTGTGCTTCTTCATCAGGAAGGCGATGCCCCCCGACATGGTCTTGGCCACGCCGCGCGAGCGCTCGATGATCTTGTTGAAGTCGAAGGCCGGCTTCTCGACCGAAAGGCCATAGGCGTCGAGATGCGACAGCTGCTCGAAAATCTCACCGGACTTCAGAAGGGCCTTGGTAGGGATGCAGCCCCAGTTCAGGCAGATGCCGCCCAGGTTCTCGCGCTCGACGATCGCCGTCTTCAGACCAAGCTGGCTGGCGCGAATTGCGGCCACATAGCCGCCAGGACCAGCGCCGATGACGACGACATCGAATTCCGTGGACATGGTGTTCTTACCCTAGCTTGGACGTCGCCCGAGGGGAGCCGGGCGGCCTCGATCGATCAGCCTGCAAGCCGATCCGGGAGAATTAGAGCAGCGCCTCGACCGCAACCTTCAGGTCTTCGGGCTTGGTGGTGGGAGCAAACCGCTCGACGACTTCGCCGTCGCGGCCGATCAGGAACTTGGTGAAGTTCCACTTGATGCCCTCGGTGCCCAGCACGCCCTTCTGTTCTTTCTTCAGGAACGCATAGAGCGGATGGGCGGAGGGCCCGTTGACGTCGATCTTGGCCAGCATCGGGAAGGTCACGTCATAGGTCAGCGAGCAGAAGCTGGCGATCTCTTCGGCGCTCCCGGGCTCCTGGGCCCCGAACTGGTTGCAGGGGAAGCCCAGGATGGTCAGGCCGCGATCCTTGTAGTCGCGGTACAGCGCCTCAAGGCCTTCATATTGTGGGGTAAACCCGCACTTGCTGGCCGTGTTGACGATCAGCAGAACCTGCCCGCGATAGTCGGCCAGGCTCACGTCCTGGCCGTCCAGCGTCTTGGCCGAGTAGTCATAGACCGACATGGCGCTCTCCCTGCCCTTTCCGATGATCAGACGATCAGGGTCAGCGGCTCTTCGATCAGCGGCTTGAAGGCCGCCAGGAACTTGGCGCCGATCGCACCGTCGACCACGCGGTGATCGCAGGTCAGGGTCACGGTCATCACGGTGGCCACAGCCAGTTGACCATTCTTGACCACCGGACGCTGCTCGCCCGCGCCCACGCTCATGATCGCGCCCTGCGGTTCGTTGATGATCGAGGCGAAGGCCTTGATGCCGAACATGCCCAGGTTGGAGACCGAGAAGGTGCCGCCCTGGAATTCCTCGGGCTTCAGCTTCTTGGCCTTGGCGCGGGCCGCCAGGTCCTTCACCTCGGCCGAGATCTGGGCCAGGCCCTTGGTCTCGGCGGCGCGGACGATCGGGGTGATCAGGCCGCCGTCGATGGCCACGGCTACAGCGATGTCGGCGTGCTTGTGCATGGCGATGCCTTCCGGCGTGTAGGAGGCGTTGGCCTCCGGTACGCGCTTGAGGGCCACGGCCACGGCCTTGATGATGATATCATTGACCGACACCTTCACGCCCTGATCCGCCAGCAGGCTGTTGATCTTGGCGCGCGCCGCCAGCAGGCCATCGATTTCGAGATCGATGGTCAGCGGGAAGTGCGGTACGTCGCGGAAGCTGTCGGTCAGACGGCGCGCGATCGTCTTGCGCATGCCGTCCAGCGGAACCAAGTCGTAGGAGCCGGCGGGGATGCCCATCTGCTCCAGAGACAGCGCCTGACGCGGCGCCGCAGCGGCCGGAGCCGAGGTTGAAGACGCGGCCTTGGCGGGCGTAGCGCCGCCCTTGCCCGCAGCCTCGACATCGGCCTTGACCACCCGGCCATGCGGACCCGTGCCCTTGACGGTCTTCAGGTCGAGGCCAGCGGCCTGAGCCAGACGGCGCGCCAGTGGCGATGCGAACACGCGATCGCCGGTTTGAGCGACTGGAGCGGGGGCTACCTGAGGCGCAGCGGCCGGCGCGGGCGTTGCAACCTTCGGCGCGTCAGCGGCGGGAGCAGCCTTTGGCGCGGGAGCTGGGCTGTCGCCCTCCCCGACCAGCTTGGCGATCAGGGCGTTGACCTTGACGTTCTCAGTGCCGGCCTCGACCAGAATGGCTTCGACGACGCCCTCGTCGACGGCTTCGACTTCCATCGTCGCCTTGTCGGTTTCGATCTCGGCAATCACGTCGCCGGCCTTGACGGTGTCACCCACTTTCACGTGCCACTTGGCGAGGGTTCCCTCTTCCATCGTGGGCGACAGGGCGGGCATCAGGATGTCCATCGACATTGAGCTTCTTCCTCAAGCGTTCGGGACGTAATCGGCCGGGCCGTCGTCCGCGCGATCTCGCGCCGGGGCGAGGTGTTTTTCTTGGCCGAAATCGAAACGGCTCACATCCAACAGGTATGTAGCGATCGCCGCCATACCGCCAGACGTGAGCCGCGTCTTCATCAGCGGTAGCAGACCTTCTTGGCTGCAGAGACGATCTTGTCGACCGACGGCAGTGAGAGGGCCTCCAGGTTCGCCGCATAGGGTAGCGGCACGTCCTCCTGGTGCACGCGCAGAGGCGGCGCATCCAGGTAATCGAAGCCGTGCTCGGTGATGCGGGCGACGATCTCGGCGCCGACGCCCATCGGGCCCCAGCCTTCCTCGGCCGTTACCAGACGGTTAGTCTTCTTGACGCTCTCAAGGATCGTGGTGTGGTCCATCGGACGGATAGTCCGCAGGTCGACAACCTCGGCGGAAATGCCTTCCTTTTCTAGCTCCTCGGCCGCCTTGAGCGCAAACCCGACCATGCGGCTATAGGCCACCAGGGTGACGTCATTGCCTTCGCGACGAACCTTGGCCTTGCCGATCGGCACGACGTGATCCTCAACATCCGGGACGTCGAACTCGATGCCGTACATCATCTCATGTTCGAGGAAGACGATCGGGTTGGGGTCTCGGATCGCGGCTTTCAGCAGGCCCTTGGCATCGGCCGCGTCATAGGGCGCGATGACCTTCAGACCCGGAACATTGCCGTACCAGGCCGCGTAGTCCTGGCTGTGCTGCGCGCCCACGCGGGAAGCCGCGCCGTTGGGGCCTCGGAAAACGATCGACGACTTGATCTGTCCGCCCGACATGTAGAGCGTCTTGGCGGCCGAGTTGATGATGTGGTCAATCGCCTGCATGGCGAAGTTCCAGGTCATGAACTCGACGATCGGCTTTAGGCCCGCCATCGCCGCGCCGACACCCATGCCGGCAAAGCCGTGCTCGGTGATCGGGGTGTCGATGACGCGCTTGGCGCCAAACTCCTGCAGCAGGTCGCGGCTGACCTTGTAGGCGCCCTGATACTGGGCGACTTCCTCGCCCATCAGGAACACGCGATCGTCGCGGCGCATCTCTTCGGCCATGGCGTCGCGCAGGGCGTCGCGCACGGTGATCTTCTTCATCGGCGTGCCGGCCGGGATCTCAGGATCGGCAAAGGTCGAGGCGCCGACGCTGACAGCCGGGGCGGCTGCAACGAGGGGAGTGGCGGCGACCGGAGCTGCCTGGGCGGCCGGAGCCGGAGCGGCCGAAGCGGCCTCGCCTTCGCCCTTCAAGCGCGCGATCAGCGTATTGACCTTGACGTTCTCGGTTCCGCCGGGGACCAGGATGGCCTCAACGACACCTTCATCAACGGCTTCGACTTCCATCGTCGCCTTGTCGGTTTCGATCTCGGCGATCACGTCGCCGGCCTTGACGGTATCGCCCTCCTTGACCAGCCATTTGGCAAGGGTGCCCTCTTCCATCGTGGGCGAGAGGGCGGGCATCAGGATGTCCACGCTCACTGGGCGGCCTCCAAGTAGACGTCAGTGTACAGTTCGGACGGATCCGGTTCGGGGCTGGTGCGAGCGAATTCAGCGGCTTCGGCGACGATGCGCTTCACTTCGGCGTCGATGCCCTTCAGATCGTCGTCGGTGACGCCGGCCTTGGCCAGGCGTTCCTTGATGTGGTCGATCGGGTCGCGTGTCTGTTTGACCTCGTCGACCTCTTCCTTGGTGCGGTACTTGGCCGGATCCGACATGGAGTGGCCGCGATAGCGGTAGGTTTTCATCTCAAGGATGTACGGCCCCTGGCCGCTGCGGGCGTGCTCCGTGGCGCGGGCGCCAGCTTCACGAACGGCGACGATATCCATGCCGTCGACTTCCTCGCCCGGAATCCGGAACGAGACGCCGCGCTTGTGGAAGGCGGTTTCAGACGCCGAACGCTCGACGCTGGTACCCATGGCGTACTGGTTGTTCTCAATCACATAAACGACCGGCAGCTTCCACAGCTGGGCCATGTTGAAGCTCTCGTACACTTGGCCCTGGTTGGCCGCGCCGTCGCCAAAATAGGCGTACGAGACGTTGCCATTGCCCTTGTAGTGATTGGCCAGCGCCAGGCCGGTGCCCAGCGCGACCTGAGCGCCGACGATGCCGTGGCCGCCGTAGAAGCCAGTCTCGATGTCGAACATGTGCATCGAGCCGCCCTTGCCGCGCGACGATCCACCTGCGCGACCGGTCAGCTCGGCCATGACTTCCTTTGGGTCCATGCCGGCGGCCAGCATGTGGCCGTGGTCACGGTAGCCCGTAATGATCTGGTCGCCCTTCTGCTGGATCGACTGCATGCCGACCGCGATGGCTTCCTGACCGATATAGAGGTGGCAGAACCCGCCGATCAGACCCATGCCGTACAGTTGACCCGCCCGCTCCTCGAAGCGACGGATCAGCAGCATGTCCTGATAGAACTTGAGAAGCTCTTCCTTGCCGACGAAGGCGTTGACACCGGTGTCAGTAGCCTTGCCCTCAGAAGCTTCACCCTTGCGCGTTCGCGCCATTCAACTCTCCTTGGCCAATCTTCATCGCGGCCTTCATCCCGGAGCATATCCCGCCGAATTAGTCGTCGGTTCCGCGAAGGAAATGCTCTTCATGTCACGCCAAGATCGCTCCCGGCTCGGATGATCCGGGGCACGATCGCCAATCCGCGCCGGAGGCCATGATCAAACCGCGCTAACGCTTGGTGCGGATCACATAATCCTTCGGGTCAGCATATCCCAGGAGCGAGCGCGCGCGCTCCTCCAGGAGATCAGCCGACAGACTGCCGCTGCGTAATAGACGAGCCCGGGCCTCGAGGTCCATCCTTTCGGCGCGGATCTTCTTGAGTTCCTTCGTCTTGGCCGCAAGATCTGCGGTGCGCTGAGACGTCGACAGGAGGCCGCGTTCGCCGGTCAGGGCGTGGAACACGAAATAGAAGATCAGGAAAAGGATCGCCGCAGTCGGCAGGATCGGTTGCAGTCGGGCGAACATCTGACAATCCCGGGAAGGGACTCTCAGGGTCTCAGATCGTGCTTAACGCCTTCTGAATAAGGGCTCGCGAAGTTCGTCGATAATCTGGGTTTGCGCAGGTAACAGTGCTTTCATTTGAGATCGTTTCATCGGCATCTAGATGCCGCATCGCAGCGTGCTGTTCGCACCCGCGAAGAGCCGCAAATCGAACCGCCCAGAGCTGTGACGGTTGCTTATAGAAAAAATGCGAGCGAGCCTGTTTGGCGAGCCGGCCATTGCGCGTGCTGCGATCACCGAGCGCTCGGGGAATCAGCAAGCCAGACCACGTACGATCCGGGGAAATGCAAAAGGCGCGGCTCCCTTGCGAAGCCGCGCCCTCACAAAGCTCGAGGTGTTTGAACGCCTAGCGCCCCTTGAGCGCAGCGCGGCCGGCATAGACGGCCTGATCGTCCAGCATCTGCTCGATACGGAGAAGCTGGTTGTACTTGGCCAACCTGTCTGAGCGGGCCAGCGAACCGGTCTTGATCTGACCGCAGTTCAGCGCGACGGCCAGATCCGCGATGGTCGAGTCCTCGGTCTCGCCCGAGCGGTGGCTCATGACGCTGGTGTAGCCAGCGCGATGGGCCAAATCGACGGCGTCGATGGTCTCCGACAGCGTGCCGATCTGGTTGACTTTCACCAGGATGGAATTGGCTAGGCCCTTGTCGAGGCCCATCTGCAGGCGCTTGGGGTTGGTCACGAACAGGTCGTCGCCAACCAGCTGAACCTTCTTGCCCAGGGCTTCGGTCAGAAGCTTCCAGCCCTCGAAATCGTCCTCGGACATACCGTCCTCGATCGACAGGATCGGGAACCTGTCCGCCAGACCCGCCAGATAGTCGACCATGCCCGCCGGATCCAGGCTCCTGCCCTCGCCTTCCAGCTCATACTTGCCGTTCTTGAAGAACTCGGTGGCGGCAACGTCCAGACCCAGGACGAAATCATCGCCAGCCTTGTAGCCGGCCGCCTCGCCCGCCTTGACGATAAACGCCAGAGCGTCTTCAGCCGAGCCGAGGTTCGGTGCGAAACCGCCTTCATCGCCTACATTGGTGTTGTGGCCGGCATCCTTGAGCGCCTTTTTGAGGCCGTGGAAGATCTCGGCGCCCATACGGAGGGCTTCGCTGAAGTTGGCGGCGCCGGTCGGCAGGATCATGAATTCCTGGATATCGATCGGGTTATCGGCGTGGGCGCCGCCGTTGATGATGTTCATCATCGGCAGGGGCAGGACGCGCGAATTGACGCCGCCCACGTACTTGTAGAGCGGCAAACCGGCCGACTCGGCTGCGGCCTTGGCCGTGGCCAGCGAGACGCCGAGAATGGCATTGGCGCCCAGGCGGGCCTTGTTCGGCGTGCCGTCCAGATCGATCAACAGGGTGTCGACCCGCCGCTGATCCTCAGCATCAACGCCCGAGAGGGCGTCAAAGATCTCGCCATTGACCGCATCGATGGCCTGCAGAACGCCCTTGCCAAGATAGCGGCTCTTGTCACCGTCGCGCTTCTCGACCGCTTCGTGAGCGCCGGTCGAGGCGCCCGAGGGCACGGCCGCGCGGCCAAAGGCGCCGTCTTCCAGGATCACATCGACCTCGACCGTCGGGTTGCCCCGGCTGTCGAGAATTTCCCGGGCGATGATATCGACGATCTCGGTCATGGCAGCTCCTCAAGGCGAAAGGCGCGGGAGCCTTAGCCGCCAAGGCCGCCCTGCGCAACTTGACTTCCCTCAGGATCGCGACTGATCGTTAGTCATAAAAGGGAGAACGCCATGCTGACCGTCGAGAAGAGCGGCCCGATCGCCGTCGTCACCCTGAACCGGCCTGAGGCCATGAACGCGCTGTCCAAGGTGATGCGCGCCATGCTGCATACCGTCATGTTCGAGCTGGACGCCGATCCGGCAATCAGCGTGGTCGTGCTGACAGGCGCCGGTCAAAAGGCCTTCACCGCCGGGCTGGATCTGAAAGAACTGGGCAGCGACCCCAAGGCCATGAGCGCGGCCAATGACCAGGATGCCGAGTCCAATCCGGTCAAAGCGATCGAGATGTGCCGCAAGCCCGTGATAGGCGCGATCAACGGGGTCGCCATTACCGGTGGCTTTGAACTGGCCCTGGCCTGCGATGTGCTGATCGCCTCGGAGAACGCCCGCTTCGCCGACACCCACGCCCGGGTTGGGATCATGCCCGGCTGGGGTCTGTCACAAAAGCTGTCGCGGCTTATCGGGATCTATCGCGCCAAGGAACTGTCTCTAACCGGCAACTTTCTGGATGCGAAGACCGCTGCCGAATGGGGTCTGGTCAATCGGGTGGTTCCGGTCGCTGACCTGATGCCCACGGCTCTGAAATTGGCCGCCGACATCGCCTCGATCCCGGTCGAGACCCTGTCCTTCTACAAGAGCCTGATCGACGATGGCTTCGAGCGGTCTTTCCGCAAGGGTCTTGAGATCGAGCATGAACGATCCACCGCTCACAATCGCAAGGTCACGCCCGCAGCCGTCGAAGCACGACGAGCCCAGATTCAGGCCCGGGGACGCACGCAGTAGGATCAGGCCCGATGGATGCGGGGCGGCGTTGTACTGCCGATGCGGAACAGCACACGCCCCGCGCCGAAGTCGAGTTCGACTCGGGAAAACAGCTTCAGGATATCGACGCCCAGAAGAAGGGCTGGCCGATCATTGAGCCCCCAGACATCGAAGATGTGCAGATCGGCAAACGCCATCGGCACGTTGGTCATTCTCAGATCGCCCAGGGTCAGGGACGGCGCGATGCGAAATTCGCCCACCGTGACCTCGCCCGAGGCCGTCAGCAGCCGGGCCGACCTGACGTCGTCACGGCGTCGGCGTCGCGTGGCTATGGCCCGCGACAGCGCCCTATTGCCGATGCTGACGCCACCACCGGAATCGACGAAGGCCAGGGCCCTTGCCCCGGCCACCCGACAGTCAGCGACGGTCAGCCGGCCGAACCGGTCATCGGCCATGACAGAAACCTCGCGGGGCAACCGGACAAGATCAAAGGGAGACCGGCTCCGACGCACCTCAAGCTTGCGCCTGCGGAAGTCCATGATGACGTTGCGGCCTTCGAGAATATCGACGCCCAGCAAGCCGTCCGCGCCAACCCGCTCTGGAGGCAGCACGGGTAGATTGACGTCCGACAACCGCGCGTCGCCAACCAGCAATTGGGCGACCTTTGCCGTTCGGGCGATTATCGAGCCGCTGATCCCGTGAACGAGAATGTTGGGCCCTTGCGCGAGGGCCAACCGATCGGCGAGCGTCTCGGACAACACGCTGCGCCCAGCGCCACTGTCCACGATGAACTGGAAGGGGCCAAGGCCGTTGAGCATGACCTCTACGGTCAACCGGTCGTCGGGATCGAGCGAGGCGTCAAGAATAAGGACGGGTTCGAGCGGCTCGACAGGTAAGGCCGCGGGCGCTGGCTCCTGGGCCAACACGCTGTGGGTCACCAACGAAAGACCCAGTCCCGCCGTGACGATGCGGCGTGTGAGCATGGGCGGACCTCCCCTGAGGCCCTCACGATAACACCGTTTTTTGTACAGCCATGACGAAAAACGCCGCCCGGCGAACCGGGCGGCGTCTTCGCGCTCACAGCCTTGAAGGAAAGACCTTAGTCTTCCTTGGGGGTGAGGATCTGCTTGCCGTTGTACAGGCCGGTCTTCAGGTCGACGTGGTGGGGACGACGCAGTTCGCCCGAGTCCTTGTCTTCGACGAAGGAGTTGGCGCCCAGGGCGTGGTGCGACCGGCGCATGTTCCGGCGAGAAGGCGAAGTTTTTCTTTTGGGAACGGCCATCGAAGTGACTCTGCGCGCTGAGCGTGAAAATTAGAGACGGCGACTCGGGAAGACCCAGGCCGCCGTGTGAGCGCGCGCTTATGCCTGAATCTCTTCAGACATGCAACACGCCTGTTCAGACCAGCCTGCCCTGCTCTTTTGCCGCCGCAATGAAGCTGGCAAACAGCGGGTGCGGCGCGAATGGGCGGCTCTTCAGCTCCGGATGGAACTGCACGCCGATGAACCACGGATGGTCCTCGCGTTCGACGATCTCGGGCAGCACGCCGTCGGGCGAGCGGCCGGTCAGCTTCAGGCCCGACTCCTCCATCCGGTGGCTGTAGCCGATATTGACCTCATAGCGGTGCCTGTGGCGCTCGCTGATGGCGGTGTCGCCATAGATGGCCGCCACCTTGCTGCCGGGCGTCAGAACCGCGTCGAAGGCCCCCAGGCGCATGGTGCCGCCCAAGTCGTCGCCGGAGCGTCGCTGAACGGTCTCATTGCCCTTGATCCATTCGGTCATGATCCCGACGACCGGGCGATCGGTGGGACCAAACTCGCTGGAGCTGGCGTCGGTGATGCCGGCCACATTGCGCAGGGTCTCGATGACCGCCATCTGCATGCCAAAGCAGATGCCAAAATACGGCACCTTGCGTTCGCGGGCGAACTGGGCGGCGCGGATCTTGCCCTCGGCGCCCCGCTCGCCAAAGCCGCCGGGCACCATGATGGCATGAGCGTTTTCCAGACGAACCGCAGCCGCGCCGGGATCGCCCTCAAAGGTCTCGCTCTCCACCCAGTCGAGATTGACCTTCACCTTGTTGGCCAGGCCCCCGTGATGCAGGGCCTCGATCAGCGACTTGTAGGCGTCCTTCAGGACGGTGTACTTGCCGACCACGGCGATGGTCACTTCGCCATCGGGGTGGTTGACGGTCTCGTCGATCGCTTCCCAGCGGCTGAGGTCGGGCTTTGGTGCGTCGCCCATGCCGAACACGTCCAGCACCTCGGCGTCCAGGCCTTCCTTGTGATAGTCGATCGGCACCGCATAGATCGAAGACGAGTCCATCGCCTGGATCACGGCGCTGGGACGCACATTGCAGAATTGCGCGATCTTGCGCTTTTCCTCGACCGGTATGTCCTGCTCGCAACGGCACAGCAGGATGTCGGGCTGGATGCCGATCGAGCGCAGTTCCTTGACGGAATGCTGGGTCGGCTTGGTCTTCATCTCGCCGGCCGTCTTGATGAACGGCAGCAGGGTCAGGTGGACATAGCAGCTCTGGCCGCGCGGCAGGTCCTGGCGCAGCTGGCGGATGGCCTCGAAGAACGGCAGGCCCTCGATGTCGCCGACCGTGCCGCCGATCTCGACCAGCACGAAATCGACCGGCTTCTCGCCGGTCTCGTCCATGGCCGGCGACAGGACGAACTGCTTGATCTCGTTGGTGACGTGCGGAATCACCTGGACGGTCGCGCCCAGATAGTCGCCGCGCCGCTCCTTCTCGATGATCGTCTTGTAGATCTGGCCGGTGGTGATGTTGTCGGCCTTGGTCGCCGACACGCCGGTGAAGCGCTCGTAGTGGCCAAGGTCGAGGTCCGTCTCGGCGCCGTCGTCGGTCACGAAGACCTCGCCGTGCTGATACGGGCTCATCGTGCCGGGATCGACGTTGAGATAAGGGTCGAGCTTACGAAGGCGGACCTTGTAGCCACGAGCCTGGAGGAGCGCGCCGAGCGCTGCGGAGGCGAGGCCTTTTCCAAGCGAGGAAACCACGCCGCCGGTGATGAAGATGTACCGGGTCATGGGCGCTCAGATTAGCCGCGATTCGGCGATTGCGTCGAAAAGACCGACGTTCATCAACAGCTTTCGCTGCAAACGCTTACTGGGCCGGGGTTTGGGCCGGCGTCGGCGCCGGGGTCACGGGCGCTGCGGGAGCCGGCTCGGAGACCAGCGGCGCGTTCAGGCTGGGGGTCGGGGCCTGGATCGCACCGGGCTGGGCGCTCGACGGCGTCTGGCCGGCGGGCGCGAGCGGGACGGCGGGCGCGTTCAGCGTCTTGGTGTCCAGGCCGTCGATGTTCAGGCGATCAGCGGCTGAACCGCCGCCCATGCGGCCCGTCAGGATCGTCAGAACCAGGCTGATGACCAGGAAGATCGAGAACAGGATCCAGGTGATGCGGGTCAGCAGATCGCCAGCGCCGCGCGCGGTCATGAAACCGGTATTGCCGCCGCCCATGCCCAGGGCGCCGCCTTCGGAGCGCTGCAGGAGGACCACGCCGATCAGGCCGAGGCAGACGACGATGTTGATGGCGAGCAGGATGCCGATGAGCATGAGTAAACTGATCTCGATCCGGGCGACGGGACGATCCGCCGTGAAAAACGAAGCGGCCCCTCTACCACTAGCAGCGCCCGCACGCCATAGCTGGGAAGACCGCTGGCCAACTCAAGCCCTTGAAGTGAAGCCTGGACCCGAATGATCCTCGAGACCGAACGACTGACCCTGGCGCCGCTGACATCGTCGGACGCGCCGCATGTCTATCCGTTTCTTAGCGATCCGGAAGTCATGGCCCACTGGGATCAGGCCCCCATCGAAGATCCCGATGAGGTGGAGGCCTGCGTCGTCGCCCAGGTCGCCGAGATGGATGAAGGCAAGGCGCACTACTGGGCTGTCCGCCAGTCCAACACCGGCGCCTTTCTGGGCTGTTGCGAGCTGGTAGATATCGACAAACGGCATCATCGCGCCGAGCTCCGCTTCATGGTCGCCCGGGAGGGTTGGGGCCAGGGCTATGGCCTTGAGGCGGTGCGAGCCCTGCTGACCCACGCCGCTTCGATTGGCCTCAAACGCCTTGTCGCCCGCACCCATGTCGGTGACCAAAAGGCCGAGCGACTGCTTGAGCGGCTCGGTTTCGAGGCGGAGGGCTATCTCAAGGGTCATGTTCAACGCGAGGGCGAGCGACGAGATTGCCGCTTGTTTGGGCTGTTGCTTTAGGGGCAGC
>Ga0209066_10001037_pt1 | contig 38080 bp, 30 predicted proteins | sample All_14_2_FD_187198 | JGI IMG/M metagenome (GOLD analysis project Ga0209066, IMG submission 187198) | Freshwater microbial communities in response to fracking from Pennsylvania, USA - Allegheny Zone_MetaG_DW_15 (SPAdes) (version 2) ... | reverse complement strand
GGCATCCCCCTTGGAGGAATCCTCTTGTTCAGCGCCATCGCGCGGGTGTTCCGCACTCCCGACCTTCGTCGCAAGATCGGGTTCACCCTGGCCATCATCGCCCTGTATCGCTTCGGTGCGCACGTCCCGACCCCGTTCGTGGACTTCCCCAACGTGCAGCAGTGTCTCCGGGACTCCACCGGCACTGAGGGTCTGCTCGCTCTCGTCAACCTGTTCTCCGGTGGTGCTCTGCTCCAGCTGTCGATCTTCGCGCTGGGTGTTATGCCCTACATCACCGCGACGATCATCGTGCAGCTGTTGCGCGTGGTCATCCCGCACTTCGAGGCCCTCTACAAGGAGGGCCAGGCTGGGCAGGCGAAGCTCACCCAGTACACCCGCTACCTGACGATCGCGCTCGCGCTCCTGCAGTCGACGACGCTTGTCACCGTTGCCCGCAGCGGTCAGCTGTTCGGCACGTCGAGCGTGCCCGAGTGTCAGCAGTTGCTCACCAACGATGCTTGGTGGGCGCAGTTGCTCATGATCATCACGATGACAGCCGGTACCGGCCTCATCATGTGGTTCGCCGAGCTCGTTACCGAGCGCGGTATCGGTAACGGAATGTCGATCCTCATCTTCACCTCGATCGCTGCCGCCTTCCCCGCGTCCCTGTGGGCGATCTGGCAGTCGCGCGGTTTCGAGACCTTCTTGCTCGTCGTCGCCGTCGGCATCGTCGTGGTCGCGCTCGTCGTGTTCGTCGAGCAATCCCAGCGCCGTATCCCGGTGCAATATGCGAAGCGGATGGTGGGTCGTCGTACCTACGGTGGAACCAACACCTACATCCCGATCAAGGTGAACATGGCCGGCGTCGTGCCCGTCATCTTCGCCTCGTCGTTGCTGTACATCCCGGCACTCATCGCGCAGTTCAACCAGCCTGCCGCGGGGGAGACCGCAGCCCCGTGGGTCGTGTGGATCAGCAACAACCTCACCAACGGTGACAGCCCGATCTACATGATCGTGTACTTCCTGCTCATCGTCGGGTTCACCTACTTCTACGTCGCGATCACGTTCAACCCGGTCGAGGTCGCCGACAACATGAAGAAGTACGGCGGGTTCATTCCTGGCATCCGTGCTGGTCGCCCGACTGCCGAGTACCTCGACTATGTGCTCACCCGCATCACCCTGCCGGGATCGATGTACCTCGGTCTGATCGCTTTGCTTCCGCTGTTCGCCCTGGCGCTGGTCGGCGCGAACCAGAACTTCCCGTTCGGTGGCGCCTCCATCCTGATCATCGTCGGTGTGGGTCTAGAAACCGTGAAGCAGATCGACGCACAGCTGCAGCAGCGACACTACGAAGGGCTCCTCCGATGACGCGCTCCGCCGACCTTCCCTCCGCTCGCCTCTTGATCGTCGGGCCGCAGGGTTCGGGCAAGGGAACGCAGGGCGTTCGGGTGGGCGAAGCGCTGTCGATCCCCGTGATCTCGACCGGAGATGTCTTCCGCGCCAACGTGAGTGCCGGAACGCCGCTGGGGCAGCAGGTCAAGGCGATCATCGAAGCCGGCGACCTCGTGCCCGATTCGCTCACGAGCGAGATCGTGCGTGACCGCCTCACGCAGGATGACGCGAGCAACGGCTTCTTGCTGGACGGCTATCCCCGAAACCTCGGTCAGGTCGGCGATCTTGATGCGTTCCTCGAGGGACGCGGCGAGGCGCTGGATGCTGTCATCGAGCTTTCCGTTCCGCGCGATGAGTCCATCGCGCGCCTGAGCCAGCGAGCGATCGAGCAGGGACGTACCGACGACACCGAGGAGGTCATCGCCAACCGCCTCGCTATCTACGAGCGCGAGACCGCGCCGATCCTCGATGTGTATCGCGAGCGCGGGATCGTCGATGCGATCGACGGCGTCGGCTCGCTCGATGAGATCGCAGCCCGCATCGCTGCCGCTCTTGCGGCGCGAGGCATCACCGGCTGATCGGGCGTCGTGCTGCGTCGATCGATCTACAAGACCCCCGCTCAGTTGCGAGCGATGGTCGAACCCGGGCTGATTACCGCCGCCGCCCTCGATGCGGTGCGTGCCCTGGCAGCACCCGGAGTCACAACGCTGGAGCTGGATGCCGCGGCATCCGCGGTGATCATCGGCCGAGGGGCGCGTTCGAACTTCCAGCTGGTGCGCGGTTATCGGCATACGGTGTGCGCGTCGGTCAATCAGCAGGTCGTGCACGGCATCCCGGGTGATTACGTCTTGCAGCCGGGTGACATCCTCTCGGTGGATGCCGGAGCCGAGTATCACGGCTGGAACGGGGACTCCGCGTTCACCGTCGTGCTGCCCGATCCCGATCGGCCGGACCTCGTCGCTGCACGCCAGCAGCTCTCGGATGTGACCCGCGGATCGCTCTGGGCCGGAGTCGCGGCTCTCGCGAGGGCGATACACGTCGGTGAGGTTGGCGAGGCGATCGAGGGCTACGTCGAGGCGAACGCGCCCGAGGGTGGTTACGGCATCCTTCGCGACTACATCGGTCACGGGATCGGCCGGAAGATGCACGAGGCGCCGCCCGTGTTCAACTACCGCACCACCGATCCGGGGGCCGAAGTGCGACCGGGTCTTGTGCTGGCTATCGAGCCCATGGTCGTTGCCGGTGATCAAGCGACGTTCGTCGAGGATGACGACTGGACTGTGTCGACCGTCGATGGCACAGACGGCTCACATTGGGAACATAGCGTTGCCGTGCACGATGGTGGTATCTGGGTGCTGACTGCGCCCGATGGCGGCGCCGCGGAGCTCGCTCTGTTCGGTGTCACCCCGCAACCGATCGCCGGGGCCTGAGCGGCGCACGCTGGCAGGCCCGACGGACACACAGCATCCGGAGGAAGCAAACATGGCAGCTACCGCGAAAACGAACAACTCTTTCGCGATCTGGGTCAGCGTCGCGGTCGTCGCGGTGCTGGTACTGGTCGGAGCTCTCGTGGTGTGGATGAACAACACGGCATCGGCTCCCGGGCCGGTTCCCGCTGCCGCGAACATCAACACCGAGACCGGTGGGATCGCGGTCGGCACCGGTGCGAACTCCGTCGACACCTACGTCGACTTCATGTGCCCCTACTGCAACCAGTTCGAGCAGGCCGAGGGTGAGACCATTCAGCAACTCATCAATGACGGGTCAATCACGCTGAACGTCCACCCGGTCTCGATCCTCGACCGCGCATCGCAGGGCACGAAGTTCTCGACGAGGTCGGCGAGCGCGGCCTATTGCGTCGCCGAGTCGGATCCGGATGCGCTGCTGGACTTCATCACTGCCATGTACGCCCAGCAGCCGGCCGAGTCCTCGCCGGGACTGACCAACGACGAGATCGTTGCGATCGCTGAGGGCGCGGGGGCCACGAACTCCAGCTCCTGCATCGCGGACGGCACGTACATGGACTTCGCGACGACAATGACCCAGAACCTGCCGACGAACCCTGCCACGGGCGGGGCGAGCACGCCGACGCTCGTCGTCAACGGAGAGTACGTGACGGTGACCTACGACCCGCAGACCGACATCGTCGCTCGCTTGAACTGAGCGCGAACAGGCTCACGCCGCCGAGCGCCCGCAGCAACGGGCACAGACACAGCACCCGGAGGAAGACACCATGGCAGCGCCCGCACGGAAGAACAACTATTTCGCCATCTGGATCAGCGTCGCCGTGGTTGCGGCGCTGGTTCTGGTGGGTGCCCTCGTGGTGTGGATGAACAACACCGCCGCGGCTCCGGGCGCTGCACCGGAAGGGCCGGGCATCAACTCGTCGACCGGCGCGATTGCGGTCGGTGACGGTGCTGACGAGGTTGACGTCTGGTTCGACTTCTACTGCCCCCACTGCCAGGACTTCGAGGATGTCTATGGTCCGACGCTCGACGAGCTCGTCACCTCGGGCGACATCACCCTGAACCTGCATCCTGTCGCGCTGTCGGGCCTGAATTCGGCATCCGGAACCGACTTCTCGAAGCGCTCGGCCAGCGCGCTCTATTGCGTCGCAACGCAGGACACCGACGCTGCCTTCGCCTTCACGCAGACGCTGCTGTCGGCAGATGTCACGGGTGCGGGATGGACCGATGAGCAACTCATCGCCCTCGCCGCCGACTCCGGCGTGACCGGGATCGACGAGTGTGTCACCCAGCGTACGTACGTGGACTTCGTTGATGCCCAGACGCGTGAGATCCCGGCAGCCCCTAATGGGGGACAGGGAACGCCAACGCTCGTGATCAACGGCGAGTACATCTCCCTCACCGGCGACGTGAACGTCGACCTCGTCGACCGGCTGAGCTGACACTCTTCGTCGCGAAGGATGCCCCCGGACGTGATCCGCGGGGGCATCCTTCGTTTCCGACGGGCGACGCGCCGGTTCGGCGGGGTGACTTTCGGTGACTACCCGGGGTTCTGGATCCGTTCACCTGTGCTTTGCCTTTGGCGGCGAGGCTGGCGGGGCGCCACCGTTCTGAGGCAACTGCCGGCGCATCATCCCTTGCACCGATTCCGCAGGAGTACTCGCTATGCGCCGACGCCTTGCCGCCGCCCTGTCCGTGATCCTCGGGCTTTCGTTCGTCGTCGCCGTTCCTGCGGTCGCGTCAGCTGAGCCCGTTCAGACTCCGACGGTCGTGATCAATGAGATCACGTCGCAGGGACAGCCGGAGGACTGGGTCGAGCTCTATAACGCAGGCGCGACGGACGTTGACATCTCCGGGTGGATGGTGCGCGACAACGACCCGACGGCGCTGGCTCCGCTGCCCGCAGGCACGATCGTGCCGGCAGGGGGCTACCTCGTGCTCGAGGGTGGCGCGGACTTCGCTTTCGGTCTCGGCAAGGGTGATGAGTTCCACCTGTACCTGGCCGATGGCACGACGCTGGTCGATGAGACCGGATGGGCTGCCGGCACGCACGCCGACCCGTCGTGGGGGCGCTGCGCGGACGGTGAGGGCGAGTTCACGATCAACGAGTCAGCCACCCCGGGTGAGGCCAATGACTGCCCACCAGCGGCCGGGCCCGAGAACATCACGATCAACGAGGTCACCTCGCAGGGAGTTCCGCAGGACTGGGTGGAGCTTCACAACGACGGCATCACGGCTGTCGATATCTCGGGGTGGATGGTGCGCGACAACGACCCGACGGCGCTGGCTCCGTTGCCCGCGGGCACGATCGTGCCGGCAGGTGGCTACCTCGTGCTCGAAGGTGGCACGGACTTCGCGTTCGGTCTCGGCAAGGGTGACGAGTTCCACCTATATCTGGCCGATGGCGCGACGCTGGTCGATGAGACCGGATGGGCTGCAGGCACGCACGCCGACCCCTCCTGGGGTCGTTGCCCCGATGTGACCGGGGAGTTCGAGATCACCGCAGCGGCAACTCCGGGCACGGCAAACGGCTGCGTGCTCCCCGCCGGAGCCGACGGCATCGTCCTCAATGAAGTCTCCAGCGACCCGTCCGATTGGGCCGAGATCTTCAACGCCGGTGACGCCGACGTCGACCTCTCCGGATGGTTCGTCTCCGATGACGGCGGCACGGCGGGTGCGGAGGCCCTCCCGGCCGGCACGGTCGTCCCGGCCGAGGGGTACCTCGTCCTGGCCAAGGACACCCACTTCTCCTTCGGCCTCGGCAAGGGCGACCAGTTCCATCTCTACCTGGCAGACGGGGTCACCGTCGTCGACGAAACGACCTGGACTGCTGGCGCCCACGCGACACCGTCGTGGGGCCGGTGCCCTGACGGCGCGGGGGAGTTCGCGATGACCGCGAGCGCGACGCCCGGCGAACCCAACGATTGCGCGACCGGTAATGTCGCCGACCTCGTCCTCAACGAGGTCGAGTCCAGCGCAGCTGACAACGGTTCGGACTGGATTGAGCTTCACAACCCCACGAGCGTCGAGATCGACGCGACCGGCATGGTTGCCAAGGACTCCGGGGAGGGGAACAACGTCACGCTGCCTGCCGGTTCGAATGTGCCCGCTGGCGGGTATCTCACCGTCGATGTCACGGGGCTCGGCTCCTCTGATGCGGCGCGCTTGTTCGCTGCAGACGGAACGACGCTGATCGATGAGACCAGCTGGAGCGCGCACGCCGACGAGACCTGGGGGCGCTGCCCCGACGGGACGGGCGCCTTCGGTGAAACCGAAGGCGCCACCCCGGGTGCCGCGAACCTGTGCCCGCCGCCCGCAGGCTGGGATCGCGTCGTCATCAACGAGATCGAATCCAGCGGAGGAGATCCGGGCGACTGGGTCGAGCTCTACAACACCGGCGAGGTCGCCGTAGACCTGACCGGCTGGATCCTCAAGGACAACAACGACTCCCACGCGCTCACCCTCGAGTCTGGAACGACGATCGAGGCCGGCGGCTTCGTCGTGATCTACACCGATCAGCCGGCAGGTGGCTTCGGGCTGGGCAACCCTGACGAGCCGCGGCTGTTCCTTCCCGACGGCACGACTCTGGTCGACAGCTACGCATACACCGAACATGCGCCGTCGACGACCTACGGGCGCTGCCCCGACGGCACGGGCGAGTTCGTCGAGACCTTCGCCTCGACGCCCGGCGCTGCCAATGACTGCTCCCCAGTTCGCATCAACGAGGTCGACTCGATGGGTGCTGACCCGGTCGACTGGGTCGAGCTGACCAATGCCGGCAGCGAGGCGATCGACGTCTCGGGATACATGCTGCGCGACAACAAGGACACGAGCGAGATCGTGATCGCCTCTGGCACCACGATCGAGCCGGGCGCCTATCTCGCGGTCGATGTCGATATCGACGGCGGATTCGGACTGGGCGCGGCGGATGCCGCGCGCCTGTTCGCCGCGGACGGCGTGACACTGCTCGACAGCACGACGTGGACCGAGCATGCGGCGACATCCTGGGCTCGCTGCCCCGACGGCATCGGCGCGTTCGAGGTTTCGCAGAGTGCCACCAAGGGTGAAGCGAACGACTGTGTCGGGATGGTCGGCGTCAGCGCGTGGCCCGGTGACGCCGGAGTGAGTTCGGTCTCTGCCGTGAACGCGTACGGCGGTGACATGAGTGGCCTCGCGTACGAGGCCACCGGTGTCGGTCGCGGCACCCTGTGGGCGGTGAACAACGGCTCGGGAGTGCTGTATCAGCTGCTGTGGGATGCCACGGCGGGCCAATGGGTACCGGCATCCGCTGACGGCTGGAGCGCGGGCAAGACCCTGCGCTACCCGGGCGGCGCGGGCGAGGTGGATGCCGAAGGCGTCGGACTGGTCGCCGGCAGCGCCGCGAACGGCATCTATGTCGCCACAGAGCGCGACAACGCGGCAAGCTCGATCAGCCGTCCTTCCGTGCTCCTGTTCGACGTGTCGGCATCCGGCACCGAACTGACCGCGACGGCCGAATGGAACCTTGCGAGCATCCTTCCCGCGCTGCCTGCCAACGGCGGTCTCGAGGGTATCGCCTGGATCCCGGATGCCGACCTCACTGCGCAGGGCTTCATCGATGAGTCGACGGATGCCGCCTACGACCCGGCCGACTACGCCGGACACGGTAACGGCCTGTTCTTCGTGGGCGTGGAGGGCACCGCGCGCATCTACGCGGTAGCGCTGCAGGACGGCGGCGTCGCACGTCTGGTCGCAACGATCGATCCGAAGCTGGCTATGGTCGCGGAGGTCGCTTACGACGCGGCATCCGGTCTGCTCTACGCGGTGTGCGATGACGCCTGCGACGGAGAGATCCACGCCATGGCGATCACCCAGAACGGGCCCTCGATGGGGAGCTTCCAGAACGTCGCTTCGTACGCGAACCCCGCTGGAATGGCCGACAACATCGCCAACGAAGGGTTCGCGATCGGCACGTGCGAAAACGGCGTCGCGCCGGTCTTCTACGCCGACGACAACGAGACTGACGGGATCTCGCTGCGCGAGGGACGGATGTACTGCGGCGCGTACCACGGTGGCGACGACGTGCTCCTGAACCTCCTCAACATCAACGACTTCCACGGTCGCATCGACGCAAACACCGTGAAGGTCGCGGGCACGATCGAGCAGCTGCGCGCTGCATACGGCGAGGACAACACGCTGTTCCTCTCGGCCGGCGACAACATCGGTGCATCCCTGTTCGCTTCGGCGTACGCCGACGACAAGCCGACGATCGATGTGCTCAACACCCTCGGGCTTGCGGCATCCGCTGTCGGGAACCACGAGTTCGACAAGGGCTCGGCTGATCTTCTGGGCCGGGTTTCTTCGGCGGCGCAGTTCCCGTACCTGGGAGCCAACGTCTACGCGAAGGGGACGCAGGATCCAGTGCTTCCCGAGTACGCGACCTTCGATGTGGACGGGCTCACGGTCGCGGTCGTCGGTGCGATCACGCAGGAGACGCCGTCGCTGGTCTCGCCCGGCGGAATCGCCAGCCTCGAGTTCGGTGATCCGGTGGATGCGGTGAACCGTGTTGCGGCGCAGCTGACCGACGGTGACGAGGGCAACGGCGAGGCCGACGTCATCATCGCCGAGTACCACGAGGGCTCGGTCGACGGCGTGAAGGAAGGCGCGTCGATCGATGACGAGATCGCTGCGGGCGGCGCGTTCGCGAAGATCGTGACCGAGACTTCTGCTGCGGTGGATGCGATTTTCACCGGTCACACGCACAAGGAGTACGCGTGGGATGGCCCGATCCCCGGTGAAGAGGGGACGCGTCCGGTGCTGCAGACCGGTTCGTACGGCGAGAACATCGGCCAGGTCCGCCTGTGGATCGACCCCGCAACCGGAATGGTGAACGACTATGACGTGCGCAACGTGGCACGCACGACATCCGCCGATGCCACGCTGACTGCCGCGTACCCGCGGGTCGCGGCCGTCAAGACGATCGTGGATGCCGCGCTCGCTGACGCCGCCGAGGTCGGCAACGAGCCGGTCGGATCAGTGACAGCGGACATCACCACCGCATTCGCCGGCGGATCGTTCGTCGACGGGACCTGGACCGGTGGGGCACGCGATAACCGTGCGGTGCAGTCGACTCTCGGAAATCTCGTCGCAGACTCGCTGGTCGCGTCGCTGTCGGCGCCCGAGCGTGGCGGGGCCGAAATCGGTCTCGTCAACCCGGGAGGTTTGCGCAACGAGCTCTATTACGGTGCGGACGGGTTGATCACCTACGCCGAGGCCAACGCGGTGCTGCCGTTCGTGAACAACCTGTGGACCACGACCCTCACGGGTGAGCAGTTCAAGGCGGTCCTCGAGCAACAGTGGCAGCCTGAGGGCGCGTCGCGTCCGTACCTTCAGCTCGGTGTGTCGGAGCACGTCTTCTACACGTACGACGCTTCGCAGCCGCGCGGAGAGCGGATCACCGGCATCTGGATCGACGGGGAGCCGATCGTCATGGATGCCGAGTACCGCGTCGGATCGTTCAGCTTCCTCCTGCAGGGCGGTGACAACTTCACCGTGCTGGCCGAGGGCTCCGACACCCGCGATTCGGGACTGATCGACCGCGATGCATGGATCGACTACATCACGGACAACTCGCCGCTCGAGCCCGACTTCGCCTCCCGGAGTGCCCAGATTACGGGGCTGCCCGACATGATTGAGCGAGGCGCGACCGCGTCGCTGACGGTGAGCGGGGTGAATTTGAGCTCGCTTGGTGCCCCCGAGAACACGACGGCGCTGGTGTCGTTTGTCGGGAGCGCTGCGGTGTTCGATCCGGTCCCGGTGGCTAACGGCATGGCTTCTATCGAGGTGACGGTGCCCACCGACGCGGCTGACGCGAGCGAGATCATCGTGAACTTCGAACCCAGCGGCACCGAGGCGCGTGGTGCGGCGAGTGTCGTCGGTGAGGTGACGACCGAACCGACCCCCACGCCCACTCCGACGCCGTCGGGTACACCGTCGCCCACACCGACGCAGTCCGCTGAGCCCACCCAGGCTCCGGCGCCGCTGCCGTCGACCGGCGGTGCCAACCCTCCGGATGAGAAGGAGTTGACTCCGGAGACGCAGGGAGCGATCCAGCCGCAGGGCGGGACGAGCTTCGAGCAAGGGCAGACGGTGACGATCACGGTCGGCACTCAGTACGCGGGGCAGACCGTGGAGGGCTGGATCTTCTCGACGCCCACCTACCTCGGCACGTCCGTGGTGAGCGCGGCGGGAACCGCGACCTTCACAATCCCCGCGAACCTGCCGGTCGGCACCCACCGCCTGGTGGTTACGGACTCGGCAGGAACGGTGATCGGGTGGACGTACGTTCAGGTCGAAGCGCTCGCCGCAACCGGCGGAACGGCTGAGTCCACAGGTGCGCCCCTGCTGCCCTGGGCTGCTGCCCTCATCCTGCTCGGTGGCGCACTCGTCGTCATCCGCCCCCGCCGCCAGCGGAAGGCCTGAGACACCGCATTCGCGGTGACGCACCGCGCGAGGCGCCGTGTCTCGCGTGGTGCGTCGTGTCTCACGCGGGATGCGGTGCCTCGTCAGTGCGAACGCGGGTTGTGCGCGACCGACTTCAACAGCGCTGTGCGCGGCGGTGCCACGAGCGGAACCCCTGCCGACAGGAGCGCGTGCCGCAGCGGCGCGACCTGAAGCGCGTCAGCCATACTCCATCGTGCGAACCCGGCGAGGTGGCGGCGCAGTCGGTCTTCGCGCTGCTTCTCGCGGATGAGCGCGGCAGTGGTCGCCTCCGCATCGCCCGAGTACTTTCCGTAGCCGTCCGACTCGCCTGCCACCCGGGCAGCGCGCCAGAAGAAGTCCAGGCGATACGCGTGCAGCTCGACGGTCATTTCGGCTTGGATCTCGGGCATCGCGAAGCCGCACCACTCGATCACTGCTCGGCTGACCGACTCGCCCACGGACTCGGAGGAGGGGGTGAGGCGGGGAAGCAGCCACCGGAGCAGTGACCTGCCGCGCCGCGCGGAACTCGCGTTCGCGAGTGCCTGGAGCTCCTCGCTACCCACTCCGCGTGCACATGCGGCGTCGCCTACCGCAAGGCCGAACGCGGGCGGGAGCACCCGCATCAGCGCGAGGGATGTCTCGGCCAGCGTGGTTGCGCTGATCCCGGCATCCGTCACCGCGTCGCAACCGTCGGTCGAAGCGTGGACGCGGACGTCTCCGTATGCTCGCGACGTCCCGCCTGCATCGATGGTGTGGATGTGCCGGGGATGCCCGAACAACGGCAGTCCCAGCAGTGCAGCGGCGGACTCGAGGCAGAAGATGGCGTAGGGGTTCACAAGCGCGTACGCATGGACCCTCGCCAGATAGCGTTCCCAAGGCGCGAGTCGTTCCCACTCGTGCGCCGGCGTGTAGATGCCGGGCCTCACGCGAACATGGTCGCGCAGTCGGATGCCGAGGAGTGCAGCATCCGCCGCCCGGATCAGCACCGCTGGACTGGGACGGAAGATGTCACCGGCTACACGCATGACATGCATGGTTCATCGTCGGTCCAGTCGGGCATGAATGCCGGCGCGGACGCCTAATCTGTCACAGCGCGCGCTCTCTGGGCGTGCTGGGGAGGAGTCGGCCCGTGTTCGGTGAGACACCGCGTGGCGCGTGAGGCACTGCGCGTTGGGGCGCGTTTCGCGGCGGAGGCGGTGGCTCAGTCGGAATGCGGTGTGTCGCGCAGGCAGGGGCAGGAGCGAGGGGCCGCACCCCGACACGCCCGAGGTTGCCGGGCTGTTTACTATCACGTACTATTGATCTTTGGTGCTTTGCGCCTGCCTTGGCGTGTCCGGGTAGAGCGGACTGGCACCGAATCCCATCCACCGCAGACCGACCGGTCTGCATAAGCGTGAGCGAGGCTATGGCCAAAAAAGACGGTGTCATCGAGATCGAAGGCACAGTGTCCGAGGCGCTGCCCAACGCGATGTTTCGCGTTGAGCTGACCAACGGTCACAAGGTGCTCGCAACGATCTCGGGAAAGATGCGGCAGAACTACATCCGCATCATCCCCGAGGACCGCGTCGTCGTGGAGCTTTCGCCCTACGACCTCACCCGCGGCCGCATCGTCTACCGCTACCGCTAGGCCGGTCGAGAAGTAACGCCCCGGGCATCCGTGCCCGCCCGGCGAAGACAGCGAACAGGAAACATCATGAAGGTCAACCCCAGCGTCAAGCCCATCTGCGACCACTGCAAGGTCATCCGCCGCCACGGCAACGTGATGGTGATCTGCAAGTCCAACCCGCGCCACAAGCAGCGCCAGGGCTGAGACGCCACAAGCTTCACAACTGAATACATAGGCAGGGTCAGAACCCGCATCCGGATGCCGGATGCGGGGGACACCTCGGGACGAAGGCCCGGGCACCGATTCTGCTCCACACCTTCGACATACTCCGCGGGGAGACCCGGGGGAAAGAGAGAACCGACATGGCACGTCTTGCCGGTGTCGACATCCCGCGCGATAAGCGCGTGGTGATCGCCCTCACCTACATCTACGGCATCGGCCGTACTCGCTCGCACGAGATCCTCGCGGCGACCGAGATCAACGAGGACATCCGCGTGAAGGACCTCACCGACGACCAGCTCGTCGCCCTCCGCGACTACATCGAAGGCACCTACAAGGTTGAGGGTGACCTCCGCCGCGAGGTTGCCGCCGACATCCGCCGCAAGGTCGAGATCGGCTCCTACGAAGGCCTGCGCCACCGCCGCGGCCTGCCGGTGCGCGGTCAGCGCACCAAGACGAACGCGCGTACCCGCAAGGGCCCGAAGCGCACCGTCGCCGGCAAGAAGAAGGCCGGAAAGAAGTAAGGCGCGGAAGGTTTAGGAGAAAACGCACATGGCTACCCCCAAGTCCGCAGCGCGCAAGCCGCGCCGCAAGGAGAAGAAGAACATCGCCGTGGGCCAGGCCCACATCAAGTCGACGTTCAACAACACGATCGTTTCGATCACCGACCCCTCCGGTGCGGTGATCAGCTGGGCCTCCTCGGGTGGCGTCGGCTTCAAGGGCTCGCGCAAGTCGACGCCCTACGCCGCCGGTATGGCAGCCGAGTCTGCTGCCCGCCAGGCGCAGGAGCACGGCGTCAAGAAGGTCGACGTTTTCGTCAAGGGACCGGGTTCGGGTCGTGAGACCGCGATCCGCTCGCTGACGGCAGCTGGCCTCGAGGTCGGTTCGATCCAGGATGTCACGCCCCAGGCGCACAACGGCTGCCGCCCGCCCAAGCGCCGTCGCGTCTGACGACAGCCCCGTTCCGGGCCGGCTCTTGCCTCCCGGGTGAAGCATTTCGGATGCCGGGGCGTGCGCCTGCGCGCCGCGCCCCGGCATCCCCCGAGAAAAACTCAACACCTCACCCATTGCACGTGTCATATAGCGGGCACGTGATCGAAAGGAACACATCGTGCTCATCGCACAGCGTCCCACTCTGACCGAGGAGAAGATCGGGGAGTTCCGCAGCCGTTTCGTCATCGAGCCGCTTGAGCCCGGCTTCGGTTACACGATCGGTAACGCGCTGCGTCGCAGCCTCCTGTCGTCGATCCCCGGCGCCGCCGTCACCAGCATCCGCATCGACGGCGTGCTGCACGAGTTCAGCACCATTCCGGGTGTGAAGGAGGATGTCACCGAGATCATCCTCAACATCAAGCAGCTGGTCGTCTCCTCCGAGCGCGACGAGCCCATCACGGCTTACCTGCGCAAGACCGGCGCCGGCGAGGTCACCGCCGCCGACATCTCGGCTCCTGCCGGTGTCGAGGTCCACAACCCCGAGCTCGTCATCGCGACCCTCAACGAGACCGCGAAGTTCGAGCTCGAGCTGACGATCGAGCGTGGCCGTGGTTACGTTTCGGCGACCCAGAACCGCAACGAGTACGCCGAGAGCGGTCAGATCCCGATCGACTCGATCTACTCGCCGGTGCTCAAGGTCAGCTACCGCGTCGACGCGACGCGTGCCGGTGAGCGCACCGACTTCGACAAGCTCATCCTGGATGTCGAGTCCAAGCCCTCGATCGCACCGCGTGACGCCGTGGCATCCGCCGGTCGTACCCTGACCGAGCTGTTCGGCCTCGCCCGCGAGCTGAACGTCGAGGCTGAGGGTATCGAGATCGGTCCCGCGCCGGTCGAGACCGTCATGTCGAACGAGCTGTCGATGCCGATCGAAGACCTCGACCTGTCGGTCCGGTCGTACAACTGCCTCAAGCGCGAGGGCATCAACACCGTCTCGGAGCTCGTTGCCCTCTCGGAGACGCAGCTCATGAACATCCGCAACTTCGGCCAGAAGTCGGTCGATGAGGTTCGCGACAAGCTCATCTCGCTCGGGTTGAGCCTGAAGGACTCGGTTCCCGGGTTCGATGGCGCGCACTTCTACGGCGGCTACGACGACGAGACCGTCTGACCGGTACCCGAAACGGATGCCGCGGCATCCTGACCGACTTTCTCTGGAGTAACTGACATGCCCAAGCCCACCAAGGGTCCCCGCCTCGGAGGCGGCCCCGCCCACGAACGCCTGCTGCTCGCGAACCTCGCCGCCGCTCTGTTCACCCACAAGTCCATCAAGACGACCGAGACCAAGGCCAAGCGCCTGCGTCCCCTCGCCGAGCGCCTGATCACCTTCGCCAAGCGCGGTGACCTGCACGCCCGTCGCCGGGTGCTCTCGGTCATCGGTGACAAGGAAGTCGTGCACATCCTTTTCGCCGAGATCGCGCCGCTGGTCGCCGAGCGTGAGGGTGGCTACACTCGCATCACGAAGGTCGGCAACCGCAAGGGTGACAACGCCCCGATGGCGGTCATCGAGCTCGTTCTGGAGCCCGTGAACCCGAAGCCGAAGTCGGCGAAGAAGGCTGCTCCGGCTGCCGCTGCGCCAGCTGCGGAGGAGGCTCCTGCTGAGGAGGCTCCTGCCGCCGAGGCCGAGGAAGAGTCCACCGACGCGGCAGCGGATGCCGGTGCCGAGTCGTCCGAGGAGGGCGCTGCCGCTGAGGCCGCCGCCGAGGACGCTGTTGTCGAGGACGACGCCAAGTAAAACCTCCAGCCTGCGCCGCATCCGTGGCGTAGACGGATCACACACCGCATCCTCGATGAGACACCCCGTGTTAGGGCCAGTCTCATCGAGGATGCGGTGTTTCACGTGTGTGGAGCGCGTGCGTAGGGTGGGACGGTGAGTGAGAGCACCTTGCCCGCGCCGATTCCTGAGAACGCCGCGCCGACCGATGTGCGGCCTTTGTCGGAGCGCGTCGGAGCGCCCGAGACGGTCGCTGAGATCCAGCATCCGGATGTCGCCACCTGGCGCCCAGCAACGCGCGCGGATCTCGACGAGATGGTGGTCCTGGTCGACGCGTGCGACAGGGTCGACCATCCGACGTGGTTGACGCCGCGCGAGGACGTCGAGGAGATCTTCGAGCTCTCGCACATCGACCCGGAGCGTCACACGCGACTGGGTTTCACGGCCGACGGTGACCTCGTCGCGATGGCCGGCATCCTGGTGCATCCGTCGCAGGACAAGCACGTGTATGTCTATTGCACCGGAATGGTGCATCCGGGGTGGCGCCGCCGCGGTATCGGCACGGAGGTGCTGCGCTGGGAGTACGAGACCGCCCAGACCGAACTGGCGCGGACGGAAGCCGAACTCCCGGGTGCGATCTTCCTGCACGCGTACGAGCACGACGCCGATGCTCGTGCGCTGGGTGCGCGGCGCGGCATGCCCGAGGAGCGGTGGTTCACAACGATGCTCCGTGACCTGTCCCAGCCCATCCCCGATGTGCCGCTGGATGCCGGATCCCCGAGCCTGCGGATCGAGACCTTCGGTCCGCAGTGGCGGGATCCCACGCGCGTGGCGCGCAACGACGCGTTCCGTGACCACTGGGGGAGCCTGGAGACGCCGCCGGAGCGGTGGGCGCGATTCGTCGGTGGTCCGCAGTTCCGCGATGACCTCTCGCGCATTGTCGTTGACGGGGACCGCGTGGTGGCGATGGCTCTGGCCACCGTGAACGAGGATGACTGGGACGTGCAGGGCTACACGTCGGCGTATGTCGCGCTGATCGGTGTCGTTCGCGACTATCGCGGCAGGCGCCTAGCCCCGGCGGTGATCACTGCGCTGCTGAACGCGGCGCGGGATGCGGGGCTTGAGAAGGTGAACCTCGACGTCGATACCGAGAGCCCGACGGGCGCGAACAGCCTGTACGGCAGGCTCGGGTTCGATGCCACCGACCGCGAGGTCGCCATGGTCTCCCGGTTCTGACGGGCATAAGCCCCGCAAGCACGGAGGTTACTGGGCGATCCGAGCGTCCCCGCGGGTAGCTTCGCGGTAGGCGCGCGTCTCGGTGACGTATTCGTCGATCGCGCGCTGGTTCTCGGACTGACGGATCGCGGCGAGCACTGTATCGGCGTAGATCTTGCCACCGGAGGTGCCGGGATGGATGCGGTCACCAGCCAGGTAGTCCACGTGTGGGTCGATGGCGCTTGCCCAGTCGGCGATCATCGTGCCCGGATGGGTTGCCGCAAACGCCGTGATGTCGCTGTTCACGCCCGGTATCCAATCCCGCGGCGCGTAGGCGTTCACGAGCACGAGGGTTCTGTCAGGTCCGGCGGTGGCAGCCATCCGTTCATAGGCGTCGTTGCTGATCGGGCCGTTCGTGCCGAGGGCGATGACGACATAACGGCCCAACTGCCCGGCAGCGGCGAGTTGATCGATGATTCCGGGCCCCGCCCACGACGACCGTGAGACTGCGGCATCCACCCGGATGCCGGGAAGCGTGTCGTACAGCGAGGGTGCGGCGGCGAGCATGACCGAGTCGCCGACGGCGGTCACCTGGTCGCCGGAGATCGGCGTCGGCGACGGTGCCGGCGGACGGATGGCGCCGTCAGCGAAGGAGCCGGCCGGCGCAGGCTCATCCGGTTGGGGTCGGGCATCCGTCGACGGTGTCGGGCTCGCGGATGCGGCATCGACGGCTGCCTGGCCTTCGGCGACCGCTGCTTCACCAGATGACACGCTCGCTCCCGTGACAGCGCCTGCTACCGTCGCGCACACGAGGGCGGCCGTGGCCAGGCCCCCGACGACCGTTCCCCACAAGGCCCCGGCGTCGACACCGACCTTGGCCCGTGCCGCACGCCAGGTGCCGCGGAAGCCGAGGCGTCGCACCGGTGTTTCGAGGAATCGGTAGGACGCCTCCGCGATGAGGACGGTGAGCGCGAGCGTCAAAAGGCCGACCCAGACGGGAACTCCCGCCTCCGGCGCGGTGCCCTGAACGGCGGCGACCAGCAGCACGAGCAGGGGCCAGTGCCAGAGGTACAGGCCGTAGGAGCGCTCGCCGATCCACCGCAGAGGGCGGGCATCGAGAGCGTCGCCGAGCCGTGCGTGGGGCCACACTGCGGCAACGATCGTGATTCCGGCCAGGGCGCTTGCGGCGGCGATGGTCACGGGAAAGGTGCGGACGGAGTCGGTGGGCGCGAGAAGGGACAGCCCGATGAGCCCGGCAACGGCAACTGCCCCGAGGACCGTGGCGCCGCGGCGGACCGTCGCGCGTTGCATCCAGAGCGCAGGCGCAGCCAGGGCGCGGTGCAGCCCGAACGCGAGTGCAACGCCGAGAAGGATGCCGAAAGCGTGCGAGTCGGTGCCGTAGTACGCGCGGCTGACGTTGCCCGTCGACGACACGATCTCGCCCATCCACACGGCGGATGCTCCTGCCAGCACGATCGCCGCCGCAACCCGTGCCCAGGCGCGCGGCAGCAACAGGATGAGGGGGAGTAGCAGGGGCCAGAGCACGTAGAACTGCTCTTCGATGCCGAGCGACCACAGGTTCCGGAACAGCTCCGGCGTGGAGCCCCCGAAGTAGCCCTCGCCGATGAGGATCGCTACCCAGTTGTAGCTGAAGGTCAGGGCGCCGGCGATCTGGGCGCCCAACCGGACGAGAACATCGCCGCCGATGACCCACGCGGCGCTCGAGCACACCAACAGCAGCAGGACCAGGGCCGGCAGGAGGCGTCGTGCCCGCCGTCGCCAGAATCCGACAAGGCTGATCCGGCCGGTCGCGTCTCGCTCGCGAAGGAGGAGGGACGTGATCAGGAATCCACTGATCACGAAGAAGACATCAACGCCGATGAATCCGCCGACGAACCACCACTGCGGGAACAGGTGGTAGACGACGACGAGGATGACCGCGAGTGCGCGCAGGCCATCCAGGCCAGGAAGCCTGGCGGCGGAGCTGGCACCGGGGCGGTCGGTCGGGACGGGGCTGGACATCAGCGGCTCTGTGGGGTGGTGCGGGATCGGGCACCCCAGTCTACGTCCGGGCGGGGGCTGTTCCCTGGGGCTGCGCCGGGTGCTGATTAGGCTGAAGTCGTGCGCATCCGCCTCGACATTTCCTATGACGGCTCGCACTTTCGCGGGTGGGCTCGTCAGCCGCATCAACGGACCGTTCAGGGGACCATCGAGGGGGCGATTTCCCGCGTGCTCGGGGGAGACCCGAGGCTAGTCGTTGCAGGCCGAACGGATGCCGGAGTGCACGCGAGCGGCCAAGTTGCTCACCTGGATCTCGACGACGGGCAGGCCGCACGGCTCGCATCCACGCGTCGCCGCAGCGAGGGTGACGACGGCTTCGCGGCGCTGGCCCGCCGCATCCGGGGCGTGCTCGGCGCCTACGCCGACGCGGCAGTGACCCGCACCTCGATCGCGCCGGCCGGATTCGATGCCCGGTTCTCGGCGGTGTGGCGCCGCTACGAGTATCGGATTGCCGACGATGCGGTTCCCTATGACCCCCTGGAACGTCACCGCACCACCGTGGTGCGCGGTGAGCTCGATGTTGCGGCTATGGATGCGGCCGCCGGCGCACTGCGGGGGTTGCATGACTTCGCCGCGTACTGCAAGCCGCGGGAGGAAGCGACGACGATTCGCACACTGCTCGATTTCGGATGGGCGCGCGAGGCCTCCGGCGTGCTGGTCGCCACGGTTCGAGCTGACGCGTTCTGCCACAGCATGGTGCGTGCACTGGTGGGCGGATGCGTTGCGGTCGGTCAGGGGCGGCTCAACGTCGACGATCTCGTGCGCATCCGAGACGAACTCGTCCGTGTTCCCGAGGTCAAGGTCCTGGCTGCCCGCGGGCTCACCCTCGCCGAGGTCGGATACCCAGCCGATGACCTGCTCGCGCAGCGCGCGTCGCAGACTCGCGCGCGGCGGGACCTCGACACCGACTAGGGCGGCGCCCCGGATGCGTAGACTGATCCCACCCCTCACCGGGGCGAGGTTGGTGATCCCGAGGGGGATGGAGATGAAAGCCGTTGGTCGCAATGACGCGAGCGTCGGCATCCGTGATGGTCGAAAGGTGCACCGCTTCGCGCGGACTGGTGTGATCGCCGGTTTGCTCGCTCTGCCGGTAGCGCTCGCCGGATGCGGGCCCGCGCCGTGGAACAACTGGGGCTATGAGACCTCGAGTCCAACTCCCACGTTCACCCGCCAGACCGTTGCCCCGCCGGTGAAGAACGACCTCTCCAGCGGCTCGACGCAGCGAGACCTCCAGGCCGGCGCCGTGAAGGCCACCGTCGACTACTGGTCGACGCTCTCGATGGACAAGTGGACTGCCGATGCGCTCAAGCCCATCAGCCTGTCGCTGATCACGACGGTCGAACCCAACGACGGTCAAAAGGTCTACTTGCAGCGCGCGACGATGGTCGCCGTGCCGCAGAGCGACACCGGAGATCTCGCTCCGCTGGATCCGCAGGTGGATGCTGCGAGCGTCAACCCCGGTTATCTTGTGCTCTCGCCCTACAGCTACTCCCAGAATTTCACCGTCGGTCCGGTGCCATCGAACGCAATCTCGGTGACGGTTCAGTTCACGTACGACTTCCTCGTGCAAACGACGCCGACCTCGAACGAGTACGCGAAGCAGACGGCATCCGACACGCTAACCATCGCTATCGCGCAGCAGTAGGTCTCGCGCAGCCGGTCAGGCGGTGACGCGCTCCCAACGGTCGCCACCCTGCGCCCGAGCCGCCGCTGCAGCTTCGGCCGTGGTGGCAAGCAGGGCGTCAAGGTCATATCCCGACGTCGCGACGCTCGCCCAGCCGATGCTGGCTGAGGTGGTCACGGTGATCGGAGCCGCCGGATCACGCACGGCGATTCGTTGGAGAACGTCGCGCACGAGCTCTCGGATGACTGCCTCGGGACGCGATATCAGCACGATGACAGCACTGTCGGGAGCGATCGCGATGTCGGCATCCGTGGGGAAAACAGCGATGACACGGGACTGGATCTCGCGGATGAGTCGACCGAAGATGGCAGGCCCTCCCGCAGCTTGCAGATCTTCAGCGTCGTCGAGTTCGATGCGTAGCAGCGCCCACCTGCTGGCATCCCGCGCGGCTGCGCGTTCGAGACGCTCGCGGGCTGTTCCCACGAACCGACCCCAGTCGCTCTGTGGCGCCCCGGACTCGATCGCCTGCGTCCCGGGGGTCACGAGTGGCACCAGTGACACGAGCGCGCAGACCATGTAAACGAGCATCCCGATCGAGTTGAAGATGCGTGTCGATGCGAAGGCCTCCGATGTGGACAGCGGGGTGAACAGGGCGCCGATAAGCACCGTGACGCCAGCGAGCGCGTAGACCGCCGAGGAGATGACGATCGGCCACAGCAGGCGCTCGGACCGCTCCGGGATGCGCCGCCACTCGAGGAGGAACAGCACGCCGAAGATGGAGGAGATGAAAAACACGACGCGGTAGGCGAAGCCGAACCAGGCAGAATCACCCGGCGCGAGGAGCGCGAGGATCGACCCTGCGGCGACGACGGCGCTGACCCACGCGTACGTTCGAACCTTGCGGTGGGCCCGCAGCCCCGACCACAGGAGCGCCGGGGCGCCCATCAACAGCCCCATCGAACCTCGCCGCAGTTCCTCGGACTCGGCGGCGGTCGCGGCGAGATAGCCGTAGCAGGCCACCATGATTCCCATGAACGCCAGCGACCACAGCAGTGTGGAGCGGCGGGGCCGCGCGAGAAACGCCAGCCCGACGAAGAGGATGGTGCCGAGGGTCGCGATCGTCGCGTGGGCGATACCGATGTTCGCGCCGCCGAGGTCGGGCCAGGGCAGCTCACCAGGTGCAGGAAAGAACATCACGACTCCGGGGCGACGGAACGGGGAAGACGAAGAGTGACCGTCGTGCCGTGACCCAGTTCGCTCGTGACCGTAAGGGTGCCGCCGTGTGCTGTCACGATCTCGCGCGCGATGCCGAGACCAAGCCCGGTGCCAGGCGCATGCTCCTGGGCGCGCGTGCTGCGAAACAGGGGGTCGAACACGTGCTCGAGATCCTCGGACGCGATGCCGATGCCCGTATCGGCGATCACGATCACGGCGGTGTCCTCCTCCAGAGCCGCCGAGATCCGCACCGAACCGCCGGCTGGCGTGTACTTCACCGCGTTGCTGACGACGTTGTCGAGAACCTGGCGGAGGCGGAACACGTCGCCATCCATCCACAGGTGGGCCGGCAGGTCGGTTTGCAGCGCCACGCTCTGTTCTCGTGCCGTCGCAGCAAAAGCTTCTCCGACGGCCGTCAGCATCGGCACGAGGTCGAACGAGCGGCGGTCCTGGGTGGGGGTGAACCCGCTGCGCGAGCGCTGCAGCATCGTCGAGGCGATTCCGAGCATCCGTTCACTGGCGGAGAGGATCGTCTCGAGGTGGTCCCGGATCTTCGGGGTCAGCTCGTCCTCTTCTTCGAGGGCAAGGTCGGCGTGACCGATGATGACGGTCAGGGGATGGCGCAGTTCGTGAGAGGCGACCGCCGCGATCCGCTCGCGCTCGCGCTCGGCCTCGGTGACGGCGGTGATGTCGTGGGCGACGAGCATCGTCGAGGCAGAATCGTCGGCTGACGAGGTCAGCGGCATGGTCGTCACCGACAGGGCGTGCCAGGTGCCTCCGGCGTCGAAGATCCAGACGCGGGCATCCTCGAAGATCTCGCCACGCTGCGCACGCGCGAAGGTCCGCTCGGATGCCGGAATCGCCGTCCCCTGCAAGGATGCGTACTCGACCGAGGTGGGCGGCGAGGTCGGGTCGTTGAGGTTTGTGCCGTAGAGGCGGTCGTAGGTGGTGTTGGCGGCGAGCAGCGATCCGTCACGGGCGAAGCGCAGGATGCCGACATCGACCCCGTTGATCAACTCGATCGTGCTGCGCTCGGCAGCCGACACCCGTTCGAGCGTGGTCTCTAGGCGCCGCGTCTGGCCGAGAAGCAACCGCTTGAATGCCCGTGTCTGGCGCATCGTGATGTTCGCCGTGACACCCAGGAACGTGACTCCCAGGAGCACCGTGAACAGTTCCACAGCGCCGGGCGGTTCGGTGGAGGTGGCAGCTTCGATCAGGAGGGAACCGGCGATTGTGGCGACGGCGGCAGCGAGGGCCCAGCGCGTGAAGTGCAGCCCGATCCACATGATCGGGAAGACCCAGAAGAACCCGAGGGGCAGGATCGAGGATGCCGCCATGAACCCGACGGCGACGATATCGGCAAACGGGATGATCAGCGGCGCCCACCGCGGTGCGCGGGCCCAGGGCAGGACAAGGGTCACCGCGGTTGCAGCGATGATGATGGCCACACCGGTGAGCATGAGCCACGACTCGAACAGTTCCGGCTCGTAGCCGAGCGATACGACCGAGATGATGATGATCGAGACGCCGAGGGAGAGCTGTGTGAGCCAGATCGACCTCACTCGCATTGTCGCGCCGTCGACGTCGCGGAATTGCGCGTCTCTTGCGCTCACCTTGTGCTCCCCCTTAGACAGCGTTGAGTTCAGGCCTTTGTTCGTATCGTATACTTCCAGCGCATCCGGCTTGTGGAACCCGCCATGAGCCCGAGATAACCGCGGAATTTCAGCCTTCGATGCACGTGCACGTCGGCCCGCTCAAGGAGAAACCATGGCCACCGCCCCGCAACCGTCGCGTGCCGTACGCCGCGTCGTGCTCGGTGCTGCCGCACTGGCTTTGGGCGCCTCGTCCTTGACCGGATGCCAGCAGATCGCCGAAGCGTTCAATTCGATTCAGGGTGAAGCACCCGGTGCCGCATCGACGGCGACGCCCGTACCGCAGCCGGTCTCAACGACTGCCGCGATGGACTTCGACTCGCTGTTCTCGTACGACGGGTCAGTCTCTTTGACGACGGATGTCGCATCCGACCTCGAAGTCGTGCTTGATGTGTGGGCAGCTGACCCAAAGCGCACACGCGAGTGGACGCCGAACAACGAGAAGGTGTTCGGGTTCGCGATCAATGCGTACGACCGTCGCGTCGATGACAAGGCGGTTCTGGCGCAGAAGCGCCGCGTCTATGTTTCGTCGATCTCGATCACGTCGCAGACTGCACAGACCTCGGGGATGGTGCAGCAGCCGTTCCAGTTCGCCGCCGACCCGCGGACGCTGGTGCCACCGGACACGCTGCGCTCTGACCGCGGGCTGTTGCTCAACAGCTATCAGGGCGGACTGCTCGTTCCCGAGACGACGATCTTCATGCTGCCGGCCGACACCTACGGCATCACACTGCAGTTCTCGTTCGGTATCTACGTCGAGGGCACGGCAAACGACGACGCCTCGTTCGCGCAGCAGACGATCTACCAGTACCTCCCGATCGCGATCTACAACGACCAGGGCACGCTGAACATCGTGTCCAACCAGCCGACGACCGCACCCCAGGGCTGATCGGGCCACCGCGCCGCGTGTGGCTGGTCAGGCGACCGCGCCGCCTGCCGGACTGGTCTTGAGGTCGCTGGTGCTGGGTGGGGCTGCATCGGGCCACACCGCGGCGAGTTCCTCGTCGGAGTGCAGTGTGTAGCGCGTCACGCGGATCTCGATCGCCTCGCGATAGTCGAGGTTCGGCACGGCCCTCGCGGTGGCGGCCTTGACCACGTCATCCAGGTGCTCGATGCGCTGGTCACCGGGCACCGCAACGACGTGGCGGCCGACCCGACCACGGTGGGCAGCATCGGGCAACAGTTCATGAAGCGACATCGATGCCGCGCGATCGACCGCTGCTGCTGCCGGCCCACCGAAGGCTGCGCGGATGAGGGCGAGGTCGGGTACCTCGACGACATAGACCGTCACGGCGCCGTGGGACGCGATATCTGAGCGCAGCGCGGCGATGATGTACTCGATCTGGCGGGCGCGAGTCTCCAGTGCGCGATCGCTCCACCACACTGCTACGCACAGTGCCGTCACGAGCATGATGCTCAGGACGGATGCCGTGAGGGGCGAAAAGAGCGCTTGGAAGGTGGGAGCGCTCTCACCGACCGCGAAAAACATCACAGTGCGGATCGCCGAGTACGCGGCGTAGATCGCAAAGATGACTCCGATCAGCCGGAAGGGTGCGATGGTTCGTGCCGGCTGGCGGAACGCTTCGACCGCGACGCCCGCGCACCCCACAGCTACGAGGATCAGCCGCAGGACGAAGCCATCGGTCGGGCCGCCGATGACAGCGCTGACCGTTGCGCTGGTTACAAAGGTCACAGCGACGGCCCCCGCAACGACCCAGCCGGGGGCCATCGAGTTCTCCCGCAGCTGCCGCATGCCCGCCCAGAAGTATGCGGGCCCGCCGACCAGCGCCGCGTTGGCCGCAGCGATGATGATCGGCGTCGGGTTTGCGGGCACGAGGGTGGATGCAATTCCGGCGACGACCCCGCTCAGGGCTGCGGCTGCGGCAAAGCGCAGAAAGTTCCTGCGCGCAGCGCGGCCACCGTTGGGAACCGGGGTTGCGGGAAACTGGACGAGGGCCGGAGCAGCGATCACGAGCGCGATCGCCAGGACGGCAGACAACTCCAGTACACTCATTCTGCACTTCTGTTTCTCGGGGCCTCGGGTGTTCACCGGAGGCTTTCTTGAGGAAAACCTGTGGTGATGCTCTTCGACAACAGACCGGATGCTTGAGCCGAGTGTAGCAGTGTGGTTACAGCACTTCGGATGGCACGCGGATTGATGGAAGGAGCGTGCTGATGTCCCACTGGGAAGCCCCGTACGTTCCTCCGTACCCGCAGCAAGCTCAACCTGCGATCGGGCAGTACCCCGGCCCGGCTGTCACGAGCCCGACGTATGCAGAGTCGACGTACGTGCAGCCGCAGTACGCCGAGCCGCAGTATGGCCAGCAGTACGCCGATCCGACGTTTGGTCAGCACTTCGAGCGGCCGCAGTACAGCCAGCCGCAGTACGACCCTCGGTTCCCGAACGCGCAGGTCGAGACCTCTCACGCTGAGTTCACTGACGAGTTCGAGTCGGTGCTCGAGCGCATCTCCGTGCACCGCTCGACGATCGGATGCGTCATCCCCTGCTACAACGAGGAAGAGTCGATCGCCGGCGTCCTTGAGGGACTGCTGCACCAGACGCGCGTGCCCGACGTCATCCATGTCGTGGTCAACAACACGACTGACGCGACTGTCGCTATCGCTTCGCAGTATGCCGGTCCGCACCAGGTCGTCACCGACCTTGGGGAGCAGTTCACCGAGGTCTTCATCCACGACATCGGCAAGAACCCCGACAAGAAGGTCGGTGCGCTGAACTACGGGTACGCCCTCGTCGAGGGCTACGACTACCTGCTCGGGGTCGACGGCGACACCATCGCTGATGAGCGCGCGGTGGAGTATCTCGAGACCGAGGCTGTCGGCGACTCTCGGATCGGCGGGATCTCGGCGATCTACACAATCGATGACCGGCCCATCAAGGGCCTGATCGGCAAGTTCCTCATCGCCGGTCAGCGCACGCAGTTCGCGGCATTCAACCTGCAGAACCTCCTGCGCGGACGCAACATGGCGGTTCTCGGCGGCCAGTTCTCGATCTTCTCAACGGCGGCGCTGCGCGATGTCATGCGCGCCAACCACCAGAGCACGCCATGGGTGAAAGACAGTGAGGTGGAGGATTCGCTCCTGTCACTGCAGATCAAGAGCGCGGGCTACCTGACCAAGATCAGCCCGTACGCGCGGGCCAGCGTCGGCGGCATGACGACTCTCAAGGGGTACGACGCCCAGCAGGTGAAGTGGACCTACGGCGCCATCGAGCTCATGTGGCCCGGTCAGCGCGGTGACACGAAGGGGCAACCCTTCCACCCGAATCTCCGGCTGCGCTGGTTCGAGAACTTCGGCATGCTCACGAACCTCTTCGTGCGTGTCGCGTTCCTGACACTTCTGGCTGCATCGTTGTCGATCAACGCCTTCGTCTTCTCGGCCTGGTGGCTCATTCCGCCGCTGGTGGCAACCCTGTTGAACCTGCGTGTCGCCCTGACGATGAAGTACGTGAACCAGCGAGACATCCTGTTCTCGGCACTGGTGTTTCCCGCGGAGATCTTCATGTGGATCCGCATCGGCCACTTCCTGCGGTCGTGGTCGTCGTTCCTCTCGCGCAAGAAGGTCGACAACTGGGCGGCTCAAGCCAAGGCCGAGCGCGGCGGTGGTTTCTCGCTCGGGCACTGGGTGCCCATGATTCTGCTGGTGCTCACGGCGATTGCGATGACCTTCATCTGGAACCTGCTGGACCCGGTGGTGCAGTCATCCATCCTGTGGATCGGGTGGCCGATCGTCGGTGTCGTCACCGTCATCCAGACCCTGCTCATGGCGTTTAAGCTGTTCCGCCGGCAGTACGGCTACAAGGTCTGACGCACTCACGCCAGGCCCGCCGGGGGCTACTGACCCGGCGGTGGAGCGACGTTCTCGGCTGTCATCCGGTAGCCGACACCGCGCACGGTCTCGACGTAGCGCGGGTTGTTCGGGTCGTCGCCGAGCTTGCGGCGCAGGTTCGTCATATGCGCTTCGATCGCACGCTTGTCGGCATCCCCGACGAAATACGACGTGACGTAGGACTCACCACGCAGGACGAGGGTCAGATCGGCTTTGCTACGCACACGGCGCTTGGACTCCATCAGGGTCGCCAGCAGCTCGAACTCCGTGCGGGTGAGTTCCACCTCACGATTGCCGACCAGCACGATCCGTGAGTCCGGGTCGAGGATGAGGTCACGGTGCACCATGGTGTGGGGGCCGAGGTGGTGGCCTCCGGCGCCGGGGACCGGGGCGCTCGGGGGTGTGCGTGCCACCAGCTGCGATCCGGGAGGCTGCTGGCTGCCGCCCGCGCCCGGCGGATCGATCGGCGTCTGCGGCGTCGGGGGATAGTACGGTTGGGCGTCTGCGGGTTGCGGATAGGCCGGGTGCTGAGCCGGGGGCGCGGGCTGCGGCGGTGCTGGGACCGGCTGCTGGCCGGCCGGATACGGAGCCTGCGCCGGGTGCTGAGCTGGGGCTTGCCTGGGATCACCGGGCGTAACGGCTCCGCTTGCATCGATGGTGGCGAACGGCGGCTGCGCCGCCGGGTGGGCCACGCTGGGTGCGGCAGGCTGGGTGACGATGGCGGGTCGTGCGCCCGGGAATGAGGGGCCCGAGGGGGCCTGTACGGGCGGCTGGGTGGCGGTTGGTGTCTGGCGGGGGCGCCGCAGCAGCGCTTCGATCCGTGCGCGCAGCTCCCGGGGGCGGAACGGTTTGACGATGTATTCGTCGGCGCCGGCACCGAGACCCAGGACGACATCGGCCTCGTCTTCGAGGCCCGTGAGCATGATGATGTAGGTATCGCTCTGGGCGCGGATGCGGCGAGCCGCTTCGAACCCGTCGATGCCGGGCATGTTCACGTCGAGTGTCGTGATCAGCGGCTGGTAGGACAGCACGGCACGCACGCCGTCGATGCCGTTGCCGACCGAGACCGTGGAGAATCCGGCCGCCTCGAGGGTCTCGGCGAGGATATGCCGAATCTGCGGATCATCCTCGACGATGACGGCGGTCTTGCTCACCCCCGCGTCAGTGCTCATGCTCGGTGTTCTCTTTCGCGTCGGGCTGGGTGGTCGCGTCGATCTGGGTGATGGGGCACGGCCCGCGCAATCCCAGGTTTTCGCGGCCGCCTCCCCCGATCGTACACAGCCGCGCCGGGGCCGGGGGCGGTCATTCGTCGGCGTGGCCGTCGCCCACGCATGCAGAGCCCGGTGTTCAGGGAAGCGTGACGTTGCGGGTGAGCTCGACAGCCGACTGCGGCCACCAGGCGCCGGCGACGGGTCCACCGTTGCAAGTGCCGTCGCTTTCGCCCGGCGGTTTGATCCACAGGTTGGTGTCGACGACGTCATCGCCGTAGGTGCCGCCGGGGGCGCCGATGAGCCGCCCCGGCGGGTTGCACCACTCGCCGTTCGACCCCGCGCCGTTGCGTGAGGTGTCCACGATTGCGTGGAGGCCGCCGGTGAGACCGGAGAGCTGGTGGGCGTAGTCGAACTCGAGAGCGGTGTCGTTGTAGTTCGAGACGTTCGTGGCGAAGCCGCGGATGACATCGTTCATGCCGATGCCGTTGATGAGCTCCGCCATCTGCGACGCGGGCAGCCAGGTCGAGTGACCGCCGTCCACGTAGATCCAGGTGTTCGTCGAGGCGAGTCGGGCGATGGCATCCCTCAGCTGTGTCGTGCGGTCGGCGAGGTTGCCGCACTCCGGCGCGAGGGCGAGGCTGTCGGGTTCGAGAATGACGGTCTTCTGGATGTCTGGCGCGGAGTGCAGGGCATCCCCGATGATCTGTGTCCACTCCGCGTAGGCGGCATCGTCGAGTCCGCCTGCTGAGAGGCCGGCACTGCAATCGCGCTCGGGAAGTCCGTAGACCACGATCGCCAGTGCCCTGCCCTGCGTACGCGCTTCGTTCAGCAGATTCGTCATCCGGGCGCCGATTTCGCTCACGGGATCGATCTCGGGGGTCAACCAGTACGCGGTGGGTTGCGCGGCCAGATACGCGGTAGCCGCGGACTCGTCGGTGCCCTCGGGAAGGTCAGGCAGTGCGAGGGCAGCCTTCGATTCCTCGGGTGCGATGATCGTCGTCCCGACGGCAGGTGCCGTCGCGGTCAGGTCACGGACCCAATGGTTCAGGAACATCCAGACCGTCGCTGCGATGGATGCCACAAGAAGCACGCCGACGCCGACGATCGTTGCGATCGCCCAGCCGGGCAGGATCTTCGGCTGTGACTCCGGGCGCACCGCAGGGGTTTGGGGCTGTTCTTGCACCGCGGAGGCGCGTCGGGAAGGCACGAGCAAACTCTAGCGGAGCGCCCTGCGACAGCTACCGTGCTGGGGGAGTGAGCCCCGTGTCCAATGGCGGGCCGGCCCGCCTGGCGGAGGGGTACTGCGCAGGCTCGTGCGGTGAAGAGATCGCAAACGCTGGGGATATGTCCAGCGCAGCGCGCGCGGTCGGCATCCGTGCGCCTCTATCGTGGGGAGTGGCATGAAGGTCATCTCGTACAACCTGCGCAAGCACCGTGCAGCAACCGAGCTGCGAGAGCTCGTCGAGCGGCACGGCGCCGACCTGCTCTGCCTGCAGGAAGCCGACACCACCGACATCCCCGAAGAGATCGGGGGCCTCGTGCTCGCCGACTCGACGCAGCGCAACCGCCTGGGTCTTGCCGTCTACTACCGCGAGAACACGTTTCGTGCAGTTGATGTGCGCGCGATCGCGCTGAAGAAGTCGCTGCACGATCGGGTGCTCAAGCCCGCTGAAGAGCGGATGCTGGGCGTGCGCCTGCACGACATCGATGCCGGCAGCGACATCGTCATCGCTTCGTTCCACGCGGCGCCGCTGACAGCGCTGAACTCGCTGCGTCGTCACCAGATCCGCACGGCGCTCGCCGAGCTCGACTCTCTCGGTGAGGGCCTTCCGAAGCTCATGGTCGGCGACTACAACTACCCGGTGTTCAAAGAGCGCCTGGGGCAGCACGTGCGTGATCAGGGGTACGAACTGAACCTCAGCGACTCCCGGACCTATACGCGGTATCGGTTCTTTCGCGGGCACTATGACTTCGCGACATCCGTCGGTTTCACGATCGATACCGTGCGGACGCTGCCGCAGGGGCTCAGCGACCACCTGCCGATCCTCGTGACGGCTGAACCGACGCCGGCTTCGGGCGCGGCGTCGACGGATGCCGCGAGCGGCGTGGCCTGAGCCGCGCGCCTGACACAGCCGCCTGACGCGGCGCGCGGTTCACGCCGGGCGCTGGTCAGCGGATCGCTGCTGCGTAGTGCATGAAGGCTGCGTAGACGAGCACGCCGACTCCCGAGGCCAGGAGCGCGACACCGAAATAGAGCAGCCAGTTGCGGGACTTGCGGGGGTCTCGCGGTTCGTAGGGGCTGCTCATGATGCCCGATCCTAGCTAGATCGAGCCGAGCGCGAGTGACGTGCGTGTTACAGGAGGGTTATCCCTCGTCTGCGGATGTCGAGAGCGGGCACCCGCCGCTCGCGACGACGCCGCTGCCACCGATTGTCGGTGTCATGAGCGCTTCGAGCGTCGGTGTGGGCGGCGTTCGCACCTGGATCGTCGCGGTGGCCGTCTCGCCCGGGTTGAGGTTGGTTTCCCAGATCAGCACGTCGCGCCCGTCGTGGGTTCCGGTTCCGAACACTGTCGCGGCCCCGTCGTCGCCGGCGACGCTCGAGACCACCTCTGACCCTGTAGGCAGGTAGAGGTAGGCGATGGTCCTTGTGATTCCGGCGGGCACACCGAAGTTGCCGCCGCCGGTGATGTATTCGGGGAGGCTGGTCGCGGCATCCGCCGGGGCCGTGCTTCGCAGGGTGACAGAGACCGTCGCGAGGGGATCCTCGCGAAGGTACTCTCCGGGCCGCAGATTCTGGGTGAAGGCGGTGCTCGCATCGCACCACCCGACCGCTGTCGTGGCCTCGGTGTAGTAGTCCATCTTGGAGCCGGTGCCGTCGTTGAGATACACCCCGAACTGTGTGCGGGTGTTGTCGGTGACGGGAAGCCCGCCCTGGATGGTCGCGCCGTCGAGGATCGCCTGCTCGGTGGGATCGGCGCTCCACATGAACAGTCGGCGTTCGCTCCCGGCGCGGGCGAGAGCTTGGATCAGGGTTGCCGGGTCGGCCGCGCCGTCGGCGATCGTCTGGAAGACGACCGCGGCGGTCGCGGCGAAGAACGCGTCCTGGTCGCGGGGGTTCGGGTACCGTTCGTACACCTCGTTGAGCAGCAGCGGCACAGCATTCTCGCTCGTGAGCTGTTCGCCCGTCGGGAGTGTGATGGGACCGGTGGCCTCGAGCAGGTACGACAGGGTGACGGGATCGAGGGCGAAGACGCCGTCGACATTCACACCCGTCTCTCGGAACCACATCTCGCGGGCCAGGGGGCCATCGATCGTGTAGTCGGGGATCTGGGTGACGTTCTGGATGTAGACGCCGGGCTTGTCGACAAAGACGCCGAGAATCTCATCCGAGAGCGGCAGAACGGGCTCGGCGTACCGAGTGAAGTCCGACGACGAGCCCTGCCCGGTGAGGTCCATGCGGCCGCCATCCGTGTGGATCATCGCCATTGCTCCGACGATGCCGCCCAGGGACCGCCACTCGGCATTGTTCTGGAACATGACGAGGTAGTTGCGGGGGCCTTCTGCGCCGAGGGCGAGGGGGAGGAGCTGCGAGGTGCGACGCAGTGCGTCAGCGGCTGTGAGGCCGCTGGCGAGGAGGTCCTGGACCTCGGTGACGGGCGCGGCAAGCGGCGCCAGCAGTTCCGTCGAGTCGATCGCGCCTACGGATGCCGATGCCTGCCGCAGGCTGTCGGTCGCCGTGGTCGCGACGTCGGTGAGGCTTGCAATGGCTGCGACGTCGAACGCCCCTCCCGCGGGGCGCAGTGTGTCGAGCGAGAAGCTCGACGCTGCCTGCGCGAGCGGTTCGAGTGCGGTGGCGGCAACGTCATCGACGGCGGCGATGACTGTCGCTGTTGCCGCGAGCTGTGGGCCGATCCACGGAAGGTGTTCGGCGGCGCCCCACACCGGATCAGACGTGAGCGACCGCGCTGCCGACGTGTCGGCGGCGAGGCCCGGTACGACCTCGGCTGCCGCGGCGGGGTCGGTGAGGGAGTCAGCGAGGCTCGCGGCTGCCCGCTGGGCGTCGGCGACGTGACCGTAGGCCAGCGCACCGCGGATGCCGATCCACGCGGCCCCCGCCACACCGATGATCAGGATGGCGCCGAGGACCGACGCGAACACGACGCCGGCTGTGCGTTCGCGGCGATGACGCTTGCGCGACCGCGCACGTCGGGACTTCTCGGCATCCACCGCGGCGTGCGTGGCAGCGATCTCGTCATCGCTGATTCCCTCGGGCGTCGCGCCCTCGGGTGTCGCCGCGTCGTCAGTCATGGGTCGGATGCCTTCCTGTCCTCACGGAAGCCTATTCGTCCGTACCCGAGTACACGATGAGAGGCAACCGCATGACCGGCCGTAACATGCGCCCTCTAGGGTGGGGTGCTGGGCGACGACCTGGCTGACGAGCTGAGGGACGGAGGGATCGGGCCCCATGGTGACGGCGAACGCGACGACCCAGCGTGTCTGGGTGGACGCGGCGGCGACCCCCGATGCGGCGGCCGGTCCCGTCGGCTGGATGGATGTCGTGACGCTCGCCGAAAAGGCTGTCGGTGTGACCTTCTCGTACGATCCGACCTACCTTGCGCGACCGGATGCCTACGCGGTATCTCCGGAGCTACCGCTGCGGCCAAAACCTCGGGTTCTCGGGTCGATGCCTGGGGCGTTCGTCGATTCCAGCGCCGATTCGTGGGGGCAGAAGCTGATTCGCCGGCAGCTGCGCGCCGAGGGGGTGCCCCTTCTCTCGGAGGTCGATGCTCTCGTGGGTGTGTCGGATGAGGCGCGCACTGGCGCCTTCCGGTTCCGTGAGGCTCCGAGTGCGGGCGAGGAGGAGGCGTACGTCGCCGACCGCGCTGCGCGGGTCCCCGTCGTGCTCGACCTGCGCGAGCTTCGGGCAGCAGCAGATCGGACCCGCGCGGGGGCCTCCTCGAGCGAGCAGGCCATCGCGGAGCTTCTGGATGCCGGGACGGCGGTGCTGGGGGGCGCCAGACCCAAGGCGCTTGTGCGGCGGAAGGGTCGCGCGCTGCTCGCGAAGTTTCCGGCGCCGGATGACGAACACGATGCAATCCGGTGGGAGGCGGTCTCCCTGCACCTCGCGCACGCTGCCGGCCTTGCCACGTCGCGGGTCCGCACGATCGAGATCGGGGAACACGCGGTGCTGCTGGTCGATCGATTCGATCGCGTCGGGAAGGCGGACTCGGTGGTTCCGGCCAAACCCGGGGACCCCGGGGAGTTGCGGATTCCGTACTGGTCGGCGCGAACCGCGACCGGGGATGGGCGGGACTATCTGGATGTCGCGCGCGTCATCCGCGGCATGGATGCGCCGCGCGATGTCATCCGTGCCCAGTTACGTGATCTGTGGCGACGCGTGGCTTTTGCCGTTGCCGTGCACTGCACTGATGACCACCTTCGCAACCTGGGATTTCTGCGGCGGGAATCGGCGTGGCGGCTGTGTCCGGTGTTCGATGTCGAGCCCGATCCGGTGCAGGAGCGGTTGCGGTCGACCGCGATCGTGGGGGTGGTCGACCCGGATGCCGCGCCGGCAGCCCTTGTCGCGCTCGCCGGCGAGCTCGGGATCAAGACGTCGTCGTGGAAACGCTCACTTGCTCAGGTGCTCGTCGCGGTGGAGTCGTGGCCGGATGTCGCGAAGCGGGTCGGGCTTGCCGAGGACGAGTTCGCGGCGATGGATGCGGCCATCGGCCATCGCCGCGATGCACTCGCGACGCTGCTGACCTGACCTGGTCGGAGCTGGCTGGCTCAGGAAACGGCGAGCGGGGCGATGACGGCGGCGACGAGTTCGCTCGGATCGCGAACGAGGGTGAAGTCCCCGGCATCCGGAACCACGCTCGGGGCCGCGTACCCCAGCGTGACGATGCCCGGCTGGCTCGCGCGGGCGCGCGCGACGAACGCTTCGATCGCGGCGAGGTCGCTGTCTGCGGCGATGCCGAACACCAGCGCGGTGTAGGAGCCGGCTGACAGGTAGGCCAGGGCGGCATCCGCATGCCTCGTTTTGAGGACCGCGGTGCCCAGCCTTTGTAAGGCGATCGTCTCGGACATGCTCGTGTCGGGGTCGTCGTCCACCCACAGCACGCGTCCCGGGTGGACGCGCTCGGGAAGCTTGGGCGTGGCTCCGGCGCCTTGGCCGCGGGCAGCGTGCGCTTCCCGCAGCTGGGTCGCGACAGTCTCGCGGTCTTCGGGCGCGAGGGTGATCTCGATGGTCGACAGGCGCTGCGCCGGGACGCGGACGGTGGAGGTGCGGCGGATCCAGAGGATGACGCCGACGAGGGCCATGATGACGATCACGCCAACAAAGCCGAGGACGAGCGTCACGAAGCCGGTGTCGATCTGCATGAGGTCAGTATGCCCGGTCGGCGGCGGAGAAACTCGGCGAATCAGGCCTCGCGAGCGGGGGGCGCCGGCAATAGGGTGAGGGCATGACCGACATCCCTGCGAACGCCGCGCCATCTGCACCAGAGACGTCCACGACGATCGTTGTGGGTGCGACAAGCAAGCCTGGCTCGCGCCGCGCCATCGAATGGGCAGTCGCGCGTGCTGCAAGTACGGGTGCGCGCCTCGAATTGCTTTCGGTGATCGGGGGCGCCGTGGGTGCGGTCGGTGAGCAGGAGGTCGTGCAGCGCGCCGTCGACTACGAAGAGGCGTTTCTTCGGAACGAGGCGGCCAATCTGTCGGCCCGGGGCATCGATGTCACGGTTCGGGTGACGCACGGAAATCCGACGAAGGAGCTAGTCGAAGCGTCGACGGATGCCGCGCTTCTGGTGATCGGCAGTGATCACACGGGTGGCGCCGACAAGCATCGCGGGCCGCACGGAACACGGATCGTTGCCGGGGCTCATTGCCCTGTGGTCGTTGTGCCCGACATCGACACGACGGGGCGCACGGGCGTGGTCGTCGGGGTTGACGGTTCGGAGGTGTCACACGCGGCGCTCGCGTTCGCCGCCGCCGAGGCATCACGATTCGCCGAGCCGCTGACTGTCGTGTCGACCTGGATGCCGGTCGTCTACACCGGCGACATCGCGCCCTACCCCGACATGTATCTGACGGATCTGCAGGGTACGACGGAGGCTTTCGCGCAGTCGATGGCCGATGAGGTGCGAAAGGATCATCCGCACCTCGAGATCGTCGTGCACGTGGACGAGGGGGATCCCGCCACCGTCATCGCTGAGGTGGCGGCATCCGCTCGCCTGGCCGTTGTCGGAACCCACGGGCGTACCGGGTTCGCTCGGTTCCTGCTGGGGTCGGTGAGTACCCAGGTGCTCGACCACCTGACGACGGTCACGGCAGCGGTGCGCTGACCTGGCGGCTCGACTGCCGGGAGACGACAAGGCCCCCGGCTCGATCTGGGGGGCTGTCGAGCCGGGGGCTGCACGCGTGTCGCGTACCTTCGCTGCGGATGAGTGACCCGAAACACTCAGCGCGCGGTCTTGCCACGATGAGAATGGCACGGTTTGCGACTTCGCGCCGGGGGATTGTCAACGGCACACTCCGGATGCCATAATCCGCAGCCCGGCGGGGCCGGTTTCAGCGACCGAGCAACCTGCCGACCACGCTCGGAAGCTCACCGGGTGTGGTGACCACCTGATCGTGCGGCAGTTCGGGCGCGCCGGGGCCGGTCACGATGGCGCCCGGGGCGTAGGCGATCGTCGGGACGCCCGGGTAGTTGCGGCGCACCGTGCGGATGAAGTCGGCGGCAGTCATCGCGTCGCCCTCGCGGCCGCAGTCGGTCACGACCAGGAGGTACTTCTCGGCCGCGAGGTATGCCAGGGCTGCTTCGCAGTGCCGAGCCACCGTGACCGTGAGGCCCATCCGGTGCAGGGCAACGACATCGGGAACGTGGCTGTCGGGGTCGTCGTCGACCCACAGCACCCGACCAAGTCGGAACACCGACGTCGACGATGTTCGCGGTGGCGTGGCATAGGCCTGCTTGTATCCCGCTCCCGGTGCTGCTGCATCGACCGGTGCCGAGGCAGCGGGTGCCGGAGCAGGCGGAGGGGCGGGAGCGTAAGCGGGTGCTGCCGGCGCTGGGGCCGGTGCTGCCGCGACTGACTCATCGACGGCCGGGTAAGCAGCTGCCTGGTGTTCCGCGGACAGCGGCGGTGCGGGTGGCTGTGGTTGTGGTTGTGCAGGCTGCTCGGGGGCGTACGCGGCTGTGGCAGGGCCGAAGGCGGCGCTTGCCACGTTCACGGGCTGCGCTGCAGGGTTCGGCGCGAAGACGCGCTCTGTGGTTCCCTCAGTGAACTGAGGGAACTGGGGCTGCTGCTGGTACGCGGCCTGCGGGATGGCGTACGGATGGGTCATCGGCGTTCCGGTCGCGGGTCGTGACCCGGCTACCGTTCGGAGGGTCGCCGTCGAGACGGCGGGACTGCTCATATCGGGGTAGCGGGGCATGCGCGGGACCGGTTCGTGGCGATCTGAGTTCGCCTCGCCTTTGTTGCTCTCCCACATCGCCCAGCCCACAACGAGTCCTAGCACGGCGACGACGCCGAAGCCGATCATAAGGGTGATGAGTGAATTGCTGTCCATGTTCGAATCTGGAACTGAGTCAGGGTGAGCTAGGTTGCACGCTCTCGGGTTGACCACTATTGTCTGCGATTTACGTGGAGCGGCAAGACAAACTGTGCGAACTCTCATCTGGAGCAGGACAGATCCCCGGCTTTTGAGTCCTTCCCGAACGATTTCGAACGGTTTCGAGCGCGAAAGCTACGTCGAACTCCGTACCTTGGCTGGGTTACACGGTGCGATTGTTACGACTGCGGGCCCAGAAGACGCCAGTGGCCGCGGTCATGATCGCGAGCATCACCACCGTCGTGAGGCTCGCCTCCAGGCCGAACAGGCCGCCCGAGATGAGGGGATTGGCATCCGCCGTCTCACCGACCGTCAGGAGCGAGTTCTCGGCCGGGATGCCCGACACCGGGACGCCGAAGAGGCTGTTCTGTGCCCAGTTCCACGTGGCATGGAACGCGATGACGCCCCAGAGACCCCCTTCGCTGAGCGCCCAGAAGCCGAGGAGGAGGGAGACGAGCACGAGCGAGAGGACCGACAGGATGTTCATCCCGGTGTTCAGCGAGTGAGCAAGGGTGAAGAACACGGTCTGCGCGATCATTGCCGCCAGGATGCCGGTGCGTGGAATCCAGGACTGGAGGAGGTATCCGCGGGAGATGAGTTCCTCGGCGCCGCCTTGCATCGAGAAGGCGACTAACGCAAAGACCACCCATCCGATCGCGGTCCAGGCGGCATAGCTGCCGTCAGAGGTCTGGAAGAACTCCATGTTGCCGGTGAGGACTGCGGTCGCGACGGCGAGGGACATCGCGCCGAGTGCGATCGCGGCTCCGCGCGCGATCTGCAGCGGGGCGCGGGAGGGGGACCGGAAGCCGATACTCGCGAATGCGCGCCGTTCCTTGAATCGCAGCCAGACCCACAGCAGGATCCAGACCGGCAGAAAGGCCAGTGAGCTCGCGATGGCCAGACCGAGGGAAGTGATGCCGGGCATGAAGGCGAGCAGGATGTTGGTGGCCATCACCGACGCAAAGAGGGTGACCCCGACGATCGAGCCGACGAGCGGGCCGGTGGGGCGCTGTGCTTCGCGCATGGCCCCGGCGAAACTGTCACGTCGTCTCTCGGTCATGGAGGAGCCTCTCGGATCGGCGGTCGCGACCGACCCTAGCGAATGGGCGCCGTGTGCTGCACGGCTTGCCGCGCGGCCCCGAGTGTCGCGGCATCGTCTGGTGGAGCGATACCGGACGATGCCGCGGAGCGGTCGTTTCAGCCTGAGTAGCCGCCGTAGCGCGCGATCGTGGTGAGGAACTGGAAGGTCGCGAGGGTGATCTGCGTCGAGATCACGACACCGACGATGATCCCGACCACCTGGGTTGCGATGAGGCCCCAGAGCGGCCCCCACCCGGCGCCGGTGCGGCGGATCACGACGACGATGCGTCCGATCGGATAGACGATCGAGAGAAACATCCACGGCCACGGGAAGGGGCGGTCGATGCCACGGTTACGGAGTTCGCGCTGGTCGAGGTACGCGAACCAGACACTGAAGCCGTAAATTGCCCAGCCGAAGAGCGTGATCGCCCACCACCACGGCGAGAAGAAGATGTCGAACGGCTGCATGAACATGCGCATATCGGGCATGGTGTCGGGCTGCGCGTAGGTATTGAACGCCATCCAGCCCTGCATCCCGAACATGGAGCGCCACGGCACTAGGAGCGCCAGCAGGGATGAGGCCAGCGGCAGAAGCACGATGAGCCAGATCCAGACGGTGTTGGTGTCGACGCCCGGACTCTTGCGTGGCTCGGCGACCGCGGCCACGGCCGGCGCTGATGGCTGGGGGTTGGGTGCGGAGGTGTGCGCTGTCCAGGTGGCGCCGTCCCAGAAGCG
>Ga0209066_10001036_pt1 | contig 38081 bp, 34 predicted proteins | sample All_14_2_FD_187198 | JGI IMG/M metagenome (GOLD analysis project Ga0209066, IMG submission 187198) | Freshwater microbial communities in response to fracking from Pennsylvania, USA - Allegheny Zone_MetaG_DW_15 (SPAdes) (version 2) ... | reverse complement strand
ACGCAAGTTGAACAGGGTCAGGCGTCCGATCGCTTCCCAATAAGGAGAGGCGACGGCGACGGGGTTGAAAAGGCGGAAGCTTGGCTTCCGCCTTTTCGCATCAACAGGTTACTGAATTATGACGACTACGGAATAATCAATTCTGTGTGTTCGTATTGCTGTTGTTGTTCTGGTTCTGGTTGGTGATCGTGGTATCGCCCTCAATGGTCACGGAATTGGGCAGATTGCCGGTATAGGGGTTCAGCAGGGCTGGAACCTGGGCATTGCTGCCGGCGCGGCAGCGCGGCCGGTCGATGCCGCAATCCCAGCGGAACCCGCCCGGATCGCCGCTCATGGCCGAAGCCTGGCGGTTTTTGCATTCACAGGAAACCCCGTTGATGCAGGCAAGCTGACCCCAACTTTCCGGCGCGCAGAGTGGTGCCGATTGCGCCAGGGCGGTACCCGGCCCTGCGATCGCCAGCCATAGCAGCGCGGCAAGCAGCGCGTGTGGAACTATCCGGTGCATCTGATCCGCCTTTCTGTCCGGCCATCGGGTCCGGCCGGCCGACACTGTATTTACCATACAAACTTTGGGCCAAGTGATGGCAAGGCCCCCTTTCCTTTGCCAATATCGGCGGTGATCCCTAGACTTTCCGCCGGGTAGGGAATTGGGCAGGTCTGCGTGTGGTGCAGGGGCACCATCTATTCGGGTGCGCGAAAACGGGGCGCGTCACCGACGGCCTTCCCATCGGATGGCAGGGAATGGCAGCCATGGACCGGCAGGCCTTGCAACTGATGCTGCGGTCAGGGCGGGTTCTGTGCTTCGACGTGGCACGGGTCAGCGAAGCTGTGCGCCTGGAGATCGAGCCGGGTAGGGAGCCGCCGCTTCTGTTCCAGGAGCCGATGTTGAACGACGCGATCTTCTTCAAGGAAGTCGTGCTGGACGACATTGAAGACAATCCGCCCGAAGTCTCCACCCGGGTCTATTTCCCGTATATGTCGGAGGATGCCGATCTGGGCGGGGAATCCATCCTGGCGGAGCCGGATCAACTGGTGCGCGCCATCGACAGGACGGGCGAGCGTCGGGTCAGGCGTCAGCTCAACCCGCACGACCAGCGCATCCTGGAAATCCTGCGCGAGCTGCCGACCTTCGATCCGTTCCTGCTGTTGTCGCGCCGCAGCCTGATCGAGGCGGAACGACCTGTCAGCCCCCTTTATTTCGATATCGATGAACAGGAATGGATGAATATCCGCAGACCGGTCATGGCCAAGATCGGCCGCTTGGTTGGTCGCGCCACGCTGGAACTGGCAGAGGCGAGCGGCCAGGATGCCATCCTGGCGGCGGAGCGCGGCAGCGCCGCCGTGCTGGAGGCGATCTGGAAGGGAACCGCCTCGATCGGGGTGCGTTCGCTGATCGCGGGATTCAAACTGCCCCCGGAACGAACCACGGAATTGCTGTTCGCCTGGAAGGGTATCAATTATTACGAGTTCCAATATCAGCAGGCTGAAGCGAAATTCGCGAATTTCCTGGCCTGGCTGTCGGATCCTGACGAGGCGTTGCCGCGCAATGCCGCCATGCTGCCGACGGCCGTACTGGCAAGGCTGGGCAATCTGCGCGCTGTGGCGCAGACCGGCAGCGCGCGCAATCTGGCGTCCGTGCGGCTGATCCTGAAGCGCTATAACCTGGCCTTCGATGCGTTGGTGGATCAGGACAATCCCACGCTGTTCCAGCAATTCCTGGACCGCGCGCCGTCCGCCTTCGTCGATATGGGCATGGCGGTCGGGCTGATGTCGCACAGTGCCAATGCCTGGGACCTGCGCACCCAGTCCGGCCGCAGGCGGCTGGGCGCCAATGATCTGGAACCGCTGCTCGACTTCATCGTCACGCTGAATGGCAGGGCCCAGGCGCCGGGTCATCGGTGACGGGCCGGTATGCCTGACGATACTTCCCGGCCGTCGCCCAGTCTTGTATAAGACTCGGCAATCAAGACCGGAGGAGATCGTCGATGCCAGCCCAAGCCACTACCGATGCCAGCCAATCCGCGCGCGGACGCGGGGCCGATCTTCTGGTGCAGACGTTGGCACGGGCCGGGGTTCGGGTGATCTACAGCCTGTCGGGCAATCAGATCATGCCGGTCTATGACGCCTGCATTGATGCCGGCATCCGCATCGTGCATTGCCGCCATGAAGGGGCGGCCGTCTTCATGGCCGATGCCCATGCCCAGCTGACGGGCGAGGTTGGGATTGCGCTGGTTACCGCTGCGCCGGGTTTTGCCAATGCCTTGGGGGCCGTCTATTGCGCCCGGATGAGCGAAAGCCCGGTCGTGATCCTGTCCGGGGATTCGCCCATCGGGCGCGACGGGGATGGCGCCTTTCAGGAGTTGGACCAGAACGCCATCGCCGCACCGCTGGTCAAGCTGGCGCTGCGCCCGCGCAAGGCGGCCGATCTTGGCGCGATGCTGGCCCATGCCTTCCGCACCGCGCGATCCGGTCGCCCCGGCCCGGTGCAGATGGCCCTGCCATTCGACCTGCTGAATGCCGTTCTGCCCTATGCCACGGTTCCGCCGGAAGCCGATTTCGTGGCGGAACCGCGCCCGGCCGATGGGCAGGGGTTGGCCGCGATCCTGGCCGATCTGGACGGGACGGCGCAGCCGCTGATCCTGACCGGCCCGGCCCTGAATGCCAGCCGGGGGCGCGATATTCTGACGGAATTGAGCGAAAAACTGGATCTGCCGGTGATCGCGATGGAATCCCCGCGCGGTCTGAAGGACCCGGCTTTGGGCGCACTGGCGGAGGTCCTGGCCCAGGCCGACCAGGTGCTGTTGCTGGGCAAGGCGATCGATTTTACCCTGGGCTTCGCTGAAGGCGGCACGTTCGCCGGGGCAAATCGGGTTCACGTGGTCGATCCCGATCCGGCCATGCGCGACCGCGCCCGCCGCAAGCTGGCCGGCAAGGCCGGGCTGGTGCTGGATGGGGACGCGCCCGCCACGGCGGCGGCGCTGTTGCGGCAGGCGGGCGACGGATCGGGCCATCGCAGGCTTGCATGGCGCACCAAGGTCGCCGATCTGCTGGCGGAACGCGTGACGGAGCCCGATACGGGCGGTCGGATTTCGCCCTATTTCTTCGCCAGCGCCATCAACCGGGCGCTGGCCGGTGATCCACGCGCCGTGCTGCTGTCGGATGGCGGGGAAATCGGGCAATGGGTGCAGCATTTGGCGGCTGCGCCCCGGCGCATCATCAACGGGCCATCCGGCGCGATCGGCGGGGTTCTGTGCCAGGGCATCGCGGCGAAGCTGCTGAACCCGGAGGCGCGCGTGCTGGCGGCGATGGGCGATGGCACGGTGGGCTTCCATTTTGCCGAACTGGATACGGCGGCGCGCGAAGGTATCGCCCTGGTCGTGGTCGTGGGTAATGACGGGCTGTGGAATGCCGAGCACCAGATTCAGCTGCGCGATTATGGCGTGGACCGGCTGATCGGCTGCGCGCTGGCGCCGGGCCGGCGCTATGATCTGGCGGCCGAAGGGCTGGGCTGTGCCGGCTTCCATGTGACCCGCGCGGAGGATCTGGACGCGGCGTTGCTTGCCGCTTTCCAGGCCGGCCGGCCGGCTTTGGTCAATGTGGAGATCGAAGGTCTGCCGGCACCCAGCCTGGACGGAGGTGCCGCTGGGCATTGACCCGGTCGTTGCGGTTCTGTCAGGCTGCGGAATCTTTTCCTTCTGCACTTCCTGCCAGGTGTCATGGCCAATCCCGAGATCAAGAAACTGATTGCCCAATCGATCAAGCAGGCTGATCGCAGCCTGTTCAACGAGAACTACGACCGGCAGGCCGAAGCCGTGGTGAAAGGCCTGGCCAAGGCCGGCTATTTCGTCGTGCCGGTGCAGCCCGATCAGGCCATCCTGGATGCTGGCAAGGAGGCGATGACCGCCGGGCGCTATCGCCCCAACGACATCCTGGCGCAGATTTATGCCGCGATGGTGCGGGCGGGCAAGGCATGAGCGAGGTGATGCGCTGGGACCGGCTGCTGTCGGAAGCACGGCTGGGCGATGGCAAGCCGGTGCGCCCGCGTTTGCCCAATCGCAGCCCGTTCATGGTGGATTACGACCGTATCGTCTTTTCCGCGCCCTTCCGGCGGCTGCAGGACAAGACCCAGGTCCACCCCCTGCCGCAATCCGATTATGTGCGCCGCCGTTTGACCCATTCGCTGGAGGTAAGCTGTATCGGCCGGTCGCTGGGGATCGAGATCGGCTATTTCCTGAAGGAGAAGGGGCTGCTGCCCGGCCATATTCCGCCGGAGGATCTGGGCTTCATCGTTGCGGCCTCCTGCCTGGCCCATGATATCGGCAATCCGCCCTTCGGCCATGCGGGCGAAGAGGTGATCGGCGGTTGGTTTGCCCAGGCCTCGGCGCCTGACCATCCTCTGTCCGTCCCGCTGAACCGGGGGCTGACGCGCGAACAGCTGGCCGATTTCGTGGATTTTGAAGGCAATGCCCAGGGCTTTCGCATCGTGGCGCGCCGCCAGATGTATCAGGACGAGGGCGGGTTGCGCCTGACATTGGCCACGCTGGGGGCCGGGCTGAAATATCCCTGCCTGCAGGCTAGCCCGGCGCGGGCAGACCATAAGGGGAAATCTTCCAGGAAATACGGTGCTTTCCAGGCTGAAGCGCATTGGCTGGATGAAGTCGCCCTGGGCAGCGGCATGCTGAAACGGGGCGATGGGCTTTATGCCCGCCATCCGCTGTCCTTCCTGATGGAGGCGGCCGATGACATCGCCTATGCCGTGGTCGATCTGGAAGATGGGCTGAAGCTGGATTACCTGTCCGCCGCCGATGTGATCTCGGCGCTGGACCGGCTGGCTGGCGGTGGGCTCGACCTGTCGCGGGCGGGGCGGGATGATTTCCGCAAGGTGGAATATCTGCGCGCGCGGGCCATCGGCAATCTGGTCGAGGCGGCGGCCCGTGTGTTTCGCGAACGCCATCTGGACGTCTTGGCCGGCGATTTTGACGATGCGCTGATCGCCCATACGCCGTTGGCCGAAGCCCATGACCATGCCACCAAGACGCTTGCCCTGCCGCGCATCTTCCGCTCAAAAGCTGTTATCCGTATGGAAATCAAGGGCTTCCAGGCTGTTGGTGATCTAATGGATCGGTTCGCCGGTGCCGCGATCCGTGCCCATGGCGATGGTGTCTCGGCCCTGGATGCGCGCCACTGGCGCCTCGTGCCCGACCTGCCAGAGCTGGTGAAGGGCAAGGCGCCGGACGGGGCCGGGCTCTATGACACGCTGCTGGCGGTTACCGATTTCGTATCCGGAATGACCGATGGCTATGCCTTGAAGCTGCATCGGGAATTGACGGGTAGCGGCGGGTAACATCCCATCACGACGCTTTGACTTGGGGTGGCGACCGGCACGGCTTAGTCTAGCCTATGGCTCGAACGGCCATCCGAAGACTGTGGGAGAGCAACACATGCGGATCAAGATCAGGCGCGGCTGGGAATTACCGGAAAGTGCCGCGACGCCGGAACATATCTATCTCGACCGGCGGCGCCTGATGGGCGGCATGGTGGGGCTGGGCCTTGCCGGATCGCTGGGCCTGGGCGGCCGCGCCGCGGCGCAGGAGGTGGCCGACCCGACCGCCGACCTCTACCCCGTCAAACGCAATGCCCGCTATGAGGCGGGGCGTGCCCTGACCGAGGAGAAATTTGCGACCCAGTACAATAATTTCTACGAGTTCGGCTCGTCGAAATATATCGCCGCCGCCGCGCAGAAAATGCCGGTCCGCCCCTGGACCGTCACCATCGACGGTATGGTGGCGAAGGAGCAGAGCATCGATATCGACAGCCTGATCCGCCGCATGCCGCTGGAAGAGCGGGTCTATCGCCATCGCTGTGTCGAAGCCTGGGCGATGACCGTGCCCTGGGCGGGCTTCCCCCTGGCGGAACTGGTGAAACTGGCCGAGCCCACCTCGGATGCGAAATATCTGCGCTTCGAAACCGCAGGCGATCCCGAGCTGATGCCAGGCCTGCGCGAGCCCTGGTATCCCTGGCCTTATGTCGAGGGCGTAACGATCGAGGAGGCGATGAACGAGCTGTCCTTCCTGGTTACCGGCCTGTATGGCAAGCCGGTTCCCAACCAGAACGGCGCGCCGATTCGCCTGATCCTGCCCTGGAAGTATGGGTTCAAGGCGATCAAGTCGATTGTCCGGGTCACCTTTACCGACAAGCGCCCCAGCAGTTTCTGGGAAGCGATCCAGCCGCGCGAATATGGCTTCTGGGCCAATGTGAATCCCGAAGTACCGCATCCGCGCTGGAGCCAGGCGCATGAGCAGCTGTTGGGTTCGGGCGAGGATGTGCCGACCCAGCTGTACAACGGCTATGCGGAATTCGTGGCCGATCTGTACAAGGGCAAGGATAGCGAGAACCTGTTCATGTAAGGGCTGGTGCGCTTCCCCCTGCGGCGGCGCAGCTTCCCAACCCTCTTCCCCCGAAGGGTCAGCACACAGGGTGCGGGCTTACACCAGCCAGTCGCGCCAATATTTCCATTCCGCGACCGTATCGGCGATCAGCTCATAGCCTTCCGGTGTTGGGTGGACCCCGTCGCCGGCGGCCATGGTGGCATTCCACACCGGATGGCCGCGAAATTCCTTGTGCAGGTCAAGATAAGGCACACCGATTTCGCGCGCCGCGACGCCGAAGGACCGGTTCAGCTTCTCCACCCTTCCGGCATCGAAATGATAGACAACGCCGGGGCGCGATTTGATCACCGGCCCGTTCTGGCGCACCGGGGTCGGGCCGATCCACAGCGTTGGCTTCCATTCCTTGGCCCGCAGGATGATGCTGGTCGCCTGGGTGACGGATTTATCCTCCCCCATCCGGATGCCGATCCCTTCCTCCAGCGCCACGTCATTGACGCCGAACATGAACACAACCGAACCCGCGACCTGGCTGGGCAGGCGTGCGCCGCATTCGCTTTTCCAGCGCAGGCCGATCTCCCGGCTGGTATCGCCACGGATGCCCAGATTGTACGGGGTGACGTCATGACCGTTACGAATGTTTTCCATCGCCGCAAGCCTTCCCGGCCAGCCCAGGCAATGGGGATCGCCCGATCCCGCCGTGATAGAATCGCCAAGGAAGCAGATGCGCAAGGATGTCGCCATGATGGGCATACCCCTATCCGTCCAGCCGCGACCTTGTCGCGGCCAGCCTCTGCCCCTCGCGCCGAGTGTTACCGATCAGGCCTGTGAAATCAATGCCTTGAGATGGCCCAGGCAGGCCGCCCGATCCGCTGTGAAATCGCCTTCGATCCACCAGGCCTCAGCCAGTTTCAGCAATCGTCCCATCTCCGGCCCCGGTTGCAGGCCAAGTGCGGCCAGATCGCGGCCTTTGACGGGGAATTCCGGTGCCTGCCATTCCCCGGCCAGCCGCAGCAACTCGTTCCACTGGGCGGGGTTCCCGTCACAGGCGCGCAGGCCGGCGGCATCGGCCAGCGCCTGATTGCCCTGCGCCTGGATCAGGATATGGGTGGCATGGGATGACAGGTCGGGGGAAAGCGTGGGCGCCAATGCCGCTGCCTTTTCCATCCGGTCGCGTTCGGCATTCGACAGTTTCCAGCGCAGGGCCAGGGCTGAGGCGGCCGGCCGGCCCGACGGCAGCAGCGCAAGCAGCCGCAGAAGCGCATCGGGCCTGCGATCACATGCCTGGTCCCGCGCGACCATATGGGCAAGCCGCTCCAGCACCGGGGCGGGGCCGGCTTCCGGCAAAACATGGCGCAATATGCCTTCATCCTGCATCAGGCGCAGGCAGGCTACCGGTTCGGGCGCTTCCAGCAGGCGCAGCATTTCCTGACGAATCCGCTCGACCGACAGGGCGGGCAGGTGCGGCGCGGCCTGCCTGCAGGCGGCAAGGCCTTCGCCATCCGGCGCGCCCTTGCCATAAAAGGCATGGAAGCGGAAGAAACGTAGCAGTCGCAGGGTATCTTCCGCCAGACGGCGGGCCGGATCGCCCACGAAACGAACCCGGCCCGCCGCCAGATCGGCCAGCCCACCGAAGAAATCCAGCACCGTTCCGTCCGCGTCCAGGAACATGGCATTCATGGTGAAATCGCGCCGGGCGGCATCTTCGCGCCAATCATCGGTAAAGGCGACCACGGCATGACGTCCGTCGGTGGTCAGATCCCGGCGCAGCGTGGTGATTTCATAGCTGCGCCGGCCCACGGCGGTGACCGTGCCATGATCGATTCCGGTCGGCACGGCCGTCATGCCCAGCACCTGGATCAGCGCCATGGATCGTTCCGGAAGAGCATCGGTCGCGATGTCGATATCGCGGATCGGCAGCCCCAGCACGGCATCGCGCACGCAACCACCGACATAGCGTGCGGTGAAACCGGCATCGGCGAAAGCGGCGATCAGCTTTTTCGCTTCCGCCTGCTGCATCCAGGGTTGGGGGGCAAGGCGCAGGGGCGGGATCATTTCGCAGGCGGCATGCCGTCCCGGATCACCTGGCCGTCGATCAGCCTGGCCGGGGCGAAGGGGTGATCCGGCTCCGCGTCCACCAGGCCGGTCGCCATGGCGATGATAGACAGGATCGCCAGGATCATTCCGGCCAGGGTCAGGAAGAACCAGGGATGTTTGCGCACATCGCCTTCCACCATGGTCTGACGACCCGTTGCGGCCTTCCAGGTAATCAAAGCGTAATACAGCAGGAACGGCGTGGCGAGCGGCAGAAGAACGGTCAGGGCGGATCGGATCACGGGGCGGCCTCCTCATTGGTGGGCGGCGGAGCGAATCTGCCCAGCCGCTCGGCGAAATTCACCAGCATGCCGGCGGTCGCGCCCCAGATGTAATGTTCGCCCCAGGGGATGGCGTGGAAGAAGCGCCGCCTTCCGTTAACCTCCCGATGATCGCGCCGACGATTGGCCGGATCGGTCAGGAAGTCCAGGGGCGGGGTCAGGATGGATGCGACTTCGAACGGGTCCGGCACGAACCGCACCGGACGCGAAACGATCCCGACGACCGGCACGACCAGGAAGCCCGTGCCCGTGACATAGCTGTCCAGCATGCCCAGGATCTCCACCGCGTCGCAGGGCAGGGCGATTTCCTCCTCCGCCTCGCGCAGGGCGGTTGCGATCGGGTCGGAATCCCCCGGCTCGGTGCGTCCGCCGGGAAAGCTGATCTGGCCGGCATGTTTGGACAGATGCGCCGCGCGCTGGGTCAGCACCACGTCATAGCCGTTCGGCCCTTGCACCAGCGGCACCAGCACGGCGGCGGAAACCAGCCCGCCGGGCGGCGCGATGGTTGCATCCGGCGGCAGGTCACGCGGCACGATGCGCGGATCGCCGGCCCGCTCGGCCAGCCGGGCGGCGATGAAGGCGCGGCTCAAGGTCGCAGCATTGTTCATCGCGTCACGCCGCCCCCGTCACGGAACCAAGATCAAACTCCACGCCCGCGCTTGCGACGAAAAGCCGCCCGCCGCGCTCCTCGGCCAGTTCCACCAGTTGATAGAAAACCGGCCGGGCGAGCTTGGCTTCCAGTCCCGGGCGCAGCATTACATAAGGCGCAGGTTCGCCTGATTCGGTGTGGTTTTCCACCCGGATCGGATGGTCGGCATCGGCCGTGACCCATTCGTCCAGATTGGTGCGGAAGGAAAGGTCCGCCCCGTGCTCCGCGGTGCTCTCGACCAGCTCCACCGCAAGGAAGGGTGCGTCCTCTACCACGATCCTGCCGCGTTCGACTGGCGTCACCAGCCAGTATTCGCCCGCTGCATCACGCCTCAAAACCGACGCAAACAGCTTGCACAAGGCCGGACGCAGGATCGGTGTGCCGCGATAATACCAGGTGCCATCGCGTGCGATGCGCATGTCGAAATCCCCGCAGGTCGAGGCGGGGCCTTCGATCGGGTGCGACGGTCCGATGCCCGCCTCGATCTGGCGGGCCAGCGCGTCGGGGCTGGGTGGTTGGGTATGGGTCACCTTGAGCCTTCATCCTACTGGCTATCGGCTTCTGCCGAGCTATGTCAGTCTGTACCATCTTGAGCGGTGATACGGGAGATAGGCAGTGACCATTTCCAATTCCAGCGAACGGGCCAGTTCCAGCAATCCGGCGGTGCCGGCCATGGATGCCGAAACCCTTGCGGGGGAGATGGAGGCGCTGGGCAACACGCTGGGCGCGGCCAAGGGCCAGATCGCGCGCGTGATCTATGGCCAGGAAGCTGTGGTCGAACAATGTCTGGTGGCGATCCTGGCGGGCGGGCATGCGCTGCTGGTTGGCCTGCCCGGGTTGGGCAAGACGCTGCTGGTGGAAACGCTGGGCCAGGTGCTGGGCCTGACCGAACGGCGCGTGCAGTTCACCCCCGATCTGATGCCGGCCGATATTCTGGGCTCCGAAGTGCTGGAGGAGGGAGAGAAAGGACGTCGCGCGTTTCGTTTCGTTCCCGGTCCGGTTTTCGCCCAGCTGTTGATGGCTGATGAGATCAACCGCGCCTCGCCACGCACCCAATCGGCCCTCTTGCAGGCCATGCAGGAAGGCCGGGTGTCGGTCGCCGGCCAGTATCACCCGCTGCCGCGCCCCTTCCATGTGCTGGCGACCCAGAACCCGATTGAGCAGGAAGGCACCTATCCCCTGCCGGAGGCCCAGCTCGACCGTTTCCTGCTGGAGGTTGATATCGGCTATCCCGACGAGGCGTCGGAACGGGAAATCATGCTGCGTACCACGGGCCTGCTGCGCGATTCCGCCACGGCGGCCTTCACCGGCGAAAGTCTGATGGCGGCCCAGGCGCTGGTGCGCCGGGTGCCGGTTTCCGAAGGGGTGGTTGAGGCGATCCTGCGTCTGGTGCGGTCCGGCCGGCCGGAAAGCAGCGAGATCGCGCTGGTCATGGAGCATGTGTCCTGGGGTCCGGGCCCGCGTGCCAGCCAGGCCTTCATGCTGGCGGCCAGGGCCCGCGCGCTGCTGCATGGACGTCTGTCGCCATCGGTGGATGACGTGCTGGCGCTGGCCAAGCCCATTCTGCGCCATCGCATGGCGCTGTCCTTCTCTGCCCGCGCCGAGGGCGTGACGCTGGACCATATCCTAGAGGCGATGACGGAACCGCTGCGGTGAGTGCTGCCACCCCGTCCCTTCCGGAAGGCCATGGCCCGGCGGATGCGCTTGCCGCCGCCGGTGAAGGCTTGGCCGCATCCTTTCCCGGGCTGATGGCCCAGGCGGAACGGGTGGCGCAGACGGTTGCCCAAGGCGTGCATGGGCGCAGGCGGCCGGGCCAGGGCGATTCCTTCTGGCAATATCGCAATTTCGATCAGGGCGATTCCTCCCTCAGCGTCGACTGGCGCCGTTCCGCCCGGTCGGACACTCTGTACGTTCGCGAAACGGAGTGGGAGGCGGCCCAATCCGTCTATCTCTGGGCCGACCGCTCGGCGTCCATGCGCTATGCGTCGACCCGCGATCGTCCGACCAAGGCCGAGCGCGCGGCGCTGATCGCGATGGCGGCGGCATTCCTGCTCGACCATGCCGGGGAACGCTTCGCGCTGATGGATGGGGTAATGCGTCCCGGCATTGGCAGGCCGGCCTTGGCCCGCCTGGCCGAAGGGCTGGCGCGCGCGCCCGACCCGGCCGAGCCGGGCCTGCCCCTGTCCCAGGCCCTGCCGCGCCATGCCCAGGCGATCTGGATCGGTGATTTCTTGGAGCCGCTGGATGGGCTGGCCGCGCGGCTTGGTCCGCTGTCGGAACGACAGGTGCATGGCATTCTGGTGCAGGTATTGGACCCGGCGGAAGAAAGCCTGCCTTTCGCGGGGCGGGTTCGTTTCGATGGCATGGAAGGCGAAGGCAGCTATCTCGCCACACGGGTGGAGGCGCTGCGTAGCCCCTACCAGGCAGCTTTGGCCGCACATAAGAAGGGGCTGGGCGAAATCGCCCGGCGGGCCGGCTGGCTGCACCTGATCCACAGAACCGATACGGGGCCGGAACAGGCCGTGATGGCCTTGTTCATGGCCTTGGGCAGCGGGGCGGACCGCATCAGGGGGAGGGTCGGGCGATGATCGGTCTGGGCAGTCTGGCCTTTGCCACCCCCGCGATGCTGGCGGCCCTGATCGCGCTGCCCTTGCTGTATTGGCTGCTGAAGGTGACGCCACCGGCACCCCGACGCGAACTGTTCCCGGCGATCCGCCTGCTGCTGGGCTTGAGCGCGGAGGAGCGCACGCCCGCTTCGGCGCCCTGGTGGCTCATCCTGCTGCGCCTGTCCATTGCGGCCCTGGTGATATTGGGCCTGGCCAGGCCGCTGATCAATCCGGGCGATGCCCTGCCGGGTAACGGGCCGGTGCTGCTGGTGGTCGATGATGGCTGGGCCGCCGCCAAAGGTTGGCAGGACAAGCAGCGCGCTCTGCTCGAGCTCGTGGAACAGGCCGAACGCGCCGACCGGCCGGTGCAATTGCTGACTACCGCGCCCGCCGGGGATGGCAGGCCGCCGGCCCTGAGCGGTCTGATGCGGGCAGGCGAAGCACGCGGCCGCCTGGAAGCCCTGCAACCCAAGCCCTGGTCCGCCGACCGGCTGCTGGCCCTGGCGGCGCTGGAAGGGTTTCAGCCTGAAGGCTCGCTCGCCTCGGTCTGGGCGGCGGACGGGACCGATGGGCCGGGGGTGAATGATCTGGCCCAGCGGCTGCAACGGCTGGGCAGCCTGACCGTGCTGCGGCCCGACGGGCTTGCCCTGCCGAAGCTGGCGCAGGCAGGCCCACCGGAAGGCGCGCAGCTGACCGTGACGCTCAGCCGCGCCGCAACCGGGTTTTCCGAACCGGCCAGCCTGACCGCTGTGGCGGAGGATGGTCGCGTCCTGGGCCGTGCCGAGGCGCTGTTTGATGCATCCGCCTCCGAAACGACCATACGCCTCGACCTGCCGCGGGAATTGCGCAACGCGCTGGCCCGGGTCACGCTGGATCGGGAAGATACGGCGGGTGCTACCCTACTGTATGACGAGCGCTGGCGTCGCCGCCCGATCGGCATCGTCACCGATCAGGCGGAAGGGGCCGGTCTGGCGCTCTTGTCCGAGCTGTTTTACGTCGAGCGCGCGCTGGAGCCGGTGGGCGATCTGTCGCGCGCGGAACTGCCGGTGCTGATGCGCACGCCGATGGCGGTGATGGTGCTGCCGGATTCCAGCCCGTTGACGCCGGAAGATGCCGCCACCGTCAATGACTGGGTCGAGCGTGGCGGGTTGCTGCTGCGTTTCGCCGGGGCCAATCTGGCGGCGGCGGAGGATGATCCGCTGGTGCCGGTGCGCCTGCGCCGGGGCGGACGCGTGCTGTCGGGTGCGATGTTGTGGAGCGAGCCAGCCAAGCTTGCCGCCTTCCCCGAAACCAGCCCCTTCGCGGGGCTGGAGATTCCGCCGGAGATCACGGTTACCCGTCAGGTGCTGGCCGAGCCGGCGCTCGACCTGAACGAAAAGACCTGGATGCGGCTGGAAGACGGCACGCCCTTGGTCACTGCGGAACGGCGCGGGGATGGCTGGGTCGTGCTGGTGCATACCACCGGCAATGCCGATTGGTCCAATCTGGCGCTTTCGGGCCTGTTCGTGCAGATGTTGGAACGGCTGGTGGAATTCAGCCAGGGCGTCACCGCCGCGGCGGAGATTGACCGGCCGCTGCCGCCGCTGGCCATGCTGGATGGCTTCGGGCGGCTGGGCGATCCGCCCCAGGCGGCCCGTCCGCTGCGCCCGGTGGGCGAGGGGGAAGCCGCCATCTCCCCCGCCCGCCCGCCGGGCTTCTATGGCAGTGATATTTCCCGCGTCGCGCTCAGCCTGGGCGGCAATGTTTCGGCCCCGGTCGCAATGCCCGCCTTACCGCAGGGCGTTGCCGGGGCTTCCTATCGCGGCAGTGCGGAGATGGATCTGACTGGCTGGCTGCTGGGGGCAGCATTGCTGCTGCTGGCGCTGGACGGGATCATTACGCTGTGGCTGCGCGGGCTCGGCCCCCGCCTGCCCTTCGGTCGGGCCGGGGTGGCGAGTTTGGCGCTGGCGGTCGGGCTGGGCACCGTGGCCCTGCTATGGGCTGTGCCGGCCCAGGCGCAGATTTCCGAAGGCGCGGCGCTGGAAGCCCTGGGCCAGACCCGTTTCGCTTATGTCATGACCGGCGATTCCGCCATCGACGAAACCAGCCGCCAGGGCTTGACCGTGCTGGTGGAGATGCTGAACGCGCGCACGGCGGTGGAGGCGGGGGAGCCGATCCCGGTCGACCCGCGCCGCGACGAACTGTCTTTCTATCCGCTGCTCTACTGGCCTGTTACGGGGTCAGAACAACCGCTGGATGCCGGGGCGGCGGATCGGGTGAACCGGTTCATGGCGCATGGCGGGCTGATCCTGTTCGATACGCGCGACCGGCCGCAATCCACGGGGGCCGCGACCGATGCCGGCCTGGCGCTGCGCCGGCTGGCGCGGGGGCTGGCGCTGCCGCCGCTGGAACCGGTGCCGGAAGGCCATGTGCTGACCAAGGCCTTCTATCTGCTGACCGAATTTCCGGGGCGCTGGACCGGCGGGCCGGTCTGGGTCGCCTCCATCGCGGAAGCGGGCAATGACGGGGTCAGCCCGGTGGTGGTCGGCGGGCATGATTGGGCGGGTGCCTGGGCGCGCGACGCCTCGGGCAATCCGCGCTTCCCGGCCGTGCCGGGCGGGGACCGCCAGCGCGAGCTGGCCTTTCGTTTCGGTATCAATCTGGTGATGTATGCCCTGACCGGCAATTACAAATCCGATCAGGTGCATGTACCGGCCATCCTGGAACGGTTGGGGCAATAGCATGAATTCCCTGTCGCTCGATTTCGCCCCGCTGCTGCCGGTCTGGCTTCTGGCCGGTCTGGCGGGTCTGGCCTTGCTGGCAGCCCTGCTGGGCTGGCTGTCGGCCGCGCGCGGCACGAGTTTGCGCGCTTTGGCGGCTGCCGCCATCCTGCTGGCGCTGGCCAATCCCTCCGTCATCGCCGAGCAGCGGGACGATCTGACCGACATTGCCCTGTTGGTGGTGGACGAAACCCCCAGCCAGGAGATCGGCGACCGGGCCGCCCAGACCCGCGACGCGGAAGAGGCCGTGCGGGCCGGGATCGAGGCGCTGGGGCCGGGGGTGGAACTGCGCACCATCCGCCTGTCGCATCAATCCGTCCGCGATGGCGAAGACGGCACGCGCCTGTTCGGGCCGATGGAGCGCGCTTTGGCCGATATCCCGCGCCAGCGCTTTGCCGGTGCCATCGTGATCGGCGACGGGCAGATCCATGACGCCCCGGCGGATCTGGCGGAATTCGATGCGGCGGGCGGGCCAGTACATAGCATCCTGACCGGCCGGGATGAGGAGGCGGACCGCCGCCTTGTCGTGGTCCAGGCGCCCAGCTTCGGGCTGGTGGATCGCCCGGCGACCCTGAAACTGCGGGTGGAGGATGCGGGCGTGCAGGGCAATGCGCCCCTGACGCTGCGGATCGATGGCGGCGAGCCGCGCGTGGTGGAGATGCCGCTGAACCAGGATCACGAGGTCGAACTGACCCTGACCCATCGCGGCCCGACGGTGGTGGAGCTGTCGGCGGCGCCCGGCCCGCGCGAGCTGACGCTGGAAAATAACGCCGCCGTGGTGGCGATCAACGGGGTGCAGGACCGGCTGCGGGTGCTCCTGGTATCGGGCGAGCCGCATCCGGGCGAGCGAACCTGGCGCAACCTGCTGAAATCCGACCCATCGGTCGATCTGGTGCATTTCACCATTCTGCGCCCGCCGGAAAAGCAGGATGGTACACCGATCCATGAGCTGTCTCTGATCGCGTTCCCGACGCGCGAATTGTTCGAGGTGAAGCTGGAAGAGTTCGATCTGATCGTGTTCGACCGCTATCGCCGGCGCGGCGTTCTGCCGTCCAGCTATCTGGCGAATGTGGTGCGCTATGTCGAAAACGGCGGGGCGGTGCTGATGGCGGTGGGGCCGGATTTCGCCGGGCGCTTCAGCCTGTTTGAAAGCCCGCTGCGCGACAGCCTGCCCGCCGCGCCCACGGGCGGGGTGGCGGAGCAGGGCTTCATCCCGTCGGTCACCGCTGCGGGTATCCGCCATCCGGTCACGACCGCCCTGCCCGGTGGTCCGCGCAATGCGGACGAAATCGAGGCCCAGCCGCGCTGGGGCCGCTGGTTCCGCCAGGTCGATACCGTCGTCAGCGGCGGCGAGGTGCTGATGAACGGCGCCGACGGCCGGCCGCTTCTGGTGCTGGGCCGCTATGGCGAAGGCCGGGTGGCGCAGCTTCTGTCCGACCATGTCTGGCTCTGGGCGCGCGGCTTCGAGGGCGGTGGCCCGCATAACGAGTTGCTGCGCCGCATGGCGCATTGGCTGATGAAGGAGCCGGAACTGGAAGAGAACGATCTGCGCGCCCGTTTGCTGGGCGATGCGCTACAGATCGAGCGGCGCAGCCTGGAACCTCTCGACCAGCCACAGGCCCGGGCCGAGATCGAAGGGCCGGGCGGAACGACGGAGACCCTGGCGCTGCAGGACCAGGGCGATGGGCGCTATACCGCCTCCATCCCCATTGCGCGCTCGGGGCTCTACCGCGTGCGCTCCGGCGGGTTGACGGCAATGGCGGCAGCGGGCGCCCTGAACCCGAAGGAGCTGGCAGATGTGGCGGCTACCGACCGGGTGCTGGGCCCGCTGGCTGAACACACCGGCGGGCGATTGTTTCGTGCCCGGAATGGCGTGCCCGATATTCGCGGCGCCGCGCCCGATCGTGCCCTGTCGGGCACAAGCTGGCTGGGGCTGAAGCGCAACGGCGCCTATGTGGTGCGCGGGCTGGACCAGACGCCGCTGCTGCCCGGCCTTGCCGCGCTGGCCCTGATTCTGGGGCTGGCGGGCTTTGCCTGGCGGCGTGAGGCGAAGTGACGCGGCCTCGGCCCGACGAGGTCCGCGTTTGACCCTGGTCAAAGCCACCCCCCGCTCGCTTCAAATACTGCTGATTTTCAGTCGTGATGGAACGGGGTGATTGATCCTGATGAGTGAAACGCGTTTGCAGGCCAGTTCCTGGCATGCCCTGGCGCCGCAGGCGGTGCTTGACCAACTGGCGGGCAGCGCGGGCGGCCTGACGGGGCAGGAGGCGGAGGCACGGTTTCGTCGATACGGACCCAACCTGCTGCCGCAGCCTCGACGTGATGGCCCGATCCGGCGGTTCATCCGACAATTCCGCAATGTGCTGATCTATGTACTGCTGGTCGCTGGCGTCATTACCGCATTGCTGGGCGAATATCTGGATTCCGGCGTGATCTTCGGCGTGGTGGTGCTGAATGCCATCATCGGCTTCATCCAGGAAGGCAAGGCGGAGGCGGCGCTGGCCGCGATCCGCGGTATGCTGGCGCCGGAAGCGGTGGTGCTGCGCGATGGCGATCGCCGACGTATCCCGGCCGAACAGCTGGTTCCCGGCGATGTGGTGCTGCTGAAGGCGGGCGATCGGGTGCCGGCCGATCTGCGCCTGCTGGAAGCCCATGCGCTGGAAATCCAGGAGGCGGTGCTGACCGGGGAATCCCTTGCCGTGGCCAAGGCATCGGCTGCGGTGGCACCGGAAGCGGTGCTGGCCGAGCGGTATGGCATGGCCTATTCCGGCACGATGGTGGCGTTTGGCACCGGGCAGGGTGTGGTGGTCGGCACCGGTACCGATACGGAGATCGGCCGGATTTCCAGCATGTTGAACGCGGTGGAAGCGGTGGAAACCCCGCTGGCCAAGCAAATGGAAGGCTTTGCGCGCTGGTTGACCGGCGCCATTCTGGGCCTGGCCGGGGCGATGATGATCTTCGGCGCGCTGCTGCATGATTTCGGCTGGGTCGAGATGTTCATGGCCGCGGTCGGGCTGGCCGTTTCCGCCATTCCGGAAGGGCTGCCGGCCATCGTCACCATCTCCATGGCGATCGGGGTTACCCGCATGGCGCGGCGCAAGGCCATCACCCGCCATCTGCCGACGGTCGAAACGCTGGGGTCGGTTTCCGTCATCTTCACCGACAAGACCGGCACCCTGACCCGCAATGAGCTCGCGGTGGACCGGTTGATCACCCCGGAAGGGGAATATGCGGGGGTGGAGCTGGATGCGGCGGGCAACACGCCCGATATCCGCGCGGCCATGGATACGGCCCTGCTCTGCAATGATGCCGAACCGGCGAAGGACGGGGCTGTGCTCGGCAATCCCACCGATGTTGCCCTGCTGGGGCTGGGCGAACGGCTGGGGTTCGATATCGGGGGGCTGCGTCGCAGCCAGCCCAGGCTGGACGTGATCCCCTTTGATTCCCGCTACAAGATGATGGCCGTCCTGGCTCAGGATGCTGGCGGGGGCCGATCCATCCGCATCAAGGGCGCGCCGGAGGTGCTGATCGCCCGCTGCACCGGGCCGGGTTTCGATCCGGTACCCTGGCTCGCGGCGGTGGCAGATTTGGCGGCGCAGGGCATGCGGGTGATCGCGCTGGCGCGCAAGCCGGTCGATCCGCATGAGGTGGTGCTTGATTTTTCCGAGCTGGAAGGCGGGATGCAGCTTCTGGCCCTGGTCGGGCTGCATGATCCGCCGCGTCCGGAAGTGGCGGATGCCGTCGCGGCCTGTCGTGCGGCCGGCATTTCGGTGAAGATGATCACCGGTGACCATGCAGCCACCGCCCGCACCATCGCCGGGCTGACGGGTATTCTGGATGACGGGATGGAAGAAGCGGTGGTGCTGACCGGCCGCGACATCGACGCGATGGATGCCGATGCCCTGTCGGAGGCGGCGGAACGTGTGCATGTCTTCGCCCGCACCACGCCCGCCCATAAGCTGCGCCTGGTGGAGGCCCTGCAGGCCCGGGGCCATATTGCAGCGATGACCGGCGATGGCGTCAATGACAGCCCGGCGCTGAAGCGCGCCGATGTCGGCGTCGCCATGGGCCAGGGCGGTACGGAAGCGGCGCGGCAGGCGGCCGATATCGTGCTGGGGGACGATAATTTTGCCACCATCGCCGCAGCTGTGGAGGAGGGGCGGACCGTCTTCGAAAATCTGAAGAAGGCGATCATGTTCATCCTGCCGGCAAGCTGTGGCGCCTCATTAATCATTCTGGCTGCCGTGCTGGTTGGGGGTGTGCTGCCGATTTCCCCCACCCAGATTCTGTGGGTGAACATGATCACGACCGTGACGCTGGCCCTGGCGCTCGGCTTCGAGCCGCCGGAAGGCAGTGTGATGCAGCGCCCGCCGCGTGATCCCTCCATCCCCATCCTGGACGGGTTCCTGATCTGGCGGATCGGCTTTGTGTCGATCCTGATCCTGCTGGCGGGCTATGGGCTGTTTCTGGACGCGCTGGCGCGGGGCCTGTCGCTGGAGGCGGCCCGCGCCTTGACGGTGACCATGATGGTGTCGGGCAGCATCGCCTATCTGTTGAACATGCATCGCAGCGACCAGCCGGTCTGGAGCCCGTCGGCCTTGTTCGGCAATCCCTGGCTCTGGCCCGCCATCGGCGTGACGCTGGGGGCGCAGCTTCTGTTCCTGTATTGGGATCCCTTGACCCGGCTGTTCGCGGTGGCGCCGCCGGACCTGGCCGATTGGTCCCGCATCGGCATGGTGACGCTGGGCTTTTTCCTGGCAATGGAGGCGGAAAAGCTGGTGGTCGGGCTGGTCCGCGACTGGCGGCGGGGCTGAAACGCCGGCGGCCGGATCGGGCGGAAAAGAGAAGGGGAGGAGCGCGCAGGCTCCTCCCCTCTTTCGTAAGTTCTTCTGACTGGAGGATCAGAAGTTCACACGCGTACCGAGCACGAAAATGGTCGAGTCGGCTTCGCTGTTGGTCGCCGCATTGTTGTCGCGGGTCGCGAACATCACGCCGCCGTAGCCGGTCAGGCCCTGAGCGATGGTGTAGGAGCCTTCCACCGAATAATATTCGGCTTCCATTTCGGTGGTCGTGGTCTTGGCATCGAAGGTCGTGGCATAGCCCACGCCCACCGCGCCGGGGCCGAAATTGTAGGAAACACCGGCGTTCAAGAATTTGCCGCCATCGCAGGCGGCCTGCGAGGTCAGGCAGCCCGAATCGTTGGAGTCGCCATAGCCGAGGCCCACCGAGAAGCCGGCCATGGAGACCGTGCCGCCCAGCTGCCAGGCGTCCAGATCGTCGCGCGAGGCGCCATTGGTGGCAAAGGCGCTACCCGTGGCGTAGCCGGCGTAAGCGGCCACGCTGACGCCGGAGAATTCGCCGGCATAATTGACCGTGCCTTCGAACACATTGCCATACTGGCCGACGGTGGCGGTGTTGGTCGTGCCGAAGGTCGCACCGGTATCCGGCGTGGCCGAGACGGCAACCGAGAAGCCGGCGAAGGACGGCGAGTAATAGGCGATCTTGGAGGCATCCGCGGAAGCCTCGCCAGCCGTGCCCGCCGGGCCGCTGGTCGATGCCCAGCCGGCCGGAGTACCCAGCGCGCCGGTGAAGCGGCCGGTATCATAGGCGCCCAGCGGCAGCACGGCGACACCGTCGACCTGGCTGTTGTCCAGCACGCCGTCATCGTCGCCCAGAACCACACGGCCCCAATTACCGGCGAAATCAACCCAGGCTTCGTCGGTGGTCACGGCACCGGCATAGCGCAGCTGGATGTTGGCGCCGAACTGCAGGCCATTATCGGCGGTGGCGTTGGCGTCCCAGATCAGTTCCGACGCGTCGTCCTGCTGATTGATGTCCCAGCCCGGGCCGTTCTGCGGCTCGGTGCCACCCGTCGGGGTGTCATAATCCGAGACCCGGACGAAATAGTCGGTCGAGCCCGAGAAGGTGACCTTCGGCGCTTCGGCCAGAGCCGCGCCGGAGAGGAAAACGCTGCCGGCAAGCGCGGAGCCGGCAAGAAGAATACGACGCATGGATGTGTCTCCCAATACGTGTTCCGCGGGAATTCGCTGCCTTTCTTGTATCGTCCCTGTCACGCAGCTGCAACATAATGGAGAAGCAGTTTCGTCATATGCAAGCCGAATGTGGCAGTTTTACAACATCTGGGAAATCGGGAAAACCGGGGAACGCTACACTGGTATGGGACACAATCCGTGCCATAGCAGCTATTGTATGTGTGTGAATGCGCCGCAGCAATATCCAGTACGGTCCCGGGGCGTCCGTGCCCGCGCCTCCAATGTCAGGATCCGGAGGGCGAATGAGCCGGAAACCGAAATGCTAGCATAAAGTGTACAGAATTTGAGGAATATTGGTGTCGGCATACCTGTGGAGACAGCCAATTCCGACTGCATGAGAAAAAAGATTGTACATCTGACGATCGCTGGACTTCGTCACCCGCCGGTCCGGAGGCTTTCGACCGCTTCAAAAGAAAAGGGAGGGGCCGAAACCCCTCCCTTCCCAAGCATTGGCTTCTGACTGGAGGATCAGAAGTTCACGCGGGTGCCGAGCACGAAAATGGTCGAGTCGGCTTCGCTGTTGGTCGCAGCATTGTTGTCGCGGGTCGCGAACATCACGCCGCCGTAGCCGGTCAGGCCCTGAGCGATCGTGTAGGAACCTTCCACCGAATAGTATTCGGCTTCCATTTCCCGGGAAGCGGCAGTGGTCTTGGCGTCCCAGCTGGTCGCATAGCCCACGCCGACCTTGCCGGCACCGAAGCTGTAGGCAACACCAGCGGTGAGGGCCTTGCCGTTGTCGCCGCCAGCATTGCTGACCAGACCCGATTCGCCGCCATCGGAATAACCAACGGCCACGGCGAAACCAGCCACCGAGACGGAACCGCCCAGTTCGAAGGCGTCCAGGTCTTCACGCGAGACGCCGTTCGAGGCGCTGGCTTTGCCGGTGGCATAGCCGCCGAACAGGCCGACGCCGACGCCGCTGAAGTCGCCCTTGTAGTTCAGGGTCGCTTCCACGGCATTCTGGTAGGTGCCGACGGTGGCGGTGTTGGTTGCCCCGAAGGTCGAGCTGGTATCCGGGGTGGCCGACACGCCAACCGAGAAGCCCGCGAAGGACGGCGAGTAGTAGGCGATCTTGGACGAGTCCTCGCTGGCCTCGGCCGGGCCGCCCGTCGGACCGGAGAACGCGGAGCTCCAGCCGGCCGGGGAGCCGATGGCACCGGTGAAACGACCGGTATCATAGGCACCGATCGGCAGCACGGAATGGCCGGCGATCTGGTTGTTGTCGATCACGCCATCGTCATCACCCAGAACCACGCGGCCCCAGGAACCGGCGAAGTCGACCCAGGCTTCATCGGTGGTGGCGTTGCCAGCATAGCGCAGCTGAATCTGCGCGCCGAACTGCAGGCCGTTATCGGCGGTCGCATTGGCGTCCCAGACCAGTTCCGAAGCCGGGGCGTGCTGGTTGATGTCCCAGCCCGGGCCGTTCTGCGGCTCGGTACCACCCGTCGGGGTGTCATAGTCGGTGACGCGGACGTAGTAATCGGTCGAGCCCGAGAAGGTCACCTTCGGGGCTTCGGCCATGGCCGTGCCGGCGACCATGGCGACGCCAGCCAGCGCCGAGGTGGTCAGAAGAATCTTACGCATGGAATGTCTCCTTGGATGAGGAAGCGGTCGCGCTTCACGGCAAGGAAAACCATGGGACGGCTTTCAATGAAATGATGAATCCTATAAATCATCATTTTGTAGGACCGGATGTTGCATCTATGCCACATGGGATGCGTGCTGCCGGAACTCGCGAGACTGTGATCGGGGAAAGGGAAAAATTTATGAATCTCTGCTCTTACATGCCGCCCTGAAAGCACCATATTCCGAACGGAAACTTGTCGCTCTTTCAACATTGCGATCAAATTCGTCATTTCAAGGTACGAGCATGCAACGGGAAAATCCGCTGTCGCTGGCGGAGCTGCGAAAGATTCTGGAAGTAGCGACGGATTATAGCGAGGCACTTTGGCTCGCTGTTTTCATTTGTACCGGGGCAAAGCTGAACGAAGTTCTGAACATGCGCATGGACCGCGTGCGCGCGGCGCCGGAAGAAGTCGGTGGGCGCCAGTTCAAGACAATGCCATTGCTGTGTCGGCATTTGCGCCATTATGCGTCGGAAATCCGGCCGCTGATGAAAGCCCCGAAGCCGGATCTGGACGAGTTGGGCGGGGACTATCTCTGGCTCAGCTCCTACGCGCGCAGTCCGCTGACACGCACCACCGTTGCCCAGACGCTGGACCGGATCGGGCTGGCGCTTGGCCTTAATCTGACGACGGTGCGGTTTCGCACGACCCGGCTGGCTTATAAATGGCACGAGCTGGGTCACGCCAATCCCGCGGCATTGCGACGTTTCGCTGGCCTGTCCAGTCATTTTGAAATCGTTCAGCGCGCCGAAGAAAGCATCCTGGCGCGGCCAGAAGTTTTTCCTGAAGTAATGCCGGGCTGGGAGGACGCCTTGGTAGAGGATTGTCTTCCAGCCATTCCCGGCTCACAGCTCGGTTAGCGCGACGCTGTTGCCTGTCCGGACCTGTTGCTGTTGCAAGGCCGCCTCGACCAGTCGGCACAGGATGGCGTGTTCCCGCTTCAGGGAAGGCCGATGTTCCCCTTCCAGCAGAACCGGGTGTAGAAAAGGCAGCAGGGTACGGAACAATGCATCCGTCAACTCGGCCGTTTCCTGAGCGAAACGATAGCGCGGGCCGGGGAAGGACTGCATGGCCATGCGCAGGGCCAGGCGCACCGTGTCGGTGATGTGCTCCCACACGCCCCATTGTCCGAGGGCAGCCATCCGCAGCAGCTCGAACAGGAACGGGTCCCGCTCGGCGTCAAAAAAATCCATGTAGTCCGACATGAAGCCCGGCAGCCTGGCGGAAATGGGTTCCGGCTTGCCCCAGAATCCCTCGGCCCGCTCCAGGAAATCGTCAAAATGACGTTTCAGGATGGCTTCCGCGATATCCTGTTTGTTCAGGAAAACCCGATAGACATTGCCCGGGGACATGTCGCATCGCGCAGCAATTTCCGCGATGGTGGTTTTTGCGTAACCGCTCTCTCGGAACGCAGCTTCGGCATTGCCGAGTATTGTTGCGATGGTCTCGTCGGTTGGTCGGTATTTCCGTGCCATTCTGTTACGCTTCCTTTTCGGAAACTGATTAGTGTACTAAGTCCCTGTGATGATGATTATAGCGCGCCGTCAGAAATGACTAAAGCCAAGAATTGTTATTTCTGCATATTCGCCCAAAAAGAACGCCGCTGCGGACGGTCAGGCGCCTCGCCAACCGGGAAACCACCGCCCTGGCGCGCATCAACCGCGCCCTGGAAATCCGGTGGGAAAGGGTGTAATACGCGCCCGGTTTCGCGATTTCGCGGCGGGGCGGGGCAGCCTTCGGCAAGAACAAGGCGTCCCGGGCGTTTCCCTGGAAGGATGCCCCTGCCCGGTCGTCATTTTGTTATTGTCCTGACAAGGAGCCCTAGGAATATGACCAAGGTCGGCCACGATACCCTGAAGGCGCGCCGCACGCTCAGCGTCGACGGCAAGGAATATGACTATTATTCGCTGGAGGTCGCCGCAAAGGAGATAGGCGATGTCACGCGCCTGCCCTTCTCGCTGAAGGTGCTGCTGGAAAACCTGCTGCGCTTCGAGGATGCCCGCTCGGTCAGCGTGGACGACGTCAAGGCCATGGTCGCCTGGCAGAAGGACCGCCGCTCGGACCGCGAAATCGCCTATCGCCCGGCGCGCGTGCTGATGCAGGATTTTACCGGTGTTCCGGCCGTGGTCGATCTGGCGGCGATGCGTCAGGCCATGGTCGATATCGGCGGCAACCCGCAGAAGATCAACCCGTTGTCGCCGGTCGATCTGGTGATCGACCATTCCGTGATGGTCGACTTCTTCGGCGATGACAAGGCTTTCCAGAAGAATGTGGATCTGGAATTCGAACGCAATGGCGAGCGTTATGCCTTCCTGCGCTGGGGTCAGACTGCCTTCAACAATTTCCGCGTCGTGCCGCCCGGCACCGGCATCTGCCATCAGGTGAATGTGGAATATCTGGCCCAGACCGTCTGGGTCGAGCCGGACCAGAACGGGCGCGCCGTTGCCTATCCCGATACGTTGGTGGGCACCGACAGCCACACCACCATGGTGAATGGTCTGGCCGTGCTGGGCTGGGGCGTGGGCGGCATCGAGGCCGAGGCCGCGATGCTGGGCCAGCCGGTGTCCATGCTGATCCCGGAAGTGGTCGGCTTCAAGCTGACCGGCAAGCTGAAGGAAGGCATGACGGCGACCGATCTGGTGCTGACCGTCACCCAGATGCTGCGCAAGAAGGGCGTGGTCAACAAATTCGTCGAATTCTATGGCGACGGGCTGGATCACCTGACCCTGGCCGACCGCGCCACCATCGCCAATATGGCGCCGGAATATGGTGCGACCTGCGGCATTTTCCCGATCGATTCCGAAACCCTGCGCTATCTGTCCTTCACCGGCCGCGATCCGCACCGGGTCAAGCTGGTGGAAGCCTATGCCAAGGCGCAGGGCATGTGGCGCGAGCCAGGTGCGCCCGAGCCGATCTTCACCGATGCGCTGGAGCTGGATCTGTCGACCGTCGAGCCGTCGCTGGCCGGCCCGAAGCGCCCGCAGGATCGCGTGCCGCTGTCCAAGGCCGTGGAGTCCATCGGCACCGTGTTCGCCGAGCGTGGCCATTCCGATCGGTCCGTGCCGGTCAAGGGCGCCGATTACACGCTGGATGACGGCGATGTGGTGATCGCGGCCATTACGTCGTGCACCAACACCTCCAACCCGTCGGTGCTGATCGCCGCCGGTCTGGTGGCCAAAAAGGCGCATGAGAAGGGCCTGACCCGCAAGCCCTGGGTGAAGACCTCCCTCGCCCCCGGCTCCCAGGTCGTGACCGATTATCTGGAGGCCGCCGGCCTGCAGACGCATCTGGACGCGCTGGGCTTTGATCTGGTCGGCTATGGCTGCACCACTTGCATCGGCAATTCCGGCCCGCTGCCCGATCCGATTGCCGCCGCCATTGACGAGGGCGACCTGGTGACCGCCGCCGTGCTGTCGGGCAACCGCAATTTCGAAGGCCGCGTCAGCCCGCAGACCCGTGGCAACTATCTGGCCTCCCCGCCGTTGGTGGTGGCCTATGCGATTGCCGGCAACATGAAGATCGACCTGTATCAGGATGCCATCGGCAAGGATCAGGACGGCAACGACGTCTTCCTGAAGGATATCTGGCCGTCCAACCGGGAAATCCAGGACGTGATCGAGAACGTCCTGACGGCGAAGATGTATTCCTCCCGCTATGCCAATGTCTTCGAAGGTCCGAAGGAATGGCGCGAAATCAAGACCGCCGAAGGCGAGGTCTATAGCTGGGATTCGGGCTCGACCTATGTACAGCACCCGCCCTATTTCCAGAACATGGCGAAGGAACCGGGCGAAATCACCGAGATCACGGGTGCGCGTCCGCTGTTGATCCTGGGCGATTCCATCACCACCGACCACATCTCGCCCGCCGGTTCCTTCAAGAAGGAAACCCCGGCCGGCCAGTATCTGCTGGAACGCCAGGTGCGCCCGGTGGATTTCAACTCCTACGGCTCGCGCCGCGGCAATCACGAAATCATGATGCGCGGCACCTTCGCCAATATCCGCATCAAGAACGAGATGCTGTCGGGCGTGGAAGGCGGCTTCACCAAGCATATGCCGTCGGGCGAGCAGATGGCGGTGTATGACGCCGCCATGCGCTACCAGACCGAAGGTACCCCGCTGGTGGTGATCGGCGGCAAGGAATACGGCACCGGTTCGTCGCGCGACTGGGCAGCCAAGGGTACGATCCTGCTGGGCGTGAAGGCCGTGGTGGTGGAAAGCTTCGAGCGTATCCACCGTTCCAATCTGGTCGGCATGGGCGTGTTGCCGTTGCAGTTCAAGGACGGCATGGACCGCAAGACCCTGCAACTGGACGGCTCGGAAATCTTCGATTTCCTGGGCATCGAAGGCAAGATCAGCCCGCGCCAGGACGTCACGCTGCGCATCACCCGCGCCAATGGCAAGGTCGATGACGTGACGATGATGTGCCGCATCGATACCCTGGATGAGGTCGACTACTACCGCCATGGCGGCATTCTGCAATATGTGCTGCGCAACATCATGGCGGAGGATGCGGCGGCCTGATTTCCGCCCGTATCGGACCCGGAATAAGGAACGCCCCGGCCTCTGGCCGGGGCGTTTCGCTTTCGGAAGGATCGGTTGGGTCCAAGCTCGCTGATTCAAGATCATCGCGCTCGGGTAAGGCCGGGAAGATGCGTGATCATGCGCATCGCCCGCCGGGTAACGGGTAAACAAAAAGCCGGGCGCGAGCCCGGCTTCCGTTTGTTGCGAAGCTGGAATGGATTAGTTGAACGTCGCCATCGCCACGCTTTCAACCGCGCATTCTTCCACCCCGTTCATCACCGCCAGATGGGTGCGGGCATAGCCATCCAGATCCGCCGGCTGCAGCGCCAGCACGTTCTGGAACAGCCCGGCCACCTCGGCGCAATAGTTTGAACCCTGGGTCGACATGCGCTGGGACGCCTGGTTGGCGAGCTCCGTCACATAGGTGGTCAGCCGCTGGGTTGCCTTGCCGCCAAAGCGCTTGTCGAACTCGGCCTTCAGGACCTTGCCATTGCTGGTCAGGGTTCCCTGGAACTTCGTAGCGAAGGCATTGTACTGCGACTTGATGTTGCAGGACAAAGCGGCAACCATCAGATCGCTCTGCAACGTGCGTACCGCCAGCGCGGTGGTCTGCTTGGAGGTCTTGCAGGCAACCTCCGCCGAAACCGGGCCGGCCAGAACCATGCCGCCCACGGTCAACGCAACAGCAACCACGCGCACGCTGCGCGCCACAGACTTGGATTTCATGAATTCGCTCCCCTCGGCACCCGTCCGAACTGTGGGCGTACCTTACGGGATTCGCCCGTGCGTTTCAACCTCTCAGGCCAGCCCGTCGAGATCGGCAAGCAGCATGCGAATCCGGCCGATATCGGTCTGTTCCAGGATTGCCTGGGCGCGGCCTTCCGCCGCAGCGGCGTCCAGCGCCAGCAATCGCTGCTTCACCCGGGCAATGGCACGCGGCGTCATTGACAGGTCTCGTACCCCCAACCCCAGCAGCAGGGCGGTGAAAGCGGGGTCGCCGGCCATCTCGCCGCAGATGCTGACAGGAATGCCGCGCAGCCGCGCCGCCTTTATGGAGAACTGGATCAGCCGCAGCACGCCTGGATGCAGCGGGGAATAGAGCTGCGCCACCTGTTCATCGGCCCGGTCGACCGCCAGCGTATACATGGTCAGATCATTGCTGCCGATGGCGAAGAAATCCGCAACCACGGCTAGAGAATCGGCGGCGAGTGCGGCGCCCGGCACCTCGATCATCGCGCCCAAAGGCGGCAGCGGGTCGGCGATCGGAACCCGGCGGCGCTTCAGCCGCCTTGCAACCCGGCCCAGGCGTTCGCGGACCTGGCGCACTTCCGACGCGTTGGTGATCATCGGCAGCAGAATCCGCACCGGCCCCAGCGCGCCGGCGCGCAGAATGGCCGCCAGCTGGTCATCCAGCAGCCTGGGTTCGCGCAAAGCGAGCCGGATGGCGCGCAGGCCCAGCGCCGGATTGGCCGATGGCGCCAGCAGGTCCGACAGGGAATGCGCCAGCTTCTCCCCGCCGACATCCAGGGTGCGGATGGTGACGGGTCGCCCCTGCATCGCGCGCACCGTTTCGGCCATGGCTTCGAACTGCTCATCCTCATCCGGCGGGCGGTCGCGGTTCATATACAGGAATTCGGTACGGAACAGGCCGATACCGGCCGCGCCGGCGTCCAGCGCGGCGCCGGCATCGCGCGGAAACTCGATATTGGCCAGCAGCGTCACCGGCACCCCGTCGCGGGTGACGGATGGCACATCGCGCAACCGGTCCAGATGGCGGCGCTCTTCCTCCAGCTCCGTCCGGCGCTTCAGATAGCGCTCCAGGGTCGATTCGGACGGGTTCAGAATCAGCCGGCCGGTTTCGCCATCCAGGATGACCTGGGCGTCGGGCGGCACGCGGCGCGCCAGATCGGGAATGCCCAGAACGGCGGGAATGCCCAAAGTGCGCGCCATGATTGCGGTATGGCCTTCCGGCCCGCCAAGCGCGGCGGCCAGACCGGCCACACTGCCCGGCCCGATCAGCGCCGTATCGGCCGGGGTGATCTCTTCGGCCACCAGCACCGCGCCCCGGGGCAGGCGCGCCACCCCCAGCGCCGGCCCATCCGCCAGGTTGCGGATCACCCGGCGGCCGACATCGCGTACATCTTCCGCGCGCGCCGCCAGATAGGGGTCTTTCAGCCCTTCGAAGCCCTGGGCGATCTCAGAAACCTCGGCCTGCAGGGCCGCTTCGGCATTCAGCCCGGCCGCGATGCGCAGATCCGCCCCGCGGACCAGACGCGATCCGGTCAGCATGCGCCCATGCGCGTCCAGCAGCAGGCCCAGCTCCTCGGCCGCGGATTTCGGCAGGTCGCGGGCCTTCGCCTTCAGCGCGCCCAACTGGCGGCGGGATTTGTCGATGGCGCGGGCCAGACGTTCCCGCTCCTCCTCCACCTTCTCCGCAGGGATGGCATATTCGGGCACCGACAGCGTGCCGCTGTCGGTCCGCGCCGCCGGGCCGATCGCGATACCGGGGGCCACACCGACGCCCTGCAGCACGATCTCGGCCCCGGCGGGATCAGTCTTCATGGAACCCCAGCTCCACCAGTTCGACCACCGCCTTCAGCGCTTCCTCGGCCTGATGACCGGAGGCTGAGATGGTGATGGAAGATCCCTGGAATGCGCCCAGCATCATCAACCCCATGATGGAGGTGCCGGTAACGCTCTGACCGTCCTTCTCCACCGTCAGGCAGGCGTCAAAGGTTTCCGCTAGCTTGACGAATTTCGCAGCCGCGCGCGCATGCAGCCCCCGGCTGTTGCGGATGGTCGCCTCGACAGGTCCGATCATGGAAATTACCTCAGAAACAATACCTTGCGACGGTAATCGACTTCAGGCGTGAAGAAACTGCGACGCAATCGTGATATATTTAAGGCCGGCTTCCTTGGCGCCCAGCACTGCCTCTTCCAGTCGCGCGGTCGGGCGCATGCTGATGAGCTTGACCAGCATCGGCAGGTTGACCCCGGCGATCACTTCCACCTTCGCCTGATCCATCACGGAGATGGCAAGGTTCGACGGCGTGCCGCCAAACATATCGGTCAGGATGACCACGCCATCACCCTTATCCACCATGCGCACGGCGGCCAGGATATCGGCCCGGCGCTGCTCCATATCGTCGTCCGGCCCGATGCAGACCGAGGCGATCTGGACCTGCCGGCCATGAACATGCTCTACCGCCTTGACGAATTCATCCGCCAGACGCCCATGCGTCACCAGCACAACACCGATCATGCCCGACCCTTCTCCATGGTGCTGGCGGTGCGTATTTTCGTCCCTTCCAGCTCTCGATGTGTAACATGAACCGTCCTGAAAATCTTGCCCAACCGTTCAGCGACGGCTTGGGCAAGATAGACCGAACGGTGTTTTCCGCCCGTACAGCCGAAGGCGATGGTGAAATAGCTTTTCCCCTCCACCGCGTGGCGGGGCAGCGACAGTTCCAGCAATGCCGTCAGCCGGTCGAAATAGGCCGGGAAATCCGGGTCTGCGGCAATCGCTTGCTGCACCGGCTCGTCCAGTCCGGTCAGGGGGCGCAGCACGGGATCGTAATGCGGGTTCGCCAGGAAGCGCACGTCGAAAACCAGATCGGCTTCGCGCGGCAGCCCGTTGCGATAGGCGAAGGAGGTGACGGTAATCACCAGATCTTCGCCCGGCTGGCGATGCACGATATCGGCGATCCTGCGCTTCAGATCCCAGACATTGGAGCTGGAGGTGTCGATCACGGCATCGGCGATTTCGCGCAGCGGCGCCAGCGAGGCGCGTTCCAGCGCGATGCCGTCGGAAACCGGCCGGTCCAGCGCCAGTGGATGGCGCCGGCGGGTTTCCGTGAAGCGGCCCAGCAGCACGGCGTCGTCGCAATCCAGGAAAATGGTCAGGGTCGGCACGCCCAGCGCCGCCAGCCCGGTCACCGCGCCTTTCAGGGCGGTAGCGGAAAAATCGCGGCTGCGTACATCCACACCCACCGCCGTCGGCCGGCCGGCCGGCCCGTCGAACTGCGGCGGCGGTGCCACCCGTTCCAGCAGACCGAGCGGCAGATTGTCCACCGCCTCGAACCCCAGATCTTCCAGCGCATGCAGGGCCGTGGTGCGCCCGGCGCCGCTCATCCCCGTGACAACCACCAGACGAACGGGCTTGGCGCCGGTCACGATCGCGCCTCCCGCTCGTCCGGCCACAGGCTGTCGCCCTGCGCCAGCAGGCGGAGCGCGCGCTTCACCTTGGCCGGGGTGGAGGCGGAAAACGCATCCAGCTTCAGCCGTGGCAGCATCACATCCTGCAGGGAAACATGGTCGGGCTCGGGCAGGCGTTCGACCTCCTCGCGCGCCACAAGGTCCAGACACAGCCCAAGCCGAGCTTCGGCACGATGGGGCATGGCCAGGATGCCCAGGCCGCGAATCTCCAACCGCCCGGCAATACTGGCCGGGGCGCTGGCGATCAAGCTTTCGCCATTTCGGCGAATATCCGTATAGTCGTCGGCGATCAACTCGGCCCCCGCATCGAGCAGGCGCAGGGCAAGATCCGACTTTCCCGCGCCGGACGGCCCGCGGATCAGGACGGCCAGACCGTCCATCGCCACCGTGCTCGCATGCACCCGCTCCATGGGGCGCGACCTTGCGGCAGCCCGGCCCGGCTTGTCAATCGCGCGAAGATGCCGCAGCGGGTTGGGATGGCGACCCTGTGGGGGACGCCCGCAAAAAAGAGGGCTGTCGCCCTGGCCGGAGCGCGGCGCAGAGCCGGGGTCTGCTGCAAGGGGAGAATTTCTGCAGGTGGTCAATACAACCCTCTCCCCCCGTTGGGGGGGCGAGGGCTTTTCATTACCCGCAAATCCGTCGGCCTTCGGCCTCGCTTGCGGGTTATTGCATCACGAATTCAAAGGCGCGCTGGCCGGTGGGTTCGATGCCCGAGGTCTTGGCGGCCTCGCACAGATCGGCGATGGAGGTGCGTTCCAGCCGCAGAAAGGCCTGATCTTCCAGCTCCTGCCAGATCGGGCGCAGCACCGCATGGCCCAGCTCCGAACCGGCCGGGTCGGTCAGCGGGTCGCGCGCATCTTCCAGCTTATAGACCGAGCGCACGATGTCGGCCACGGAGATCTGGCTGCGGTCGCGCCCCAGCCGATAGCCGCCGCGTGGACCCCGCTGGCCGGACAATATCCCGTCATGTACCAGCTGCTGCAGCACCTGTTCCAGATAGCGCCGCGGAATGCCCTGGCGATTGGCGATCTCCTTGGACGGCACCGGCTCGCCTGTGCCGTAGAAGGCGACGTCCAGCACTGCCTCGATCGCGAACATGAGCTTTTTCGTCAGCCGCATGGTCGCGCCCCAACCCCCGGATCAATGCCGCCCGGTGGAGCCGAAACCCCCCGCGCCGCGCGCCGTCTCATCCAGCTCCTCCACCGCCTCGAAACGCGCCTGGAAGACGGGCGCGATCACCATCTGGGCGATGCGCATGCCGCGCTCCACCGTGAAGGCCTCCTCGCCCAGATTGGCCAGGATCACGCCGACCTCGCCGCGATAGTCCGCGTCGATCGTGCCAGGGGTGTTCAGGCAGGTGATACCATTTTTCAGGGCCAGGCCCGAGCGCGGACGGATCTGCGCCTCCCAGCCTTCCGGCAGGGCGATGGCGAGCCCGGTCGGGATCAGTCGGCGCTGGCCCGGCAGTAGCGTGATCGGCTCGCCAATGGCCGCCATCAGATCGCAGCCGGCACTGCCGGCCGTGGCATAGGCGGGCAGGGCAAGCCCCGCGCCATGAGGCAGAATCTTGACACGCACCGGAACCATGCTCACGACTGCAACCCCTTCGTTTCTCGTCCGTTACCGCAGGGCGGCGGCGATCCGCCGGGCGAGCCTTGCCGCCACCTCGGTCTTGGTCAGGCGCGGCCATTCCTCGACCCCCTGACCATCCAACAGATGGACCAGATTCTCTCCTCCTCCGAAAGTCCCCGATCCGCTGGAGACGTCATTGGCGAGGATCCAGTCGCATTTCTTGCGGTCCAGCTTCGCCCTGGCATGGGCGATCAGGTCATTCGTTTCGGCCGCGAAACCGATAACCAGCTTCGGACGGGTCGGTCCTGGAGCAGACAGGGTCGCCAGGATGTCGGGATTTTCGGCCATCACCAAGCTGGGGGCAGCGGCGCCGGGCGCCTTCTTCAGCTTCTGGTCGGCCTGCCGCTCCACCCGCCAATCAGCGACGGCGGCGGCGCAGACCGCCACATCCACCGGCAGGGCCGCCTGACAGGCTTCCAGCATCTGGCGGGCGGTTTCCACCTCCACCACCCGCATATTGCCCGGGCGACGCAAATTGACCGGCCCCGTAACGAGGGTGACATCCGCCCCCAGCCCGGCCAGGGCGGCGGCGATGGCATGGCCCTGTCTGCCCGAGGATCGATTGGCGATGAAACGCACCGGATCTATCGGTTCATGCGTCGGGCCGGAGGTCACGAGTGCGCGGATTCCGCTCAGCAATCCGCCTTGGGCCAAGGGGCCGGCGGCCAAGGCCGCCTCCACCGCGTCGGCGATCTCCAGCGGTTCGGCCATGCGGCCCGGCCCATATTCGCCACAGGCCATGTCGCCCGCATCCGGGCCCACGACCAACACGCCACGGCTCTGCAACAGTTTAAGGTTTGCCTGGGTTGCGGGATGTTCCCACATGCGCACATTCATGGCCGGCGCGATCAGAACCGGCTTGTCGGTGGCGAGCAGCAGCGTCGTTGCGAGATCGGAAGCAAGCCCAGCGGCCATCTTCGCCATCAGGTCCGCCGTGGCCGGCGCGACCACCAGCAGGTCGGCCTGGCGGGATAACTGGATATGACCCATCTCCGCCTCATCGGTCAGGGAGAACAGGTCGGTATAGACCTTTTCCTCCGACAGGGCGGCCAGGCTCAGGGGCGTAACGAACTGCTCTGCCGCCTTCGTCATCACCGGTCGCACGGCGATGGCGCGCTCACGCAGACGCCGGATCAGCTCCAGCGATTTATAGGCGGCTATCCCACCGCCAAGGATCAACACGATACGGGCGCGTGGCTCGGTCATGACAGCGGTCCCGACTGGTGTGCATGTTTTACAAAGAATAGATGTAGATTGATTTTCCCCGCCCGGCAAGGGCGGTCACGCAGGGGAATCGATCCGCCTCCGTGACTTTTTTACTTTGTTTTTCTTTGACGCGGCATGCAAAACTTCAAATGAAGTTCAGAGCGGATCCGACGGCCCATTTCCGTTAACAAGGCTTGAAATTCAAACTGCAAATGTAGCGCAAACCCCAACGCCTTCCGCATCGCTTGGCCCGCGCGCGACGAAGGACAGATCCTCAGCCAGCTAAACTAGCGAACAACCGATTGAATTTGCGTAATATTCCGCGTCAGACCGCGAGCGGCCGGGTGGCGGGCGCTGGCGCGAAGCGCTGGACGGGATCAGTCCAGCAGAACGGCCGCCAGCAGGGCCGCCGCGGCGATCACGCAGCTTGCCACCAGCATGCTGTTGCGAAAGGACTTCCGACGTTCGCGTGCCATCTCACGCGGGCTGGCATCGCCCAGATGGTTCAACACGTCTTCCGCCTTGCGCAGAATGCGCGGCAGGCGCTCCATCGTGTCCAGCGCATCGCCCAGGGTCTGGCGGATGCGCGCCTCCGGCCCGCGATTGGCGAACATCCAGTCTTCGATCAAAGGCTGGGCCAGGACCCACATATTTACTTCAGGATCAAGTTTTCGCCCGACCCCCTCGGCCACCAGCAAAGTCTTCTGAAGCAAAAGAAGCTCTGGGCGTGTCTGCATGGCGAACTGTTCGGTGGTCTGGAACAGCTGAGCCAGCAGTTTGCCCAGCGAGATGCGGTTCAGGGTCAGTCCCTGCAACGGCTCCCCGATCGCCCGCAGGGCCTGGGTAAAGGCCTCGCGATCCTGGTCGGCCGGCACGTAGCCCGCCCGGAAATGCACATCGGCCACCTTGGCATAGTGCCTTTGCAGGAAGCCCGACAGCATATCGGCCAGATAGCGCCGGGTTTCCATATCAACCCGGCCCATAATGCCGAAATCCACCGGCACCAACTCGCCACTTGGCAATAGGAACATGTTGCCCGGATGCATATCGGCATGGAAGAAGCCGTCGCGGAAGACCTGCAGGAAAAAGACCCGGGCAGACCGGGCGGTAACGTCGCGCCGATCCAGCCCCATTCGCTCGATCGCATCCAGATCATCGATGCGCACCCCGTCGATCCACTCGGTCGCCAGCACCCGGCGCCCGGTCAGATCCCAATGCACGCGCGGGACGCGGAAATTCTCCGGATTGCCGGGCGGAAAATTCTCCGCCAGTTCGGAGGCGGAGGCGGCTTCGAGCCGCAAATCCATCTCGACCCGCACCCATTTTTCGAACTCGCGCACCACGGCCAACGGCTTCAGCCGCCGTGTCGCGGGCGCGGCCCGTTCGGCCAGCCGCGCGATCCAGTACAGAAGCTTCAGATCGGTATCGAAGCGCGCCTCGATATCCGGGCGCAGGATCTTGATCGCGACTTCCCGCCCGTCATGGGTGATGGCGCGATGCACCTGGGCGATGGAAGCGGCCGCGACAGGCGTTTCGGAAAACTCCGCGAACAACTCCTCCAGCGTCTGGCCCAGCTCCTCCTCCACCGCCTTGCGGGCGGTAGCGAAGGGGAAAGGGGGAAGCTGGTCCTGCAACCGCGTCAGATCCTGCGCCACCTGTTCGCCTACCAGATCGGAGCGCACGGCCAGGGCCTGGCCCAGCTTGATCGCGCCGGGTCCGAGTTCTTCCAGGGCACGGGCCAGCTTTTCGCCAGGGCGACCGTCTCTGCGGCGCTTCCCGCCCAGCAACCGGCCCAGGAACAGGGCGGGTCTGGCCACGCCCAGGCGCTGTAACGGCCACAGCGCGTCATGGCGCGCCATGCTGCGCGCGATGCCGATCAGCCGCATCGTATTGCCAAAGGCGTCCAGCATGGAAAACCGGGCCCTGTCAGATCGCCCAGCCGGAATGGATCGCCGCGATCCCGCCCGACAGATTCATATGATCCACCCGGGCGAAGCCCACGGCGCGCATGCGCTGCATCAGCTCCTCCTGTGCAGGGAAGCGGCGGATGGATTCCACCAGATAAACATAGGAATCGCGATCCCTTGCCACGATCTCCCCGATCTTCGGCAGAAGCTTGAAGGAATAGCGGTCATAAAGCTGATCCAGCCCCGGCAGCACCACGCGCGAGAATTCCAGGCACAGGAAATGCCCGCCGGGCTTCAGCACGCGCCGCGCCTCGGCCAGGGCCGTATCGATCTCCGTCACATTGCGCAGGCCGAAGGCGATGGTATAGGCATCCACGCTGGCATCGGGCAGCGGCAGGCGCTGGGCATCGCCCACCACCCAGTCGATGCCGTCCAGCCTTGCCTTGTCCAAGGCGCGGTCGCGGCCCACCCGCACCATGGATTCGGTCAGATCGACCACGCTGACATGGCCGCCGCCGGCTTCCAGGAAACGGAAGGCGATATCGCCGGTGCCGCCGGCCACGTCCAGCAGATGCATGTCCGGCCTTGGCCGCAGCCGATCGATCAGGGTCGCCTTCCACAGCCGATGCACGCCGGCCGACATCAAATCATTCATGATGTCGTAGCGCGCCGCGACCGAGGTGAAGACATTCCGCACCCGGGCGGGCTTGTCCGCCGGGTCGATATCCTCGAATCCGAAGCTGGCCTTGTGGCCTGTCTGCCCTTGCGCTGTCATGGCGCGGACCATAGCCCTTCCCATGGGGGCCGTGCTAGATCGAATCGTCGCCAGAAGCTGCGGGAAAATGTCATGCCTGAACTGCCGGAAGTCGAAACCGTGGTCCGCGGGCTGCGCCCCGCGCTGGTAGGGCAGCGCATCCTGGCGGTCGATCAGCGCCGGGCCGATCTACGCTTTCCCTTTCCGACTGATTTCGCGCGCCGCCTGGAAGGCCGCAGGGTGGAAGCGATCGACCGTCGGGCCAAATACATCCTGGCCCGGCTGGATGACGGCATGGTCTGGCTGGCCCATCTGGGTATGACCGGGCGCTTCCTGGTGGGGGCGGTGGAACGCGCCACCTCCGGCCAGGCGGGGCATAATTCCGGCTGGGCCATCACCTCGGCGCATGACCATCTGTTGCTGACGGTCGAAGGGGGCGCGACCGTTACCTATAATGATGTGCGACGCTTCGGCTTCATGGATTTGATCGCAGGCGAGGCGCTGGAGGCATCGACCCACCTGAAAGCCCTGGGGCCGGAGCCGCTGTCCGACGCGTTTTCGCCCGGCTATCTGGCCGCGCGTCTGACGGGCCGCAAGACCCCGATCAAATCCGCGCTGCTCGATCAATCCGTGGTGGCGGGCCTGGGCAATATCTATGTCTGCGAGGCGTTGTGGCGGGCCGGCATTGCCCCGGAACGTCTGGCGGGGGACCTGACCAAGGCGAAAATCGACATTCTGGTGCCGGCGGTGAAGGCCATCTTGGAGGCCGCGATTGCCGCCGGCGGATCGTCCCTGCGGGATTTCGTGCATGCCGATGGCGAGCTTGGCTACTTCCAGCATTCCTGGGATGCCTATGATCGGGAAGGGGAAATCTGCCGCCGGCCGGGTTGCGGTGGGGTGATGCGGCGCATCGTGCAATCGGGCCGATCCACTTTCTATTGTGCAAAGCATCAGCGGTGATGGTAAAAACGCCTCTATGACGACGGGCAGGAACCGGGCCGGAACACGCATTCTATGGGCTGCGATCACGGGGTTGATGCTCCTGATCGGCGCGGCACGGGCTGAGAATCGCTTCCTGCCCGGCATGGAAGACATGCCGCTGGCACCCGGGTTGAGTGTGGTGGAAGACGCCTCGCTCGCCTTTGATTCCCCGTCGGGCCGCATTGTGGAAGCCTATGCGGCGGGCAAGGTCGTGCCGGAGGCGATCCGGAAATTCTATGCCGAAACCCTTCCCGCGCTCGGCTGGCAGCCGGCGGGGGAGGATGGCTATACGCGCGAGGCCGAACGGCTCGACCTCGACCTTTTTGTGAAAGAGGGTGTCACCACCCTGCGCATGACGGTCAGACCCAGATAACCCGGGGGGCGGTTCGCGGCGGCGGGGGGCTGTCGCGGCC
>Ga0209066_10001035_pt1 | contig 38131 bp, 60 predicted proteins | sample All_14_2_FD_187198 | JGI IMG/M metagenome (GOLD analysis project Ga0209066, IMG submission 187198) | Freshwater microbial communities in response to fracking from Pennsylvania, USA - Allegheny Zone_MetaG_DW_15 (SPAdes) (version 2) ... | reverse complement strand
CATCGGGGCAATCTGTCTGCCACTAGTTTTGTGTAGCCGATAATATCATGCCAACTGTCGTGATAATTCGGATCACCATTTAGGATGCGCCCCACCTTGTGCGCCACCATCTCAAGCGCCTCCTTCATGTCATGTGGCAACGCTGTCCAATTAGGACTATCCGCCATAGCGGATTTTATGTTTTGCGTGATACGAGCGTGTTCATTAAACGAACCGTAGCGGCTGCCGCGTTCTTCAAGAGTTTCTTCAATGTTCATTGCTTGCTCCTCACATACGCCACACAATAAATTCATCGGGATACCATGCGCGCAGTCTAACATCACCCCAACCTCCAAAACCGCGAAGCCTTCCCACGATAGCCGCTAAGGTCGAGCGTCGGCAGGTGCTCCTTCACAACCTTCGCATAGGCCACTGCGCCCTCGCGCTCCACGCAAGTCAGCTTGCGCCCTGCAAACAGCGCATCCTTGCCGCCTGCCATATCTACGATAGCGTCCAGTAAGTCACGCTGGCGCTCCTGCGCGTTGGCAATCTGTTCGCGCAGTTCATCCCATTCGGCCACCATCTTGTGCGCCTCCGGCGTGTCAATCTCCACGCGCTTGGGGGCCAAATGCTCGGCGGCGTTGCCGGCGACTTCATCGAGGAATTCGGAAAAAAATTGCCTTAGAATCGGCAAATTCTGATTTTGCCAATCCTTGCAAGGCAATTCCTTTTCGACTTTCGTTCCGGCGGGGCACCATTGCGAAAAATACCAATGCGGCTTGCCGGTGACATAAAGGCTGAATTGCACCTGATCGCGATAATGCGGCTGCTCTGCCAATGTTTTGAACGGAACAGGCGCAACAGCCGCGCGCAGCGAGTAAGGGCACTTCTGTTCTACTCCACCGCCATCGGATGTGAAGCCGTCCGGGCTAACGCCAGCCCAGTCTTCTAGCGTGACAAAGCCAATCGGCTCCACTGCAAGGCCGGTATCAAGCCGGAAGTCCAAAAGCGCACCATCCTCATTGTCCCGCCCCCAGCGCACGGCCACATTGTCTTGAAATTCGCTTTCAGCCCCTAGCGCCTCGCGCACCATTTCTCGCATTACGTCGGCGCGCGTGCGAAACGGACTATTCCCCAGAATAGCACCGACGCGGCTAGCGGTAATCCGTCCGGTTCGGGCTTGATGCCACTCTTTAGTGCGTTGCTGTATCTGCATACTCATAAATCACCTCGTTTGCGTTTTTAAGATTTTTCGCATTTAAGAGCCTAAACTCTGTCGAACCGTTGAAGCCTCCAAACCCCGCTTGTTTCCCGATTTTTTTCAATAATGCTTCGGCTTGCAAAGCGTTTTTTGACTTTGCGATAATCGCGAACTCACAAGCTATGCCTGATTTTTTGGAAACTGATTTTATCCTTTCATATCCTAGTCGAACGGACGTAACCCCTACTTTGCAAAGCCATTCGTTTCCGGACTTGCACCCCCAAATGTAAACAGCGTCATAGTCTGAAAGATCGCGCTCCATGTGGGCAGTTGCCTCAGATAAAATGCCGAGCCTTTGTGCCGCATCGTAGGCTCCGGGGTGATCTGAGCACCAGTCAGATGCCATTCTGTATTTCGCCGCACAAACCAAGATTGCGCGCCGGTCCCACTTTCCTCTAGTCTGCGGGGGAGGCATTCTTTTTGTTAACAGGTCCAAAATTCCGCGTTTAGATGCGGCCATGTAAGATTTGTTGTATTTTATCCTAAATTCTTTTCTGTCGGTGGAGGCCAGCGCGTCATTCACAATTTTGCAAAAAGGATGATATGTTGCCTTTATCCCCTTTGAGGGGCGCGCAAAAAGTTTAGCGCACTTTACGCATAAGCAGGTACTCACAAACCTTTTGTAAACATGACCGCGCTTGCACGGTTTGCCCGTGTAGTAATGCTTAAGGCCCTTGGCTTTGGCTTCTTGTCGCGTGATGATCTGCATCGAACCGCCCTCCGGTTGACCCATATGAAAGCGCGGCAGGAGGAGGGTATCCCTCTTTTCGACTGGCCGGTCTAGCCGCGCGTCAACTACACTAAATCCGTGCAGCATTAAGTCAAGTGGCGGGCTACTTACGCGGCCCCGGCCCGCCATCGGGGGTCAACGCGGGGGAGGAACCGCCCGCGTAAGCATTCGTCAGAAGGGAATTTCGTCGCCCAAGTCGCGCGGGCTATCATCCACTTTCGCCTTGGCCTCACCAATCACAAGCGCGGTGCCTTCAAGCGGGTAAACGTCCCTAATCCAATTCCCAGTAATGACATTGCCGTCGCTGCCCTTCATCTCCCAAAGCTCGACAGCGATAACCATCTCTTTATTCGCTAGAGCAATAAGCAATTCATCATCCGATGGCTCAGTTCCCTTCGCTGCAAGTCGCCCGCCAGCCAAAGCGTCGATCTTCGCCAACATACGGAGCGCTTTATCGCGCTTGTCCGTCGGGTTTTTGGCATTGGGGTCCGGGTCCTTCACCCACGCTTTTTGAAAAATTACGCGCCGCGCATAAGTGTCCGGCTTGGTTACATCCCAGCGCAGCTTGATGTAGCGGTCGCCCTTGTCGTTCTTATCCCAGCCCGCTTCCTTGACGTAGGCGCGCACCTTCGACTTGCCGGGGATCGGCTCAAGGTTGCCGCCTTCAGGCGGGGTGTAAGCCGCCGCCTGTTCCTTCGATTGCGCGGCGAGGTTTTCGCCGGTCGATGTTGCCCAGAAGCTCATTCTGCATTCTCCATAGTTTCAGCCTTTTCGGCTTTGGTTGCCTTGACGCGCGCCGTAATGCCCAGCGCATCGGCAAGCGGGTTTGTGCCTTCAATGAATGGCAGTGGCTCGTTAATGCCCAGCCCGTTCTTGCTGACGCTCGCAGCGGTGGCATGGCAAACGAACTCACGGTCGCCATTGCTAACGACTTTCTTGCGTTCGCCTTCATCGCCGCGCAGCGCCGCCGCAAGCCGCACGAAACCAACCACATCCACATCGTCAACGTAGTGCGAAATGCTCTTGCTGTTGAGCCGCAGACTGTGGCGCTGGTAGTCGTCCTTGTCGGGCAGGCGCATGGTTTCCAGGTCGGCATGAGCGATAAAGATAACCGCCATTGCCTTTTTCGTGTTCAGCACACCCGCCGCTTTGCGGACGCGCCCGTGCATTGATGCAAGCGCCTGATACCCCGCACCATAGCCGCCGAACGCCGTTGCAAGGGTTTTTGCCCTGCCATCCTTTTCCAGAATGTCGCGGGTGAAGATTTCCTCCAGCTTTGTCACGCTATCAATCACGAGTGTCGAATAATCGTGATCCTCAGTCGCCAGCGCGATAAGCTGTTCGAACAATTCTTCGCCGTTGCTGACAGGCGGAAAGGCATCAGGCGCGCCAATCTTGCGGCTGATGCGGCCCACGCCATCCTCGGCGCGGATAAAGATTGGCTTGGGAAAGGTTGCGGCAAGGCTGGTCTTGCCGGTGCCGGCCTCACCAACGATCGTAATGATCGGCGGGCGAGGCGCTGGCTTTGCAATAGTCGCCAGTAGGCTCATGCTCATTCTCCTGCATTGAGGGCGGTGGCCGCGACACCAATCAACAGCGGCAGGGGTTGCTTAGGGCCTAAAGCTGGGTTAAGTCAACCCCGGTTTAGCCAAAAGGTGAAAAATGACAAAGAACGAAGCGATAGAGGCATTCGGCACGGCGCGCGCGCTGGCCGAGGCGATAGGCGTTACCGAGCAGGCAGTATCAAAATGGGGCGATACAATCCCTGAGCTTCGCGTGTTTCAGATTAAGGCAATTCTACAGGAGCGCGCCCAATGAACTGGGACGCGATCAAGCAGGCCAACCCGATAGCTGACATTATCGGGCAGGCGATAAAGCTGCAAAAGTCAGGCCGCGAATGGAAGGCTTGCTGCCCTTTCCATGACGAGAAGACGCCTAGCTTTTACGTCATTCCCGACAAGCAATTTGCTTATTGCTATGGCTGCGGTTGGCGGGGAGACATTGTTGACTTCATCCGCGACTATCAAAAAGTCTCGCCAAGCGAGGCCGTTGCCATGCTCACAAATGGCGGGGCGCAATATGCCCGCGATGAAAGCCCTGAAGCCGCAGCCCAGCGCGCAGTCATCATGGAACAGCGCGCCGAGGCCGACCGCATCCGCCGCGATATGGCAACAGCCGAGGCGCGCGCGACATGGGAAGCTGCTGGCCGCGCAGACCCGCATCATCCTTATCTTGTTCGCAAACAGGTCGAGCCGCACATGGCGCGCCAGCATGGCGACGGGCGGTTGCTCTTGCCAATTCTAGACGCGGCAGGCGAGATAATTTCCGTGCAATTCATCGCGGATGATGGCGGCAAGAAATTCACCCCCGGCGCGCCAACAGGCGGGGGCAGGGCTTACATCGGGATTAACATGGGCCGCACGATTGTGTGCGAAGGCTTTGCTACAGGGGCCAGCATTTATGAGGCTATCCCCGATCAGGTTTGCATCGCCTACAGCCTCAACAACATGGAACGCCTTGCGCGCGAACTTCACGCCGAGGGCCGCGCTATCGTGCTAGCCAGTGATGGTGGCAATGCGGCTGCGCGAATGACGGCGCTTGGCCGTGAATTGGATGTGCCGGTAGTCGTGCCGCCCGATCTGCCCAATGGCGGCAATGACTTTAACGACCTTGCCGCGGCGGCTGGTGTGGATGCGGTGGCGGCTTCATTTCGTGCGGCGCTTAAGGCTTATGCCGAGGCCAAGGCCATGCGGGAAAGTGCGCCCGATGGCGATAGCGGCCCGGTTGATCTATGGGCCGCTCCCCCGGTGCCAGAATTACCGCGCGGGCTATTGCCGCCGATTATCGAGCGGTTTGCATTCGAGAGCGCGGCGCAAATGGGCACAGACCCCGCAGGCTTTGCCATGAGCGCACTGGCGGCTTGTTCGGTAGCGATCAAGGACAGCATTGTCTTGAAGCCTAAGCAGCATGAAAGCTGGACGGAGAGCGCCCGCATATGGGTTATGCTTATCGGCACGCCTTCCACGCGCAAAAGCCCGATGATGGCTCGCACCGTGGCTCGCATCAAGAAACTGGACGCTGCGATGCTCTACGGGGCCAACAAGGCGCTTGCCGATTGGCAGGATAATGGCGGCCCCAAGTCCGGCGACCCGCGCCCTGCCACGCCGCGCTTGCGCATTGAGGACGCCACCACAGAGGCCGCGCAAGAAATATGCAAGGATAGTCCCAACGGCATCATGGTTTTGCAGGATGAATTGACCGGGTTTTTTGGGCGCATCGAGAAATATGGCGGCAAGTCAGGCGGTGCGGATCGCTCGTTTTGGCTGCAAGCATATGGTGGCGGGCAGTATGCCGTAAACCGCATCGGGCGCGGGTCGTTCTTGATTGATAACCTTTCGGTCACGATGCTTGGCGGCATCCAGCCGGGGCCGTTGCGGTCGCTGGTTTCCGAGGCGCAAGACGACGGTCTTATCCAGCGATTTATCCCGGTTCTGCTGCAAAAGGCCGAGCGCGACAGGGATATTGCCACGCCGCCGGTTGCGGATGAATTTGGCGACATGGTGGAGGCGCTGCACAATCTTGAGCCGCCGCGCAATTTTTTCGGGGTTCAACCGCTCACGTTCAGCGAAGGCGCGCGCGCGGTGCGGGAGGCACTAGCTGACGATCATTATCGGTTTGTGCTGGTCATGGAGCAGATGAACAGCAAGCTCGCCACGCATATCGGCAAGTTTGATGGCTTGTTCGTGCGCTTGTGCGTGATCTGGCATTGTGTGGAAACCTTGGGCATCGACCTCCCCCTAGAGGTGTCAGAAGGCACCGCGCGGCGCGTAGCGGCTTTCCTGACGACTTATATCCGCAGGCACAGCATGGCGTTTTACATCGACGCTTTGGGCGTCTCGCAATATGACGATCTGGTCAAGGAAGTCGGCGCTTGGATATTGGCGCACAAGACCGTTCAATTCAGCGAGGGCGACTTACAGCGCGGCGTAAGGGCATACCGCAACGCCGATCCGATCAAGCGCGAAGAAGCCATGAAAACGCTATGCGGCTTTGACTGGTGTGAACCTGCTGAGGCCACCCGAAAGGACGCAAAAAAGTGGATTGTGCGGCCCGAGGTTCACGAAAAATACGCAGCGAAAGCCGAGGCGGAACGCGTCCGCAGGCATGAGGTCAAGGCGCTTATAGCAGACGCCGTTAAGGAAAGTGAGTGATTTTATGAATGGGCCGTCTACGCTGTCAACGAATTTTCGGCCAGTTTTGGCCTCAAAAGTTGCCCACGTTGCTTACGCGTGAGTATATAGAAAATCCCTCTCTCTCTATTGAATTACGCGAGGCCGGACGCGCCAAAGCCCTTAAGCAATTCTGGCAACGATAACGGCTCGCAATAAGGTGAATGCGCTTGGGGCCTGAAAATAAAAATGTTGCAAAATTATTTTGGTGAATTACATAAGCCCGGAAAGGGAAATTTATGTTCAAAATAGAGGATAACATCCCACCCCCTGTTGGAGTTGCTGGCCGGTATGGCCTGCATATGATCTTGCCGGGGCAAAGCGTGTTCATTCCTGAGGAGGCTTTTCCGCCCAGCGGCCCTAGCGCAATCAGGGCTTCCGCATCGCAACACTTCGGGAGGGGTAATTACACGACCCGGATGGAATGTGGCGGGCTTCGTGTCTGGCGTTTAGCATGACCTGCCAAACGCCGCCGCCATATCATCGCGCAGGCAAACAAGCGGGCGGCAGGTAGGAGAGTGTGATGGCGGAGAATACGAAAATTGAATGGGCAGACCACACGTTCAATCCGTGGATGGGCTGCACCAAAGTCGGCCCCGGTTGCGACAACTGCTACGCTGAAGCCCTCATGGACACCCGTTATGGCCGCGTCGAATGGGGCGCAGGCAAGCCGCGTGTTCGCACCAGCACGAGCAATTGGGCCAAGCCGCGCAAGTGGAACCGCGACACGCCGGGAGCCTTCGTGTTCTGCTCGTCGCTGGCGGATGTGTTTGACAATGAGGTCGATCCGCTTTGGCGGCACGACCTTTACGCACTGATAGCAGAGACCTCCAATCTTGTATGGCTGCTTCTTACCAAGCGTATCGGTAATGTTCTGAAGATGGCGCCATACGGCCTGCCTAACAATGTTGCCATAGGGCACACGATGGTAAATCAAAAGGAATATGACAGAGGGCGCATTCCGCTTGCGGAAGTGAAGCGGGAATTGGGGCCTGCTTTCACATTTGGCAGCTTTGAACCTCTCATTGGCCCGATCATTCTAGACAGCAACGCGCCTGACTGGATCATTGTGGGCGGCGAGAGCGGCCCGAACGCGCGGCCCATGAACCTCAATTGGGCAAGGTCGATACGTCGCCAGAGCGCAGAACTCGGGCGCGTGTTCAATTTCAAGCAAGTCGGCGGACGTTCTGCCAACAAGGGCGGGCACACATTGGACGGCGAAACTTACTTCGCGCGCCCGCAGGTATTTTAGGAGGGCGTGATGGATGATATTACGGACAGGCTGCGAGATAAGGCGCACATCGCGCAATATGATGGATATGATGCACTGATGGAGACTGCCGAACTAGCCGCCACCGAGATCGAGCAGCTACGTTCCCAACTGGCCGCGCGGGATGGGGAGATAGCGGATTGGCTGCGCGCCGAAGCCGCAAAGGTCATTGGCGTAATTACGAGCATCGAGGGTTATGATACCGCCAGGGCTGAATTGCAGGCCGATATCATTGAAACTGCGGCGGATATGATCGAGCGCGGGAAATATCGCAATGCCTGACTTGCCGCCCGGTTTTACGCCTGCCCGTGGCCGCGCCCCTTCGGCAAGCATATGGGGCGAGCGCGTGATGGTGATACTGCGCTGCGGTGTTGCGTCCGGGCCGTGGGATATACGAACAACCCGGTGGACGTTCGAGGATCATCCGGGGGATGTTGTCGGCATTAAACGAGCGGATTAATTGGAGAGACAAATGCTAACCCACCACACGCTAGATGAACTCAAAGCTATGAAGGCTGAGATGAAGGCACGGCACCGCGCCGAGATCGCGCCCATCAATGCCCGCATCGAACACCTGCAAGCACTGGCGCGACATGAAAAGTGGCGTAAACGAAAAAAGGCCGTTGACACCACCCCACATCCAGCGTAGGGAAAAGGGGCAACGCAAGGAGAGTGAATATGCAAATCGGTTCTATCGTTTCCATCCCCCTCGCAGGCGCTATCACTTCGGGCGGTTCGCTTTGCTGCGCTGGTTTTTCGTTCGACATTATCGGTGAAACCGAAAAGGCGTGGCACGTTGAAGCTGAACTTGAGAGCGGCAAGGTGATTGACGCTTGGTTCCCGAAGAAGGCTTTCACTGGCGCAACCGAGCGCGGGCGCTTCGGCAATCAGCCGACCTTCACTTGTCAGCTTGCTTGCTGGTTTAAGCCAACCGGATGGACGGCGCGTTTTATCCAACTGGCAACGCAGAACAGCACCCTGACCGCCGCCTAACCCAACCGGGGGCCATAGCGCCCCCACCCTTCGGAGAGTGACATGGACAACCTAACTGACTTCGAGAATACCGAGGACGTAAGCGACGCCGCGATTGAGTGGGTGTTGCGGGAGGGCGGTAATGGCGAAAGCGTATCGGACGTTCGCAGCGATGTCCGGCATTGGAGCTGGGCGCGCCGTTTGATCATGTTGGCCCGCCTAATCCAGCGCCACCATCCCGAACTTCTGGTTGATCCGGTGGATGCGATTGTGCGGGAGGAATTGGCGAAGGCGTATGATGAAGCGGGTTATGGCCTGTTAGCCGGACGGACAAGGGATGGCGAACTTGACACTGGCGGCAACTTCACCGCCGCCAAGCGCCTTTACCTCATGGGCATTGAAAAGGGCCGCAACGGATGACCTAAACCGAAGCCGACAACCTCGCAGCTCGTGAAGTGGTAAAGGCCGCAAACAACCGCGCTCACTGGCCTGCTATCGACGCAGGCGAGTGGGATGATTGGGGCGCGATGCAAAAGGCCCGCGAACAGATCGCGCGGGAGCGGAAATAGCCTCACCTTGCAAACCTCGCCAGCATAGGCTAACACAGTCTTGCAGGCGGGTTTCATGTCCGAGCGTTCGCGCTTGTTCTCCGACCGTTGGGCTACTCAGGGGATGGTAGCTTGACCTGACAATCCCCACACAACACAGGAGACGACAATGCACAAAGATTTGAGCGACGGATACCGCGACGAGATTGAGCAATCTGCCCGCGAATTGGCGCAGCGTATGTTTGAGCAAGACGAAAGCCTCGCCATTGCCCGCGAGGCTATGATTAACGCCTTTGACAGCATGGCTGCGGAGTTGGAAGCATGATCCGCGCTGTCACAATGGCGCTGGCCGCGTTGACTGCCGCCGAATCCTCACCCGCTGCCGCGCAATGCACATGGACATGGGACTGCACCAGCGGGCAATGTCGCCAAGTGCCGATCTGCCGCAATCCTATCGACCTGCCGCCGATCCGCCCGATTGAGCTTCCGCCGATCCCCGCGCCGACAATCCGCCCGATCCTGCCGCCTGCGCTTCCGCCGCTTGGCACAAGGGTCTGTCAGCCGCGTTACATCTGCAACGGCGGTCAATGCGCTTGGCAGCAGGTGTGCCGGTGATTAAAGTCTAACCTTGCCGCGCCGCCCGTTCAACGCTATTAAGGGCGGGCGGCATCGCAGGGTGCCTAGGGAAGAAAGGGAATCCCAGAAAGTAGGGAATTGCGATGTCAGAGGTCGGATACAAGAAGCCCCCGAAGCATACGCAATTCAAGAAGGGCCAAGCCGCGAACCCCGGCGGCAAGACTTCCGAGCAAAAGCGCCTCGAAATGCGCAACGCTGAAATGGCTATGGCAATCCGGGAGCGCGTTTTGCACGCGGCGCTTGCCAAGCTAAACGAACTCTCCACCGATGAAGTGCTTGAAAGCTACGTTGATGCGGCCATGCTCAAGCTGCTTAAAGACGCCGAGGATCGCGGCCTAGGCAATCCAGTGCAGCCGACTGATAACCAGCACTCATTCAAGGGGCTGGATGTTGTCATCAAGCGATAGGCTCCCCATCGAGGTTGCGCCAGTGTTCGAGCCATTGCTTGATCGTTCGCGCTACAAAGGTGCATGGGGGGGGCGCGGCTCTGGGAAGTCACAATTCTTTGCCGACGCAATCATCATCCGCTGCCTAAGTGAACCCGGCTTGCGTGTTCTGGCCTGCCGCGAAATCCAGAAGTCGCTGAAGGAGTCGGCAAAGCGGCTGATCGAAAGCAAGATCGAGGAATACGGTCTAGGCACTTTGTTCGACGTTCAGTCGGCGGAAATTCGGACGCCGGGTGGCGGGCTTATCGCGTTTGCTGGCTTGCAGGATCACACAAGCGAAAGCATCAAGTCCTATGAGGGCTTTGATGTGGCATGGGTTGAGGAAGCGCAGACCGTATCGCAGCGCAGCTTGAACCTGTTGCGCCCTACAATCCGCAAGCCCGGATCGGAGCTATGGTTTAGCTGGAACCCGCGCTTTGACACCGACGCTGTTGATGAAATGCTCCGAGGCTCTGAAAGTCCTAGCGGGGCAATAGTCGTTCGCGCCAACTGGTGCGACAATCCTTGGTTTCCTGCCGAACTTGAGCAAGAGCGATTGGATTGCATCCGAATGCAGCCCGAACAATATGATCATATATGGGAGGGCGGTTATGTCACGGCTGTCGAGAGCGCGTATTTTGCGCGTGCTTTGGCAGAGGCCCGTGAACAAGGCCGGATCGGGATGCTGGCGCAAGATAAGCTGCTATCGCTGAGAGCGTATTGGGATATTGGTGTAAGAGACGCCACAGCCATCTGGATTGTGCAGCAAAAGGGGAGCGACTTGCGCTTCATTGATCACTACGAGGCGGTTGGGCAGGACTTGTCCGCGCATCTTGTGTGGATGCGGCAAAACGGATATGAAGGCGCAGAGCAAGTCTTGCCGCATGACGGCGCAAAACAGGATGCGGTGACGGCAGTGCGCTTTGAGGATCACATCCGCAATGCTGGTTTCACGGTTCGCACCGTTCCTAATCAGGGGAAGGGCGCTGCCATGAAGCGCATCGAAGCCGCCCGCGCTCGCTTTAATCGTTTCTGGTTTGATGAAGCCAAGTGCGCAAAGGGGCTGAAGGCATTGGGCTGGTATCACGAAAAGAAGAACGATGGCGGATATGGTGTTGGGCCTAACCACGACTGGTCGAGCCATAGCGCGGATGCCTTCGGTTTGGCGGCGATTGACTATCAGGAGCCGCGCGCCAGCCGCAAGCTGGACCTATCCAATCTCAAGAGGGCTGTTGCGTGACACAAGAGGAATACGAACAGCTTAATGAAGAAGCGCGCATTGCCGCATTGCGCGCGCGTGCGCGCCGCCTGTTCTACTTCGCCCCCGGCGCTGGCGAGGTTGACGCTAAGCGCAAGGCCGCGATTAAAGCGCGTGACGAAATGTTGGCGTTGCAAAAGCAGGCGGGTGTGATGCGCGAGCCTGAATTGGCCAAGCTGTTCAAGCAAGAGGCACAAGAATCCATGAAGGAATATCGCGGAGCGTGTCTGGTTCTAGGCCACTTGGCACCGGGCGGGGACGCGCCTTTCGTGCGCACCGATGAATGGCCGCTAGAATTGATTCCTTACGCTGAGAGGGTCGTGGCCTAATGGAACCCGCGATCACGCCCGAGCAGCTTGCCGCCATTTTGCAGCGCGAAAAGGATAACGCGGACAGCTATGCTGAAATGCTGGAGGAGTTGCACCAGCAGGCATTCGACTATTACGAGGCCAAACCGTTCGGTAATGAGGTGGATGGTCGTTCGCAAATAGTCTTGCCGGATGTGCAGACCGCAATCGACCACATGACGCAAAGCATCCTGCGCACGTTTACTAGCGGTGACCGGGTGATTGAGTTCGAGGCCGAGGACGAAGGCGATGAACAATCGGCTGTGGATGCTACGGCGGCGGTCGATTATTACTTCATGCGCAAGCAGGATGGTTACAGGACACTTTATGATGTTCTGAACGATGGCTTGTTGCGCAAGATGGGTGTGTTCAAGGCGGTTGCTGAAAAACGCGAGCGCGTAATTCGGGAGGAGGTGATCATAACCGTCGAGGCGCTGGGAATGTTGCCCGACGATACCGAAATTGAGGACGTTACGGAAAACGGCGATGGCACCGCTCGTGCCACCCTCAAGACGGTTAGGGTTGAAACCTGCTTCACCGGCCATGCGGTGCCGCTAAATGAGTTTCGATTTAGCCCGCGCGCCAAGCATGAGGACACCGCAAACTATGTGGCGCACATCGCGGCCCTAACGCGCGGTGAATTGGTCGAAATGGGCTTTGACCGTGCGCAGGTTTATGACTTGCCCCGGTTCAATGACACCGATCTGGAAAACTATGAGAGCAACAATCTAGATTTTTACGACAATGAGGAAACCTCTCCCGCTGTCGAGTATGTCGAGTTGTGCGAGGAATATGCGCGCATTGATGTGGATGGTGACGGCATTGCCGAGCGCGTGAAGGTGTTCCGCTGCGGTGGTGATATTCTGCGCTATCAGGGCGCACCGATTGTTGATCCTGAAACTGGCGAGCAGGCGCTTGACGGCTTTGGGGAGCCGATGTTCGAAGAGGGTGAATTGGCGGTTGAGACGGTCGATTATCAACCGTTCGCTGTGTTTACCCCGTTCCCGCGCCCACACAAGATGGTTGGCTATTCGCTTGCCGATAAGGTGATGGACATTCAGTATTTACGTTCAATGGTCGCGCGCCAGATGAACGACGGCATGGCGTTCTCTAACCTGCCGCGCCCGATTGTCGCGGAAGACGGCAGCACGGATGAAACGCTTGATGATATTCTAAACCCGATCCCCGGCGCTCCTATCCGCGTGCGTTCGCAGGGCGCTGTTGTGCCGCTGCAAAACAGCTTCAACGTTGGTCAATCGCTGAGTGTGCTTGAGTGGGCTACGGGTGAGGGTGAAAAGCGCACTGGTATCACGGCCATGAACCAAGGTCTTGATGCGGACGCGATCAACAAGACCGCTACTGGCACTGCGCTTATGATGGCGTCAGGCCAGCAAATGGAAGAAGCTATCGCCAAGCAAATGGCGGAGGCGTTCGGGCGTCTGGCAATCAAGATTTATCGCATGATGCGTGAAGACGGCTATCCGTTTGTGATCCGCGTTGATGGTAAAGCACGACAGGTTGATCCGTCGCAATGGCCTGACAAGATGCACGTGCGCGCTCGTGTTGGCTTAGGGACTGGTAGCAAAGACAAGCGCATTCAGGCACGCATGGCGCTTTATCCGGCGCTGACACAGGCCATGTCTGAAGGGCTTGCAGGGCCTGAACACGCGTTTAAGTGGTTGGATGGCGTGGCGCGCGACACTGGCATTGGGCAGGGCGATGACTTTATGTTTACGCCCGATCAGATGGCCGAGAAGCAGGCGATGGAAGGGCCTGAGGTCGATCCGGAAGTGATGAAGGTGCAGGAAGAGGCCGCGCTGAAGCGTGAACAGGCGGCATTCGACGCTGAACTGCGCGTATTTGAGATGGAGCGCCGCATGGAGCTTGAGGCGGCGAAGATCGCGGGCAATCTGGACTTGGCGCAGTTCAAGGCGGAAACCGAGGCGCGGCTTGCGGTGATGAAGGCGCAGATCGAGGCGCGGCTGAAGGTCAACATGGCCGACAGCCGCAGCGGGGGTAGGTTGGATGCGTAAGCCGTCGATCGTGCCGCCCCGCTTTTTCGCGCGCCGCCATGTCCTGAATTGGGTTGCCGAGGTGCTCCGCACGGCCCGCGCGGCTTATGGCGACACTTTCGAGTATCACATGGTCGTCAAGCGGGTGATGCAGATCAAGCGCACGGCGCTTGCTAGGTTTATCAATGCGTAACCTCGCCGTCCGCCTTGTCCTGTGGCTGTGCCGCGTGTTCGACATCGTGCTGATCGACGAAGCCCGCAAGTTCGCATCGCCCGATGCCATCGCCCGTGGGCAGCGGTGGGAAGCCTTTTACCATGAGCAGGGCGGCATAGCTGACATGATTAAGGCGCTGCGCTTGGAGGCGTTCGAAGTCGCGGCGGAACTTGACCCGAACGACACCGACAAGATTTATTATTGGGCAACGGCAGACCGCAACCTGCGCAGGCTTGATCAGCGCGTCCGCACTGTGATTGAGACGGGCAAAATTGAGGCGCGCAGGGCGCAGGTTAAAAGCCTGCCCATGCCGAAAAAGAGTGTCTAACCCGCCCCTAGTGGCATAGTAAAGGAAAGAGCGAATGGCCCATCCTAGTGAAGTCGGAAGCCCACCCGTAAGCATTGCGGAAAAGGCGGCGGCATTTGCAGACGAATTGGGGGACTTCATCCCCGATTTGGAAGATGAAGAAGAAGAACAAGCCCAATCCGACGACGAGATTGACGAATTGGGCGATGATGATGTAGAAGAACTTGAGGATAATGGGGACGACGAACAGGCCGAGCCTGCCATCGAACCGCCCGTTAGCCTTAATGCGGACGAAAAAGCCGTCTTTGCGCAGCTTCCCCCGGAAGCCCAGCAGGCATGGGCAGCAAGTGAAACTCGCCGCAATCAGCAGGTGCAAGAAGCCACCACCCGCGCAAGTGAGGCCCAGCGAGTAGCGGAAGCCAAAGCAGCCCAAGCCAATGCGCAAGCCGAGGCGGTATTCGCCGAACAATTGAAGGCCGTGGCGGCGGCGTTCAGGCCAGTTGAACCTGACCCTTCGCAATACGCTTCAATCGAGCAATACAGGCACGCCAAAGCTGTATTCGACCATCAACTTGCCCAGCACATGGAATTTGAGCAGCAAGTTTTGACGGTTGGCAAGGAAACCCCGGAAGCAAAGGCTGCGCGTATTCAGGCGCGCGACCAGCAGCTTCTTACCATCCCTGAGATTGCCGATCCGGCTACGCGTGACGCTTACATCCAAGGCGCTTTCGAGATTGCCAAGGAATTGGGTTACGATACGGCGGACTTGGCGGAAAACATGGATGCAGGCGACCTTAAGGCTCTCGCTCAAGCCGCCAAGTGGAGGGCCGACAGCGAGGAGCTTGCCCGGATTAGGGCTAAATCGAAGGAGCGTGTCAGGGACAAGAGCACTGGCAGGTTTCGCTCGATTATGCCGGGTTCCGCGCCCCACGGTGACACGAGGCACGGAAGCGCGGCGAAGGCTTTTGATAGGCTGAAGGCCGTTCGAGGCACGAAGGATAATTCCCTGAAAGCCAAAGCGGTTGAGGACTATCTTTTGAAGGCTGGTTTTATCGACTGAGTTTCACATTGCACGTCGAGAGACGCGCCCATCCCCACACCCCTGCGGGGGAGTGTAACCAAGAAGGATTTTTCACATGGCTGTTCCTGCCGATACCATCCAGAATGTCGGGCGCGTTGGCGTCCGCGAAGACCTGTCCGACCGCATTGCCGAGTTGTTTCCGGACGAAACCCCGTTCATGAACGCAATCGGCACTTCGCCGGTTAACAACACCTACACCGAATGGCAGACTGATAGTCTGGTTCAGGCCAATGGCAACAACGCGGCGGTGCAGGGTGATGATACCCCCAACCAGAACCGTCCGAACACTGTTCGTGTCGGCACGCACACGCAGATTTTCACGAAGGTTATCAGCGCATCGACCACTGTTGAGTGGACGAATAAGGCTGGTCGTCGTTCGGAACTGGCGCGTGAAACCATGAAGGCGGGTCGTGAAATTCGCCGCGACATGGAAACTCGCTTCCTTAGTGGTTCGGCTTCGGTCGCCGCTACGGCTTCGGTTGCCGGTCAGACTGCTGGTGCGCTGGCATGGCTTACCTCGAACGTGTCGCGCGGCGGTAGCGGTGCTAACGGTGGGTTTAGTAATGGCATTGTGGCGGCACCAACCCCCGGCACGCAGCGCAATTACACCGAGCAGCTGCTGAAGGGCGTTCTCCAGTCGATCTGGACGAATGGCGGTAATCCCGCGATGGTTATCACTAACGGTGCGCAGAAGCAGGTCGCTGCGGGCTTTGCTGGCCTTGCAGACCAGCGTGTTGATGCTGGGCGGGGTCGTATCCGCATTGTTGCAGGCGCAGATATTTACGTGTCTGACTTTGGCGAACTTCAGTTCGTGCCTGACCGCTTTGCCACGGCCCGCGATGCTCTGGTGGTTGATCCCGAATATTGGGATGTCGGCATCGGTGACGCGCTCAAGATTGAGCCGCTTGCCAAGACCGGCCTTGCAGAGCGCCGCCTGATGCGGGCTGAAGTCGCGCTTCGCTGTCTTAATCAGGCCGCGTCGGGCGTGGTTGCCGACCTTCTCTAATCGTCACGCGGGCGGGGGTGTAATGCTCCCGCCCCATAACTGAAAGGTTAAGAACATGGCTGCTGGTATCCCGGTTGCGCTTTCCAACTCTCGCCCGAGCGCCACACAGCGTGGTGCTGTCTTTCAGGGTGTTGCAGTTCCCAATGCTGCGGGGGCAAATCCGACCAAGGCGGAATTTGACGCTCTTCTTGTATCTCTCCGCAACGCTGGCGTAATTGCCACCTAACGGGCAGGGGGCTATAATGGCCCCCTGTTTTCAATGGAGTTGGCTAAATGACGCATCCCCTCGATCATGATGGCGACGGTCGCAAAGGTGGCAGTCTGCCGAAAGCCAAGCGCGGTCGCCCCGCAAAGGTGAAAACTGATGAAGCCCAAGACGAAACCCGCGATGAAGCCAAAGCCCAAGCCAAAGGGCGGCTCAAGGTATTGAAGGCCGATACCGTGTTCGATGGGCGCGGCGGTTTTCTCCCTGTTGGCGCGAAGTTTGATGCGGTGGACGACGCTGCGGAAGCCGCGTTGATTGCACGAGGCTTCGCCGAATGAGCGCGTGGGAGGTCATTGATGACGGATCGTGGAACGGCTTGCGCAAGCTGCTGCGAAGTGATCCCAGTGATCCCGACGCGGTGCAGGTAAAATATCAGGATGTTTCGGGCGGCGCTATTGTTGAAGAAAACAAGCGCGCCGAAACGCACAAGGTCAGCAAGGACGTTTGGCACGTCGGGCATATCCCCGCTTCGGTCGGCATGAAATGGCTGGTTGAGGAGGGGATTGATATGTGGTCGCAAAGCCCTGAAATGCGCAAGCGCGTCATGGCGAAATTGATGGACAGCGACTATCGCTATCTGGTTCCCGGCATGGGGAGAATTAGACTGTGACTAGCATTGCGTTCCCCACCAATCCGAACAGCTACATCACAACGCTTTCGCAGCTTGTTGACGAAATTCGCGATGAGATGGACGACACCGGTTATTCGCTGGTGAAGATTTATCGCGCCATCGCCAGAGCGGAAGCGATGTTCAATCGCATGATCCGCGTTCCGCAGATGGAGACGGAGGTTGACCTTGCAGTGACGCAAGAGGCGACCGATCTGCCGATTGATTTTCTCGCATTGCGCGCGGTATATTCGGAAGGCAACCCCGATAACCCGCTGCGTTCGATGTCACCCAACGGATTGCGCTCGCAATATCGCGGGCGGGCGGGGACGCCTCAGGCCTACGCGTTGGAAAATATGCGTCTGGTGGTGGGGCCTGTTGGCAACGCAATGCTGACGGTGCTGTATTATGCCAAGATTTTGCCACTTACTGAGGCAAACCCGACGAATTGGTTGTTGCGCGACTATCCCGACCTTTACCTGCATCAAGTGCTGGCAATCTTGTTCGCGAAAATTGGCGACCGTGAACGCGGGGCAGAAAACCTTGCGATTGCCAGCGCATTGATTGAGCAAGTCAACAGCGCGGGGCGCAAGGCGCGTTGGGGCAGTGCGCCACTCTCGCCGATGTTGATTACCCAAGTGCCGGGTTCGCGCATTTGATGCAACCTCTAGCCTTCGGGGCGTTTCTGCCCGATCAGTTGCCTGTAGGCGCTGATAAGCTGGTGACGGCGCGCAATGTCTTGCCCGCTCCTAATGGTTATCGCGCAGTTCCGGCATTCACGCCTGTATCAAACGCACTTCCCGCGCCGTTTAGAGGTGGCTACAGCGCCATTGCGACCGATGGCACGGCATACTTGCTCGCGGGAACGACTTCAACGCTGTCGCGGCTTGCGGCGGGCGCATGGACTAACCTTTTGACCGGCCTGACCGTAACGGGGCGGTGGCGGTTCGCGCAGTTCGGTGACTTTGTGATTGCGGTTAACGGTGGCGCAACTCAACAGGTTGACCTGTCCGCTGGAACCGCGTCCGCATTGGTTGGCGCTCCCACTGCGATTGACGTTGATGTTGTTGGCCCGCACGTTGTTTACGCGCAGGCGAACGGCGATATTCTGATGATCCGTTGGTCGGCATTTGAGGATCAGAATGGAAACACGCTTGGCAGCAACCAAGCTGGCGAACAGCCGATGCTTACGGGCGGTGAGGTCATGGGCATTGCCGGGGGCGAATACGGCGTGATCTTGCAACGCCAGCGCCTTGTGCGAATGTCGCTCACTGGCGATAGTTCCTTGCCGTTCCAGTTTGATGAAATCACTCCTAACTTTGGTTGCGCTTCCAAAGGCTCAATTGCCAAGGCGGGGCGCACAATTTTCTGCTATTCTGACCGTGGCTTTATCGCCATTGATGACGGGCAGGCTGTCCGGCCTATCGGCAATGAGAAGTTCGACCAGACGTTCCGTGCGGCTGTGGGCGACGAGTTTGAGCGCATTTATGCGACTATTGATTCGCAGCGAACGCAAGTGTGCTGGGCAATCCCCGGCGTTCCGGGGCAGATTTGGGTCTATAATTGGGTGCTGGATCGCGCCACCGTGCTTGAATTGAACGTGGATGGCATTTTTGCGGGCTTTGAAAACAGCGACACGCTTGAGCAAGTCGCGGTTGAGTTCCCTAATATCGACACCATGCCGATTAGCTTGGATGATCCGCGATTTAAGGGTGGTGCGCCTTCGCTTTATGTTGTTCAGGGCGGCGCAGTTGGGGTGCTTGGTTCCCCCACATTGTTGACCGCCGATCTGGAAACCGCGCAATTCGCCATGTTCGGCGCGCAAGGCGCTCGCATTCGGGCGCTTTGGCCTGATACCGATGCTGTTTCAGGGCTGACCGTGACAGTCCGCGCGGCGCAACGGCAAGGTGATGTGGTTTCATCGCGTTCGGCAAGCAATTTGCAGGATAGCGGGCGAGTTCCTTTGCAGCATCGTGGCAAGTTTCTGAATATGAGGCTGCGCATTCAGGACAATAACTGGTCGTATGTAAACGGGATGGTTATTGAGGCCGATCCGGGGGCGATGCGGTGAGAATTGTTCCTGAAACCTATAATCGGCAGGATTGGCCGCGCCTTATCGCACAGACAGTCAACCTGATTATTGACCGCCTGCAAGTCGCGGTTGGAAGTTATAGCATGATTGGCAACGCCGTCGCCACGGACATAGTGACAACGGGCGTTGGCGTGAAGGTTGCAGGCTCAACCACTGCCGGGGCGAAGATTGAACGCTTTTCCAACGGCAACAATCGCCTGACATATCTCGCGGGGCGCACGCGGCTTTTCCAATTCACAGGGGTTGGAAACGAGGTTGTTGGCGGCAACAACCATCAATATGCCTTTTCGTTCTACAAGAACGGCGTGAAGGTGGTTGAGAGCGAAAAGGCCATAACCAGCGATAGTTCGGGGCGTTCCAGCACTTTCGTCATTCAGGCCGTAATCGAAATGAGCGACGGCGATTACGTTGAAGTGTGGGTGCAAAACAATACCGGAAGCACTGACGTGACAGTTTCGTTCCTGAATGTTATAGCAATCCCGATCACTTGAAAGGCTAAACGATGGCGACCCTTTACGTTTCGTATCTCAGCGGCGTCCAGTTCGGTGTCGCCAAAGACCCTTTGGCCACTGTGACTGTCACGACTAGCGGTTCAACTGCTAAAACCGCCGTAGCGGCACCTGATGGCGCTGCAATCGCGGTCGATTTTTCCGATGCTGCGCATTACGTCAACACTGACCCGCAGGCATCGGTTACGGCAGCGGCGAGCAATTCCATGTATGTGCCAGCCAATACCGAGCGGCATATTGCGATTAACCCCGGCGACGGGGTGGCGGCGATCACGGTGTGATTGTCCGGCGCGAACCCAAGCTGACCGAAGCGGCGTTCCGCGCGCTAGGGCCAGCGGTTGTCCGCGCTAACTTCGAATGGCCAGACGTGCTGGAGATTATGCGCGGCAATGGCTGGGCAATCTGGAATTGCGGTAGTTTATCTTGGGTCTTTACTATGGTAAACACCGAAGGCGAAATTGAGGTATTGCTCGCAGGTGGGCGTGAGGCTCGAAAGTGTGTTGGCCCGTGGGAAACCGCAATGCGGAACGAGCCTGCGCATAAGGGTTTAACGCTCCGGATCGAAGGGCGCAGGGGCTGGGCAAGGCTATTGCCGCATTGGGAACGTCGTGATGACGTGCTTTATTTGAAGGTGTAAGAACTTGGGCAAGCGGAAAAGCACAAGCGAGCAGACCAACAAGCCGATTTACGCCCCGCAGATCACGGGCGCGGCGGCTCAACAGGCTGACGCATATCGGCAGGCGCAGCCGATGATTAATCAGGTTTCCAACAACCTTGGCAGCGCCTCGATGGACTTGCTGCAAAACTGGCGCGACGGCGATCCGACTATTCAGATGGCGCAGCAGACGGCGCAAGACCTGATGGCGGGCGGCGAAAACCCGTATTTGCAGCAAATGATTGACCAGACCAACAGCAGCGTGCGCAACCAACTTCAAGCGCAGCTTGGTCGGCGCGGCGCTACAGGCGGTAGTGATTACGCCAATCTTATCGCCCGCGCTTTGGCGCGCAATGAAACGGAAGCGCGGTTCGGTGACTTTAATCAAGCGCAGGCGCGTCGTTTGCAGGCCGCAGGCTTGGCCCCTTCGCTTTTGCAAGGATCGTTCCTGCCGCTGGAAATGGGGGCGCAACTTGGCACGCAAGGGGCCATGCTCCCGCTTCAGGCTGCGCTTGCGAACAGCGCGGGCGTCGGTGGATTGCTTGGGCAGTATCAGGACGTGCGCGGGCGCACTACGCAATCGGGCGGCTTGCTGGGGAGCATTCTTGGCGCAGGCGCGCAGTTGGGTTCCGCCGCCATTATGGCTTGCGATGCGCGTCTGAAGGAGAATGTTCAGCGGATCGGTGAAACCCCGGCAGGCGTGCCGCTGTATCGCTTCGACTATATCGGTGGTGCGCGTAATGTGGTCGGGCCGATGGCGCAAGAGGTCGCAATCTTGCAGCCGGAAGCCCTCGGCCCTGTCATTAATGGCTTTATGACTATTATCCCGGGGAGGCTGCAATGATGCGCGGGCTTTTTGGTCGTTCCATGCCGGGGCCGATTACCGGCTTCGGTGGCGGGACGTTCAACATGGACGGATCATTGCCCGATATGGCATCCATTCCTACCACGGCAGGCGGGCGGTTCGGCAATCCGATGCCGCAGCAGCAAATGCCGCGCCAGAGTTTTTGGCGGGGTGGCAGCAAGTTTACGGGCCGCGATGCAATTGCTGGCGCTTTGGCTGCGATTGGCGACGGCTTGCGCGGTTGGGCTGGCGGGCCTACGGGGGCGGTTGAGGGGCTTATGGCAAGCCGTATGGCACCAGAGCAGCAGGCGATGGCTATGGCGGCTGAACAGCGGAAGCGCGCGGCGGACTTGGCGGATTTTCGCGCCAAAGAGCAGATTAAGGCCGAGTTTGCACCCGCTGAAAAAGACGCGTTTGATCGTGCGTTGGCGGGCGCTGGAATTGATGCGAGTAGCCCTGAAGGTATGGCGCTTTATCGCCAGCGTGCCGAAAGCATGACGCGCGATCCTAACGACGAGTTCGTGGTTGTGCCCATTCCGGGGCGCGGGACTTACGCTGGCCCTAGGTCTGGCATGGCGGCGGCTCTCGGTCAGGGCGTCCCTGCGCCATCGGTTAGCCCCCCGCGTCCACTCGCCCCGCGCCCTCAAGGTATGACTGACGATCAATTGTTTGAGCAAGGTCGCAGGGCTGTTGAACAGGGCGCGCCGATTGAAGAAGTCTTTCAACGCCTTCGGGCTTGGGGTGTGAAGGTTACTTAATGGCACAGCAAAATCCCTTTGCCGACCTTATCGGCGGTCAGCAGCGCGCCCCAGTCGGCACGATCTTGCCGGAACTCCCCCCTCCGCCGCCGCAAGCGCCCGGTCGCACTCCGGGCGGCGCTGCTACTGAAGGGCTTGGCCCCGGCGAAATGTGGATTGATCCGACCAACCCCCGGCTTGGTAAAATGCGTATCCCGACGGCGGAAGGTGCACCTCCTTCAACATCCCTGACCACGGCGCAGGCTGAAGTTGATAAAAAATTTGCGGCTGAATATGTCGACTGGCGCGCGGCTGGCGGATACGCTGGGCTTGAACGCAACCTAGCCCAACTTGATCAAGCGATTGAGATACTCAAATCGTCTGACAATATTTCGGGGCCGATTTATGGGCGCTTGCCCAAGTTCATCCAGCAAATGGTGGACCCGCGTGGGCCTAATGTAAAAGATCAGGTGGAGCGCGTTGTTTCCCAAAGCCTTCGCCAGATTTTGGGCGGGCAATTTGCCATGCTCGAAGGCCAGCAGGTATTGCAACGTGAATTTGACCCTACGCAACAAGAAGAAGTCAACATCGAGCGCATTGAGTCTCAACGCGATCAATTGCGTGAGCTTGCGATTGCAAAAGAGAGTTCTGCAAAATATTATGAGCAATACGGAACGCTGAGCGGTTGGACTGGCCCGACTGCGGACGAGCGCAAGCAAATTACACAGTTGGCCAAGCAGGAAGAGCCTACCATCCCCGGTAGTGCGCTTGATGTAATCCGCACATCCGATACGGGGGGCGGGGCGGTTGAGGCGGTTCCGCTCGCGCCTGTTGGCACTGAACAATTCCGGACGATCCGCAACCCCGTTATGTCGAGGGCGCATGATGACCTTGTGCAGCGGCTTCTTGCGCAAGGTGGGGGGCGGCTTGACCCTCAAGCATATGCAGCGGGGCGCATGGAATTGGCTCGCGAGTTTGGCGTTGCGTTGCCCGATCCCGGCGCTGATATGCAGGGGGCAATAGGTTGGGCCAATGCTGTAAACCAGTATCTTGACGCTGGCGGACGCACGATCCCCACAGACTTGACCCAGCGTCAGATCATGTCGGCAAGTGAAACCGCCGCAAATAATCTTGTGAACAATCCGCTTGGCGCGGCATTGATCGGCGCGGCGAACACCGGAAGTTTCGGCACTGTTGAGGCCCTTGCTCCGGGCCAATACATGGCACTTGGCGATGCGCAGCCCGGTTCTCAGCTTGTCGGGGAAATTGGCGGTGCCATTGGGGGCACTGGCGCGATTGGCGCTCTCGGGCGCGGCGTTGCATCCCGCGTGGCTCCGCAGCTTTTGCAGGGCGGTGGGCGCGGCCAATTCGCTCGCAATGTGGGCGCGGATGCTACGTTCGGAGGCATTTTTGGCGGCGTGACGGAAGGCGACCCGCTGACAGGGGCCGCGCTTGGCGCTGTTGGCTCTATCGGCGGGCAGGGGTTGGCGCGCGGCATTGGCGCTGGCGTTGGGGGTTTGCAGCGCACTCAAGCAGCACAGGCATTGCGTGATCGCGGCGTTCCTATTTCTGTTGCGCGCCAGATTGGCATGGGCCGAGTTGAAGACTTGGCGCAATCCGTTCCCATTGTGGGGGATGTTTCACGCGCTCGCCAATTGGAAAGCTTCGAAGGCTTTAATCGGGCCGCGCTTGAAGAAGCTGGCGCACCGATTGGTTTTGTGCCGACCGAAGCGGGGCGGGCGGGTGCTGAAGAGATGGGCCTAGCTGTTGGGCAGGCCTATAATCAAGCTGTTCAGGGCGTGACCGCGCCGTTGGATCGCCAATTCTTGCGTGACATGGTTCCGGTTCGCCGGATGGCGCAAAACATGAACCAGACAAACCGCGCGCAGCTTGCGGAAACGTTGCGCGATGCAGTGCAGATTCCTGCCGACGCGGGAGCGATCACACCGCAACAGTTCCAAGACGCCATTAGCAACCTGAAGGCTCTGCGGTCTAACGCAAAAACCGCTATGCCAAATTCGGCCAATACGTTGCGCAAGGCGGCAACCCAAACAATTGACGCACTCGAAGGCGCAATGACGCGCGCAGGTGGGCAAAACGTTGTTGAGGGCTTGCAGCGCGCAAACATGGCGAACCGTGGCCTGAATGTAATCGAAAACGCAGGTCTTGATCGGGCGGCGGTTGGCACTCAAGCTGGTGCACCGAATATCTTTACCCCCGCGCAATTATTGCAGTCGCTTCGCGCCTCAGAGCGGCGCGGCTATGGTAGCTTGCCCGGCCTGCGCTCGCTAGGTGAGCAAGGGCAAGAGGTCTTGCCCTCTACAGTTCCCAACAGCGGAACGGCTGACCGTATGCTCGGCGCGCAAATGCTGACCGGCGTGGGCGCGCTTGGGGGTATGGCCGGTTTTGCCAGCAACCCAACGGCGCAAGGTGCGGCTGAGGGGAGCGGGGGCGCGGTGGGCACCGTTGCAACGATTGGTGGATTGGCTGCATTGCTAGGGACGCGTGGCGGGCAGCGAGTGCTTGAGCAAATTCTGATTACACGCCCGCAGGCCGCGCAGCAGATCGGGCAAGGCTTCCGACGCCGCGCAGGGCTGTTCGGTTCCGGCGGGGCTGTCGTCGGCCTCAACCAACAATAAGGAAAAGCCAAATGGCCGTCACCGACTATTCGACCACGCCGGGACTGAACACCACGATTAGCGGCATCAACATTGCCGAGGGATGCTCGCCCGCTGGCATCAATGACGCGATCCGGCAGTTAATGGCGGATGTGCGCGTTTTTTATGATAATGTGCCCGTTCCGGCAGGTGTTGCCGCGTCTGGTGCTAACGCTGACATTACATCGCTCCGTCAGTCTGTGACGATTACATCGGTAGGCACGGTTACTGCCACTACGCTTGGTTATCGCGGGTTGCCGTTAAATATTCAGGCCGGGGCCTACACGCTTGCACTGGCCGATCAGGGCGGCCTTGTTACGCTCTCGACAGGCGGGCTGACTGTCCCCGCAAACGCGGTGACGGCATTCCCGGTTGGCGCGACCATTGCGGTCTATAACAACAGTGGATCGCCGCAAAATATCGCAATCAACACCGATACACTTCGGCTTGCCGGAACTGCCAGCACTGGCACGCGCTCGCTTGCGCAACGAGGCTTGGCGACATTGATTAAGGTTGCTGCGACCGAATGGGTTATTACGGGCAACGTGACATGACGGGCATTACCGCGCTTCTGGTGGGTCAAGGCGCTGATCGCCTGACCGTCAACGCCAACACTGCCAGCGGGTCGAATAGCGGCAGTGCCTTTAGCGGGCCTGTGACGACCGGAACGCCGGGAACAACCGCGTCGGGCGGCATCGCGCCCTACACCTATGCTTGGGAATATCGCAGCGGCTCGTCTGTCCCGATCCTTAGCGGGTCATTCACAGATCAAAACCCGACGTGGGGCAACAGCGACACCCCCGACGGCATCAGCGCGGCGACTTGGCGCGTGACCGCAACGGATAGCGTCGGCTCCACAGCCTTCCGCGACATTACCGTGCAGCTGACGTGGATTAGCCTGCTCTAAATCCTTCATAATCAGGGAGAAACCTCAATGTTTCATTGGTTCGGCGTAGTCCAAAACACACGCGGGGACTCCCTGCCGGGTTGGCAAGTGGGCCTAGTTGACCTTAACGGCATGAATGTGATGATTTTTGCCGATGAAAACAGCGCGCCTATTGAGACAGTTTCAGGCATTCCCAATCGCGCAGTGGCGGACGATTTTGGCAATTATGACTTCTTTGTCCCGAGCGGCACCTATACGCTGCAATTCTTCAACCGCGAGGGCGAATTTCAGCGCGCCCAACGGTTTGTCGCCATGTTCGGGGCGGATGCGGCCAACACGGCGAACCTTGCGTCGAATGACGCGGGCAAGGGCGCGTCGCTGGTTGCCACTGAGGGCAGCGGGACGGTGCAGGACGCATTGAATGCGCGCCCCACTTCCGCAACGCTGGCGGCTTCGGGCGGATCGGCGCTTGTCGGGTTCCTTCAGGCTGGCACCGGGGCGGTGCTTGGAACTGTTGAAGAAAAACTTAAACGCTCACCGCTATCCCCGGCGGAATTTAAATTGGTTGCGGATGCGGACGATACGAACTCGCTAAAGAAGTGCTTTGATGAAGCGCTGGCAAATAGGCGTGCTGTGCGACTGCAAGGCGATTATGTTGTTTCAGGGCCGATTTCGACAATCGGAACTGTGGCTGCCGGGTCAGTGGACATTGAGTTGGTCGGCAACTGTTCAATTACTGTCGATTCTGCGGCAACTATCTTTGACCAATTGCTTTTTATCCAAACTACTGCAATTAACAGCTTTTCGATTTTTGGCGGCTCTCTGACAGTTGAGCTAAACAACAAGTGCGCCAATGGCCTTTATATTCGGCACCTTGCGGCATCACGCGGCGGCGTGTGCAACATCACTGCGCCGATCACGATCAAGAATGCGAAGAATAACGACGCTGCATCAACATCGGAAAATGCTGGCATTCAGATCATTGGTGATTACGAGACAATCTACCTTAATTCTCCGCGCGTTGATGGAGTGCAGCGGACAAATGCATCCGGGGCTTGCAAGGCAATTAGCATTTCTGGGTTCAGTGGAAACGTTACAATCGACAATCCATATGTTGCAAACGTCCTTACCGTTGGCGCAGGCGCGGATGGAGACGGGATTGCGGCCTTTGCCGCTGGATGGGCCGCCAGCCAAGTCCGCACAGAGGGTTATGTTGTCATCAATGGCGGAACCTTTGTTGACTGTCAGGGTCGTAGCTTCAAGGCGCAGTGCAGCAATGTCACACTGATACGTCCTACGGTTCGCCGGAAGATGGTTGTCTCGATCACGAACTCAAGCGAGTTTGACTTCCAGGCTGGCGGCGGCGTAGTCATTGAGCCGGATATTGAGTATCTGGCCAATGGCGCGACCAGCCCCCTTGGGTCATCGCATTCTGTCGCCTCCTTCCAGCACCTGATAACGGACGTTCCGAGCGTGGGGCGCATGGTTGGCGGAACCCTGCGGACTAACGTGAGCATCCCGCGCATCGGGCTTCATGTTTCGGGCGCGGCGGCGGAGTCCGGCACGACCATTGTGACAGGGCTGACAATCGTGCCGGTTGGCTCATTTGCTGCTGCGGCCATTTCGCGCGCAATTGTTGAATTCGATGGAAGCCAGATCGAAGCCTGCGCAAAGAAAACGCGCATCGAAGTTGACAGGGTTTCCGGCCCGCTTGGCTGTTCCGCGATTGGATATACCTCATACGGCGGTGGAGCTTTGACGGCCAAGTTATCATGGTCGGTGCGCGACTTGAGGAACACTCTTGGAGCATCATCGTCGGCGCGACTATTCACAAACTTGTCCGGGACCGCGATTGCGGCAGTCGAAAAGTTCATGGTTCGCAACAATGAAGGCTACCGCGACGTGTTCACGAGTTGGACGTTTGCGGTCAACGCGATGGAAGTCGGCTGTCAGTTCACGGCTGATCTTGCGTCCTGCACAATTACAAATCCACCCGGCGCGCTCGGTTCCAGCGGATACGCCTTGTTTGAGTGCAAGTCTGGCTATTTCGGAGCAACTGATCGCGGGGTTCTGGTGACAAAAGATAACGCATCTGTAGCAAATACTGTGTTTTGGACACTAGACGGCGGGACAACTTGGGGGACCATCAAGTGATCGCCCTAGCTATCTTCGCCGCCCTGCAAGTGGCCGATGTAACCCTGACCACCCTTATCCTGCGCAGGGGTGGTCGGGAACTTAACCCGGCTATGCGCTGGCTGATGGACAAGCTGGGCACCGTACCCGGTCTGGCGTCTGGAACGCTAACCGCCAAAGCGACCCGCTTGCTGTAAGGACACCCCGACCATGACCCCGACTATCAAAGAACTTGTCGAACTCAACCACCACGACGCCCGCGCTCGGCCACATGTTCCTGGTCGACTTCGGCGGGCTTTCTATCAACGTTTCGGCGGGGACGGCACTGGCATGATCGACACCGAAAGCGACCCCGGCTCATGGGCCGATGCTATCGCACACAGCCATTGCCTGCGCATGGAGGAATACCAAGGATGACTAACCCGCCGATCTACTTCACGCGCCAAGACGGTAAGCTCGCGTTGTGTCTTTCGAACGCTGCCAAGTGGTTCGCGGGCATTCTCGCCGCGCTCATCATTGCAGGAACGGGCTGGTTTTTCAGCCTTGTCTACGACGCGGCGGAAAACAGCCGCATCGCGCTGCAAGAAATCCGGCACCTTGATGAGAAGCTGGATTACTACAGGGCCGACACCAATCAGCGGCTAGGCGATCTCGGCGGGCGCATCGATGCTAACGATGACCGCGACTTTAAGGCGCATGGGAAATGACGTTTCTGTCTGGTCTGGCACGGCGGTTTAAGGCCATCGCAAGGGCGGCGGATGTGCGGCCCTACGTTCCACCTGCAAAGCCCGATCCCATGATCGAGGTCGATAAGGCGCTGGCACAAGAGCCGCCTAAGCCATCCTTTGACCGTGCAACATTCTTCGCCCGCCTGCGCGAAGGGCCGCTACGGCACCGCACGCCTGCGCAAGTGGCAGGCACGGAAGCTATACTAGACGCCTGCGCCGGATTGCCGATAAGCTGGGTGGCCTATGCCTGCGCAACCGCTTGGCACGAAACGGGCGGCAACATGAAACCAAACGTGGAGAGCCTTAATTACAGCGTCTCGGGCTTGCTTAACACGTTCGGTCGCCACCGCATCAGCCGCTCGGATGCGGAACGCCTTGGCCGTAAGCCCGGTGAACCTGCGCTGTCGCTTGCCCGTCAACGCGCCATCGCCAACATTCTGTATGGCGGGGAATGGGGCCGCGCCAATCTCGGCAACACAATGCCGGATGATGGCTGGACGTATCGCGGGCGGGGCATGGCGCATGATACCGGGCGGCGTAACTACCGGCTGTCTGGTGAAGCGGTCGGCATTGACCTGCTAACCGATCCAGACGCCTTGCTTGATACTGCCACGGCAGCGCGCGTGATGGTGACAGGTATGGAAACGGGCCGCTACACCTCGCACGCTTTCCATAGCCATTTGCCGCAAGGCGAGGCGACGGCAGCGCAGTTCGGGCAGGCTAGGCGCATCATCAACGGCACTGACAAGGCCGCGCAGATTGCAGGTCATGCCTTGCTGTTTCAGAATGCGCTTAAAGCGGCGGGCTGGCAATGAGCCTGCGCCGCCTAGCCGTGCTGTCGCTGGCATTGCTAGGTGCGGGCGTGTTGGGCCTCATGGCTTGGCTGGCGTATCAGTCAGGCGATAACCTAGAGGCGGCGGGATGGCTGACAGCGGGGTTTCTCTCGCTGCGCGAAGTGGTGAGCAAGATCGAAAACGTCAGCCTTGGCCTGCGCGGCGGCGACAAAGAAGAGGCACCCGAATGATTATGTCATGGATAACCGCGATCCTCGCCCGCTGGCAGATTGCGCTAGGTGTGGTGGCATTGCTTATCGCCTCGCACACGCTGGCCTATTGTGACGGGCGTAGGGGCGGCAGGGAAGCCGCTGAGGCCGAACACGCGGCATTGCGGGCGTCGGCATTGGAGAAGGCACGCAAGGCCGATCAGGCGGCGGCTGACAGGGTAACGAAAGGGCAAAACGATGTTGAAGCGGCAAACCAACGTGCGCGCGAGGCTGGCGGTGATGATCGCTTGCGCGGGGCTTTTGACAGCTTGCGGCGAGAAGCCCGTTCTGGTGCTGCCACCCGCTAATCTGGCGACCTGCGCGGATGAACCGCTTGCGCCGATCCTGCCCGGTCGCGATCAACAAGATGTGCGCGATAGCCTGACGCTAGAATACATTCTTGCCCTGCGCTCGGCTTGGGGAGATTGCAGATCCAAAGTGGACGGCCTGCGCGCTTGGATGGATGCGGCGGGGGAGTGATGGTTGCAGGGGCAGGATTCGAACCTGCGTTCTCCAGCTTATGAGGCTGGCGAGATACCGGACTTCTCCACCCTGTCCCATCAGTGACCTCGCTAGTGTGCTTCACTACTAGCCCGCGTCCGGGTTTTCGCATCGAGAGGCCAGCGAGGTTCTATGCAATTCCTTTAACATGTTCGCGCGATATGTAAAGGAAACGCGGGTTTCGTTTACTTATACCCCCACCATCTCCCGCACGGTCGCCTCGAGTTCCGCAATGCGGGCGCGCTGCGCTTCGATCAGGTCGGCGGCTTCACGCATTAGCAGGCCTTCAGTGGTTACTTCACCCACTGCCACACTGCGCAGGCGTTCGGTTAGGTCAGTCATTCGTCACCTTTGGCGCGAAGGGCGGCGATGCAGATTGCGAGGGCGGGGGTGGCTGCTGTAGCAATTTTACGCCCGATCTTGGCGGCTTTACCCATCACAACAAAGCCGCACCCCTCCGGCACCAGCGTAAGGGCCGCGTCGATGCTGGCGGTGTAGGCGGGAACATAGGACAGGTTGCGAGTTTGTTCGGTCGCGTATTCGGTGTAGTATTCCATCACGAACGTCAGACCGAACGCCTCGTGCAGCGCCTCATCCAACTCCCGATCCGGCCCATCCGCCTTCTCAAGCCGCCCGATCAGTTCATCCTTCGGCATTGTCGGCTCCTTCGAGTAGGTGGCGGCGGACATCCAATCCGAGAGGGGTGAGAATGCTTTCGCCGCGCTTTGCCTGCGGGTTCCAAATGCCGAGGGCATAAAGCACACCTTCGCCTTCCTCTTGCTCCCACGGGCTAGACCAGCGGTAAATCCCCCGCACGGCGGCAGATTCCTTGCCAGTGAGCGAATTGGCTATGTCCACGGCCTCAATTGGCGGCAGACCCTCACCCTTCATCGGTCGGCTCCGTGAGGGCTGCGCGGGCTGGGTAGATGTGATGCTCATGGCGAGCGAGCACATCGCAAATGTCCTTGTGCATCTGCCCATGCGGCTGACCATCTGCCGTGCGCCAAGTTGTCGGGCACGTTTCGTCGCAGATGATTTGCTCGCAAAGGCCGAGCATTTCCCGCGTCTCCGCCAACGCCTCCCGCAGCCGGTCACGCTCCGCAACCAGCGCAGCCTCGCTCTCATGCGCAGTTTGCAGCACTGCCAGCGTTTCGCGCTCACGCTCTTTGGACGCCGCGAGTTCGGCGCGGGTGGTGGCGAGGGCGGTAAATGCGGCGGTGTAAACATGGACGCGGGCTGCCCCATCGCAATAGCTTGCCACGTGCCTAGCTGCATCGCCGATAGGGCCATAATGCGCGGGATCGACCGTTCCGTTCGTCACTTCCATCTCTCAATCCTCCGTCGCGGGTAGGGTGGGGGTGCGGGCCTCCAATGCAGAAGCCCGCATCGCAGCAATCTCTTTTCCGACTGCGCGCTGGCAGGGGTGGCACATTTCGCGCCAGTCCATTATTACGCCGCCCGCAACGCCATGATCTTCACTCGCGCGAATAGAGTAGTAGGTCGGTGCCGAACCCCACGATCCGTTGTCCCTTTTCGGCTGTTCGTCGAACAAAGTTCGGCAGCGGTCACACTGCCACTTTTCTATCGTCAGCTTTCCCATCACCCCCTCCCCAGCAGGCGGGCGAACAGGCCACGCGGCGTTTCCATCGGCTGCAATGGGCCATGCACATAAGGCGCGTTGCCCAGCTTGTCCGCGCTCGGGCGGTATTGATAAGGGCGGCTGTTGCCCTGCGTTGCGGTGTTCATGCGGGCACCTCAATGCCCGTCAGCCGCGCGTATTCCAACGCCCACCCCAGCGCCCTCTTGGCGCGAAAACCGCCTTCGGTATCGTCACCGGGCTTGTCGCCTTCGCGGATCGGGGCAAACCACACCTCGGCAGGCGAGGATGGTTGATGCGGGATGCCCTTCGCGCCGCCGTTTTCCAGCGTGCCGACAAGGCAAGCGCACTCGCCTTCGTAAGTCGAACCGTTCACCTTGCCATCGCGCAGCGCCTTGATGAGTTGCGGAACCTCGGTGTGCCCCATTGCGAGGATCATGAAGAAGTCAGCCTTGATCGGGCTCAGGTCGGCACCGCTCAGGTCGGCACCGCTCATGTTGGCACCGCGCAGGTCGGCATTGCTCATGTTGGCACCGCGCAGGTCGGTATAGCGTAGGTTGGCACCGCTCAGGTCGGCACCGCTCAGGTCGGCACCGCTCATGTTGGCACCGCGCAGGTCGGCATTGCTCAGGTCGGCACCGCTCAGGTCGGCATAGCGTAGGTTGGCACCGCTCATGTTGGCACCGCGCAGGTTGGCACCGCTCATGTTGGCACCGCGCAGGTCGGTATAGCGTAGGTTGGCACCGCTCAGGTCGGCACCGCTCAGGTTGGCATAGCGTAGGTTGGCACCGCTCATGTTGGCACCGCGCAGGTTGGCACCGCTCATGTTGGCACCGCGCAGGTCGGTATAGCGTAGGTTGGCACCGCTCAGGTCGGCACCGCTCAGGTCGGCACCGCTCATGTTGGCACCGCGCAGGTTGGTATTATTGGTCAGCGCCCACTTCACCGCCAGACCCAGCTTCACGCTCGGCAACATATCTGGCGTGACGCTAATCTCCGCTGTAAACTGCACTGCACCGCTGAAACGGTTGCGGACTTCAAACTTCTCAATGGTCGTTTCCATGCTCAATCTCCTATCGTTTTACGTTCCACGCCTGCTCTGCCCAATCCCAAACGCCCACACCGAAGGCGGCGACAATCTAAAAGCAGGCGAGCAGGCCCAGCACGGCAAGGCATGAGCGGTGGTCAAACTCGGTCGGCGGGCCTTCGCGTTCGCGCTGCTCGGCAAGGATGCGATCAAGGTCAGGGGGCGTCATTGCTGCACCTGTTTCGTCAGGGCGGCGTGGAGGCGGTTGACGCCATTCGGTGTGGCGCAGTATCCTGCCACGATAAGTGCGCTCTTACAGTCGTCCCGCGTCAACGGGCTGGCGGCTTCACGCTCGATCTCACGGCCACGCTTGAGGGCGGCGAGGGCGACTTGCATTGATTGATGGTCGTCGCATTTACCCTTGCGAAATTCGCCGCCAAACCAAGATGCCCCACCTGCGCCGACAACCCGCGCCACGATCTCCCGCGCCTCGATCAGCAACGGATCAACCGGCTCCTCAGCAATCAGGCCGCGCTCGCGGAGCAATTCAATAAAATGGTCGCGGGCATGGGGCTGCGCCCACAGATTGCGCGCCTCCGCCTCAGTCAGCAGCTTCGGTTCAGTCATGCCTGCTCTCCCCGAATGTTGGCGATGGCGGTTTCCAAGGCCAAAAGCCAAGGCTCGCCCCCCTCTGAAGGTGCTTCAAGAACGGCATTCTCCGCCGCCTCGATCAGCGCCGCCACGGCGGACGGGTTCAAGCCTGCGAGGGCGTTGACGCAATCGACCGCCCTTTGGAGATTGGCTCCAGCCTCTTTGCACCTAGCGACGCCGTGCCGAGATTGCCGCGTCGAGCCGCAAACCCTGATGGCGACAAAAGCATCGCCGTCTGCGCAGTCAGGCCCTTGAATGTCACCGTATCGGCTAACGGCCCACGGCTCTTTCGTATGCTCAGTCACAATCCAATCCCTTCCAAAATCTCGCTCGCCGCCGCCTCATATTCTGCAAGGTCAGCAGCGGGCACTAGGTCCAAGGTTGGCCATCCATCATCGCTGGCGAGCCATTGCGTCCATGCGTGGTGGGGCGTCATGCAAACACCGCATAAATCATCGCCCACATCGCCAGCGAGCCGATCACGGCCATGCCTTCGCGCAGGTCGAACGGGATAGCGCGCACATCACGCCACATTGACGGGCGCGCGGGGCGGTAGGCGCGGATGCAAAAGGGGGCGAGGTCACGCATTAGAGTTCTCCAGCCAACGGGCATAGCGGGCCTTGATCCGCTCAAAGACGACAGGGTGCTCAGCTTGAAGCCAAAACAAATCATCGGGTTCGTCTAAGTCGTTAAGGTGGCACCACTCTTCTCCGCCGATCAAATCCTTGAGGTCAGCAAGGGCGCACTCAGCGACGCGGCATTCAAGGTGCTGCTTGATGGTGAAGAAATAGCCATCATCCTTTCCCGCCATGCGGGAATACTGTTGCCCTATTTCTATGGGATGCTCACAAGCATCACACTTGTGCGCGACCTTGGCAACGGGCTTGGTTTCGCTCCAGAACTCCATCACCCCTCCCCTTCGCTGGTGCTGGCGAGAGCGGCGCGGGCTACCTGCTTGGCGCGTGACTGATCCCGCCAGTTGTTATTGGCGATCTGCTCCAACGCCTCCCGCAGCGCGTTTCTCTCGGCTGTCAGCGCCTCTACCTGCGCGGTGAGGGTGGCGGTGGTGGTGCGATTGTTCCAAGCGGCGACTAAATCGTCAGCAAAGCGCAAGCGTCTAACGCCTTCTACTGGATCAATGTTCGTCGCTATCGTCCAAAATGGAATGCGGAATGGCGCACCTTCAATGTAGTGAAGGCCGTGGTAACACCTGTCAGATGCCACCTTAAGCTGCGCAACCTGCGTTGCGTCCGTAGTCATGCCTCGCCTCCATCACGGGTTGCCCAAAAGATAGCCTCTGCAATGTTCGGGGACGCATCCGCATCGGTTACATCGACCGGAAGCGCAATCTGTGGCAGCATCGCGCCTGCAAGATATGCTTCCTCAAGCGTATCGCCCGTGCCTTCGCTTTCACTGCCATCGAACAGGATGCGGAAAACACGGTATTCAGTGCCAGTCCATTCGGCAAAGCACACATCATCGCGCGTTTCGCAGAAGGTCTGCATTGCGGTGGTTTCTGTATCGGTAAGCTGTCGCATGTCACTCTCCTGTGTGTGGGGTTAGGCAGTTTTCCGGCTTACCTAGGCCGCAGGATTAAAGCCCCAACTTGGCCGCGATCTTGCGGCGTTCGTCGGCGCGGATTTCATCTTCATTCATGCGTGGGTAATCGCCAAGCCCCCGTGCAATATGATCGGCGGCTTCGGCGGGCAGATTGAACAGAGTAATTGAATAGCTCTCATTCTGCGTAGTGACATAAAGCGTAATTGAGTTCGCGTTGCTGTAGGATACAGCGCTAGCTGAAACCCGCTCGACGTTGTGGATCATAATTGAAGTTGACATTGCAAGCTCTCCTTTGTTGCGTTGCCCCACCCTGATAAGCGCGCGATGGGGTGGCGGTCAAGCTATAATTCGCAACAGGTAGCAAATAATCGCGCTTGCGCTATCGCATCGGCTCAGGTATCGAAGTGCCATGCAAAACGATCTCACACCTCAACAGGTCGAGGCGGCGGCAGTTAAAGCCCGCAAGCCTCTCACGCAATTTATACGCGATGCGGGCGTTGCGCCTTCCGCGTTCTACAGGTGGAAAGGCGGTGCTGCAATGCGCCCTCTCACAATGGCCAAGCTGGCCGACGCTATGGAGAGTAACCAATGACCGGCAAGTGGTCTGAGCAAAGCAAGCAAACCGTCATACGGATGTTTGAAAGCGGCGCGTCCATGTCTGAGATTGGCGATCATTTCGGCGTGTCCCGTAATTGCATTTCTGGCGTCATCAGCCGGATGCGCAAGAATGGCGAATTTACCATGCCCGCAGCCCCGGCGTGGTCAAACGCATCGAAGCGCCGGAAGGTGGATATTAAGCAGCGTCTGGCAGAATTGCTGTCTGACGGCGTGGAATTGCAAGCGGCTTGCGGGCGGCTGCAAGTGCCTTGGCCTATGGTGTGCGCGGCTTTTCGGGCTATCCGTGACGACTTGGGGGCGCAGGCGCGGTGACTATTTAGCCCCTGAAAGCCAATCCTCAAAAGCCTCCCAAGCCGCCGCAGCGCCTAGAGCAACACACACAAATGCACCTGCGCTTGCGGCGGCTTCAAGATAAGCGATCTGCCCGTCTTGCCACTTCGATAAAGTATGGTCGCAGCGCTTTAATTCGCAGATAAAGGTGCGCGCCCCCGGTATCACAACATCCGCAGCGCCTTTCGCCATGCCTTCTAACTGGTGCTTCACCACCGCCTGAAACTGGCCATTAATAAGCAGTCCCTCGTTCCGAGGGTGCAGCGCGATCCGCCCGAACGTGTCCGGATATTCGCGCCGCAGCTTGGCGAAGAAGCTGGCTTGTTCAGTCGCCTCTTTTGGGCACTTCCCGCGATATGTCTGGTCGCCATAAATGGGGATGGTGATGTTTTTGATGTTCATGCAGCAACCTTCCTCATTTCCGGTTCAACATCCGCAGACAAGTCATAGCCTAGAATGCGGAAAAAGCCGCTGTCCAAGTCTTTTGCGTAGCTGATAGTCTCAGGCACTCGCCCATCAACCGTGGCGGCTCTAAACCGGCTAAGGTCAGCCATCGCGCGGCTATGTGTCGGCTGCAATTGAAACCACGTGCTGAATTGCCGATAGGGCGTTACCCAATCCACCCGCAACGTAGGATTGCCGCGCTGCGATACGCCTTCCTTAACCGTCATTGACACCACAACATCGGTTTGCGGGCGGCTGGGGTCGCGCTTCATAGCTTTAAAATCGGCCACGAGTTTTTCGTTCGGGTCAACGATCTCTGCCTTGCAGGCGTGGCAGTATCGCGCGGCTATGTCATTGCCTTCACCGCATTGGGGGCATTCCTTCGAAGTCCAGCGATGATTGCAACGCTGATACTCCCCCCGCTCGCCTACGCGCAGCATCCCGAAGCACCTCCGCCCGTAATGCCCCGGCACCGGGCCATATTCGGACATGAGCCGCTCGCCAAAAACGTCTAGGCAATAGCCGTTTTCGTCAGTCTGGTAGTCGGCATAATCCTTGTGCCGGGTAAACTCGTTCACATGGCTGCAATCGGGGCATACCGCCTGTAGCGGCTCGCCGCCGCCTCCGGTGCCGCTGGCTTTAACCTTGGGAGCGAATATATCCCCGTCTGGTGCGTGCGTTTCGAGGTTGGCGGCATAATCCAGCACAAGGCAATCGACCTTGCCTTCGCATAGCCGCAGGCCGCGTCCGATCATTTGCTGCATCAAGCCGACGCTTTCAGTGCGCCTCAATAGCGCGATAACGTCCACGTGGGGGCAGTCCCATCCCGTAGTAAGCACACCGACATTCACGAGATACTTCAGCTTGCGATCATCAAAGGCTTTCAAAATCGCACCACGGTTCGGCGTATCGCCCGTAATCATGGCAGACATTTCCGGCGGCAGGCTGGCAAGCACTTCCTCGGCGTGGCGCACAGTGGCGGCGAAAAACACCACCCCGCGCCTATCACGCGACTGCGCCACTACGTCCGCCACGATCCCCGCCGTTTTGCGCCCATGGCCGACAAAGGCCGCGTCAACGCTGCGCTCGTCGAATTTGCCATTAGGCCGCAGCACAAGGCCGCTTGTGTCGTAAGCATCGCTTGAATTTATGGCACCGATACGCGGCGGCGTAAGATACCCCGCTTCTATCAGGTGCCGCGCGTCTATCCGGTAAACCAGCTTTGTGAAAAACGGGGCGCGCGCCACATCATCGCCGTGTGCATGGCCGCGATAGTCTACTCGATAGATAAATCCTTGACCTAGCCTGTAAGGCGTGGCGGTTAGGCCAACGACCCGCAGGTTAGGGTTTTCCCGGCGCATGGCTTCGATGATGGCCAGCACTGTAGGCGAAAGTGTGTGCGCTTCATCCAGCACCACCGCGCAAAACTCTTTAAGGAAGCGCGACATGGAATTCTTGACGCTCAAAGGCGTGGCAAAAATGATCTTGTGCCGCGTGGACTTAATCCCAGCGCTGGCGCTGAATATCGAGCAATCGGCCCCCGTAGCGCGCATCTTGGCCGCGTTTTGCAGGACTAACTCTTTTTGAGGGGCAAGGCACAATACCCGCTTGCCCCGGCTGATACCGTGCAGCCAATCTGCTAGTGCCGCCACAATGTGTGACTTGCCCGCGCCCGTTGGCGCTTCGATCAAGCACGGATCAACACTAGCCCGCATCCACTCTTGCGCGGCTCCCACTGCTTCGGATTGATAGGGGCGCAATGTCATAGCTTCACTCTCCGAACTTCACGCCAACGCAATCGCCGCCACATCCCAATCGTCGCCCGTCAGGTTCCAGCGTAGCTGGTGCGGCTCATATGTATGCTTGTCGTCAATGCACCCGTTTCCAAATTGCACCCTAATCTTCGTCCCCGGCGGTATCTTGTCAGGATACGCGCCGGGGTTGCGATGAAAGCCGGGTGCGGGGATGGGGTG
>Ga0209066_10001034_pt1 | contig 38168 bp, 31 predicted proteins | sample All_14_2_FD_187198 | JGI IMG/M metagenome (GOLD analysis project Ga0209066, IMG submission 187198) | Freshwater microbial communities in response to fracking from Pennsylvania, USA - Allegheny Zone_MetaG_DW_15 (SPAdes) (version 2) ... | reverse complement strand
CCCCGACCGTTGCCGCACCCGCCGCCGAAACACCACCGCCGCCACCGAAGGCCGTGGCCCTGGTCAGCCTGGGCGTGCCCTTTGACCAGCCCACCGGCGCCGCCGTGTTTCGTCGGGCCGGCTGGCTGTGGCTGGTGTTCGATCGCAAGACCGAGGTGGACACCAAGCTGTTGCGCCGCACCGGCGGTGACGTGATCATCCAGGCCGAGCAGGTACCCAACCTCAGGACCGGCACCGCCATCCGCCTGCTGACCCGCAATGGCTTCAACCCGACGATGCGCAAGGATGGCATGTTGTGGGTGTTCGATATGGCCGAACAACCCTTGACTCCCAAGACCTATCTGCCGGTCAACCGCCAATTCGATTTCGAGGATCGCGGTCGCCTGCTGATCCCGGTGGCCGACGCCCCGCAGAAGCCCATCATCTTCCGTGACCCGGAAGTGGGCGACATGGTGCAGGTGATGCCGGTTCCGGCCATCGGCGCCGGCATCAAGGACAGCCTGCTGGTGCCCGGCGCCGAGTTGCTGGCCACCGGACAGGGCGTCGCCCTGGTGCCGCTGGCCGACGGCGCCCGCTTGGATGCCGATCGCAACGGCATCGAAGTGTCCATGCCCGGCGGTCTGTATTTGTCGCGCGACCTGCCGGCACCGGGCAGCGCCCCGGGCGCCGGCCCCGAGGGCGATGGCGCCCTGATCTCGCCCGGCGGGCCGGTGGATCTGTCGCGCTGGATGCGCGGCGGCACCGATAAATTCGTGCCCGAACATCAGAAGCTGATGGCCCGCATGGCCTATATCCGGCCCGAGGAAAAAAACGCCCAGCGCCTGGAAGTGGCCCGCCACTACCTGGCCAACGGCATGGCCGCCGAGGCCTTGGGCATCTTGCGTCTGATCGCCCAGACCGACCCGGCCATGGTCGACACCCCCAATTTCGCCGGTGTGCACGGTGTCGCCCAATACATGATGGGCCGCTATCCCGAGGCCGAACGCGACCTGTCCCAGGCCGGATTGGCCAAGGATCCACAGGCGCAATTGTGGCTGGCCGCCGCCCGTTCCAAGCAGAGCGACCAACCCAACAAGCAGGCCCTGCTGCTGCGTCTGGCCCCCGACGACATGAAGGGTCTGCACGCGCGCCTGCGCATGGCGCTCGGCACCGAGGCGGTACGTTCCACCGCCGCTGCCGGCGATTCCAAGGGCGCCAACCGCATCATCGAGGCCATGAACGGTCCCGGCCTGTCGCCGCGTGACCTGGGCGCCATCAGCCACATGCAGGGCATCGCCGCCCAGGCTGGCAAGCAATGGGATCAGGCCATCGCCAAGTACCGCGAGGCCGAAGACTCCGCCAGCCGTCCCGACCGCGCCTATGCCGCCCGCGCCCGCATCGAATTGCAGTTGAAGCGCGGCCTGATTTCCGCCGGTGAAGCTATCGCCCAGTTGGAAAAGCTGCGCTTCGCCTGGCGCGGCGAGGATTTCGAGTATCAATTGCTGAAGCGCCTGTCGGAACTGATGGTGGCCGATGCCCGCTATGCCGACGCACTTCGGCTGATGCGCACCGTGGTGTCCAACTTCCCCGAACATCCCGATGTGCCCAATGTCCAGCAGGCCATGTCCGATACCTTTGAAAAGCTTTTCCTGGGCGGTCTCGCCGACAATCTGTCGGCCTTCGCCGCCATCGGCCTGTTCGATGAATTCCAGGATCTGACGCCGTCGGGGACCAAGGGCGATGAGATGATCCGCAAACTGGCCGACCGTCTGGCCCAGGTGGACCTGATCGACCGCTCTGCCGATTTGCTGCGCCATCAGGTGCGGTTCCGCCTGAACGGGGTGGAAAAGGCCCGGGTTGGGGCGCGTCTGGCCTTCCTGCAATTGTCCGACCGCAAGCCCGGTCCGGCGTTGGAAGCCCTGGATGCCAGCGAGGTGCCCGACCAACCGGCCGATCTTTACGACCAACGCCGCTACATGCGGGTGCGCGCCCTGGCCGATCTGGGCCGATCGGCCGAAGCCCTGGCCCTGATTCTCAACGACAATTCCGACAAGGCCAAGGAATTGCGGGCGGAAATCTTCTGGGAGCAGAAGCGTTGGCCGGAAGTGGTCAGCGCCGTCGAACAGATGGTCGAACCGCCCTTGGGCAATCTGCCCATCGAGCCCAAACTGGCGCGACGGCTGGTCGATCTGGCCACGGCCATGACTTTGGCCCATGACGAACGCGGACTGGCCCGCCTGCGGCGCAATTTCGGCGCCAAGATGGCCAAGACCGAGTTCCGCGAGGCTTTCGCCCTGCTGACCTCGGAACCCGAGCGCGGCATCATCGATCCGGCCAGCGTCGCCGACAAGATCAAGCAGGTGCAAAGCTTCCAGGGTTTCATGGCCGATTGGACCAAGCGCATGCAGACGCAAGGGCTGTCTTCCATAAATTAGTTGCATCCCCGTCCCCTTTAGGGGATAACCCGCCCCTTATCCGTCACGTCCATCTACTGGTTTGGAGGGGGAGCAATGGCTCAGGCTCTTGCCCGACTGGGGATGAACTCGGGGACTGATCCGAGGAATACCCAAGACAGCACCGTCGTCGACATCGCCCAGGACAAGAAGTCCTGGCCCGAAGCCGATAACGGCAAGGATTATTATGTGTCGCGCAACGGCGTTAAATTCGCCGGCACGCATTTGCTGATCGACCTGTGGGGCGCAAGCCGGCTGGACGACATCGACTTGGTGGAAGAGGCTTTGCGCCGTTCGGCCATTGCCGGCGGCGCCACCATCTTGCATTGCCACCTGCACCACTTTCAGCCCAATGGCGGTATTTCCGGCGTGCTGGTGCTGGCGGAAAGCCACATCTCCATCCATTCGTGGCCGGAACGCGGTTATGCGGCGCTCGACATCTTCATGTGCGGCGATTGCGACCCCTACAAGGCGGTGCCGATCCTGAAGGAGGTCTTCACCCCCGATTACGTCACCTTGGCGGAAAACAAGCGAGGCCTGACGCCGTGACCGAGGCATGGTTCCGCGAGGAGCTGTACCCCCACTGGCGCCAGAGCTTCGTCGTCAGCCGCGAGCTTTACCGCGCCGATGACGGCTTGCAGGACATCGTCCTGTTCGAGACCCCCGGTTTCGGTCGGGTGCTGACCCTGGATGGGGTGATCCAGGTCACCACCGGCGACGAGTTCATCTACCACGAGATGCTCGCCCATGTGCCCATCTATGCCCACGGCGCCGTCAAAACCGCCTGCGTGGTCGGCGGCGGCGATGGCGGCATGCTGCGCGAGATCCTCAAGCATCAAGCCATCCAACAGGCTGTGCTGGTGGAAATCGACGCGGCGGTGGTGGAGTTCTGCCGCACCCATATGCCATCGGTGTCGGACGGCGCCTTCGACGATCCGCGCACCGAGATCGTCATCGCCGACGGCCTGCGCTATATGGCCGAGACCGAGCGCAAGTTCGATCTGATCGTCATCGATTCCACCGATCCCATCGGCCCCGGCGGCGTCTTGTTCACCGAGGCATTCTACAAGGATTGCGCCCGCTGCCTGACGCCTGACGGCATTGTCGTCAACCAGAACGGCGTACCTTTCCTGCAAGGCGAGGAAGTCACCGATACCTGGCACCGCCGCCGCCCGCATTTCGCCGATGTGAGCTTTTATACCGCCGCCGTGCCCACCTATGTGGGTGGCCTGATGGCCTTGGGCTGGGCGTCGCACAGCCTGCGCCCTCGCCACGAAAGTTCCGACACCATCGCCGCCCGTTTCCAGGCGGCGCCGGTGGCAACCCGCTATTACACCCCCGACATCCACAAGGCATGCTTTGCCTTGCCCAAATACGTGCAAGACTTGATCCCTGGACCGTGAAATGTAAAACGCCTCCGCCTTCGGTCGGAGGCGTTTTCTTTTACGGTTCATTGGCTTGACTCTGTTTTGGCGCCATGCCCCAATCCAGAAAATCATATCCTGGGATGAGCTTCATGGCTGCACTCGACAACCTGCGTATCGGCCCGCGCTTGGCTATTCTCACCGGCTTTCTCGCCGTGCTGGTGCTGGCCGTGGGGGTCAAGGGACTGACCTCGCTGGGGCAATTGGCCGACAGCCTGCGCACGGTTTATGAGGACCGCGCCATCCCCCTGGTGCAATTGTCGGAAATCCAGGACAAGCTGCACCGCATGCGGGCCAACGCCATCCTGGCCTCGACCAGCGGCAATACCGCCGAAGCGGCGCGCCTCACCGCCAACACCGCACAACTGGACCGTCAGACCGACGACATCTGGTCGGCCTACATGGCCACCTATCTGACGCCGGAAGAAAAAGTGCTGGCGCAGGATTTCGCCCGCCACCTGCTGGCCTATCGCAGCAGCCGCAACATCACCATGAAATTGTCCAATGACGGCCAGTTCGACGATGCCGGGCGCAACATGCGCGACGATGCCGGGCCGAAATTCGCCAAGGCGATGGAAGCCATGGCGGCGTTGACCCAGTTGCAGGCACGCATCGCCCAGGCGGAATACCAATCGGCGCAAACGACCCTGTCCACCTCCCGCATCGTCGATATCGGCCTGATGGCGGGCGGCCTGCTGCTCGCCGCCATGTTGGCGGCATTGATCGTCCGTTCGGTGGCCGGCGGCATCGGCGCCATGACCCGATCCATGACCGCTCTGGCCCAAGGCCGGTTGGATACCGCCATCCCGGCTTTGCAGCAACGGGATGAAATCGGCGAAATGGCCCAGGCGGTACAGGTGTTCAAGGACAACGCCATCGACAAGCTGCGGCTGGAGCAGGAACAGCGCCAGCGCGAGGAAGCCGAACGCCAGGCCGAGGCGGCACAACGCGCCCGCGAAACCGCGATCGTCGGCGAAATCGCCGCCGTGGCCAAAGCCGCCGCCGACGGCGACATGGACAAACGCATCGAAACCGCCGGCAAGGACGGTTTTTTGCTGACCTTGTGCCAAAGCGTCAATTCCATGGTCGGGCGCACCGGCCATGCCTTGGGCGATGTCGCCCAGGTGCTGGGGGCCCTGGCCAATGGCGACCTGACCCAGCGCATCACCGGCAATTATGACGGCGTCTTCGGCCAATTGAAGAACGACGTCAACCAGACGGCGGAAAAACTGGCGGTCATCGTCACCAAGATCGGTCAGGCGACCGGGCAGATTTCCACCTCGTCGGCGGAAGTGGCCGCCGGGGCCCAGGATCTGTCGGAACGCTCGGAACAGCAGGCCAGCGCCCTGGAAGAAACCGCTGCCAGCATGGAAGAACTGGCCGCCACCGTGCGCCAGAACGCCGCCAATGCCCAGCAGGCCAACCAATTGGCCGCCGGTGCCCGCGACGTCGCCGCCGGTGGCGGGCAAGTGGTCGCCGATGCCATCGGCGCCATGGGTCGCATCGAAAATTCGTCGCAAAAGATCGAGGACATCGTCGGTATGATCGACGAAATCGCCTTCCAAACCAATCTGCTGGCGCTCAACGCGGCGGTGGAAGCGGCGCGGGCCGGTGATGCCGGCAAGGGCTTCGCCGTGGTCGCCCAGGAAGTGCGTAATCTGGCCCAGCGTTCAGCCCAGGCGTCCAAGGAAATCAAGGGACTGATCGCCGAGAGCTCGGCACAGGTGCGTACGGGTGCCGATCTGGTCAAGGGCGCCGGCAAGACCTTGGAAGATATCCTGGGCAGCGTGAAGAGGGTGGCCGACATCGTCGCCGAAATCGCCGCCGCCAGCTCTGAACAGGCGTCGGGCATCGATCAGGTCAATGCCGCCGTCAGCCAGATGGACGAAATGACCCAGCAGAATGCCGCCCTGGTGGAGGAATCCGCCGCCGCCGCCCAGTCCCTGGCCCATGCCGCCACCGGATTGGAAGAGCAGATGGCCTTCTTCGTCCTCGATTCGTCCGCCGCCCAAGGCCTGCAACGGCACGCGGCCCTGGTCCGCTCGACCAAGATCGATCACGAGAACTTTTGCCGATCGGTGCGCGATGCCGTCGCCGGCAAGAATACCCAAACCGCCGACAAACTCAGTGACCATCATTCCTGCCGCCTGGGTCATTGGTACGACGAGGTCAAGGAACCCGCCATCCGCAACTCACCCCATTACGCCGCCTTGCGCGATCCCCATGCCCGGGTCCACGATGCCGGCAAACGTGCCTTGGCCTGCCATGCCCGTGGTGACCGCGCCGGCACCAATGCGGCCCTGACCGACATGGACAAGGCCTCGACCGCGGTCATGAGCGGACTGGAGCGTCTGGCTGCCGACATTCAGCAAAACGCCAAACCCGCCATGGGGGGACGCCGATGAGGCTCTCCCTCGCTTTTGCCCTCATTCTGGCCCTATGGTCGGCCCCCGCCCATGCCGATCGCGCCGACCGCGAAACCCTGCGCCAAGCCTTCCACAAGGCCGGCATAAGCGTGAAGCTGGCCGAGCGGCAGGTGGACTTGCTGGACGAGATCATCGAGGCCATCGCCGACCGCCATGTGGATGCCCCCGACAGCCATGTCCTGGCCGACAAGGTGGCCGTTGCCATCGCCGCCAAAAACCAACCCCTGGACGAGGCGGTCAAGGCCGGGCTGGCCGAACTGACCCATGTTCTTGATCCGCATACCGCCTATTTGCCGCCCAATGAATGGAACGACATGCAGGTGTCGGTTTCGGGCAAGTTCAGCGGTGTCGGCATGGAACTGGCCATGAAGGATAAGGCGGTCATGGTGGTCAGCCCCATCGACGGCAGCCCGGCGGCCCAAGCCGGCATCCGCACCGACGACCGCGTGTTGGCGGTGGACGGCGAAAGCGTCGATGGCCTGACCCTGGGCCAAGTGGTGGCCCGCATCCGCGGCCCCGTCGGCAAGGAAGTGCGGCTGCGCCTGCGCAACCCCGCCGGAGCCGAACGCGACCTGGCTATCATCCGCGACGTCATCCGCCTGCAACCGGTCAAGGGGCGATTGGATGGCGATATCGGTTATGTGCGGGTCAGCCAGTTTTCCGGCGGTGTCGCCGCCCTGCTGCGCAGTCAGGTGATGGAATTGGACCGTCAATCCGCCTTCGGCCTGAAAGGCTTGGTGCTGGATTTGCGCCGCAATCCCGGCGGCGTGCTGGACGAGGCGGTGAAGATGGCCGATCTGTTCCTGGGCGACGTGGCCATCGTCTCCACCAAGGCCCGCAACCCCGCCGACAATGACAACCGCTATGGCCGCCAGGGCGAGATCGTCGCCGGCATCCCCATGGTGGTGTTGATCGATGGTGGCAGCGCCTCGGCCTCGGAAATCGTCGCCGGCGCCCTCAAGGACCAAGGCCGCGCCACCCTGGTGGGCCAAAAAAGCTATGGCAAGGGCAGCGTGCAAGTGCTGGAGGAAGTGTCGGAAGGCGGCGTGCGCGTGACCATCGCCCGCTATTTCCGCCCCAACAAACAGCCGGTGGACGGTGTCGGCATCAGCCCCGACATCGAAATCACCCCGGCGGAAAACAGTGACCCACAATTGGAGCGGGCGCTGGAGGTGGTGCGCAAGCGCTGACCTCCGGCGCCATGGGCGCCGGAGGTCAAAAACTTCAGTCCTCCAAGGCGCCGACGGCGGATTGCAGATAATTCTGCTCACCCATCTTCTTCACCAGTTCCAGCTGGGTTTCATAGAAGTCCATGCGTTCCTCGCATTCTTCCAGAAACTCGCTCAAAAGATCGCGGCTGACGTAATCGGCCTGCTTTTCGCAAAGCGCGATGGTCTTCACCAAATCCGCATGGGCGTCCTTTTCCATGGCGAAGTCGTTCTTCAGCATCTCCGGCACGTTTTCGCCGATCAGCAGCTTGCCCAGATCCTGCAAATTGGGCAGGCCTTCCAGCAGCAAGATGCGCTCGATCAGCTTGTCGGCGGCCTTCATCTCCTCGATGGATTCCTTGTATTCATGCTTACCCAGGGCATTGAAACCCCAATTCTTCATCATGCGGGCGTGCAGGAAATACTGATTGATGGCGGTCAACTGATGGCGCAGCACGTCGTTAAGCGCGGCCAGCACGGTGCGGTTGGCTTTCATCGGACGTCTCCTTACGCGATTTCGCCAGCGGCGCTTTGCAGATAATTCTTCAGGCCCAGCTTGTCGATCAGGCCGACCTGCACTTCCAGCCAGCGCACGTGGTCCTGCTCGGTCTCTTCCAGCAGATGGACCAGGATGCGGCGGGTGTCGTAATCGCGCTCGGATTCGCAAAGGGCGATGGCCGCTTTCAGCTCGTCCACCACTTGCAGCTCATAGGCCAGATCGTTGGCCATCATCTTGGGCACGTCGGAACCGATGTTCAGCGCCGCCCGGCTGGCCACATCGGGCACGCCTTCCAAGAACAGGATGCGGTTGATCAGCAAGCCGGCATGGTCCAACTCGTCATGGCGTTCATGCTCGATGCGTTCATAAAGCACTTTGAAGCCCCAGTTTTCCAACATGCGGGCATGGACGAAATACTGGTCGGCAGCGGTCAGCTCCCCCGTCAGCAGCTTATTGAGAACGCTTATCACTTTCGGGCTTCCGCGCATATTCATCTCCTTAAGTAACCGGGCATTTTTCGCATCTTGTACCAAGTGGTTACTTGCAACAACTTCTTCCAGTCTAAAATTGACAGTTCTGGCAAAATTTTTGACAAGTACTAAATCATTATTTACTGATATTGAAATTATGGGATTGGCACTATTTTGCGATTGCCTCGCAATTGCGTATCGACTAGGGTGAGACAAACCCAAGCGAGGCCGCCCATGTATGTGTGTGTCTGCAACGCCATCACCGACCGCGAGGTTCATGCCGCCATGGCCGGCGGCGCCGTTGCCGCCGACGAGGTCTTTCGCCATTTCGGCGCCGAGATGCGGTGCGGTCGCTGTGTCGCCACCCTGCGCGGCCTGCTGGGCGAGTGCGGAGGCATCGGTGAACGCCGTCACGCCCATGACGGCGAGCCGGCGACCAAGCACAAACGCTGCCGCGACTGCACCCGTTAGGATGACACCGATATGATGATGTGGCGCAGTCTGGACGTTAACAGTCTGATCCGGTTATTGCGCAGCCTCGCCGGACGCATTCCCTCAACCCCGACTCCCCCCGCCAAGGGCGATCAATAGCCGCACAGGGTGTGCGGCCCGATATCCAGATGCAGATGGTCGTGGTGCAGGCGATCGTGATTGGGGGTCAGCGTCACGTTGAACACCGAGCATGAGGCCCGCGCCACCTCTTGCAGAAAGGCCGACTTGGCCCCTTGGCCGCGCCAATCCTTCTTCACCGACACCATGGTGCCGTCATCGAGTTCGAAGGCCATGATGTCGATGGCCCTGCCCTTCGAATGCTCTGACAGACGCCCGCCGCGACTGCCGCCCAAGGCCGCCGCCACCTTGGTCGAGGTGCGCCGCACCCGGCAATCATAGGTGCCGGCATGATGAACGCGCTTGACCCCCTGACCAAAACGCGCCCGCGCCGCCGGCTGCACCACCTCGCTTTCAAAGCGACCGATGGTGCGGGCCATAGGGCAGGCAACCACGCCGGGGCGGTTCCAGACCCCGCCCGTGCCCGAGACCTTCACCGGATTATCGATGCCGCAGCCTTCCTCGGAATCGCCAAAGGCGGCCACCGGCTCGAAACGGACGCGCATATCCTGCAACTCCGCCAAACAGGCGCTGTCGGGGTCAAGAACCGGCGGCGGCGCCTGCATCACCCGCGGTGCAGGTTGAGCACAAGCAGCCAGACCAGCCAGCAGGACCAACAGGGCAAAACGATGGAGCATGGCGGCGGTCCCGGCGATGAGCAATCGCCGAAGTCTAGCGAATTTTTACGGTAAAAATCAACAGAGTCAGTGGATTGCAGGGAAGTCTTCAAGCTGAGAGGAAATAAAGGGCGATAACCCCAGACCCCAACATGATCCGCCACAGGCAAAACGGCAGAAAAGTGTGCCGCCCCAACCACGCCAACATGCCCCCGGCAGCCAGCCAAGCCGCCGCAGCCGCTAGGCCGGCGGTCAACAACAGATCGGTGGACAGCAGCAACGGCACCGCCTCGCGCACGTGCCACAGCTTGAACAAACCCAAGCCAAGCAGGGCCGGAATTCCCAGCAGCAGAGCCAGACGCGCGGCCTCGCGCCGTTCATAGCCCAACACCCGCGCCACGGTGACCGCCAGGCCGGTGCGCGACACACCAGGGATCAACGCCACCATCTGCACCAGACCGATGATGGCGGCAGCGCCATACCCCAGGTGCTCGATGCGGCTGACCGTCACCCCCCAGCGATCGGCCAAGGCCAGTAACAAGCCAAAAATCAGCAGGCATGCCGCCGCCAGCACCTGACCATTGGCCGGCACCAACACGGTCAGCAGCCACGCCGACAGCAAACCTGCCGGCACTGATGCCGCCAACAACAGCAGAAACAGCCGCCCACCGGGATCGGACTTGCCCTTGACCATGCGGCCAATCCCGGTGGCCATGGCCAGGCAATCCCGCCACAACCACAGCATCAGCCCCGCCGCCACCCCCAGATGGGCGGCGATGGAAACGACGGCGAAGCCCTTGGGATCGGAGGCCAGACCCGAGAACAGGGCGAAATGCCCACCAGCCGACAATGGCAATACGCCCGCCAGCCCATGGATCACCGCGATCAGCACAATATCCAGATAGGTCATCGCAACACCCCAGCCTTCCAAACGCCTATATAGCATTGGCGCCGAAATGCAGGAACATTGGGATTAGTCCCATATCGGTATTATTTTACTTTGGGACAGTCTGTTTGACGCCACCCCATCACCGCCCTCGCCGATGCGGTGGTTAAATTAGTCAATTATGCTGACCTTTATGCGAAATTTCAGTGGAATTTGGCATTTCTTCTGCCGTATAGATATTGGCGCTGAATTAGGCAGCCCGATCCATGCCCGAAAAAGAGGCCCCGGCTATGACCCGCAAGATGCTTCAGTTCACCCGGCTCGACCAAAAGCAGCCCGACAAGCGGGCCGCCACTGCGCGCAAGGGCGATTTCGGCGAAATCAGCCTGGCCTTCGACCTGGACCGCGCCGGCGACCAAGCGTCGCGCTGCGAACAATGCGGCATTCCGTTCTGCCAGATCGGTTGTCCGCTGGGCAACAACATCCCCGACTGGCTGATGCTGAATGCGCAAGGACGCATGGAGGAAGCCTACGCCATGTCGGCCGCCACCAACACCTTCCCGGAAATCTGCGGCCGCATCTGCCCGCAGGACCGCCTGTGCGAAGGCAAATGCGTGCTGGAGCAATCCACCCACGAGGCGGTGACCATCGGTGCCATCGAAAAGCACGTGACCGAATTCGCCTTTGCCCAGGGCTGGGTCCATCCGCCCCGGCCGCACAAGGAACTGGCCCAGTCCATCGGCATCATCGGTGGCGGTCCCGGCGGGCTGGCGGCAGCCGAGGCCTTGCGCAAGAAAGGCTATCAGGTCACCGTCTATGATCGCCATGACCGCATGGGCGGACTGTTGATCTATGGCATCCCCGGCTTCAAGCTGGAGAAAAGCGTGGTCGAACGGCGCACCCAATTGCTGGCCCAGGCCGGCATCAAGCTGGAAACCGGCATCCATGTGGGCGTCGATGTCAGCCTGGCCGAGCTGCGCGACCGCCATGACGCCGTGCTGATCGCCACCGGTGTCTATAAGGGCCGCGAACTGGGCATCAAGGGCGACAAGTTGCCCGGCATCCATGCCGCCCTGGATTACCTGATCACCCAGAACAAGGTCGGCCTGGGCGACAGCGTCGCCGCCTATGACGACGGCACGTTGAACGCCAAGGGCAAGGACGTGGTGGTCATCGGCGGCGGCGACACCGCCATGGATTGCGTGCGCACCGCCATCCGCCAGGGCGCCAAGTCGGTGAAGTGCCTGTACCGCCGCGACCGCGCCAACATGCCCGGCAGCCAACGCGAAGTCGCCCATGCCGAGGAAGAAGGCGTCGAGTTCGTCTGGATGGCGGCGCCGACCGAAGTGCTGGGCAAGGACAAGGTCAGCGGCATCAAGGCCGTGCGCATGCATCTGGGCGTCGCCGACGCCTCGGGCCGGCAGGCGCCGGAACCCATCGACGGCTCGGATTTCGAGCTCAAGGCCGACATGGTCATCAAGGCCCTGGGCTTCGACCCCGAGGACATGCACGCCCTGTTCGGCGAAAAGCGGCTGGACGTCACCCGCTGGGGCACCCTGGTCATGGACGAGCGCACCCACATGACCACGCTGGACGGCGTTTTCGCCGCCGGCGACATCGTGCGCGGCGCCAGTCTGGTGGTGTGGGCGATCAAGGACGGGCGCGACGCCGCCCTGTCCATCGACCGCTTCATCAAGGCCAAAAGCCGCATCGCGGCGGAGTAATCACCATGCCGACCCTCTATGACAACCCGCTGTCGCGCAACGGCTACAAGGTCCGGCTGCTGGCCAGCCATCTGGGATTGCCGCTGCACGTGGTGACCAAGGATCTGAAGGCGGGGGAATCCCGTCAGCCGGATTTCCTGGCCAAGAACACCGCCGGCAAGGTGCCGGTGCTGGAGCTGGAAGACGGCACCTGCCTGCCGGAATCCAACGCCATCGTCCTGTACATGGCCGAAGGCACGCCCCTGTTGCCGACCGCGCCCCTGGAGCGTGCCCAGGTGCTGCGCTGGATGTTCTTCGAGCAAAGCCAGATTCTGCCCAATATCGGGCTGGCCCGCATGCTGAAGATCACCGGCCGCGACACCCAGCGCCCCGACGTCTATGCCCAGCGCCTCGAGGTGGCCCAAGACAGTCTGGCGGCGTTGGAACGCCATTTCGGCTCCCATGACTGGGCGGCCTTGGGCCGCTTCACCGCCGCCGACATCGTCCTTTACGCCTATGCCAGCGTGGCCGAGGAAGCGGGGATCGACACCAGCCCCTATCCGTCGGTGGTCGCCTGGAGAAAACGGGTCGAGGCCCTGCCGGCGCATGTGAAGCCCGATTGGGGCTTTGCCGCCTGACCGCGCCCCGCCGCCATACGACTTGAACTTTACCGGGCCTCAGGCCCGCATCTGATGGAGAGCACCATGATCCGGAACAACGGCGAAACCTTCGTTGCCGAGTATCTGGAAAACGCCGCGACACTGGAAGAAGCCGGCATCGACACCAGGCCCCACGACGCCTGCGGCGTCGGTCTGGTGGCCAGTCTTGACGGCCGTCCGCGCCGCGACGTGGTGGTCGCCGGCATCGAGGCGCTTCGGGTGCTGTTCCATCGGGGCGCGGTGGACGCCGACGGCAAGACCGGCGACGGCGCCGGCATCCACGTGGAATTGCCGCAGGATTTCTTCAAGGAACACATCCGCCATTCCGGCCACGAGCCGGTGCCGGGGCGGCTGGCGGTGGGCATGATCTTCCTGCCCAAGACCGATCTGGGGGCGCAGGAACGCTGCCGCTGCATCGTCGAGACCGCCATCTTGAACATGGGCTATGCCATCTATGGCTGGCGTCAGGTGCCGGTGGACGTCTCGATCATCGGTGAAAAGGCCAATGCCACCCGGCCCGAGATCGAACAGATCATGGTCGCCAACACCCAAGGCACGCCGGAAGAGCGGTTCGAGACCGACCTTTACATCCTGCGCCGCCGCATCGAAAAGCAGGTGCTGGCCGAGCACATCACCGATTTCTACATCTGCTCGCTGTCGTGCCGCTCGATCATCTACAAGGGCATGTTCCTGGCCGAGCAGCTGACCAGCTTCTATCCCGATCTTTTGGACGAGCGCTTCATTTCCCGCTTCGCCATCTATCACCAGCGTTATTCCACCAACACCTTCCCCACCTGGCGGCTGGCCCAGCCCTTCCGCATGTTGGCCCATAACGGCGAAATCAACACCTTGGCCGGCAACCTCAACTGGATGAAGGCGCACGAGCCGCGCATGGCCCATGACGCCTTCGGTCCGGCCATCGAGGACATCAAGCCGATCATCCAAGCCGGCAGCTCGGATTCGGCGGCGCTCGACAGCGTGTTCGAGGTCATGGTCCGCGCCGGCCGCCCCGCCCCCATGGTCAAGCAGATGCTGGTGCCGGAATCCTTGGGCTCCAACACCCAGATGCCGGAAGCGCACCGCGCCTTCTTCAGCTATTGCAATGCCGTCATCGAGCCGTGGGACGGCCCGGCGGCCATCTGCGCCACCGATGGCCGCTGGGTGGTGGCCGGCATGGACCGCAACGGCCTGCGCCCCATGCGTGTCACCATCACCAAGGACGGCCTGCTGATCGTCGGATCGGAAACCGGCATGGTCAAGGTGGCGGAAACCGACGTCATCGAGAAAAGCCGGGTCGGACCGGGCCAGACCATCGCCGTCGACCTGGAAGCGGGCAAGCTGTACCGCGACCGCGACTTGAAGGACATGCTGTCGGGCCGCGCCCCCTATGACAAGTGGACCAGCCGCATCACCGAACTGGATTCCCTGGTCAAGACCGGGGCGCCGGAACCGGCGGAGCTGTCGGCGGACGAATTGAAGCGCCGTCAGGTCGCCTGCGGCATCACCATGGAAGACATGGAACTGATCCTGCAGCCCATGGTCGAAGAGGCCAAGGAAGCCATCGGCTCCATGGGCGACGACGCGCCGCTGGCGGTTTTGTCCGACCATTATCGCGGCCTGCACCACTTCTTTAAGCAGGATTTCAGTCAGGTCACCAATCCGCCCATCGATTCCTTGCGGGAATCCCGGGTCATGAGCTTGCGCACCCGTCTGGGCAATCTGGGCAACATCCTGGACGAGCACGAAAGCCAGTGCGACGTCCTGGCGCTGAACAGCCCAGTGCTGTCCACCGCCGAGTTCGAGGCCATGCGCCGCTACATGGGCGTTGCCGCCGCCGAGGTGGATTGCACCTTCGACCCGTCGGCGGGGGAAAACGCCCTCAAGGACGCCCTGGCCCGCATCCGCCGCGAGGCGGAAGAGGCGGTCCGCGCCGGCTGCACTCATTTGATCCTGTCGGACAAGTCCATGGACGAATGCCGCGCCGCCGTGCCCATGATCCTGGCCGCCGCCGGCGTCCATTCCCATCTGGTGCGGGAGAAATTGCGCACCTGGACCAGCTTGAACATCCGTTCGGCGGAAGCGCTCGACGTACATTACTTCGCCGTTCTGGTCGGCGTCGGTGCGACCACCGTCAACGCCTATCTGGCCCAGGAAGCCATCGCCGACCGCTGGCGGCGCGGCCTGTTCCCCGGCCAGACGCTGGAAGAATGCGTGCGCAATTACAAGAAGGCCATCGACCAGGGTCTGCTGAAGATCATGTCGAAGATGGGCATCTCGGTGATTTCCAGCTATCGCGGCGGCTGCAACTTCGAAGCCATCGGCCTGTCGCGCGCTTTGGTCGCCGAGTTCTTCCCCGGCATGACCAGCCGTATTTCCGGCATCGGCCTGACCGGCATCGCCAAGAAGACCATCGAACAGCACGCCACCGGCTTCACCGCCGCCCAGGCCGTGCTGCCGGTGGGCGGCTTCTACCGCGTCCGCCGCGGGCAAGAGGCCCATTCCTTCGACGGCACCTTGATCCACCTGCTGCAAAGCGCGGTGGCCACCGATTCCTACGCCACCTATAAAAAGTACTCGGACGGCCTGCGCCGGCTTCCGCCCATTTCCATCCGCGACCTGCTCGACTTCACCCCCACCGGGGCGGCGGTCAATGTGGACGAGGTGGAAAGCATCACCGAAATCCGTAAGCGTTTCCTCACCCCCGGCATGAGCTTGGGCGCCTTGTCGGCGGAAGCCCACGGCACGTTGAACATCGCCATGAACCGCATCGGCGCCAAGTCGGTGTCGGGCGAGGGCGGCGAGGACCCGGAACGCTATCGCCCGCGTCCCAACGGCGACAACGCCAATTCGGCCATCAAGCAGATCGCCAGCGGTCGTTTCGGCGTCACCGCCGAGTACCTCAACAATTGCCGCGAGATCGAGATCAAGGTGGCCCAGGGCGCCAAGCCCGGTGAGGGCGGCCAGTTGCCCGGCTTCAAGGTGACGGTGGAAATCGCCAAACTGCGCCACTCCACCCCCGGCGTCATGCTGATCAGCCCGCCGCCGCACCACGATATCTATTCCATCGAAGATTTGGCCCAGTTGATCTATGACCTCAAGCAGATCAACCCCATCGCCAAGGTGACGGTGAAGCTGGTGTCGCGGTCCGGCATCGGCACCATCGCCGCCGGCGTCGCCAAGGCCAAGGCCGACATCATCCTGATTTCCGGCAATGTCGGCGGCACCGGCGCCAGCCCCCAGACCAGCATCAAGTTCGCCGGCCTGCCGTGGGAACTGGGGCTGTCCGAGGCCCATCAGGTGCTGACCCTCAACCGCCTGCGCCACCGGGTGAAATTGCGCACCGATGGCGGCCTGAAGACCGGGCGCGATATCGTCATCGCCGCCATGCTGGGGGCGGAAGAATTCGGCATCGGCACCACCAGCCTGATCGCGCTGGGCTGCATCATGGTGCGCCAGTGCCATTCCAACACCTGCCCGGTGGGGGTGTGCACGCAAGACCCGGCGTTGCGTGCCAAGTTCACCGGCAGCCCGGAGAAGGTGGTCAACCTGTTCAGCTTCATCGCCGAGGAGGTGCGGGAAATCCTGGCCAGCCTTGGCGTGCGCAGCTTGAACGAGATCATCGGTCGCACCGACCTGCTCAGCCAGGTCAGCCGGGGCGCCGCCCATCTGGATGATCTGGACCTGAACCCGCTGTTGGCCCAGGCCGATGCCGGCGGTCACGCCCGCTATTGCACCCAGGTCGAGCGCAACGAAGTGCCCGAGACCCTGGACGCCCAGATCATCGAGGACGCCAAGCCGCTGCTGGAAGAAGGCGAAAAGATGCAGCTGGCCTATAACGTCCGCAACGTCCAGCGCGCCATCGGCACCAAGCTTTCGCACAAGATCGTCAAGAAGTACGGCATGACCGGCTTGCAGCCCGGTCACATCACCGTGCGCCTCAGGGGTTCTTGTGGGCAAAGCTTGGGCGCTTTCGCCGTGCAGGGGCTGAAGCTGGAAGTGTTCGGCGATTCCAACGATTACGTCGGCAAGGGCCTGTCGGGCGGCACCATCGTCGTGCGCCCGCCGGTGTCCAGCCCGCTCAAGTCCAACGACAACACCATCATCGGCAATACCGTGCTGTACGGCGCCACCGCCGGCAAATTGTTCGCCGCCGGTCAGGCGGGGGAACGCTTCGCCGTCAGGAATTCCGGCGCGGTGGCGGTGATCGAGGGCTGCGGTTCCAACGGCTGTGAATACATGACCGGCGGCACCGTGGTCATCCTGGGGTCGGTCGGCGCCAATTTCGGCGCCGGCATGACCGGCGGCATGGCCTTCGTTTTCGACACCGACAACCGGTTCGGCCACAACGCCAACCCGGAAAGCATCCTTATCCAGGGCGTCGAAACCGATTATTGGCAAGGCGTGTTGAAGAGCCTGATCAAGGAACACGTGGCCGAAACCCAATCGGCCTGGGCGGAAAGCATCCTGGCCGACTGGGATCGCCAATTGCCCAAGTTCCGCCAGATCGTGCCCAAGGAAATGCTGAACCGGCTGGAACACCCGGCGACCAAACCGGCGGAAGTGGCGGCGGAATAATACCAAGTCCCGATGAGCTCGACTCACCGGGACTTGGTTAGGCGCCTCTGCCGAAGGCGGACATTGTCCGCAGTGCGCCGCGCGGCTTATGCCGCGGGAGGCAAGCATCCCGGAGGGATGCGCCCGCCGCATGAGGGCGTCGGTGATCGGTTCCGATCACCGGGATATGGAGTAACCCCCGCTCAGGGGGTCCAGCCGGGCGGCGCCATCTCGAAACCGGCGAAGTCGAAGGCCGGGGCGACGACGCACGACACCAGGGTCCAGGCGCCCAAGGGTTCCGCCGCTTGCCAGGCGTAAGCGGGGACCACCGCCTGGACCTGCTGACCGGCCAGGACGTCGCCGCCCAGGATGATCTCGTGGACGGGGGCGCCGGCGGCGGCGGCGATGGACAGTTTCAGCCCCTCGCCGCCATGCCACAGCCAGATTTCCACCGCATCGACCCGATGCCAGTGGGATCGTTCACCCGCTTGCAGCAAATAATGGATGGCGGTACAGGCGCCGCGTCCGCCATCGCCCGCTTCATGGCGATAGGTTTCGCCGTAATGGCCGCCTTCCGGGTGGGGCCGCAGCCCCAACCGGTCGATGATTGCTTGTGCGCTCATTCCTGCGGTTCGGTGTCGCGCACCGAGCGGCGGTTATGGATGGTGGTGAACCAATGGCTCAGATGCGGCCTGCCGGTCCGCCAATCGGCCACGGCCTTGCGGAAATCCAGGTAGCCGAGGGCGCAGGCGACGCTGATCGGACCGATCAGGAAGACACCGCCCCAATGGCCGACTTCCTTTTCCAGCACGTCGAGGGCGCGGATGATGGCGGCCTGCTGGCGATCCATCCAGCCATCCCAGCGCTTGTCCTCGGGCCGGATGGTCTGTTCGATGCGGATGGCCACGGCGGCATCCAGGATGCCATCGGCCAGGGCTTGCAGCGTCAACTGGCGCCAGCGTTCCACCGGATGATCGGGGAACAGCTTGTGGCCGCTGTGCTGGCTGTCCAAATATTCACAGATCACCGGCGAATCGTACAAGGTGACGCCGTTTTCCAAGATCAATGCCGGAATTTTCGACAGCGGGTTTTCGGCGATGAAATCGGCCTCGGACGCCCAGGCGTTGGTCTTGATCATTTCCAACTTGTCGTCCAGGCCGCATTCGATGGCGGTCATCCAGGCCTTGCGGGCATAAGGCGAGGTGTGGGAATAGCGCAATTTCATGGAAGACGTTCTCCTGGGTGATTGGGGATGGCCTTGCGTTTCGCCGCAGGTCTTGGTTCCCCTCTGCCGGATTGATTAAAACACATCCTTGCGTCGGCGCAATTCAGCGAAAACCAAAATCGGGTCGGTTCCCGCGTCCATGCCGACGGCACGGGCCACCGCCGGCACGTCGGCGCGCAAAAACGGATTGGCGGCGCGTTCCTGGGTCAGCGTGCTGGGCACCGACGGGCGCCCGGCCAGACGCGCCACTTCATCGACACGGGCCAGCATGGCCGGGTTGTCGCGTTCCACCAGCCGGGCGAAACGGCCATTGCCGGCAGTATATTCATGGGCGCAATAGACCAGGGTGTCGCCGGGGAGATCACGCAGCCGCGCCAGGGAATGCCACATCTCGGTCGGGGTGCCTTCGAACATCCGCCCGCAGCCTAAGGAAAACAACGTGTCGCCGCAAAACAGCGCATGGCTGTCGGGAAACCAGAAGGCGAGGTGACCGCTGGTATGGCCGGGGGTTTCCATCACCATGGCCGCAGCATGGCCGAGCAGGAACGATTCGCCCTCGCCCACTTCAATGTCAATACCGGGGATGCGCAGGGCGTCCTTGCGTGCGCCCACCACCTGGGCACCGGTGGCCGCCTTCAGTTCCAGATTGCCGCCGGTATGGTCGCCGTGGTGATGGGTATTGAGGATATGGGTCAGCCGCCAGCCCTTGGCCGCCAGCACCGCCAGCACCGGCCCGGCAAGAGCCGGATCGATGACGGCGGTGGCGCCGCTTTCCGGCTCGTGCGCCAGATAGATGTAATTATCGGACAACACGGCAATCTGGTGGACGATGAGATGGGCCATGACGGTTCCCCTAGCAGATCGGTGCTGTCGCCCATTGCAGCCATGCCCGGACGTCGTCCTCGACCAAGGGGGCGATGTCGTCATACACGCGGGCGTGATAGGTATCGATCCAGGCCTGTTCGGTCGCATCCAGCAACGCCACATCCATGAGACGACGATCGATGGGGACCAGGGTCAAGGTCTCGAAGCCCAGCAACGGGCGTTCGCCGCCCGTCGGCACCGGGCGCTCCTCCACCGCCACCAGGGCTTCGATGCGGATGCCGTAGGCGCCGGTCTTGTAATAACCGGGCTCGTTCGACACGATCATGCCGGCGCGTAGCGGTACCGCCCCGGTTCCCACCTTGGAAATACGCTGCGGCCCTTCATGCACCGACAGATACGAGCCGACGCCGTGGCCGGTGCCGTGGTCGTAATCCAGGCCATGGCGCCACAAGGCCTGGCGCGCCAGCACGTCCAATTGGCTGCCGGTGGTGCCTTCGGGGAAAATGGCGGTGGCGATGGCGATGTGCCCTTTCAGCACCAGGGTGAAGCGGGTTCGCTGCTCGGCCGACGGCGTACCCACGGCGATGGTGCGGGTGACATCAGTGGTGCCATCCTGATACTGGGCACCGGAATCCAGCAGGAACAACTGGCCGGGCAGCAATCGGCGGTTGGTGGCCGGGGAGGAGCGATAGTGAACGATGGCCCCATTGGGGCCGGCCCCGGCGATGGTGGGAAACGACAGGCCGCGAAACCGGTCGCCCCGAGCGCGAAACGCGTACAGACGCTCGGCGGCCTGCACTTCATCCATTCCGTCCTGGCCATCGAGCCAGGCGAGAAAGCGCACCATGGCGACACCGTCGCGCAGATGGGCGGCACGGCTGCCGGCCAGTTCCACCGGATTCTTGCAGGCCTTGGCCAAGGCGCAGGGGTCAAGGCCCATGTCGACACTGGCGCCGCTGTTCCGCAATGCCTGTACGACCGCCGCCGGCACCGTTGATTTATCAACGCGGATACGTCCCCGCGTCCGCCCCAGACACGGCAGGAAATCCGCCGGTCGCATCAGTCGCACCCCGTCGCCCAAATGGGCGACCAGCGCATCATCGGTCTTGGCCGGTTCCATGAACAGATCGACCGTACCGTCGGCCTGGACAAGAGCGAACGACAGGGGCAGCGGCACATAAGCGACGTCGTCACCGCGAATGTTCAACAGCCAGGCGACCGAGGCCGGGTCGGACAGAACTGCCCCGTCCAGCCGCTCGGCCCGCAGTGAATCGGACAGCGCCAACCGCTTTTCCGCCGAATTCCGTCCGGCGAAAGCCAGCGGTTGCGCCACCACCGGGCGGCACGGCGGCGGCGGACGGTCGCGCCATACCGCGTCCAGTGGATTGGTGTCGCAGCCCACCAACTCAGCCCCGGTGCGCTCGCACACCAGACGCAGCGCCTCGGCCTGATCGGCGGTGTGCAGCCAGGGATCAAAGCCCAGACGGTCGCCCCGATTCAGCGCCTCGTCCAGCCATCGGGTCATGGGCTGATCGACCATATGGCGGATTTCAAACGAGGCTTTGTCAACCTCGTGCTCCACCTGCAAGGTATAGCGGCCGTCGACGAAAATGGCGGCACGGCCCGCCAGCACCACCGCCATGCCGGCAGAACCGGTGAAGCCGGTCAGCCAGGCCAGACGCTGGGCCGAGGCCGGCACGTATTCCCCCTGGTGCTCGTCGGCGCGTGGAATAATGAAACCGCTCAGCCCGCGCGCTGCCAGTTCGGCCCGAAGCGCCTGAATACGCTCCGGCCCTGCCGGACCGGCGATCATCTCTTCGGGGGCCATGTTCATGCGTTCTCCTGCAAATTCACCACCTCGGCCGCGTGCCCGGTATGGGTCAGGAAGCGGCGCAAGCCATCGCTGGTGATGGTGGTGGTCATATGGTTACGCAAGGGGTGATAATTCAAAAGCGGCTGGGCCATCATCCAGGCATCCAGAACCGGGGTGACGCGGCGCTCGCAATCGTTGATCAGGGCGAACGGCGTCACCGAACCGGGTTCCACCCCCAGCACCTGCCCCAGCAATTCGCCGGAACCGAAGGACAGCCGGGCGGCGCCGATGCGCTTGGGCAGGCTTTTCAGATCGACGCGCACATGGGCGGGGGCGACCACCAGCCACAATCTGCCCTTGCCGTCCTTCAAGAACAGGTTCTTGCAATGGATGCCGGGAATGTCGCCCCAGACCTCGTTGCCCTGCTCGACGGTGAAGGCGGGGGCGTGATGGTGGGTGGTGACCGCGATTTCCAGGCGGTCGAAGCAGGCGAACAGATCGTCAGGGCTGGCGGGCACGGCGGGGCAAGTCCCTTGTTGGTCCTGCCCCGCCTTTTACCACGGTCTTAGGCCGCCCGCACCTCCGACAGGAAGCGGTCGACGGCGCAGGTCAACTGGCCGGCTTCATCCGACAGGTTTTGCGCCTGATCCAGCAGATTGCCGGCCGAGCGACCGGTTTCGCCGGCCCCCTGGCGAACGCCGACCACATTGTCGGACACGTGTTGGGTGCCTTGGGCCGCCTGCTGGGTATTGCGCGAGATTTCCTGGGTGGCGGCGCCCTGTTGCTCGATAGCGGCAGCGATGGAACCGGAAATCTCGTTGATCTCGGCGATCACATGGCCGATTTCACCGATGGCCTTGACGGCGTCGCCGGTGGCCACCTGCACCGCCTGCACCTGCGAGACGATTTCCTCGGTCGCCTTGGCGGTCTGGTTGGCCAGATTTTTGACCTCGCCGGCCACCACGGCGAAGCCTTTACCGGCGTCACCGGCCCGTGCCGCCTCGATGGTGGCGTTCAAGGCCAACAGATTGGTCTGGCTGGCGATGGTGTTGATCATGCCGACCACCTGACCGATGCGACCGGCGGCTTCCGACAGGCCGCGGACGATGTCGTTGGTGCGCTGGGCCGCTTCCACCGCATTTTGGGCGATGGAGGCGGAACGATGCACCTGACCGGAAATTTCCTGGATCGAGGCCGACAATTCCTCGGTGGCGACGGCGACGGTCTGCACGTTGGAGGTGGCCTGCTCGGCGGCGGCGGCCACCGCCTGCGACTTCTCCGCGGTGTCCTCGGCATTGTCGCTCATGGCCTGGGCCGTGCCTTTCAGCGCCTGGGCCGATTGGCCGACCATGTTGACCACATGTTTGACCGAGGTCTCGAAATCGCTGGCCATCTTCAAGCGCATGGCCCGACGCTCGTCCTCGGTCCGGCGCTCGGTCTCGGCCCGTTCCTCTTCCATGCGGCGCATGGATTGGGCGTTTTCCTTGAACACCTGAATGGAATGGGCCATGGCGCCGATTTCCGCCCCCTTGTCCAGATCGGGAATGGTGACGTCGAGGCGGCCATGGGTCAGTTCGTTCATGGTGGCGGTCAGCCGCTTCAGCGGATTGCTGATGGAGCGGGCGATCAGCACCACCGCCGCAATCAGCAGCACGATGCCGATGGCAGTCTGCACGCCGCGCGCGATGGCGCGATCACGCACCGCCAGGGCGACGTCGTCCACATAGACGCCCGAGCCGATCAGCCAGTTCCAGCCGGGCACCCCCTTGACGTAGGAAACCTTGGGCACCGGGGTGTCGGAACCGGGTTTGGGCCACATGTACTCGACCACGCCTTCGCCCTTGGCCCGGACCACGTCGACCATCTCCTTGAAGAACAGCTTGCCGGTGGGATCCTTGAGGCCGAACAGCTCCTTACCGTCCAGCTTGGGATTGGTCGGATGCATGACCATCAAACCGTCGAGACTGTTGATCCACACATATTCGGTGCCGTCGTAACGCATTGCCTTGATGGCGCCGATTGCCGTCGCCTGCGCCTGCTCGCGGGTCATCTCCCCCTTGTCCGCCAGCGCGGCGAAATTGGCCACCACGCCGCTAGCCGCTTCGATGACGCTGCGCACCTTGGCCTGACGGGCCTGCATGGTGTCAGTGGAAAGCTGGTTGATCTCGGTGAGGAAGGCGATACCAAACCCGGCCATGGTCAGCCCAACGATCACCCACAGCCGGACCGCGATGGTGAGGGAATGAAGCAATTTAGACATGGCGGCCCCCGCGCTGACATACCTTGGTACTAATTATCTTAACCATACTCTTTGACTGGATTTTTGCCATAACTCAGAGGGATATTCGCTCTGCACTGTTGGTCAGGCAGGCATGCGACAAAGGGCGCAAGCACCTTTCGTCCCGGTTGAAGCTGGGGTAGCATCACCCTTCTTGGTCAAGGAGTTCCCATGGGCGGCTGGCAATTCTGGATCGACCGCGGCGGCACGTTCACCGACATCGTCGCCCGTGATCCCGAAGGCACGCTGTCGACGCTGAAACTGTTGTCGGAAAATCCAGGCCATTATGCCGATGCCGCCATCGCCGGCATCCGCCGCCTGTTGGGGGTGGCGGATGGCGAGACCATTCCGGCCGACCGGGTGGCGGCGGTGAAGATGGGCACCACGGTGGCCACCAACGCTTTGTTGGAGCGCAAGGGCGAGCCCACCGCCCTGGTCATCACCAAGGGCTTTGCCGATGCCCTGCGCATCGGCCAGCAGAATCGCCCCGATCTGTTCGCCCGCGCCATTCGTTTGCCCGAGATGCTGTACAGCCGCATCCTTGAGGTGGACGAACGCATGGGCGCGCAAGGTCAGGTGCTCCGCCCGCTGGACGAGGCGGGCGCCCTGGCCGGCCTGAGCGCCCTGCATGAAGCTGGCTTTCGCTCGGTCGCCATCGTGTTGTTGCACGGCTATCGCTTCACCGACCATGAACGGCTGCTAGGCCGCATGGCCCGCGATATCGGCTTCACCCAGATCAGCCTGTCGCACGAGGCCAGCCCGTTGATGAAGCTGGTCGGGCGCGGCGACACCACCGTCGCCGATGCCTATCTGTCGCCGATCCTGCGCCGCTATGTCGACCGGGTGGCTTCAGAACTGGAATGCAGCCGGTTGATGTTCATGCAAAGCTCGGGCGGGCTGGCCAATGCCCAGCGCTTCCAGGGCAAGGATGCCATCTTGTCGGGGCCGGCGGGCGGTGTGGTCGGCGGCGTCATCACCAGCGCCGAGGCCGGCTTCGACCGCCTGATCGGCTTCGACATGGGCGGTACTTCCACCGATGTCTGGCATTATGACGGCGCCTATGAACGCAGTTTCGACACCATGGTCGCCGGTATCCGGGTGCGGGCGCCGATCATGGACATCCACACCGTTGCCGCCGGTGGCGGCTCGATCCTGAGCTATGACGGCACCCGTTGCCGTGTCGGCCCCCATTCCGCCGGCGCCGATCCCGGCCCCGCCTGTTATCGCAAGGGCGGGCCGCTGACCGTCACCGATTGCAACGTGCTGCTGGGCAAGATCCAGCCCGACCATTTCCCCCATGTCTTCGGCGCTGCCGGCGACCAGCCCTTGGACGTGCTGGCGGTGCGAGACGGTTTTGCCCGTCTTGCCGCCCGCATGGGCTGCGGTCCCGAACAGGTTGCCGAAGGTTTCCTGGCCATCGCCGTCGCCAACATGGCCAATGCGGTCAAGCAGGTCAGCGTGGCGCGCGGCCACGATGTCGGTCGCCATGCCCTGGCCTGTTTCGGCGGTGCCGGCGGCCAGCACGCCTGTCTGGTCGCCGATGCGCTGGCCATGGACCATGTCGTCCTGCACCCGCTGGCCGGGGTGCTGTCGGCCTATGGCATGGGGTTGGCCGATCTGCGGGTGCTGAAGGAAAAGGCGCTGGAAATCGGCTTGGACGAGGCGGCCATGCCGACGCTCAACCGGGCCATGGCCGACATCGAGGCCATTGCCCGCTGCGAGTTGGAACGCCAAGGAATAGAGCGCCTGGACATGAGCGCCAGCCGCAGCGTCAAGATCAAATACCAGGGCTCGGATACCGCCCTTGACGTCGCCTTCGGCGATCTCGACGGCTTGCGGCAAGACTTTGCCGCCGCCCATCGCGCCCGCTTCGGCTTTGATCAACCGGGCCGGGCCCTGGTGGCGGAATCGGTATCCATCGAAGTGGCCGGCGGCGGCGAACCTGCGGCCCTGCCCGATCTGCCCACCGCCATCGGCCCCGCCCCGGTTGGGGAAAGCGTGCGTCTGTACAGCCAAGGCCGATGGTGCGAGGCCGGCGTCTACCAACGCCACGACCTGCGCCCCGGTCACCGGATCGACGGCCCGGCCGTCATCGTCGAGAGCACCGCCACCACGGTGGTGGAACCGGGCTGGCAGGGCCATATCCGGCCCCAGGGCCATCTGGTGCTGCACCGGGTGGCGCCACGCCCGCAAGCTTTTGCCGCCGGTACTCGCGCCGACCCGGTGATGCTGGAAATCTTCAACAACCTGTTCATGAGCGTGGCCGAGCAGATGGGGGCGGTGCTGGCCAACACCGCGCACTCGGTCAATATCAAAGAGCGGCTGGATTTTTCTTGCGCCGTTTTCGACGCGGACGGCGGGCTGGTGGCCAATGCCCCGCATATCCCGGTGCATCTGGGCTCCATGGGTGATTCGGTGCGCACCATCTTGCGCGCGCGCGGCGCCAGCATGCGAGCCGGCGATTCCTTCGTCCTCAATTCTCCCTATAACGGCGGCACCCACCTGCCCGACATCACCGTCATCACGCCGGTCTTCGTCGACGGCCAGCCTTTGTTCTTCGTCGCCTCACGCGGGCATCACGCCGATATCGGCGGCATCACGCCGGGCTCCATGCCGCCCAATTCCACCTCCATCCATGACGAAGGCGTGCTGATCGACGATTTCGTCCTGGTCGAGCAAGGCCGCTTCCGCCAGACGGAAATCGAGGATTTGCTGCGCTCGGGTCCGCATCCGGCCCGCAACATTGCCCAGAACATCGCCGATCTCCAGGCTCAGCTTGCCGCCAACGAAAAGGGGACGACCGAACTGGTCCGCCTGTGTCGCCAATACGGCACAGACACCGTGCGCGCCTATATGGGCCATGTGCAGGCCAATGCGGAAGAGGCGGTGCGCGGCGCCGTCGCCAGCTTGCACGACGGCGGTTTCCAGGTGGAAATGGACGATGGCGCCATCATCCGCGTCGCCATCACCATCGACCGGGCGACGCGCTCGGCCCGCATCGACTTCGCCGGCACCAGTCCCCAGCGCCCCGGTAATTCCAACGCCCCCAAATCCATCACCATGGCGGCGGTGCTTTACGTGTTCCGCTCGATCGTTGACGATTCCATTCCGCTCAACCAGGGCTGCCTGAAGCCCCTGGACATCATCATTCCCGAAGGCTCGCTGCTGGCCCCCTTGCCGCCGGCGGCGGTGGTCGCCGGCAATGTGGAAACCAGCCAGGCCCTGGTCGATTGCCTGATGGCGGCGTTGGGGGTGATGGCGGCCAGCCAGGGCACCATGAACAACCTGACCTTTGGCGACGATGCCCGCCAATATTATGAAACCATCTGCGGCGGTGCCGGTGCCGGTCCGGGCTTTGACGGCGCCAGTGCGGTGCAGACCCATATGACCAATTCACGCCTGACCGACCCCGAGGTGCTGGAATGGCGCTTCCCGGTTCTGGTGGACGGCTTCGCCATCCGCCGTGGCTCGGGCGGGGCGGGGCAATGGCACGGCGGTGACGGCGTGGTCCGGCGGCTCAAATTTCTGGAACCGATGAGTGCCGCCATCCTGTCCAACCGCCGCCGCATTGCCCCCTTCGGCCTGCAGGGTGGCGGCGACGGCCAGCGCGGGCTCAACCGGGTGGAGCGGGCGGACGGGTCGGTGGAAGACCTGCCCGGCACGGCTCAAATCCAGGTCGAGGCCGGCGACGTGCTGGTGGTGGAAACCCCTGGCGGCGGCGGGTTCAATCCGTTACCCGTGAAAAAGTCCCTCGCTTCGCTCAGTGTACTTTTTCCCGTTGATTTAAAAGGAGAAAAATAGGCTTGGGACGGCCCTGCGCCTATTTTTCGCTTTTACGTTTTACCGCCTTTGCCGGGCAAAGGTGGGAGAAAGACTGAAACCCGCGCGGAAAGCCTGCTTGAGCACGAGTTTTCCCTATTCAAATCGGGGAAAAGTACACCGAGGCAAAGCCGAGGGACTTTTTCACGGGTAACTCAATCCACCGTGATCGATGCCGCCTGTTCGGCATCGCCCAGACGCAGGAACAAATCATGGGCGTGCTTGCGATGCGCGCGGGCCTTGCCTGGGTCGATCGCCGCCATGTCCTCGGCCAGTTCCAGCCGGGTTTCCGCCTCGGCCTTCAGATGGCCCATGGCGGCATAAAGATGACGGGCGGCATCCAAGGCTTTGACCGCACCGTCATGGTCGCCCAATTGCCGCAACAGATGCCCCAGGCCCCGGCAGGCCGCCGCCTCGCCCAGCACGTCGCCGGCCTGGGCGTAAAGATCGCGGGCGGCGTCGAAATCGTTGTGCGCCTTGTCGCCGTGACCCAATCGGCGGTGCAGCATGGCCAGTCCCTTCAACACATGCGCTTGCCCCAAGGTGTCGCCGGCGCGACGATAAAGCTCAAGCGCATGGTGGTAATGGTCCAGGGCGAAATCGTGGCGGCCCTGGTCGCGGGCCAGATGGCCACGGCGCTTGGCCACATGGGCCATACCCGACTGATCGCCGGCGGCGGCGAAGACCTCGTGCGCCGATTGATAATAGTGCTCGGCCTCGGTCACCCGGGCGCGGGATTGCGACAACCGCCCCAATCGCACCAGCGCGCCGCCTTGGCCGTGCTGATCGCCCAGGCGATTATAAAGGGCGCGGGCATCGGCGAAGCTGGCGGCGGCGTCATCCCAACGATCATGCTCGGCCTCGAAATCACCCAACAGGATCAAGGCGTGGGCCTCCGACGCCGGATCGGCGGCCTGATGAAACAACATGCGGGCACGGCGAAAGCCTTCGCGCGCCTGCTGGGCTTCGCCAGCCAGCCAATGGGCCTCGGCCCGAGCCAGTACGGTATCTGCGGCGGTATCGGTCATGGTTGGGCAATCCTGATCATGGGACCGTCATCACAGCCTACGCCTGTGCGGGGCGCAGGTAAACCTTGCGGCCCATACCCAAATAGTGCTTCCGCCGAGAGCCGGGGGCGTCTAAAAAAGAGAAATGCGACAAACCCTTCTTCTTTCCGTCATGGCGGTCCTGCTGGTTGCCGCCGGTGCCGCCTCGGCGGCGGATTGCACCGCCCCGGGGGAACCCAAGGTGGATTGGCAGCGTTGCTATGTGGATGGGCGCGATCTGTCCGGCCACGATCTGTCAGGGGCGCGCCTGCGCGAGACCAGCTTTCAGCGCAGCCTGATGGCCAAGGTGCGGCTGATTGGTGCCGACGCCTATCGTGCCCGCTTCGTCAGTGCCACTCTGGCGGGGGCCAATCTGGACGGCGCCATTTTGGTGGAAGCGGATTTCACCAAGACCGATCTTTCCGGCGCCTCGCTGAAACAGGCTGATCTGCGTCGGGCCAAATTCTTCCGCGCCAATCTGCAAGGGGCCGATTTGACCGGTGCCCGCATGCTGGGCGCCGACCTTCTGAATGCCGATCTGTCGGGGGCGCGCTGGATCGACGGCCAACGCATCTGCGCCCCCGGCTCCATCGGGCAATGCAATTAGGACCAGTGCCATGATCACCTTTACCGATCCGGTCGATATCGCCGCCCACTGCGCCCGCGCCGCCATGGGCATGATGGATCGTTATGGCGTCGCCGCCCATCCCAACAACTTCATCGTCTGGTACGCCTTCGTCGCCGACCGCGACCCGGAACTGTCCAAGGCCATCAACGGCATCTTGCGGTCGGGGCAGAAATTCACCGATACCGTCTGCAACGATCTGTACGAACGCTTTTTCGGCATGTCCCAGCACGAGGCCGAGTTGCGCGCGGTGGGCAAGCGTATCGAGGACGCGGTGGCGCGGGTGATGGATTATCTGTCCACCGCCAACCAAGGGGCCATTCAATACGGCAGCGCCCTGGAAAACTTCAGCGGCGAGTTGACGACCCCGCAGCCTTCCGCCGATCTGGGCAATCTGGTCAAGTCCATCCTGGATGAAACCAAGGTGATGATCGAGGTTAACCGCCAACTGGAAGAACGCCTGGAAACCAGTTCCGGCGAAATCGCCCGCCTGCGCGAGGATCTCGACCAGTTGAAGCGCGAGGCCACCACCGACGCTCTGACCGGGCTGGCCAACCGCAAGCTGTTCGACGTTTCTTTGCGCGAAGCCGCCCTGGAATCCGAGGAAGACCGCAAGTTCCTGTCACTGTTGATGATCGACATCGACTTCTTCAAGCAGTTCAACGACACCCACGGCCACATGCTGGGGGATCAGGTGCTGAAGTTGGTGGCCCGTACCATCCAGGATTGTATCAAGGGCAAGGACACCGCGGCACGCTATGGCGGCGAGGAATTCGCCATCATCCTGCCCGACACCCGCCTGAAGGACGGGGTGGCGGTGGCCGAGACCGTGCGCCGCCAGGTGGCTGGACGCAAGGTGCTGAACCGCCGCACCGGTCAGGTTCTGGGTCAGGTGACCCTGTCGGTGGGGGTGGCCGAATACGAGTTCGGCGAAACCCTGGGCGCCTTCATCCACCGTGCCGACGAGGCGCTGTATCTGGCCAAGCGCCAGGGCCGCAACCACGTGGCCAGCCAGGACGACCTGACCAGCAGCAATACCATCGAGTTCGAAGATATCTGATGGATTTCATCGCCCTTGATTTCGAGACTGCCGATAATGGCCGTGACAGCGCCTGTTCGCTGGCCCTGGCGGTGGTGAAGAACGGCACAGTGGCCGAAACCTGGCATCGGTTGATCCGTCCGCCGCGCGCTTCGCAGATGTTCACCCATATCCACGGCATCACCTGGGACATGGTCAAGGATCAGCCGGATTTTGGCCATTTCTGGCCCGAAATCCGTGATCTGATCGACGCAGCACCGTTCTTGGCCGCCCACAACGCCCCCTTCGACAAGGGCGTGCTGGCCGAATGCTGCCGCGCCCATGGCCATGGCGCCCCCTTGACCCCGTTCGTCTGCACGGTGCGGGTGGCGCGCGACACCTGGAACCTGCGCCCGACCAAGCTGCCCGATGTCTGCCGCTTCCTGGCCCAGCCGCTCAACCACCACGACGCCCTGTCCGACGCGGTCGCCTGCGCCGAGATCATGCTGGCGGCCCTGCGCGACGGCTATGACCCAACACGTCAGCTTGGGCCACACCAATAAAACCAAGGGCTGTACTTTGTGCGCAACCGATCGCATAGTTCCCCGATTGAATTCATAGGGGGAACAAGATGCTTTTGCGCGCCATCACCATCGCCGCCCTGGCCTGGATCAGTTGGGCCGCCCCGGCCCTGGCCGACAGCAAATCTGATAAGATCCGCGCCCTGATCCGTGAGACCGGCACCGAGGCAGCCATACGGGACTCCATGACGCAGATGACCGGCAACATCATACCGATGATCCGTCAAAGCTTGAAGGACGCCCCGCCGGCCCTGGTCGCCATGGTCGAGGAGGAACTGAACGCCGGGTTCCGTAACGCCATTGGTGATTTCATCGCCAGCACCATCCCCCTGTACAGCGAGACCTTCAGCGAGGGGGAAATCGACGACATGCGCACATTCTACGGCACTCCGACCGGGCAGAAAATGGCCGCCCAGCAAGGGCCGCTGCTGCAACGGAGCATGAGTGCCGGTGCCGTCATCGGTCGACGTGTCGCCCAGGAGGCGATGGAAAAAGCCATGCAGCGCTATCAGGCCACCCAGCCGCCGAAATAATCTACCATCCCATCCAGCCGCCCAGCAAAAGCCAGCCCGAGGCCACCGCCAGCGAGGCGAGGGTCATGGGGATACCGGCGCGGGCGAAATCGGTGAAGGTCAGCGTGACCCCCGAGGCCGCCGCCCGCTCGGCGACGATGATGTTGGCCAGCGACCCCACCAGCAGCAGATTGCCGGCCAAGGTGGACAACAACGCCAGACCATAGACCGGGCCGTCGCCTTCAATGGGCCACATGGACAGGATCAGCATGACCGCCGGCACGTTGCCGATGGTGTTGGAAGCGACGGTCAAAAGCGGCGCCATCACGGTGATGCGGTCGGGCAGCCATTGCCGCTCCGCCAGCCATTCCACCCCCAAGGCCGCCCACGGGCTGGCGGCGAAAGCATCGGTGATCACGAACAGACAGGCGAACAGCAGCAGCAGGTGCCAGTCCACCGCACCGATCATGTCGCGGCTGGCCAAGCGCCGCGACAGCAAAAGGGGGGCGGCCACCGCCAGGGCACCGACCTCACGCGGCAAGTCGGTGGCGAACAAAACCATCAGCCCCAGCACCGCCGCCACCCCCTTGACGGTCTGCCAGTAGTCCAAGGGGGGCACCAGCCCTTCCGCCGCCGGTACTGGCGGGATGGCCAGTTGATGACGCCACAACAGCCGGATGCAGCCATAGACCAGCAACATGGACACCAGTCCCGGCACCCCGCACACCAGCAGAAAATGCCAGAAATCCAGCCCGCCCACCTGACCGATCAGGATGTTTTGCGGATTGCCGATGATGGTCATGGCGCTGCCGGCATTGGCGCCGCCGGCCAACCCCAGCAGGAACGGGCGTGGGTCCATCCCCCGCCCGCGGATGCCCTCCACCAGCATCGGAGCCATGGCGAAGACGACGATGTCGTTGGCCAGCACCGCCGACAGCAGCCCGGCGGACAGGATGGTCAGGAACAGCAGTCGGTGGGCGCTGCCCACCGACACCGCCACCTTGCCGGCGACGACGCGATAAAGCCCGGCTTCCTGAAACTGGGCCGAGACCAGCATCAGGGCGAACAAAAGCAGCAAGGTAGGCATGTCGATGGCGGCACCGGCATCCTCGACCTTCACCTGGCCCGAGGCCAGCAAGACCACGGCGGCGATCAAGGCGATGCCGGTACGATCCAGGGTCAGTCCTGGCACCCGTCCCAAGGCCATGCCCACATAGGTCAGGGTGAAGACGATGGCGATCAGATGTTCCATGACCCAGTCCGTGTTTCGCCCCCGATGGCTTACACCATATCCCGCTGATCGTGACCGATCAGCGACGCCCTCAAGCGGCGGGCGGGTTGCTCCGCAACCCTTGCCTCCCGCGGCATAAGCCGCGCGGCCCCTTGGGCCTAGCCAAATCCCGATGGAGCGACCTCATCGGGATCTGGTCTTACACGTTATAGCACGCTCATACCTTCGTACCGTCAAAATCAACCCTCGCTTTGTGGTATAAAGGTGGATCGGGATTTTGTGCGCAAAGGGAAGCATGTCATGGACGTGACCGGCATGACCGAATTGTCCCTGGCCGGATGGAAAGGCCATCAGGGCCATGATCTGGGTGTACGCATGCTGCGCCACGCGGCACAGCAGGATGCTGCCGTCGCCCAGTTGGTGGCCGCCGCCGTCGAGGGTCAGCCGCCCGCCCAATCCCCTACCCAGAACGGTCTGGGCAAACTGGTCGATGTCAGTATTTAAGTCGCCTTCGGCGTCGGTTAGTCAGGTCGCCTTCGGCGACCAGCGCCGCACGCTGACCAGGGCGCTGCGGCCCTTGACCTTGTTGTCTTCCGCCGCCGAATAATCGGCATCGGACAAGCCCGAGCGGCGCAACGCCATCTCGTCGACCACCAATTGTCCGTCCTCGGCCAAAGAGCACAGCCGTGCCGCCAGATTGACGCTATCGCCGATGACGGTGAAGTCCTGGCGCTCCTTCGGCCCGATGGCCCCCAAGATGGCCTCGCCGTCATAGATGCCGATGCCGATGCCGCGCGCCATGGGCTGCGCCGCCAGATCCGCCAGAATTTCCTGAGCGGCCATTAGGGCGCGGGCCTCGCGGTCGGCGCCCTCGAAGCGCACCAGAAGCGCGTCGCCGATCATCTTGTCGACGTCGCCGCCGTGCCGGCTGACCACCTCGACCTGCCGGGTCATCAATTCGTTGAGGAAATCCACCGTTGCCTTGGGCGGATGAAATTCTGCCAGGCTGGAGAAATCGCGCACGTCGGAATAGAACAAAGTCATGCCGGCACGGGTGATCGGCACAGAGCCGTCGGGCGACAGCCGCGCCGCCGCGCCGGCGCTTTGCGAGACGAAACGTTCCAACTGCCGGCGCAAGCTTTGCTGGACACTGACGCGGGCATCGATATCCGCCTGGGCACTGCGGACGATGCGGGCCAGCCACAGGCCCAGGGCCAGCAGGATGGCCACCGGCAGCGCCGCGAACTGGATGAAGCTGTCGGCGATGATCTCGTCCAGTACGCTGGCCGGTTCATAGACCTCAAAAGCGATGCGCTGGCCGGCGGTTTCCACCGGGATATAAATTTCATAAAGGGTTTCCGCCGACCGCCGGGCAATCTCGATGGCCGGCTTGTTGTCGGCCAATACCTGTCGCAGCAGGGCGTTTTCCTCGCGCACGCCGATATCGGCGGTATCGGTGGCGTACAAGGTGGTGCCGCGACGGTCGAAAATCTTCAGTTGCAGGGCGTGGCCGTCCTTGGCCACCGCCTCCAGCATGGCCGCCGCCCGTGCGCTGGCCGGATCGGCGAAAACGCTGGCCGGGCTTTCCCCCGATAACAGCCGCATCCACACCTGCGGTTCCGCCTGCTCCGCCAAATCCACCGTGGTCTCCACCCGCCGCTGGGTGGTTTCCAGATAGACATGGCGTTCCAGCGAGTTGACCGCCACCCAACCACCACCCAACAAGACCATGGCCGACAGAACCAAGGCCGGGACCACCCTTCTATAAAACAGGCGGCGTATGGGATAGGGCTGATCGCTGATATGGGCGGCTTCGGTCATGTCTTCCCCCTGACGACGGCAAACCTGGGACTTACCCTATCCAGCCACACATGAACAGGGCCTGAACCATATGCGGCGGCGGCGGCGCCTCCGCCCTGATCCAATCCTTGCCCGTCGACAGGGGCGGTACGCCGATGGCGTGGGATTGCAGGTGCAAGCCCAACTCGCTTTCAGGGTCGGGGCCGTAATAGACGTCGCCGCGCACCGGACAGCCCAGATGTTTCATGTGCACCCGGATCTGGTGGGTGCGTCCGGTCAAGGGGGTGCATTCGATCCAAGACAGCCCGTCGCCGCGCCCCAGCACCCGCCACCGTGTCACCGCCGGTTGGCCGGCGGCATCGATGATGATGCGCCAGCCGCCCTTGCCGGTGACTTTGTGGATGGGGGCGGATATCTCGCCCGTATCCTCGGGCGGCGCACCATGGACCACGGTCCAATAGGATTTTTCCACCCGGCCTTGCATGAACATCTTGCCCAGCCGTTTGATGGATTTGTCGTGGCGGCCCAACAGCAGGCAACCCGACGTGTCACGGTCGAGGCGATGGGCCAGACGCGGCGCCATGGACCAGCCGAATTTCAACGCATCCAGATAAAGTTCCAGATGGTCGGGGGAATTGGGGCCGGCATGCACCGCCAGCCCCGCCGGCTTGTCCAGGACGATCACGTCCTGGTCCTTGAAGAGGATGCGGGCCTTGATCTCGTCCTCGGTCACTCCACCAGTTCCGGCACTTTCTCTGCCTTGCCCGGCGTCGATTCGATGATGAAGGTCAGCTTGCCGTCATCATCCACGCCCACCTTGACCACACCGCCCTTGGCCAGCTTGCCGAACAGCAATTCCTCGGCCAGCGGCTTCTTGATGTGTTCCTGGATGACCCGGCCCAAAGGACGGGCGCCGAAGGCGCGGTCATAGCCCTTTTTCACCAGCCATTGGCGGGCCGATTCGGTCAGTTCGATATGGACATCGCGGTCGCTCAACTGGGCTTCCAACTGAATGACGAACTTATCCACCACCTGCGCCACGATTTCCGTGCTCAGGCTGGCAAACGGGATGATCGAGTCCAGGCGGTTGCGGAATTCCGGCGTGAACATGCGCTGAATGGCCTCCTGGTCGTCGCCTTCGCGCGATTCGCGCTCGAAGCCGATGGCCGGCTTGGCCATGTCGGCAGCTCCGGCATTGGTGGTCATGATCAGGATGACGTTGCGGAAATCCACATTCTTGCCGTTGTGGTCGGTCAGGCGGCCATGGTCCATCACCTGCAACAGGATGTTGAACAGGTCGGGATGGGCTTTTTCGATCTCGTCCAGCAACAGCACGCAATGGGGATGCTGGTCGATGGCGTCGGTCAAGAGCCCGCCCTGGTCGAAGCCGACATAGCCGGGCGGAGCGCCGATCAGGCGCGACACCGAATGCCGCTCCATGTATTCCGACATGTCGAAGCGGGTCAGCTCGATGCCCATGATGCGGGCCAATTGGCGCGCCACCTCGGTCTTGCCGACGCCGGTGGGGCCGCTGAACAGGTAGCAACCGATGGGCTTTTCCGGTTCACGCAGGCCGGCGCGGGCCAGCTTGATGGCGCTGGCCAGGGCCTCGATCGCCTTTTCCTGGCCGAACACCAGGGTTTTCAGATCGCGTTCCAGCGTACGCAACGCCTCGACGTCGTTGGTGGACACCGATTTGGGCGGGATGCGGGCGATCTTGGCGACGATGTCTTCCACGTCCTTGACCGTCACCGTCTTGCGCCGCTTGGATTCGGGCAGCAGCATGCGCGCCGCCCCCACTTCGTCGATAACGTCGATGGCCTTGTCGGGCAGCTTGCGGTCGGTGATGTACTTGGCTGCCAGTTCCACCGCCGCCTTGATGGCGTCATTGGTGTATTTCACGTGGTGGTGGTTTTCGTAATAGACCTTGATGCCGTTCAGGATCTTGATGGAATCCTCGACCGACGGCTCGTTGACGTCGATCTTCTGGAACCGGCGCACCAAGGCGCGGTCCTTTTCAAAATGGTTGCGGTATTCCTTGTAGGTGGTCGAGCCGATGCAGCGCAGCGCCCCCGAGGCCAGGGCCGGCTTCAGCAGGTTGGACGCATCCATGGACCCGCCCGAGGTCGCCCCGGCCCCGATCACCGTATGGATTTCATCGATGAACATGATGGCGCCAGGGAAGTTCTCCAACTCGGTCACCACCGCCTTGAGGCGTTCCTCGAAATCGCCGCGATAGCGGGTGCCGGCCAACAGCGTGCCCATGTCGAGCGAGAAGATGGTGGCACCGCGAAGCACGTCGGGCACCTCGCCCTTGACGATGCGCAGCGCCAGACCTTCGGCGATGGCGGTCTTGCCGACGCCGGGATCGCCGACATAAAGCGGGTTGTTCTTCGACCGCCGACACAGAATCTGGATGGTGCGCTCGATTTCCGCCTCGCGCCCGATCAGGGGGTCGATCTTGCCGACACTCGCCTTCTTGTTGAGGTCGATGCAATAGGCGTTCAGCGCCTCGTGCCCCTTCTTGACCACCTTCTCCGGATTAGCCTCCTCGTCGGCGCCGTGCACCGTGCGGTTCTGGCTGCGGCCCGCCGCCTTGGCGACGCCGTGGCTGATGTAATTGACCGCGTCCAGACGGGTCATGTCCTGGGTTTGCAGGAAATAGACGGCGTGGCTTTCACGTTCCGAGAACAGGGCGACGATGACGTTGGCGCCGGTCACCTCTTCCCGCCCCGAGCTTTGCACGTGGATGGCGGCACGCTGTACCACCCGCTGGAAACCGGCGGTGGGCTTGGGCTCGACCAGCTTGTCGCTGATCAGATCATTGAGCGAATGATCGACGAAATCGCGCAGGTCCCCGGTCAGGCGCCCCACATCCACATTGCAGGCCCGCATCACCGCCAAGGCGTCGTTGTCCTCGGTCAGCGCCAGTAGCAAATGTTCCAAGGTGGCGTATTCGTGGCGGCGCTCCGCCGCCAGGGCCAAGGCGCGGCGCAGGCTTTGTTCAAGATTTTGCGACAGCATGTGGCCCTCTCCTTGGCTGTTAGGCAGCTAGTCCTTTTCGATGGTGCATTGCAGCGGATGTTGGTTCTGCCGGGCCAAATCCATGACCTGGGTCACCTTGGTTTCCGCCACTTCGTACGTGTACACGCCGCAGATGCCGACGCCCCGCGTATGGACATGCAGCATGATGCGCGTGGCGTCCTCGCGGGATTTGTTGAAAAAATGCTCAAGCACATGGACGACGAACTCCATCGGCGTGTAGTCGTCGTTCAGCATCAGCACTTTGTACATGGACGGCTTTTTCGTCTTGGGGCGGGTCTTGATGACCACCCCGGTCTGATTGTCGCCGTTCTGCTTGTCGTCGTTATGATCGCTCATGGTCTCGTTTGCGAGATTGGTGCCCATCGGTACACGCCTATCATATTGGGCAAAATCGCAGAACGAAAAGAGGGTCTTTGCGTCTGCGAAAAAGAAAACGGCCCGGCGCATTGCGCCGGGCCGTCAAAATAGCAGGAAAAACCAGCTTAGACGCCGGGCTTGGTGAACTTCTCGACCACCGCCTTGACGCGGGCGTTCAACGGCGCCACCGCATCCTCGACCAGCTTGACCGACAGGTCGCCCAGGCGCGGCGCCTCGGTCAACAGGCGGTCCAACTGCGCCTTGACCTGGGCGGATTGCAGATCGATCAGTTCGCGCATGGTCTTGGCCGCCATCAATTGCTTGGACAAGGCCACGCCTTCATCGACGCTCTGCTGGGCCAGGCCATAGACGGTGTTGCCCAAATTCTGCAAGCCCTGCGACAGCACTTCCGACGAGGCGACGACGGCATCAAGGGCATCCTTGGCGGCAGCCGACAATTCTTCATAGGATTTCAGCGCCGCGGCCTGGGCCCGGGCGGTGGCATC